>Ga0214544_1004161_pt1 | contig 29243 bp, 24 predicted proteins | sample CNSS3metaG_FD_160074 | JGI IMG/M metagenome (GOLD analysis project Ga0214544, IMG submission 160074) | Root nodule microbial communities from cowpea collected in UCLA plant growth center, Los Angeles, California, USA - CNSS3 | ecosystem: Host-associated > Plants > Roots > Nodule | place: USA...
TGGAAGCCTAGCACACGAGGACGACGTCCTGACCAAACCCGACGCCGGAGTAGACACCGCAAGCTCACACTGCAGCTCGCGCACCGGCAGACCCAACCGTTCCACACATGCATTTGACACAAAAGAGTGTGTCGCTCCCGAATCATATAGCACACAACATCTCATCCCATAAATCAAACAATAACCCATAACAAGGTTACCTGAACCTGCAGCCTCAGCTCCGGTCATGGCATAGACTCTGCCTGTCGCCTGAGGCCTGTTGCCTCTATCTCTCCCCTGATGCTGATGGGGTGCCTGAACTGGAGGGCGTGTCGCTGCCCTGGCAAGGTTGGGACAATCTCTCCCAAAGTGGCCTTCCTTGCCACAGTTGTTGCACCTACGGTAACCCTCCCTACGTGGACACGCATACCTCGGGTGGGGTCCTCCACATGAGTAACACCGAACTCGGCCCTGCTGGGGAGAAAAGCTCCTAGACTCCTGAGGCTGATGGTGTGGTCTATCATACGGTCTCCTCTGCTCCTCATGTCTGGGCCTGGACCCGGATGGTCCACAAATCCTTTGAGGTGGTTGTGGCTGCGGTGGGCGCTGGCCTTCCACCTCGCGCTTCATCTTCTCCATCACCATGGCCTTCTCTACCAGAGCAGCAAAATCCTTGATGGACAAGGGTGCCACCATCAAGCGAATGTCACCGCGGAGCCCGTTCTCAAACTTCCTGCATCGCCATTCCTCATCGAGTGGCAGGGTGTAGAAGCGACTGAGGTGTTTGAACCTCTCAGCATCCTCTGCTACTGTCTTCCCTCCCTGGGTCAACTGGAGGAACTCCACTTCCTTGGCGTACCGAATACTGTCAGGAAAGTACTCGGAGAGGAATCTCTCTCTGAAAGTCTCCCACGTCACTAGCTCATCCCTCTCCTCTAGGATGGATCTGGTGCTGCTCCACCAATGCTCTGCCTCTCCCGTGAGCATATAAACCGAGAACGCCAACCTGTCCTCCGCAGGGCACATCTTGGCGTCATAGATGCGCTCCAAGTCCTTCAGCCATTGGTCTGCGGCGTCAGGACTAGTCTTCCCATCAAACTTCGCCGGGTGGTGCTTCAGAAAGTCCTTCAAGCTCCACTCCCTGACCGCAGGTCGTGGTTCAGAACCAAACACAGGGGTCGTCGCCCTGCTCTCCTCCAGCTTGCGGAGGGCCTCCATATGCTGCCGATGAGCATCCTCAGCAGCTACCCTCGCAGCCTCCATCTGCTGCATCACTGCCTGCTGCTGCTCAAGCGACGCCGCCTGTCGCTGAATGGATGCCTCATGTTGCTGCATCATCGCAGCACTCTGCTGCGTCATAGCTGCTACCATCGCCTCTATGGCTCTGGCGATATCAGGTACGTCTCCTTGGGATGATTGCGAAGCCCTACGACGATGTGCCATAGTCCACTGGCACATAGAAAATCACTTGGTTAGGCTCGATAAAGACAAAAATTCAACTAAGAACACTCAGAAGACACAAAGAAAGCTAAGCGGACATCCGAGTCCACAGACCTAAGGAATGACGGCTCTGATACCATAAATGTAACGTCCCATTTAATTACTAAACGAAATTAAAGGAAACGTCACGTGATAATAGTACTGCAGTGTAGTCTTGGGGTCCTTAACACAACCCCTACCAAAACTAGGCACACCATGATGCCAACAAAAGCAAGATAACGGCTTAACTAAAAGTTTACAATCCAATAACAACGAAATACAGGGGCCATAGCCCTAAAGGAAAGCACAAAGAAAACTATAGTCCCATCCACGCGGACTAGGCAGCGGAATCTCCATCCCTTTGTTGACTTCTGGAACCTCGCCCATCTGCTCACATCAATCGAATTGATGATCATCGCAAGAAGAACAGCCACATACAATACAACCATGCAACAAAACGGGTAAGCTAGAGCCAACAACATACTCATCATACAGTCAAATATATTTTCATCATCTCATATCCATATAACAACCAAACATGTTATGACTCTTCATTCAATACACTACGACTCGACTTGACTCATTCGGATACGTATAACTTGGTCGAATTCAGCGGATGCTTGCGCTTGTGGTGGATACCTCTGCTCGACCCTAAGCTGCTCGAACCTGAGCTATGTGTTACAAGTGTTACGATAAATCCAATTTCCCTCACCACAAGGTTAGCCCTTAATGGATTTCAGGCCTCTTGCTACCCTCACCACAGGAGTCAGTCCGCTCTAGGTGAGACTAACTGGCCCCTCAGAGTGTCAGGATGCAACCTTACCTTGAATCCTTACCTAGTTATACAGATGGGGCACCACCATGGACCCCCACTAACAGGGGCCATGGGATTACGTCCTGACCACTGAAGCGTAGCCCCGGAGGTCTCACCTAGAGACCCCAAGGAATTACACGCTGACACGGACCAACATTCATAATTCAGCAATAAGAGAATATTAAATCATATTTTACAATTCCATATCAACCCTTGAAATTAGTTCCTCATATGCATCACATCCCAAATCCATACCTCTGATCATCACCACCCCAATGAGTCTAAGGCCTCGTCTCATATTAATACCGGTTCCTTTAGTTCCACACCACTCATTCATTTCACATGCCAAGTTCCCACAATACCCATTATTCATCATTTATGAATCATGTCATGCATATATATCAATTCGTTAGGCATATAAACATACATATATACATGTATTTCATCATGGCAGTCATACCCAAGCAATTTCAATCATAAGAGAGCAAACACTCTACCAACCACCACACTGTCTCGCCCAAATCCCTCGCTCAGGCTGAAGGGTCTCGCTTATGCGAGACATGCTCGCTCAGGCGGGCTCCCTTCGCCTAGGCGAGGGCTCGAAAAGGTCATCAAAAGCATTGCGGGATCTCGCTTAGGCGAGACCCCTCTCGCCTGGGCGAGACGCTTGCTCGCTCAAGATTTTGAGCGGGTCGCCTGAGCGACCTCTCGCGCAAACTGGCTTGGGTGAATCCCTGTTTGTCTCGCCTAGGCGAGACTGGCTCGCTTGGGCGAGATTAACAGGTCTCGCCACTGTTTCACCTGCAACAACCATATCTTTCGAACCAACCAAGCATACAAAGCTTTCAATCACACCAAAACGAAGGATTTATCCATGCAATCAGTAACTCACTCAAGAAGAGCCAAGACAACACCAAAAGACTGGAACCCTAACTTCCCGTACCTGGAAATGGGTTCGTACAGGACGTTCGACGCGTAACCAAGGAGCACAGCAGCTCTAGAACGCACTAAGGAGCTGAAAACAGAAGGTACACGGAACAAGGGTAGATTAGTATTAAACCCTAACTGCGAAAATACAAGGGAAAAGCAAAAAGGGGACTCCGATGATCTAGAGGGGTACTTACGTGGAGTAGAAACTGATTCGGAGCTAGCTCGAGGGGCTTGGGGAGGAACCCTAGCAGAGCTCTAGTGCGGAAGGTGAAAGTGACGGCTGCGGAGTTTCTGCAAGAGTGAGAGTGAGTGTGGAATTAGGGCAACCTGAAGGCTTTTATCCTATGGGCCGGCCTTTAGGCCCAATACTGTAGGGCAGCCCACTAACTTTAGGGCAGAAAAATAAGGTGGATTTTCATGGGCCTTACATAAAATACCTAGTTAAAATTTATTTATTGATTTAATAAAAATTGTTGATGGACAACTCACTTTAAAAATGGTTTGGGTGCAATTTTACAAGTTTCAAAATCACAAAGTGTTTTGAAAATGGGTTATGTTTTGGGTTAGTTTCGGTACAGTGCTTTTGCCTTTTTGCTTCAAACTTATTTTATTCCCGTGGTAGTTTGTTTGACCAAGGGGCTCACGGTTGAAAGAAAAAAAAAAAATATATATATATATATATATATATATATATATATATATATATATATATATATAAAAGAAAAGAATGAAACACATTTATGAGTGTGGGGCCGTTATTGTCTCTTCCAATGGTTTATATCATAATTAGTTTTCTTCCTTCACATTTGTGTGGTTGCAGTACACTCGTTTTTAGCCTAGAATTTATTTGGTGGATATTTATGTTATTTTAGGGTGGGGCCGTTTATGTTATTTTAGGGTGGGGTCGTGGGAGTATTTCTTTTCACATGCAAAATTGGTTTCTTTTCCTTTTTATATTATGTGCAGACCCATGGTTTAAATGAATTGCCATATCTATAAATAGTGTAATGAATGGGTGGAATTTGGGTCTCGGAATGCTTTTATGTGAAATCAGTATTTTTGATATAAATTAAATATGATAAGCATTAATTTGGCAAATATTTTGGAATGGAGTTTTGGTAAAGTTTGAGTGAGGACATGATCTGAATTGGTGAATTCTTTATGCATGTTGTGTCATTTGGTATTGTCTGAATGACGTAGTATTTACTATGTGATATTTTTTTTGTTTGCCTGGGGATGGATGGTTCTCATAACCAGTCCTAAAGTGCCGAAAATAAATAAATAAATAAAGTAAAACAAAATCAGTAGTAGCGTCGCTACTAGTATGGTGCATAGAGCGTGAGGTGTTCGCCAGGCTGTCTAGAACCAAGTTTCGCATAGCAACGTGAGAGGGGTGCCATGCGTTTTTGGGTGAAGAGTTGGATCGCGAGGAGAATTTCTACACAGCTTTGGATGAAGGTCATGATGCGATGCTTTGGCTGGGGGCCCAATTACGAGTGTAACTTGTATTGGGGTAACACGTGGCCACTCAAGGTTGTAGCCTGGTGGTTTAGAAAGTCCAGCGGAGTGTGCGAGATCGTGGCTCGTATGGCGAGGTTCTGGATGATTGCCCTCTTCAGTGCATTTGATAGAGTTTTTGTAGTCTAGGGACAACTACGAACTTCTGTTTGTTTGGGGGAACTCCACTTGGTGTCACGGTGAGAGGTCATGGCAAATTCATTCTCGTGTGTGGACTATTAGGTAGTGGCCTGTAGTCGGAGGGCCGAGTAGACACTCGTGCAGCAAAGATCGATCAGTGTACTCATCAAAGGGCGTAGAATCAAGATGTGTCCAACATAATGTTTGGAAGTGGAGGATTGAGGGTTTGGGGCTAACACATGTTATAGTTATGAAATGCGTTAATTATGCCATGTTGTATTTGCCCTTTTTGTAATTGAGCTCACACTATCTGTGTGTGTGTGGCGATGATCATGTAATTTGTTACATGGGAGTAGATGTTCATGCAAGTGAGCATGTGGATGCCTAGAGTCGGAGTGGGGGCCAACTATGGAAGTTTTTAATAGTTTTCTTCATAGAAGCTTCATGGACTATTTTTTGTAATGGTTTTATAAATAGTTTATAATTGTAATAATTGAACGTCGTGAATTTTAGTTATAATTGCCGCGTTGAAATAAAGTTTTAAATTTTCCCGCGTTTTGGGAAAAGGAATTATCATAAATGCGATTTTATACTTATATCCCAATTTTAATTATTTAAATTAGTAATATTTAGCCGGGATGTTACAAGAATCTCCTTAGATCTCCTCTAGCCTCCTTCCTCTAGGATAACTTCTCCTTCCTAGAACTTCATCTCCACCACACCATTCCATTGCTCAAGGCCTTCAACCTTGCTTCCACTCCAAATTTCATTGCACCTATGAAGCTCCTACTTTCCCAATCCGTGCAAGGAGCTCCATCATTTTCACTCCTTTTCATGCAACTCCTTCCACAATGAAACTTATCTACATGAATGCATTTGGCCATGGTTAAAGGGTTACCATCATTTCGTCCCTCTTCAAAAGAATTTGTCCTCAAATCTTCATGTTCCTCCATGACAACATTCTTTTTATTATTGGTCATGTTATGCATCTTTCCTCTAGGATCAAAGATCCATCTATACTAGTCATCAAACGAAAATTCAACAAACTTATGTACTATAGTCGCAATATATCTAAATCTAAAAGTTAGAAGAATGCCTTATATTAATCTTGAAAGAATTTTGAACAAAGCTCACTTAACAATATTTGTCCTAATAGAGCTTATCAACATCCAATTTTGTTCGGATAAATGGATTTGTTTTGTTAAACAAAATAAATAAATAATAATAATAAAAAGAAAAATATATAAAAAATAAAATAAAATAAAAAATATGTTTTTGATTGATGCTAGTTTTTTTTTTTTTAATTATATCATGAAAAAAAAGGAAAAGAAGGGAGAATCTAATTTATCACACCTTTTTCATAAGCCCAAATGTTTTGTACATATTTTCACCCTCACTGTTTGCTATTTACACTCTTCACATGACATGTCAGAAAAGGACATTTTATAATTTTTGTTGTTAGAGAAGGGTATAATATTAGGAGAAATATTTTTTATAATAATTTGAATAAATATCTTGCATTTACGCTCATGTGATGTGTCTCATTGATTTGTCAAGCAGGGAGGATATTATTTTAATAATTAGAAGCAAATGTTCTCGATAATAATGTTTTTTTAGAGAATTGTACGATTTTAACAGTTAAAAGAAAATATTCCTAGTCATAATTAGAATCAATTATATGAATAATATGTTATGATTTGATCACGATCTTTTTGTGATGGAAAATATGATTCTAGTAATTACAGACAATATTTCGTTAATAATTATAATCAATATCGTGGATATTATGCAATGATTTAATTTCTATAATATGTTTCATCAGGACCAATTTCATCCTTATATATTTTATTATAATTAAATACTAGGATTTCAGTGGTACCCCAAGGTGCCTATATAAGCACAAAACTTCTACAATGCAAGACAAAAAAAAATCGAAAAACCTTTCTTCTTTTCTATTACCATAGCACACACGCAAAAGGGGGTCACATTACTATCCTTTAAGTCAATTTTGCTTTATTCGTGACCTTGAAAGGTAAATTCTCTTTGCTTCTAATGTTATTCATATACTACGCAGACTCTCTCTCTTATAATATCAAATGTATGATCAATTGATCTGTTGTATGACTAAATGTATTTAGGGTTCGAACGTGATTTTGGGTTTGGGTTCGTCATTGATATGCTTAACACTTCTCTTTCCTTTTATTTGTGATGTCTTTATTTTGATAATTGGAAAGGTTTTTCGTAGGCTTTAATTCTTTTTTTTAATATATAAATAATAAATAAATAAATAAACAAAAAATTATGTCATTTCTTTTATATAAGTATTGAATACCACGTCAAGTCTCGGAATTGCTTGGTAATCAAAACACTCCTTCATAAATTTTTAATTCTTTTTTTTTAAATAATAATAATAAATAAAAATTATAAAATTATTTTTTTAATATCATGTCCAATCTCAAATTTGCTTGATAACTAAATCTTTTATCACGTGGAATCTCGAATTCTCTTGATTTTAATAAAAAATATATAAAAATAAAAAATTTAGAAAATAATAATAACATCAAACAATAAATTTTTATAAAGAACTATGTTATCCCTAATTTTTCAAAATGGAAATACGTAGGAGCGAGGTAAAATAGAAAAAAAAAATTGTTTTTTATCTTTATTATTTTTGTATGTGTTTTTTTTTTTGGGAACAACAAATATTTTAAATATCAAATTCTATCTTGCACACTTAATTAAAGAGGGAATCGTCTTAAGATAGGTGTTGTGGGGTGCTAATACCTTCCCCACACGTAACCGACTCTCGAACCCAAATTTGATTTCGAAGACCATTTTTTTTAAGGTTTTTCTATAGTTTTCCATAATAAACTATGGTGGCAACTCCTCTGTACGTTTTTAAATTATTTTCGTATTCACGTCACGATCTTGGTTACGACATATGGCGACTCCAGTGGAGGCCATTTTTTATAGTTGATCTTGTTAGTTGAGTGTACAAAATGTATGTTGTTTTTATATATTTGTGTTCCCCTTGTCTTTTGTTTTACTTCATGTATATTTATCTATCTTTGTTTTCTAGATGTCATCCTTACTTGCTTTAATGTCCTTATATTATTATATTGTTGAAATTATTAAACTCTAGGGTAGAAGACAATTGATATATTTGTTTGGGAATTTTCTGGTTATTTTGCAGATGTGGGTTTGATTAGTCTTAGGTTGCTCCCTTCACACACTACACATGGTAGGCTAGTACATTCATTTTAATATTAAGGTCATATACCCGGACCTGAGTTAGCTATAAAGAGTTGAGGTCCGATGATTGTTATGCTAGATCTCGGATCTACTTAACTATTGAGCAGACTTCATCTAAAGTTTGTTTCCTCTTGACATGCCACATTTGTTAGGTTGCCTATCGTTGTGAATTATGTCTCGAGGTTGACTTCAGCTCTAGAAGCCTGTGAGAATATTTAGAACTATCCTTGGAATTATCATGTAAAAGCCCATGTACCAGAAAATAGATTTTCTCTACACCTTCTAGGACACAAAGGGAGTATACATTATTTCTTTATATGTGTTTTAATCTTTTCTTTTTTCAACTGTGTCACTTTTGCATAAACATGTCATGTGAATAAAGGTCTCTTAAGTCATAAACACACATCTTATGGTATAAGTTAATTGCATATTCTGCATAAATAAATCACATTTTAATCAACATGTCAGGTGAATAAGTGCCCTTTCGGGCACAAATATTCATTACATTCATATTATGTCTTCATTTGTGGAACCATGATCATAGTGTCAAATGCATAAGATGCATTCACATTTTGTCCATATTTTCATATACTTATTTTCAAAAGAATTATACTTTGCATTCACATATCATCTTGCTAGCATATAAGATCTACAAATGTGTTGTCATCATTTGCAAACTCATATTATTTGCATATGACAATTGGTGGTTAAAAAAATAATGTCTTGATAAAAAAAACACATTTATTTCACGACAGCCTTACAAGACTCACACAATAGTAAAGAAAATGGAGAATCTAGAACAATCTCATAAGACTCTAAAGACTGATGTCTATTCTATGAAAGAGCAAATGGCTTAAATGATGGAAGCTCTCAACCTAATAAAAAGCAAATTGGAAAGCTCAAATTCCTTCACTGAAGGAGGGGGTTTCTTCTTATCCATGGGCCTCTCACCAAGATGGAATGAGAGTCCAAAATTCCAATACACAAGCAAATGTGAGGGCTCAAATCTTTCCACAATATGGTCTTCCCACAGGCTATACCCCCCCTAACAGTTGAATATTCGGAAGGAGTTCAAGTGATGCCTAGTATTAGGAACGTGAATAACGTTGCACCGCATACAAATATTAGTGAAAATCATGTTCAAGGACTAACAAGTCATAATCCTTTACCTCATTCCATAAATGGAAATGTGGTAAGGGCTCGAGTAGTTCATGTAATACTTGGAGATGGAGCTCACATTGTGGAGTCAGAAGCAATAGCGGAAGATGTTAAGGTAAGAGATAAGCTGAAGATCTTGGAGGAAAGATTCAGAGTCGTTGAAGGAGTGGGAAATTATGGCTTGGGTAATTCTGCAGAATTATGCTTGGTCCCGAATGTTGTAATACCAGCAAAATTCCAAGTGCTAGAGTTTGAGAAGTATAGAGGGGCTACCTGTCCCAAAAGTCATTTAACCATGTATTGTAGGAAGATGGCGGCTCATGCTCATGATGATAAAATGTTAATCCACTTCTTTTAAGATAGTTTGGCTGGAATGGCTTGTAACTGGTACATGCACCTTCAGCCTGCTCGTATTCGCTCTTCGAAGGATATGGTGGATGGGTTTATGAAGCAACATCAGTATAATCTCAATATGGATCCTGACAGATTGCAATTACAAGGCATGGAAAAGAAAAAGGTTGAAACTTTTAAAGAGTATGCTCAACTATGGAGAGAAGTTGCAGCCAAGTGGAGCCTCCTCTTAGTGATAAGGAAATGGTAACCATGTTTTTAAGCACCTTACAACATCCATTCTATGAACATATGGTAGGAATTGTTTCATATAAATTTGTTGATATTGTCATAATCGGAGAAAGAGTTGAAGCTGGGATAAGGACTGGAAGAATATGCTCATCTATGATAGCCAATATTAATGAATTTGGGTCTCAATTTGGGGAAAAGAAGGAAAGAAAAGCTTACTTTGTTACACAATCCCCATGCAACCTTAATGTTAATCATAATCCAAGTTAAAACCCTAATCAGGCCAATAATCAAAAGCCTTTCACTCCTATTCATGTATCCTATACTGAGCTGTTACCTTGGCTGCTCGAGAAAAAATTAATGGCTATTTGTCCCATATCCAAAGAGTTATGATCCAGATGTGAAATATGATTATCATGGAGGGGCTATCGGACATTCCATTGAGAGATGTTTAGGCCTTAAACATAAGGTGCAATTTTTAATTGACTCGGGACAGTTGACCTTTGCAGAAGAATCATCCAGCATCAAAGAAAATACTTAAAGATTGGTGATATATTTTTATACTTTTCAGAATGATGGATTTTTTTTTCATGTTGCCAATATGGTGATTTTGCTCAATTGTATTAGGTTTTCATTTATGAATTTCAAGCACTCAAAGTCTCTGATCTTTTACATGTAGGAAGTCTTAAAAGGGTGTCGTGAAAACAAAAAGAGAGAAAAATAAATGAAGACAAAACGCTAAATTTTGAGTCATTTGTTTTTATTGCAAATCATCAAATTCATGTTTTTTTTTCAAAAAGAAAATAATAATAATAATAAATGAATAATAAAAGTTGTCACATTCCTTCTCGTGGTAGAATGTTTAAATAAAAAATAATTGGCGGACATTTTCTTTTGAAACAAATTGTGTATACATTTCTTGATAACCTTGCCTTCCTTCATTCCTAAAATAAAAGGGATATGTCTTAATGACATTGTCTTAGCATAAACACGAGTTTTACACTAGGGTAGATTTGTTGAGTTTTTCTCGCTTGTGTTGGATGGTTATCCCTGAATCCATCAAGGTAAATAAAAATAAATAAAAGAAGAAATGAAAGGTCCGCGAAACTGAAAATCTGAAAGGGTGGTTTAGGCAAAAATGGATGAAATAATAAAAAGGGTAATTCGTTTTGATGTCATCGATATCATTGTAGGATTAATTTTTGTAAAAATAAAGCAGTCAAGATTCAAAATGATGAGTGGCCATATTTCTTCTCCAACAAAATAAGATATCCATTGTACCTTCTTTGGGCCAAAAGCAATACCTTCTTTCAAATTATCCTCTTACAAGGGTTAAGAGCATGATGAGATCACCTAAAGATACAATGATCAAAATGCAAAGAAAGTTCAATCAAAAGGTGAAAGAGTGTCAAAATCGAATAAATATTAAAAGAATGAAATATGAAAAAAGAGTTATAAAGCGGTGGCAATATGAAGGAAAATATACAACAACAAAAAAGTTGAAAAATGAGAAAAATGATCAAAGATAACATCATGCTGATAATCCTTATGTCAAAAATGAAAACCAACAAATATTTTATTTGGGCCTTTGTACCCTTTCTTTCTAAACCCTTTTAACCCCTGACTACATTACAAGCCTAATAAAGTCCACTTTGATTGAAAAATGATTGTTTTAGTTTTCATAAAGGTTAATCTGGTAATGAGATAACATGACTAACGATACAGTAGAAAAAAGACAAAAAGGAAAGTTGAAAGAAAAAATGAAGAAAAAAATGAAGAAAAAAAATAGATTCATATCCCTATATACCAAACTAGGACAACCTTGAGTGTCTCACGAGTGTCTCACTCTAACATTCATAAAATTTACCTTTAGAGAGGAGAGATCGTGAGAAACAACATACTTGCATGGTTGTTCGTCCTCTAAAATTTTCCAAATCTATCCTTGATACTTTTCACCAACCTGAGAAATCAAGCACGTGTGCACTAGTGTTACAAAGGAAGAGGGTCAAGCATTTAAGCATTATTATGAACATTAAACTTTAGAATTTGTGGCATCTCTCTTTTTTAGAAAAAGAAAAGAAGAAATCTAACACACATGGATATGATGATTTCAAAGAAAAAAAATTGACTTTGTAAAAAAAAAAAAGAGAAAAGGAAAATGAAGGAAAAAAATTAACATGCATCATGCATTCATGCTTTCATGCATATGACGGTTCCTACACCCCGACCTTAACATTGTGTTGTTTTAGAAAAATGGAAAAAAAAGAGAAAAACAAGTTTATTTTACTTCTCTAACTTGGATTTGAGCACAAATCATAAACATGCATTAACATATCACAAAAAAAAAATCCACATTAGAAATATCATAACATTTGTCATCATTGTCTTGTGTCATGCATTCTGAATATTTCAAAGAGTATCATTTCTACTTTTGCAAATCGAAATCATCTTCACTCATATGAATGGTTGTCGAATCTTCCTTTTTCAAAAAATGAAAAAAAAAATAGTAATATACCTAATTTTAATCATCATGGTTCTCTTGTGTCAGTCAAGGTTTCCACACCTTACCAAGGTTTCCACACCTTGCCAAGGTTTCTACACCTTGTTTCTTAGTGAGTCAAGGTTTCCACACCTTGCCAAGGTTTCCACACCTTGCCAATGTTTCTACACCTTGTTTCTAAGTGAGTCAAAGTTTCCATACCTTGTCAAGGTTTCCACACTTTGTTTCTATGTGAGTCAAGGTTTCCACACCTTGTCAAGGTTTCTACACCTTGTTTCTAACTGAGTCAAGGTTTCCACACCTTGTTTCTATATGAGTCAAGGTTTCCACACCTTGTTTTTTAGTGAGTCAAGGTTTTCACACCTTGACAAGGTGTCCTCACCTTGTTTCTATATGAGTCAAGGTTTCCACACCTTGCCAAGGTTTATACACCTTGTTTCTAACTAAGTCAAGGTTTCCACACCTTATTTCTATGTAAGTCAAGGTTTCCACATCTCTCCAAGGTTTCTAGACCTTGTTTCTATATGAGTCAAGGTTTCCACACCTTACCAAGGTTCCTACACCTTATAGCTACGTTAGTCAAGGTTTGTACACCTTGCCAAGGTTTTTACACCTTGCCAAGGTTTTTACACCTTGTTTCTATATGAGCCAAGGTTTTCACACCTTGCCAAGATTCTCACACCTTGTAGCTACGTTAGTCAAGGTTTCTACACCTTGTCAAGGTTTCTACACCTTCTTTCTAAGTTAGTCAAGGTTTCTACACATTGTTTCTATACTAGTCAAAGTTTTCACACATTGCCATCATTTTTTTTACATTTTTTTACGTTAAACAAGGTTCCCAAACCAATTCATCTGAGTCATCTATTTTGCTTCATATATATAACTTGGGGCAACTTTTTGGGTTTCTTATTATTTGTCCATGAACAAATATGAGTCTCTTTCATTCATGCATTCATAAAATTTAATTTGAATTTCACATGTAAATTTCATATTAGGGCCTTCTTTATCAAATGGTTACAAATTGTCGTTTCAATATCGGCCCTCTACGAGGTAATGGTCGAGTTCAGGTTTTCTTTTGGTATATCGGCCCTCTACGAGGCAATGGTCGAGTTCAGGTTTTCTTTTGGTATATCGGCCTTCTGCGAGACAATGGTCTAGTTCAGGTTTTCTTTTGGTATATCAGTCCTCTACGAGGCAATGGTCGAGTTCAGATTTTCTTTTGGTACATAAGACCCTCTGCGAGGCCATGGTCATTGATCTCTTAAAATGAAGGCCCTCTACGAGGCAATGGTCATTGATTTCTTATGTCACATCGGGACCCTCTACATGGTAATGATCATTAAGTTCCTCTCTTTCGGATATATTACCCTCTCCTTGGGAGTGGTCATGTCTATCTTTAACTATATTTGACTATTTTTCTCTTATTTTCTTCGATATTCCTTTCTAGAAACCAAACAAAATTAGTGTTTTTTATCTTTACTTATCTTTTACTATGATAATACGAAAATTTCACTTTCATATTATCTAGTGAAATCTAAGTAAAGAGGGGTAGCTGTCAACACCCAATTTCGTTCGGGTAAATGCATTTGTTTTGTTAAAAAAAAGAAATAAATAATAATAATAATAAACATATATATATATATATATAAAATAAAAAATATGTTTTTCATTGATGGTAGTTTTTTTAATTATATCATGAAAAAAAAAAAAAGAACTAGAGAATCTAATTTATCACACCCTTTTCATGAGCCCAAATGTTTTGTAAATATTTTCACCCCCACTGTTTGCTATTTACACTCTTCACATGACATGTCAGAAAAGGACATCTTATAATTTCTGTTGTTAGAGAAAAGTATAATATTAAGAGCAATAATTTTTATAATAATTTGAATAAATATCTTGCATTTACGCTTATGTGATGTGTCTCATTGATTTGTCAGGCAGGGAAGATATTATTTTAATAATTAGAAGCAAATGTTCTCGATAATAATGTTTTTTAGAGAATTGTATGATTTTAATAGTTAAAAGAAAATATTCCTAGTCATAATTAGAATCAATTATACGAATAATATGTTATGATTTGATCACGATCTTTATGTGACGAAAAATATGATTCTAGTAATTACAAACAATATTTCGTTAATAATTATAATCAATACCGTGGATATTATGCAACGATTTAATTTCTATAATATGTTTCATTGTGACCAATTCCTTCCTCATATATTTTATTATAATTAAAGACTGGGATTTCAGTGGTACCCCAAGGTGCCTAAATAAGCACAAAACTTCTCCAATACAAGACGGAAAAAAAATTGAAAAACCTCTCTTCTTTTTTATTACCATAGCACACATGCAAAAGGGGTCACCTTACTATCCTTTAAGTCAATTTTGCTCTATTCGTGACCCTGACAGGTAAATTCTCTTTGCTTCTAATGTTATTCATATACTACTTAGACTCTCTCTTATAATATCAAATGTATGATCGATTGAGCTGTTGTATAACTAAATGTGTTTGGGGTTTGAACGTGATTTTGGTTTTGGGTTCGTCATTAATATACTTAACCCTTCTCTTTCCTTTTATTTGTGATGTCTTTATTTTGGTAATTGGAAAGGTTTTTCATAGGCTTTAATTCTTCTTTCTTTAAATATATAAATAATAAATAAAACAAAACAAAAAATTATGTCATTTCTTTTATATAAGTATTGAATACCACATCAAGTCTAGGACTTGCTTGGTAATCAAAACACTCATTCATACGTTTTTAATTCTTTTTTTTAATAATAATAATAAATAGAAATTATAAAATTATTTTTTTAATATCATGTCAAATCTCATATTTGCTTGATAACTAAGTCTTTTATCATGTGGAATCTCGGATTCTCTTGATATTAATAATATATATATATATATATATATAATTCAGAAAATAATGATAACATCAAACAACAAATTTTTTTATAAAGAACTACGTTATCCCTAATTTTCCAAAATGGAAATACGTAGGAGCGAGATACAATCCTCGTCGGGCCAAAAAAATAAAAAAATAATTTTGTTTTTGATCTGTATTATTTTTGTGTGTGTTTTTTATTTTGTTTGATTTTTCGGGGAACAACAAATATTTTAAACATCAAATTCTATCTTGCACACTTAATTAAAGAGGGAGTCATCTTAAGACGGGTGTTGTGGGGTGCTAATATCTTCCCCACACGTAACCGACTCTCGAACCCAAATTTGGTTTCGAAGACCATTTTCTATTATGGTTTTTCTATAGTTTTCCATAATAAACTATAGTGGCGACTCCTCTGTACCTTTTTAAATTATTTTCATTGTCCTGTCGTGATCTTGGTTGCGACAGACCTAATTGTAACCTAAAAGGCAACACTAACTCAAAGTGTGACATTGAGAATTCTAAATAGGAGTTTAAAACAATGGAGGAGGGAGGTGAAATTGAAAATTTTTGATAAAAAAAAGTTTGGAATAAAGAAAGAAGTATGAATAAATGGAGAAGAGTTCAAGGATTGAAAAACTCCCTTTATATTTGTTTTAGCTAATATGGAGGAAATGGGAGGTGGATGCTCAATACTACCTCCTTGAACAAGAATTATTTTTCCTTTCTTTCTATTCTCTCAAAATCTCATTTTTCTCTCTTTTTTCCCTCTTCCATCTCTCTTCTCTTCTTACTTTCATAATCTCTTCTTTCATCTTCCTCTTTCCATTTTCTTTCTTTCTCCTATTTTTCTCATTGTACTTTCTCTCTTATCTTGTCTTCCTTTGTCTTTCTTTTATATTCTTCTCTTTTAGCTTCCAACTTCTTTTCTTTTTCTTTTGACTCTCTTAAATTTTTGTTCAAAAGTGTGAGTTTCTCATCCCTCCTTTTTTTTATCTCCCAATCAAGATATATTTCTCCATCTTCCTTTTTTAGAGAGCCATGTCACTACTCAAGTAGGTGGAGAAATACTCTCTATTGAGAATAAAGAAAATAGGGTTTGAGATTAATCTCCCTGGGTATAAACCACACATAGAGTAATCTATTTATAGTAGAGAGAGGTATAATTAAAAAGAGTAACTAAAAATAAATAGAGTAAAGAGAAGATATTGTTTGATATTGTGATTAACAATATCTCACAATATCTTAATAATATCAAACATTATCTAAGCAATATCTAACACTCCCCCTCAAGCTAAAGCATACAAATCGTATGTGCCAAGCTTGTTACAATATCTGCTAATTGATGACTTCAGTTAACAAACTCAGTTTTGATGTCTCTAGACATTATCTTTTTCCCGAATGAAATGACAATCAATCTTAATGTGTTTGGTCCTCTCATGAAAGACATGATTAGAGCTAATATGAAGAGCAACCTGATTGTCACACACAAGTGTCATTTGAGTAACATCTCCAAATTGTAACTCTCTAAGCAATTGCTTGAGCCAAACAAGTTCACAGGCAATTGAGGCCATAGCTCTATATTCTGCTTCTGACCTCGATCTTGCTACAACACTTTGTTTCTTACTTTTCCATGAGATCAAGTTACACTACAACAAAATTGCAAATTAGCGAGGGAAATTAGCGAGGGAATATACTTCTAACTAATTTCTTGCTAATTAGCAAGGGATCTACGACAAAATTATTTTGTAGCTAATTTGTGAGGGAAATTAGTGATGAAATTTATTTATCACCAATTTCTCACTATTTAGCGAGGGATTAGCGATAAAAAGATTTCTTAGCTAATTTGCGAGAGAAATTAGTGATAGAATATATTTCGCACTATTTAGCGAGGGATTAATGACAAAAAGAAATCATAGCTAATTTGTGAGGGAAATTAGCGAGGGAATATATTTCTCACTAATTTCTCGCTATTTAGCGAGGGATAAATTAATAACTTTATTATATTTTTATATCTTAGTTTATTAAAAGGTATATATTAATTAATTTATATTATTATATATTATTAGAAGAATATATTTTATTTAAAAAATTTTAAAAAATTGTCTATAAAAACATTATACCATTTCCTATTTTTAATAACTTTTTCTAGTTACGTATTGAATGTTACAAAATATAAATTTTACATACTTTAGTAACTTTTTCATTCAAACACTACAAAAAGATTATTATTTCGTGAGGGTTTATTCGAGCAGGTTATAAAAACCTTCCATAAATTAACATTATTAAATATGATTCTATTAGGTTGTCTAAATCTTAAAGTTAGTGGAGGTTTTAATTGTTTTTAGAAGAGGTCTACGACCTCCACAAATTATTCTATATTTTTTTTCACATTTTCCCTCCAAGGTTTTACACTATCCACTCACTCCATGCTTTCCCCAAATTCCCAAACCCTGCATTCATCTTCGTTTTATACTCCCAATGCTCGTCATTTCCCAGTGCTCTCAATTGAACTCCCTATCTCGTTTTAGAGTCATCAAATCGGCGTTCAGTGCTCATCATCGTTGGTCGGTGTTCAATGCTCGTCATCGTTGGTCGGTGTTCAGTGCTCGTCATCGCTCATCGGCACTCCTCATCGATCAATGCTCATCTCCTTCAAGGTACGAACTCTGTGAGTTGGATTGTCATATTGGTTCTATTGTAAAATTATAAATTAGGTTACCAAGTTAATAACTCAATTTGGATAATTCTTTTATTTGAATTCATTTGTGTTGGGTAATCATTAATTATATATATATATATATATATATATATATATATATATATAATATGACTAATGTGCATTCACGAAACATGTTAATCTTATAATGCTTAATTAGCTCATGTTCAAAATATTTCAATAGTAAATAATTTCTATCTTAGTTTTGCTCATAATTTTCACATATATTATTATTTTCCTCCCAATCATTTCTCAGGATGTACCCCTACTTGGTTGTAGGTGAAGTGAATGTTTGCTTGCCAAGTATCGTGATGTTTTCTCCAAAGGTGCCAAAATTGTCCAAATTAGAGTATGTAACTAGGTTTTGCTCTTAGTTGGATGCAAAAGTGAAATAGAAAAGGAAACCATGTCTATTGTATTTTTGGACCCACAAAATCAAGAAGTTTGTGGTTATAATTTTACTTTGCCTAAAGGGAGAGGAACAAGGCTTGCCCTCAGTGCAAAACCAGATAAGCGCCTAAAGGGTAAGTCTTCAACCAATTTTTACTTTTATGTCTCTGTTATATTACTTTCATGAGCTTATATATATTTAAGATTACTTAATAGTCTTCAACCAGATGTTGAGGTTTTGTGGAATGAGGCAAGATTTGAAGTCTAATCTTGTTTATAAGCAGGTTAGGAGTAAAGATTTTGTGCTCAACATGCTTTACTTTCTTCCTTATATAAGTCTTAGATAAGTTTATTTCTTCTCTTCCTTCAAATTTAGGGAAAATATAAATAATATGCAAATGCTAAATTTATAAATATACTAAATTATAAATAGGTTTCACTTATTATAGGTCCTATTTTGTCTGATATGATATGATTGATTATAAACACATATGCCTTCTTTACAAATGATTTAAATTAGTCAATTAGAATATTTAGAATCCATTGACGAGAAATACACATACACCTTACTATTTTCTGAGTAATGCTAATGCATCTTCGACTTGTGCTCATAATTCTGCTCCATTAGTTAAGATGCTAAAAACTTGTCATGCTGATAATCGATGGCTGAATTTCATTGCCATTGACTTTTATATGGTATTAAATTGCTTTAATATTGCATTGAATTAATTTTATTGTTTTATGGAAATACTTGCCAATGGTCACTTAACCTGCGGATGTGACAACATTGCCTATTGTAAGGTTAATTGCCAACTTCTCTTTCTATCTCACATCCATTAAAATGAAACAAAATCAAACTTATAACTTTGTTAATATATTCACACCAAAGTAATTTTCTATAATGACAAATATTTATTGTAGTGGGTTTAAAACTAAAAAGTAAGTATCAAACATTCTAAAATATTGATAAAATAGTAAGCCCGAAATTGAATATATTGTTTTAAGGAAAAGTTATAAATATATGCAGGAAAATCTTGCGTATTGGAACATGTGATGTGCCACCGACGTCTGCTCCCCCAGTCGTCGTTGTCAAAAAAGCATAGCCACTGACGGAGGAAGAACTTCATGGGGACACCCCTATCAAGTTGCTGAAATTTTTATGGGTAACATGACCACTTTCTTGATTTGGCTAAAACTTTATCAAATCGCATACTAACAACACTGCTTAATTTTTCAGAATTGGTTGCTAAGTTTGTATCATGACCAAGATTGAAAAGGCATCTTCAAAATACATTAGAGGAAGATTATAGTCCATGGAAACATTTGAGGATTTATTTATTTTTAATGAAAGGGTACTGTTTTCGTTTGTCAAGTTTCTAGACTATATATGTCTGGTTTCTAGGTAGCTACTACATGGACATAGCTTTCTATCATTTTGTGAAAAACTCTTTAGCTTATGCACCATTTCCTATTACAAAGTAAATATTAAGTAAGATATCTTCAATAAATTGTTCACTGGTTCTTCAAACTTGTTCATGTATTTTGATGATATTAGTATTGTAAAACAAGTAAATAGATTTGTCAATTAAACCTATGTAACCATTATTTTAATAGATTAGATAAAGGTCTTCTTTGACCTACATGTTTGTGAAGAAAATGTACTCATGAGGTTAAACTCAATAATAAGATAAATTATTTCCCTTTAATTAAACATTTTACAAAGATCGGATCAAGTGCTTGAAAACAATTTCAAAAACCATCATACTAATCTCGTCTTTTCTTATATGTTTTCTATTATCTTCTAAAATTAAGTTTTTTTTTAACTTAAGTTTAAACACTTATTCTATGATTTTTCTATTGTTGATTGTCTAAAATAAGAATGGCCATGATTTCTTATAAATTAGTTGGTAAGATTTATAATATTTTTACGTAATATTCATAATTAAATGTATTTTATAAAGGATAAAGATAATAAGAGCATGAAATATTTTGGCCTGATATAATTTGCTACGATTTTGGTTAGGATTAGTGAGGAATTTGCTATAATCATTTTGCTAGGGATTAGCGAGGGATTTGCTACAACCACTTTGTTAGGGGTTAACAAGGAATTTGCTACAAGTAAGTTGCTAGGGATTAGATGGGGATTTGCTACAACTAGTTTGCTAGGGATTAGCTAGGGATTTGCTACAACTAGTTTGCTAAGGATTAGCTAGAAATTTGCTACAACTAGTTTGCTAGGGATTGGCTAGGGATTAGCTACAACTACTTTGCTAGGGATTAGCTTGGAATTTGCTACAACTAGTTTGCTAGGAATTAGTTAGGGATTTGCTACAAACATTTTGCTAGGGATTAGCTCAGTATTTGCTACAACCATTTTGCTAGGGATTAGTTAGGGATTTGCTACAACTAGTTTGCTAGGGATTAGTTAGGGATTAGCTACATAGTAGTTTCCTAACTAATTAGCTACCTATATTTTAGCTACGGTTGAAGGTCCTTGTTGTTTCCTCGATATTTCCTAACTAATTAGCTATGATAAGGGATTAGCTAGGGAATGTTCCCTCACAAATATGGAATTTTGTTGTAGTGTTACCACCAATGGAGACACAATACCCAGATGTAGATCTTCTATCAGAATGGGATCCTGCCCAATCAGCATCTGAATAGTAAAAAACTTTTGTATGGTTATTAGAACCATATAACAATCTTTTTCTAGGAGATCTTTTAATATACTTCAAGATACAAATGATTGCATTCCAATGATCTTCACATGGGGAATTAAGAAATTGGCTTACCACACTAACTACAAAGGAAATGTCAGGACGAGTAACGGTAAGATAATTCAATTTCCCAACCAATCTTCTATACTACTCAGGATTAGATATAGGCTCCCCTTGATTTGGTAGAAGTTTAGTATTGGGATCCATGGGTGTATCAACAGACTTTGAACTCACTAACCCAATTTCCTCCAGAATATCCATGGCATACTTCCTTTGAGATATAACAATACCATCATTGGACTATGCCACCTCAATACCCATGAAATATCTGAGTTTGCCAAGATCTTTGGTCTGAAAATAGTAACAGAGATGTTGTTTCAACTAAGAGATGCCATGGTTGTTACTCCCTATAAGAACGATGTCATCAACATATACTATCAAGTAAACACATCCAGCACTCGAGTGTTGATAAAAGACAGAATGATCTGCTTCACACCGAGTCACACCAAATTGTTGAAAAACATTGCTAAACTTTCCAAACCAGGCCCTAGGAGATTGTTTTAGGCAATATAGGGATTTGCGAAGACGACACACCATTCCGGAAGACTCCCCTTGAGCAATAAACCCAACAGGTTGCTCCATATAGATTTCTTCGTGCAAATCACCATTGAGGAAAGCATTTTTAATATCTAGATGATAAAGAGGCCATTGTTGAAGAGCAGTCATGGCAATAAATAAATGAACAGAAGCCATCTTTGCCAAGGGGGAAAAGGTATCTCCATAATCCAACCCAAAAATTTGAGTATAACCTTTGGCCACAAGACGAGCTTTGAGGCAATCAATAGTACCATCAGATCCAACTTTGATAGCAAACACCTACCTGCAACCAACAATAGATTTCCCATATGATAACGGACCAGTTCCCAAGTTCTACTATTATGAAGAGCACTTAGTTCATTTGTCATGGTCCGACACCAACCAGAATGGGATAAAGCTTCACGGATAGTTTTTGGAATGGTCATAAAGGAAAGAAAGGAAAGACATGTATAAAAAGCTAATGACAATCGATGATAACTCAAACCATTATAATGGGGAGAGGGATTACGGGTAGAACGCATACATTTTCGAAGGGCAATAGGAAAGACTCAAGTGTTAGAGTAGAAGGAGACAGAGTAGTTAGCACTTGAGTGGAGTCACATGGTGGTGGTTGTGACCCGTTTTGACGACTATAAACCTGAATGGGTGGTGGAGGAGAAGCTGACTATCGAGCAAGAACTGATGGTGGAGGAGACACAGTAAGAGGGTCACAAAAAATAGGAACATTAAAGGTACTAGGAGTGTTGACAGGATTAGATGGAGACAGAGGTGAAGATTGACTCTTAAAATAAAGGTAGAACTCATCAAAGGTGATCTGTAGACACAAAATAACGATTAAGAAAAGGAGAAAAACATTTGTATCCTTTTTGTGATCTTGTAAACTCTAAGAAAACACACTTATGGGATCTAGGAGAAAGCTTGTCAAGACCAGGACTGAAATTATGAACAAAACATGTAGACCCGAAAACTCTTAGAGGTAAGGGATGAAGAGGTTCATGAGGGAATAAAATGGAATGAGGTATGTTATTCTTTAAAATCGTAGAAGACATGCGATTAATGAGATAACAGGTAGTAAGAATAGCATCACCCCAAAAATGTTCAGAAACCTCTCCATGAATTAAAAGAGTGCGAGTTGTTTCAATAAGATGTATATTTTTACATTCAGCTACACCATTTTGTTGAGGGGTATAAGCACAAAAAGTTTGATACAGAATACCGTGAGAAGTCATAAATTGTTTGAAAGAATAAGAAAGATATTCACAACCATTATCCCTATGCAAAACTCTAATAGAAACACCAAATTGGGTTTTAATTTCATTAAAAAAATATTGAAAGGTATGAAATAATTCCGAACGATTTTTCATCAAAAATAAGCAAGTACATCTAGAATAATCATCAATGAAAGTAACAAAGTATTGAAAACCTAAAGTAGACTTAACGCGGCTAGGACCCCAAATGTCAGAGTGAACCAAGGCAAAAGGGGACGAAGAATCACGTGTGACATTACGAGGAAAGGAAGTATGACTATGCTTGACACGACTCACACACCAAACAAGACAACTTGGACAAGGCAGGGACAAGCTGTTGTAACTTGGCAAGGCTTGGATGACCTAACTGAGCATGAAGAAGAGAGAGAGACTCCATAACTGCACCAACGTGTGTAGAGGGACGGAGATGATAAAGACTATTAGACTCACATCATGTGCCAACACTTGTTTCGAACTCCGGTCCTGTAAACACACAGAATTGTTGGTAAAATAAACAACACAATCAAGAGAACGAGTTAGACGACCGATGGACAACAAGTTAAAAGAGACCCAAGGACATAAAGAAAATTATTAATGGTTAAAGAAGGGAAAAGTTTAACAGTGCCAACACCATGAGATGAGACTCTAGAACCATCAACAAAAGATGTACTTGTGTGAGCGACAGATGCAGTGGAACTAGAAGACCCTTGATCCTTATACCATTTGAGAAATTTGTTGAACATAGTAGGTGTATCGGATGAAACCAAAGAAGGAGGAACCCCAGTAGACAAAGTTGGGGAAAATTGCTCTGAACAGTTGTAGCAGATCGAGGAGGACGACCATGTAATGCATAACACTTGTCAATCTTGTGATCTGGCTTGCCACAATGTTAACACTCATGTAATGCATAACACTTATCAATCTTATGACCAAGCTTGCCACAATGTTCACACTTAGGGCGCCATTTTCCCTATTTGCGAGATGCCAACATATAAGAGTCATCAATAAAAGCAGGTGTATCAGTGTTAGGTTGTTTTGGTACACACAAAAGAGTAGAGCAGGTCAAAGTCAAGGTGGGGACAACCAGGGAACCCAAAATATGATCACGAATATGTGAATATTTATTAGCAAGTTCGTGTAATGCTTTGAGCATGAAAAACTTTGAGCGTTGCTTGATCTCTGTGGCAACTTCAGGGGAAGGAGGCAATAACTCATTGAACTCATAAAAAAGAACATGAATTTTGACCATATAATCAGTCATAGAGGCTTCATGTTTAGAGGAAATAAGATTTGCAAATTTAGAACAGACATCACAAAGACGCTGAGTATCATTGGTGTATAATAACTTGGCATGCTCCCAGGTTTGAGCACATGTTTCATAGGAACGAAAAATTTGCTTTAATGAAGGATCAAGAGTACCCTTGAGAACCACACATAATTGAGCATCAATGGTTTCCCAACGGCCATCCATAGCAAGAGTGAGAGTAGGTGCTTTCGGGGCAAGATGATCAACATACCTTGACTCTTAAGCCATAATCGGATGTTTGATGAACATATGGCATAATTAGGGCCAGTTAACTTGTCAATGGATAAGTGTACATTAACATAGTTAGTGTATATGGACGGGTCAAACACACCATAAGAGATTTTAGAACTGGAAGAAGCAGCGAAAGACACCATGCATGAAGAGAAGAAATAGGAAAAAAAACTAAAAATACCAAAGAGGTCTGCTTGAATCAACAAGACCAGATCCAGAAATAGCAGGACGAGACAATTCTGGAGCAAGTGATCATTGTCGGAGACGTTGGGTGACGCACTGCCACGTGCGGCGGTGAAACAGGAAACGACGCATGAGGGAGCGTCATTGCTCCGATGGTGACGATTCTAGCGGCATTGATCCTTATACCTATTTATAGTAGAGAGGTACAATTAAAAAGAGTAACTAAAAATAAATAAAGTAAATAGAAGATATTGTTTGATATTGTGATTAACAATATCTAACAATATCTTAATAATATCAAACAATATCTAACACTCTTTATTCCTAGAGTGTCATGTGGCCACTCAAGAAGATGAAAAAATACTCTTTATTCTTAGAGTGACATGTGGCACTAAGAGAACACTCTTCAATGAGAGCATCACACATGGTCACTCTACCAAAGGTGATAAATCTCTTCCTTGGTTCAAAACCCTACACTACATGGCCTAAGATACAAGGCCTAAACATCTACGATTTTCAAAAATAAATTGCACCTAAGTCAGAGGTCTAAATGTGGCGTGCTTATATCAAATGAAAGCCCTTTATGTCTAGTTTCCAACACAAAAGGAATCAATGCATTTAGAGGTTTGTGGAGAAAGTTATGACCAAAATACTAAGCAAAGGTCAATGTTGTTGATTTCCGCTACATTAGGCGCGAGTTGTGCCTCTTGACAATTGCTGCATTGATTTTAAATTCTCTTCATACATCTCCTTCCATGATGAAACCTATCCTCAAGTATGCACTTGGGTATGGCTGGGGGTTTGCCATCACAACTAATGCAACAAATATTGTAGTAGAAAGATTATAAATGTTTCTTTTATAAATAAATTTTGTCTTTAGTTCAGAAAGTTTATCATGCTTAAACATTGCCTTGCACAACAACAACTTTGTACTAGGTCATTATACTCATCAAGCATTATATTTAACAAAGAAACAGTATTTATACCAAGAATCGTAAAAGTCTTATCAGAGCTAAAGTCACAAGCTAGTAAGCTCATAATTAAGGTAATCAAAATCATAACCATACAAAATTTGAAATAACACAATCTTCGCCAAACCACTCTAATTTTAGTATAAATCTCGTTGTTAGTATGTACATGTACAATTATCCAAACCTCGACTTCTAATTATTAAATGACAAAAGACTTCCAATTGGAGAGATTTTGTCTTAAAGGTCTGCTCAAGTTCATAATTGATGTGATCCCAATAAGCCTAAGCCCAAATGCATCAACAAGCTCAAGCCCACCTCGAGGCCCAATCACTAGAAGCATGATGAAGAAGATCTACATAGGCATCTCACAAGATGATCAAGTCAATCATGGGCTTTTCACTTTATTCACATGGGCCAAAGAAATCTACAAAATATGATTTGATGCATGGAAAGCCGAAGATTAGATTTAAATTGGGCCATTGTTTAGACTTTGCTTTCAATAAAAAGCTAGAACACTTTTGGATCAATTGGGCTGAGCCCAATTTGCTCTCTTGGCCGAGAATCATTAGCTTCTCTACATTTGGATGCAAGCAAAGCATGAGCAAAGCAAGGAGCATGTGATGGTAGCATGGAGTGTGTCACTTTGGCAAGAAGAGTGTGACATGCCACTTGGCATCATCAAGATTCATCTCCTACATCACATGGTCTCCAATCAAGCTTCTCCTCCAAGCTACATTTGTATTTCATCTTTGTTGCATTTTCTTCTCATTTGGTCGGCCATGTGCCTATAAATAGAGCCATTCAACTATTGTAATGGTAACTCTTGAATTGCTAATAGATGCTAGTGTTGAGATCACTCCACACTGCTATTAATTTGAGAGCATACATGGCTAACCTTCTCCTTCATCTCCTCTAGCCACCTTCCACACCATAGCACCACTTTTACTCTTCATCTTCACCAAAAACCTCCATTGCCGAGAGCTCTTCTTGTTCATATCATCAATTTTGCTGCACCTCATCTTCTTCTTGTTGTCCTCCATGGATTTCATTCCAATTCTCCATCAAGGATGTCCATCAATTGGTATCTGGAGCCATCCAAGCCTTTGGTGCATCCATCCTCTTAGTTTGGGTAAGGTTCTTGGTCCATACTTGTTTGTTTTTTCAATTTCAGTCTTGTCTCTTCTTCTCCACTATTTTTCTTCAAGTTATGTTGTTTTCTTCATGTTCTTAGCTCTACACCGTTTGACATTGAGGCTACATGAATCTCCATTGATTCATCTTGTAGTACTCCTTGCTTCATTGGTGAAAATCTGTTTTAGCTTCCATTTTCGTTTTCTAGCACTTGTTCTTTGTTTCTTTGAGTTTTCTTCACTTTTATTCGGTGAATTCAGTTTTTCTTTGCATTTTATCATTCCAGATATGTTTAAGTCATGTTCTATGCTTTCTTTGTGCTATAATTAAACATTTCCACCGTTTAATTTCCTTGCTACTTGATTTGGTTGAGTTTTCGAGCCACATCTCACAACAAAAACACTATGATCCTTCATGGAAGTGTGTGGATGTTTAAGGCCTGAATTCTCACTATTTTTCATCCATTTCACTGATTGGATTCATGCTTTTGAGTGTCTAAGATGTTCTTTAATGTTCATGCTTGATTTAGTTCATAATCAAGTTCTTTAGCAATGTTTTCCATAGAACATCTTCTCCAATTTCAGAGAGCAACTTTGCTCCAGTTTTCCCCTGTTTTTCAGTAAATCACTGCACGCACTGTTTTTGTTTTTGATTTATTGTGAGTAACTCAGTGCACCAAAATTCAATCTGATTTTTGCCTCATTTAGCTAACATCTAGAAGAAAAAGACAAAAAAAACAATCATTCAAAAATGTTGAGTACAAAAAAAATGAAAAATCACACAAGTTGGGGCTCATGTTTCCGTTTTCTGGCACTGCAATTTCTGAAATTCACTGTTTCATTGTTGTTTTGTGCGTGTTTCTGTGTTTTTAGTGCTCGTTTTCACCTGAATTTTGGCTTGAGTATGTACTCTATATTGCTTCATTATTGATTTGCTTTGAAGTCAATTCATCACTTCATTTGCTACTACTTTGCAATGAGTACTTCAGCCATATTTTGAGCACTTTTGTTTTTCTTTTTTTTTTCATCTGTTCTATGGCATTTCTAGGTTCCTTTTGTGGTGCTTGCTTTTATTTTCCAGCCTTTAATTTCTTGCTTGTCACTTCTTGAATCTCCTTCTAGTCATGTTTCATTTCAATTCTCTTTTGGTTTAGCATTTCTAATTAGCTTTTCTTGCTTTCTCCTTTGTTTGGGTTCATATACTTGAATCTTAGTTATTGGTTGTGATTGATGATGCTATGAAGTTTAGAATGGTTTCTATGATTTGGTAGCATCTTAGGTGGTGGATATTGAAGTAGAATTTTAGCTTTTTTGTTTATCCTTTTCCTCACCTATTAAGAGTTTGGGACCTATTCATTTGAGAGTGTGTGTGCTAACTCCATTGCTTGGTATAGTTTTCTTGCTGGTGCAGGTTTGGTGGTTGTTTTGGCCTTAAAACCGAGACTATAGTTGTTATTTTGCACTTCATTTTGGTGGCTTAAGGTGCTTACAAGTGCCTTACTTGGTGGTAGCCTTTGTTCAAATCAAAAGGATGCTACAAGCCAAGCTCTTGGCTCTTGATTTTGTGCAAATTGGCAGCACTTTGGCAGCACATTTGGAGTTGCATTGTTTCTTATTTTTGGCTTTAATTCTTTGTACTTTGTACTTATTTTTGGCACATCTTATTTGGTACCATTTTGAAGCCTCCTTGATTGTGAAATTGCATCTTTTGAGCATCAAAATTTGAGATATTAAGTGGATTGATGTTGCTTCATTTTGAGTACCAAATTAGTGAACCAAGAAGGAAAGAAGTGATAGAGAGGAAGAGGAAGAGGAAAGGAAAGAATCTGACAGGGCGTTGAGAGAAAAGAGAGAAAAGATTTTGCTGAGTTTTTCAAGCCAATTTTCCTTCCCATTGCTTTAAAATCCTCAAAAGATTTTGCAAAATCATACTTTGAGTTAATGTTGCCTACTAGGTTTGAGATAACTCAAAGTACACTAAATTATTTTGGTGAAGTAGGTCTTGTTCATTTTCAACTAACTTTCAACAATACAACAAGACCTTCTTTTGTCCTCTACTTTAGATATACTCTTGGTTATCAATTAGATCTTCCTTATGAGTATTGTGTTCATTCCACTTTTAATATACCACATTTAATACCTTTTGTAGGATCCATGGATGATGAACACCAAGATTTGAGGGCAAATCCTCTTCAAAGGGGGAAGGGATGATGTGATCCCAATAAGCCTAAGCCCAAATGCATCAACAAGCCCAAGCCCACCTCGAGGCCTAATCATCACACACCCACACTTATCCTTTTGCACTCCTGGGCAAAATTTGAAGAATTTCAAAACTTTATTCTGAGGTCTTTTATTCCATATTTTCAGTGGATTAAAGAAATGAATACAAATGGAAACAGATCAATCTTCTAGAAATCATGTTGTCATGCACAAACAAATGGATAATATTCTGTTTTTCACACATGAGTTAATCTTTTGAGTTTACAAGATAATCAAATATGAAAGAGAAACACTCAAGTTAAATATATATTT
>Ga0214544_1004162_pt1 | contig 29243 bp, 12 predicted proteins | sample CNSS3metaG_FD_160074 | JGI IMG/M metagenome (GOLD analysis project Ga0214544, IMG submission 160074) | Root nodule microbial communities from cowpea collected in UCLA plant growth center, Los Angeles, California, USA - CNSS3 | ecosystem: Host-associated > Plants > Roots > Nodule | place: USA...
ACACCGCACCAACCACACACACCAACCTTCTAACTTATTCAATTGCTATTTAATGGTCGCTGCAGTCAAACAAATTCAAACACAGATTGTATAGTCACAACATGTCAGGAATCCCGTCAGGAATCTCGCGAATCTGTTGTGTTTTTCTCACGAATCTTTGTTTTTTTCTGAATGCAGCTGAACCTCCACTGTACATGCAAAACACGTGAAACATTTATGACGAGGGTAAATACGTCTTTTATTACCACTCTTCTTCAAATCTTTGGTTCAGAAGCGGGATGCCAAAATCCATGAATCCTTCAAATCCTCTCACATACCTGCCTTCAAATCATAGCAAGCGAACACCGCAAATCACCGCTGATCCATCTCTCCATTTTCGTTGCAACAGTAAATACATGCATGCGAACACAGCCTAAGTGTTGCCTCACTGATGGGTTAAAAGCATAATCAAGGTTGAGGTATAAAAGAATGTTTCTGAAAAGGTCTTATTAAAGGACCTAACACAACAATTTTAAAGCATGGACATTTTTCTGGTTATTTGCTAAATTAGTCTTGCTTTCTCTCAATGAATTTAAATGAGATTCTTTACATGTATATAAATGCATTGAAAGAATAATAGTTCATAAAAGGGTGATAATGACACATATATGAAAATAGTACACTAAAAGGTTCTGATTTGATTTGATTCCATGAATAAGAACAATGAATTACATTCATTGGAAAATTTTTCCCAATTGACAAATGTTTGTGCTTTTTTTCCTCTTCAAATTATAGAGATTAATTACTAGATTTATATAATTTACTATTACAAGTTAGAACTCGCTTTCACTACATGTGAAACTGAAATGCAAAGTCAAAACTCATATATCTAAGAAGCCAATTCTAAGTTGTAACAGTAAACCATTTCATTTTGATATATAAAAATTTCTACAATGCACTATTAGAGGAAAACACACACAAAGAGCGCTACTAAAGGAAAAAATTGCATTAAGATTGTGTTCTATTTAACTTCCTATAATTATGTACAATAAAACCCTTTCGGACAAATTGTGTCATGAGTATAAACGTTTCTTAAAAGTAATAACAAAAATATTTTTTCATAAACTAAAATTAATATATACACAACTTAAAAATCAAAACTTAGAAACATTATATAACAAAGTTTGCGATTTTATCACAATTCAAAGAAAAATTACATGTTTTATATATATATATATATATATATATATATTAAATATATTGTGATTTTATTCAAAATTTTGATATATTATTATTATTATTATTATTTATGGATGTATTTCCATTGAAAATATTACCTCCCTATCGCATCATTTTCAACAACAATTTAAAATCCAAGTGCTCTAGAAACTGGTGATATTTCAATCTTCAAGTACAACTATATACAAATGTGAGAAGTTTAAAGAAAGGGATGAAAACAAAAAATCCAAGAAAATAGAGAGATAATACAAAAAGGAAAAAAAAAATACAATGTTTTGCTTGTACTTATGTGAAGCATTTGTATGAAGTTTTAACATAATCATTATATTCACCAGAGTGAGATATTCTTAATTCATGAAAAATGTAATAACCTCTGAACAAGAGTGAATTGAAATAAGTTTCTCCAAGTTATGAAGAAGAAAACTTCGAGATAAATATGCATTATAAACTGAATTGACTAAACTGCATTGTACTATTAAAAATTGCACAAAATCAAAAAATAGTTCGTCTAAACTGAATTGAACTATTTTTTGTTATACGAAACTGAACTACATTGCACTGAAATATGAACTGAACTATATGAACTGATTTTTTTTTTTTGAATTGTACTACTTTTTAGTCGAACTGCACTATTTTTGAAGTGAATGCACTATTTTTCAACCAAATTACACTAATTTTGAACCAAACTGCACTATTTTTTGAACCAAACTTCATTATTATTAAACAAAATTGCACTATGTTTGAACTGGACTTCACTACTTTTGAACTGAGCTGCATTGATTTTGAACCGAACTGCAATATTTTTGAACCGAACTGGTTATGAATTGTTTTTAAATTGCTTAACTGTGGGGCAAGCTAAAAAAATATACTTATTTTTGAACAACGAAAAAGGTCAAAACAGACTGATCTAAATATACATATATATACATATATATATATATATATATATATATATATATATATATATATATATATATATATATATATATATATATATATATATATATATATACATATATATATATATATATATGTATATATATATATATACATATATATATATATATATGTATATATATAGGTATAATTACTAATTTAGTTCTTTAATTTTTTGGTTTGGTTTATTTTTGATCCCTTATCATTCGTTGGTTCAATTTAATCCTCCAATTACTTAAAAATGTTCAATTTGGATATTTCCGTTAAGTTGACATTAATACGTTGTCTGTCATGCCACATGTAAATTTGTAAAATTTTCAATTTATTTTTATTTTTAATTTTTTTAAAAATATATATAAACTGTCACGTGGTATATTATAGTCGTGCTAGATGACAGAGGTAGTAGTTGTTTCCAATTTAGTCCTCTATTTAAATTTTTGGTTCAATTTAGTCTCCTTATATTTAAAACGATCCAATTTTATCCTTTCCAAGTTGAGATCAAATTGGTAAATAAGCTTAATTACAACTTATATATACATGTAAATATAATTTTTTTTTTTAATTTATACATCAAATCAATACACCTAAATATTTCAAATTATTTTATTTGTTACAAGTGTAAACAAATTTAATGGTAAAAAGTCAGAAGGTTAAAAATGTAAAAAATAAAATAATTTGAGTATTTAGATGGTGTGACTTGATGTATACATTTTAAAAAATTATTTTAAGATGTATAGATAAGTTGTAATTAAACTTAATTACTAATTTGTTCTAAAATAGAAAAGAACCAAATTGAACCGTTTTAAAGAATAGGGAGCATAATTGAATAAAAAAATTAAATAGAGGACTAAATTGAAAACAACTACTACCATTACCACATGGCACGATTGTGACCTGCTACGTGACATGACTGTTATTTGACATGTGACAGTTTATATACTTTTGAAAAAATTTTAAAAATTTTAAAAATTTTAAAAATTTCAATACTTGACACGTGTCATGTACGGACACGTTGTTAATGTGAACTTAACGGAGAAGATCAAATTGAGCATCCTAAATAATTGGAATGAACTAACAAGTAATAAGGGGACCAAAATAAACTAAATCAAAAAATTAGAAGACTAAATCAGTAATTATACCTATTGTTCATCGCTCTTAACTATACATATGGATAAACATAAATTTAAAAGACCTATTTCTGTTTTTAAGATTTCTAATAATAAATCATATAAAAAATATTTATACTTTTATCTAATTATAACTAGAATTTTGACCCGTTATTTTATAGATAAATGAATTTTGTTTTTTTAGTAAATGAAAAAAAAATTAAAAAGTTAAAAATAGATATTAAAAGTAATGATAAATATAATTTAAATTAGGAAATATCAATTTTATCATCTTTATAAATGAATTTAATAATTCTGATTATTCAGGATCATAACCATACTAATTGTAGTAATTATTGTTTTGTCTAATATAAAGGTTTAACTCTCTGAACATTTATATATGCACCTATTATGACATTTATACAAAACTTCTGATTGATCTCATGGGTCAGAAGACCATTATAATTTACAATATAAAATCGATATAACTTTATTAAATTTAAAATTGGATTAAAAAAAACAAAAGAATGCAATACTGACAAATAACTGGAATAGTATAAGATTAATTTTAATTAATATAATAACATATAAAAATATGAAAATAATTAAAATAAATAAAAAAAGGAAAAATAAATTAAAAGAAGAAATTTCTTATCCTTCTTCACAAATAACATTAATATAAATTTCTTTATAAAATAAATAATAAATAATAGAATTATAATTAATAAATACAAAAAGTAATAAATACTAACGTTATAATTAATAGATACTAAAGGTTGTTATGTTTTGGTTCTATACAAAATTGTGGTTGCAAAATTGAGAAATTATAATTGTATTAATTTTTAATTGAAATTTTTGTGATGTATTACAGTTGGATTTTAATTATATTAATTTTTTTATTGAGAAATGAATTTTAGTTATATTAATATTTAATTTTTATTAGGTAAAATGTAGTTGTGTGACTAAATATTAATAGTTGTCCATGAGTGAATATGGAGTGAAGAAAATAAAATCCAACTTTAGAGAGAATTTGTCGTCTATTGTTATATTTGTTTTAAGTCACACAACTACCTTTTCTCTAATTAAATTAAATATTAATATAATTAAAATTCATTTCCTAATAAAAAAATTAATATAATTAAAATCCAACCGTAATACATCACAAAATTTTTTAATTAAAAATTAATACAATTATACTTTCTCAATTTTGCAACCACAATTTTGTATAAAACCAAAACATAATAATATTTAGTATCTATTAATTATAACGTTAGTATTTATTACTTTCCGTATTTATTAATTATAATGTTATTATTTATTATTTATTGTATAAAGAAATTTATATTAATATTATTCGTGAGACGAATAAGAAATCTCTTCTTTTAATTTATTTTTCCTTTTTTATTTTATTTTAATTATTTTCATATTTTTATATGTTATTATATTAATTATTTTCATACTCTATATATTAATGTTATTCGTAAAGCCAGATAAAAAAGTTGCTTCCTTTTTATTTATTTTTTCTTTTTTATTTTATTTTAATTCTTTTCATATTTCCATACTTATTAACAAAAATATATATAAATCATTTCAAAATTATATATATTAATATTTCGTGTTTGAAACAAAATATTATATTTTAAAAGTACACAATATAAAATAAAGTACTAAAAAATTAAATTAAATATTAAATTATGTAATTAAGTATTAATGCGAGAATTTAAATACTTTCTTTTTCACCAAAATCAATGTTAAAATAAAATCACTAATTGTTCTACAAACTTAGAAGAAACTATAATTATAAAAGAAAAACCTAAAATTTATCATACCATGAAAAGAATATGGCAGTAGATTCATTTCCCTTTAAATTTAACTTTATTAGAGACAATCCTTCCATATCTAATATCATTGAAAATTTTTATCTCATGTTGAATTTTATGATCTTCGTAATGTGTGCCTGAACTTAAAACATATATTGATTTTAAAAATAAATAAAATATATTAAAAAATAAATATCATGATAATCTGATTTTATTTTGTGATGTAACTAAATTTGTAAACAATTTTATCATACATAATACATATTACTTCAATGTTTCACAGTCCAATGCTTACTGATTTTAACATTGTACTCATGAAATTTATGTGACTTCCTCAAATCAAACCATGTGAGTGTAAATTTATGTTCTTTAAATTCTCATATTTTCTTTTCAACTCTTTGCCTCTCTTCCAAACTTAGAAAACCCAACACAACATCTTTGAGTGAAGTTATGTTCATGAAAAATTGGGTAGGCAAAGTTGAGAGCAAGAAATACCTACACTTTACAATGATTTACCATTAGACTATTAGTTCAACACAAAAGTAGCAAATTTCTTAGTTATTTCTTCTCGTAAAATAGCTAGTAGAAGTTTCGTTAACCTGATCCACATTGTTGAACTTGATTTCTATAACAATTAACCTGATCCATCTTAAGTAGAAAAACTATTAAATTTATACTTTGAAGCATAGGAATGAAAGTAAAAAAGTAAACAACTTGCTCTTTCTTGTCCTTGGTTTGGATAGATCATCCAGTTTATCCAGTTTATTAAAAGCAAATATATTTCAACGTAAATTAGAGTCTGATGCCAACAATTTTCCAAAAGCAATGTCAAAGCTATTTCATTTATGTGCAAAATAATATATAGTATGCCAAACCTGTAGAATAAATTTTATGAAAAACTATTAAGACAAATTATAAAATAAATATGTTAGTGTTTTACCCAATGTATCAAAGCTGTTTAATTTATGTGCAAAGTATATGTAGTATGCCAAACCTATAGAATTAATTTCATGAAAAACTATTAAGACAAATTATAAATAACTATGTTAGTGTTTTACCCAATGTATCACAAAAAATATTAAAATAAAAAAAAACTATTGTAGAATGAAATGATTAGAAGTATGTGTATTGTGTACTGGTTCACAACTTCTACCGGTACCTTAATACAACAATATTTAACATGCCAACCGAAATAAACTAAAGAAAATGGGTGAAGGAGAATTATGTTGTTGAGCTATTTCTTCAAGGGAGTTTGAGAGTATAAAGAGAATAGTAAATAAAGAAAAATAACCTAAAATGCACAAAATTAAGTATGAATATCTAAGGAAAAAAATTGATGCTGAGTTAATAATTATAAAAAAGGATGATAGGTTTTTTACCAAAATACAATTTTCCAAATCTTTTGTCTCCTAGTTCTCTGTCAGGATCAAAGAAGTTTGTAGTCTCTTAAAAGTGTTTACTTCCCTTCTCAAATTCTTCTAAAGAGGAACTATGTGAGATTATTTTATAATTAGATAGTACAAAAAATGTTACTGCATGGAGATAATTCTTTTTCATTAGACAACCATAACACAATAATCTGAATGAAAACAGTCAAATACAATTACAGACCAAAATTCTGATTATAATTTGTCTTTAGACAAACAACAACAACACAAATACCATAACATCAATCTTCCAAAATAATCTGAATGAAGACAAAATAGAAATGTTGATAATCCAAAAGTTTAGGCAATTCATTTGCAATACACAACTCACTTTTGTTTTTTAATATTTTTTAGCAACATCTTCAATGATAACTCATTGTTGTATGACTCTAACATAGTTTCAGAATCTCTTTTAAGAGAAGTGGTTGGCAAATTAGTATGTAAAACTCTCAAAATTATTGATTGTTTAGTAAACTTGCTCAACAAATCCTGATAAATAAATACACATATTTAGAATATAGACAATGATAAGTGCATTAATTTCTTAATGAGTAAAAGCTTATAAAAATAACCTACCAAATATGAAAATAACACAATATGACATATGAAATCTTGAAAAAAATAGAAAAAGAAAACCATACAAAAAAAGTGTGCAAGCAAAGTTTAAAAGTTAAATAATTACAAAACACAAAAGGCTAATATCACGTTACAAAAGGATTCAAATAAACAACACTTGAATATAGGCTATATATTTGATTTGTTGTTGACAATGTTATAATCATGTCAAAACTTAATCAATCAACCAACATTTTTTTAAAATAAACAATAATTGGTGAGCAGAATTAATACAACAAAGTACGACAGAAGATTGGAATCTATAAATATAAATGTTGATAATATGAGTAAACAACAAAGCGTGAAAAGATGTAATTACATGAAAGTATGATAAATAGAACAAAATATTTCAACATAAAAATCACCACCAATGCAGGTTAAAAACAAAAGAGATGAAAGAAATGAAAAACTTCCATACAAAAACTAAAATTTTAAAAAATTTATCTACCATGACCATAAGATCCAAAGAATCCAAAATTTAAAAATAGTAGATAAAATGTGTCTCATAACTAATACCTTTAGGTATTCCAAAGGTTGAATGCATGTATTCCAAAGTTTGAATGCATGTATTCCAATGCCAAGAGTAGTAGCGTAGACCACCTATAGAGTTTCTTAGCAAGGGCAAAGACTATATGCTAACATACACATATAGTTTATAACATTAACAATGATTCAATACACAAATATACATAATCGTATTAGTACCATTCTCTTTCCTCTATTGCACCATGTTGGTCCACAAGTGTTCTACTTTCTCAATATCAAATTCATTGCTTCTAAGAATCTAAGACAACATCACAAAACTAAACTTCAGATCCATGGTTTACAAACAAAGGTGAATAAAGAAAATCAATACAATTTACAAAACATAGTATTAGCCATCTCTTATTATAAATTTAGCATGTATTTTTAGTTTATATTGCTAGTGAGAATAAATTCCATCTCAATGACTAATTTCAAACAACATTTTTTTACTTTTTCATCTCGAGTCGTCCACTTACCATGAAATTCCTTTTCATCAGTTAAGACCATTGGTTCTTTGAAAAGAGCCTCTTTTTCCTCAATTAAGAATATCGAACATCAGTTGCTAGTCATCAACCATGGAAACATACATATAATGAGGTAGATCGAAAGAAAAAAAATAATTAAAAAACAAAATAAATATAAAATATATAACTACAAAAATCAATGGTACAAAGAAGATGACAAAACCTTCGAAAGCGCGGTAAAGAGTTTATTTTTCATCAGTTAATACCATCAGTTTCTATTCATAAACCATGGAAACAAAATATAGTGAGCCAGATCGAAAGAAAAAACAAAAACATAGAAGAAGAGAAAGATCGAAAACCATAAATCCATAAAATGTAGGTCATATCAAAATTAAAAAAATATATAGAAAAAAATGAGATCTAAAGAGAAAAAGATTGAAATAAACTTTGAAACCCAGAAATACAAGCCAAAATTAAACTTTGAAAACTCGAAATACAAACCAAAATCAGTGTTGGAGAGAACAAACCTTCCAAACCTTCAAAGGTGTGGTAAAGAGCCTCCTTTTACATAAAAAAGAAATCGTTAAAATAAGGGTTGAAGAGAACAAAATCGAACAAAAAAATTTGAAACCAAAATTAGCGAAGAAAGAAAAATAAGGATTTGCTCGTAGAGGAAGAGTGAGGCGACAGCAGGGGATGAGAGAAAATTTGAGAGTGAAAAAATTAGGGTTTGAGGCAGCAGAGGATGAGAGAAAAGTTGGGAGTGAAAAAATTTAGGGTTTGAGACGGCAGAAGGTGAGAGAAAAGTTAAGAGTGAAAAAATTAGGGTTTTAGCACATGAGATGAATTTTTCTTTTTGAATTTAAAGCAAAAAGAGGAGATCACACGTGTAAGAGCCGCACTTTGCCCCTTGTCAAAAAAATGAAGTGTTTAAACTTTCCACTTTTAGTTAATTTTGTGTGTTCTTCTTTTTGTGGTTGATGAAAAAACTTGCACTTTATGCTACCTTCAATTGTATTATGTATAAATATAGATTTATTATTTAAAGTTTTCTTATTTTCTAATGGTTTGCAAAATTATATAAAGAATTTTACATAAACCTAGGATAGGAAAGATGTAAAGAAAAGTGTATTGGGAGATGGTGAAGCGAGTGATTTTGTGTGTGAATTAATAATAAAAATGGAAATAGGGAAACAGAAATATAAGTTAATAATGAAACAAAGGTAATTGACTAGGGTGGCAGTAGAAAAGAAAAGAGAAGGGAGGGTTCAAAGAAAAGAGAGGAGAGGAGTTAATTTGTTGAAGTTCAATTTTTAAAAACTGAATTAAAAAAGAGTCAAAGTTCAAATTTTACTATAAATAGTTTAGTTTTTTCCAATATGATGCAATTAATTATAGTATTATATAGATAAATTAATTTTGCCCAGTCCTGATTACCCTGTTCTGAAGAATAACTTAAGAGTCTCTTCTTTAATATGTTTCATGACAACTCTGATAATATATACATATATGTGTCTATAAAAGTTTGAATTAATTGACATAAGATGCTAACAAAATTTATTTATATTAAGCATCGATTTATCAGGCCTACATATGTAAAAAGGTAAAATGAAGTTTTTTTTTTTCTTTTTTCAGTTTTTGTAAGGAGTTTCAGATACTAAAGTTATAGTATTGAGTGGTGAAGAACTTGGCACTACTGTAGCCGTTGATTCTGGGCCAGCAATCAAATCAGTGACATTTGATACTTCTGCAGCTGCCACAATTGGTTGCTGAGTCATGCCCTTTTTCTCATTACTTTTTCCCCACAAGAAGGAGTACAACCCCACCATGATCAAAACCATGCCCAACAACCTGCGTATACATACATTATATACATCAGTGTTTTGTTTTCTATGTGTCATACAAAAGCTACAACATTGTTCAAGGTTACTACTCTTTACACAGAATTGAAGCAGTAAAACCATTTAAGAAATATTATTCATACGTTCCAAAGGTTAGTGGTTGTCCAAGTATGAAAGCTTCTAAAAAGGCCACAAAAATAAGAGAGAGGGGATTGAACATTGGAGGATAAGTAGGTCCTTTGATTGCAACAGCCCATGATAATATGCAGAATGTAGCAGCAGTGGCCAATGCTCCCTAAACAAATAAACAATCACTTCAGAATGTTCATCACATTTAAGAACTAAGCTTCATCTTCATTCATTCATGTGTTTCATTGATTTCAAATATTGTAAAGAATATATTACAGAGTAGATTATGGTGAGCAGTTGCAGATTCCACTCTAATCTCCATGCAGCCTTACTAGAATCTATGCAGACACCTGCGATTCCTGATTGAATTGCTGCTATAACGCATGATAGCATTGTTCCCCAATACCTCAATGGAAATACTTTAAGCAATTGTACCTGTTTAATGAATTTAATACAGCAATTTCAGAAGGAAAATAGTCACAGTAAAAGCCTTTCTTCTCGCAGAACTATTGAAATTACTGTGATTAGTCATGACACTAAACCCCGTTCGAAACATTAAATAAATTTAACAAAAATTAAGGCAGAATCTAAAATTGTGTGAGATATGTACTTGCACAAGAAACCAAGCTGTGTATGAGAAGCAGCTGCAGATCAAGAGGAAAGTGCCCTGAAGCATGTGGGTAGGGTGTGCTGCAACAGCGGTTTGAGCATGATGAGTATGATGATGAAGATAAAATTGTTTTCCTTTGTAAAGAGTGGTAAGTAATGCTCCACCAACGCACAGAATTGCCCCTGCACACTTAGTTCTACCAGCCCAAGTGTGGAGTCCCAATTTCTCGAATCTACATTGATTCATCAACTAATGGTGGTTATGTTGTTGATATTTGGCAGATTGAAGAAAATAGAGTGGTATGTTAGTGGTACCTGCAGATGACAGAGGTAAGGAATGTGCATATTGGAACCATGTTGAGAAAGTTGACAGAGTATGTAGCTGAAGTATCTCTCAGCCCATAGTAGAATAATCCTTGAGCCAGAGTCATTCTGTAGTTGGTGCCATCATAGTGTAAGAAGATCGTAATGATATAGATAACGATAATTTTGAAAACTTTCTCTTATAACCTAAAATGACATCATTTAAATAGTTTTGCAATATAAAAAAATAAAAAGTTACTTAAAAAATATCATTTTAAATTATAAAATAAAGTTATCAAAATTTAATTATTAAAAAATTATTTTCTTAATAATATATGTATTTATACGCTATATTCTTTATACAATATTTTACTTATTAAGTCTATGATTCATATTGATCTTTATAAATAAAGTTAATTTGATATTTTCGTTAAATTAACAATAATCTCATTTGAAATTTATCATGTATCAAAATCTAAAAAAATGTCATATGTCAAACTAAAGAGATTTTAAAATAAAAGATATCAAATTGACGTATAACACCTTCTAAATAGCGTTAATTTAACAAAAAACAAATTGACTCTATTTGAAAAATATTAAAACTTAATTAAATAAAAAATATAAATAAGAACAAAAGTCAAGATTAAATTACTAATTAATCCAAATAAAATCAAACACGGTTTTATAAAAGAGATAAGTCCTGTTTTATCATTTCTAAATCTTATAATAGGTTTTTATTATTTTTCACCTCAATTTTCTCTTTTAGCATAAACTTTTTTAAACAAGGGTGAAAGAATGCATTTCTAGAACAAAATATGTTTATTTTACTGATTAAACAGTTCATTCCTAGAAACGTGAACATGCGAATGTTGCATTTCTCATGTTACAAGTTTTCATAAATTGTTTCCGGAAATTATCGATTCTTAAAATAAAAAAATCTTCCATTTTTACTGTGTTTTTAAAAAATTATTTCTGGAAATAGTTAAATGTATCTAATTATTTTTTATAAAACATAAACCAAAAATAACATGCACAGTTATATGATTCATAAGAACATAACACGATTCTTTAAAACTATTTTTGTTGTAAATAAAAACAAACAAAGTTTGGAGTGGAAAGAGCAAATATAGGGGTGGAAATAGTAAGTAAAGAATTCATACCCCATTAATGCGTTAACGAAGAGCCAAAACCAAACTTTGGGAGTAAAAGTCAATGTGCGGTCTCTGCATTCACAACCCAAATCATTTGCAAGAGAAAACATCAACCACTAAAAAAACCAATTAAGAAAATATAATTTTATGTATGTGTTTAAGATATTAAATTATTTTATTTTTTATGTCTATTTATGAGTTAGACTTATGGCCCTAAGCAAAAGATTTATTTAATCAAAACTAAAAAATTATATCGGATAAAATATTTGTATTAATTATTTTAATTGTTTTAAATCCTTTTCAAAACAATATAAATAAACATGTCATTATATAGGAGAATTGTATTTACCTCTTCTGAAGTTATACTAAATGACATCTATGTTTCCCCATATTTTAAAATAGAAATTCATGTTTTTTATGTTTTTAATAAAATGATGCTCATCTTTTCTAATTTTTAAATAGATAGTTATTTCTCTTATAAGTTTAATAAATGATACTCACTTTGTTTATATTTTAATAAATTAAAATCCTCTTTCTTATTTTACTTAAATATGGCTCTTATTGATTATAACTTAAATAAAAAGTTATAGAAATTAAAAATTAAAATGTTAAAAGATAAAGATTTTTATTAAAAAAAATTAATCTTTAATTATTATATGTTACTGTTATCATAAAAATTATATTGTCGTGATAAACTGTATTTATTAAAATATAAATTTATACTTTTTTGAAAAAAGTATTAAAATAAAATAATAACTAATTACAAAATATATGATTAAATTCATTAAATTTTCAGAATTTTTCATTTAAGATTCGGTGAATATTATTTTTAAATCAGATAAAAGAGATGAATAAAGTTTTATTAAAAATATAAGAAAGATCACGTCCATTTAAAATTTAGATAAAAGTGAGTATCATTTTATTAACATTTGTGGATGGTTATTTTAAAACTATATATAGTAGGAATTTGTATTATTTCAGAGAAGATAAGTTTACTTTTCTTTTATTTAATATTTTTTTATAAAACAATTACTATAAAAAATAATTAAATAACATTATATTGATTAAATTATATACTATTTTATAAATACAAAAATATTAATATCTAAAATAATGACTATTATTAATAAAAATTATAATTAATTTATAAATTAGTGTTTAAATTGATTTGTATCATTGTTTAAAGAGACTTTAGCTACTTATGATTTTGGTAACTAATTAGAAATTAATTTAAACTCTAATTCAGAAATTAAATATAATTTTTTTATTAAGAATAAAGACTAATTTAGGTATCATTAATTTTTAGTTAATTTAAAAAATGGTCTGTATCTTAGTCTATATAATAATAATTTTTTATTTTTAAATTTGATTATTATTTAATAATTTTCTTATAATGATCAAGGTGTATCATTAGAATTACTACCGTCATTCTTCTTTATAGAAAAGAAAATTAAATGAAACACACCATTTTAAAAAGGAAAATGTTTTTTTTTACACCTAATAACAACTTTCAAGGATAATACAGTTATTTTAAAAAATAGACTTTTGTATTTGTAAAAAAAAAAAAAAGGGTAAAATAATGAATGTAAAATGACTATAAAAGTTTATGGAGTATGAAACTAACCAAACTTTTTGAAAACTAAGTTATTATTTATGTTAGGAAAACAATAACTACGTTTAACAAATTTTAGTTAGTGAAAGAGCTTTCTCATAAGAGTCGTGATATAGGAGATCTTCTAAAAAAATAGAAAAAATGAAGAAGGAAAATAATAGAAGAGAAAGAACTACATTAGAAGATCTTAAACCCTAATACAAAGATTATTCAGAAGAGTAGTAGAAGTAGGTTGTGACTTGTGGGAGTTTCAAACCAAAAGCACTTGTGTTTTATTTTAGAACTCTTATAAACTTAATTTCAATCATTTTCCACATTAGAAAAAGGTTAGGCCAAACAAAAAAAGTAAAAAACCAGCTAATAAAAGTTGATATATATAAATAGATAATAAGAGAAAAATAATGAAGAAGTAAGAAATAGAATGAAAAACGTACCTTTCAAAGTAGAGAGCAAAAGGTGCAACACAAATTGCAGCAACAATATGACGATAAGCAATGAGTGAAAAGATGAAGGAACCCTGAACCAATATCACCCTTGAAAGAAGCTGCATCCCTGTCACAAAACCTTGCACCATTATCATGCTCAACACAACCTGCGATGACGTGAAACAATGCTTCAAACCCCTCTTTTTCATTGCTCTCTCTGCACAAAACAAAAACAAAAATCAATAAATAAGCTTCTCAACTCTCTCTTTATAACATAACACAACATGTAATTGTAAGTGTGAAACACCTAAAGAACAGAAGAAAAAGTGTTTGGAAACTTGTAAGGGAAATGAACATGGCGACAGATATGCAACAACACACATGAAAGAAAAAAAAAAACTGTTATCTTAGGAAAACCCTCGTGTCAGTCAGCATATGCCACTGGTTTTCTCCCATGTTGTCAACGTTAATTACATGTTGTGGTGTGTACATGCCATATATGATACGTGATGATAACACTGATCATATATACGCTTTAACTAAATAGTTAGATTGGGACGTTTCGTGTGGTAATTGAAGGTTGGTGCCGTGTTAGAATATGTTCTACATAAGGAAGTGCCTATGTTTTGAGGAAATTACTTAGGAGAAAGTTTCAGCGTGAAGAAAAGTGATGCAAAGTAGAGGAAGCAGTGAATTATTTGAGATTCAGAACCACCTTGTTTTTGGCTTTTTCTGTGGTATTCTTGGTTTCTCGATCACTTGTTTTGACCTAGACAACATATGACAGCATGAAATATATATTCATGTCGAACTAACACAAACGTTGAACATCAACAAGGAATTTATTAAACCTAGAGAGAGACTCGAAATACTTTATTACGTGACCACAAATGAGAAAACTCTCAACTAAACATTCTTAGACACCATTATTATTACATACCAAATTGCATTCATGTAAAGAGTTTAACTTTTCATTAGGGCAACATGTAAAGAACACACTTTCATATTATAGGTGACATGCATACGGTGTTTTGTAATTAAAATTTAGCAGTTCCAAATCTTTCGACTGCAAATTTTGTACGAGTTGAGTAATATATACATGCAACAATATAGCTACACTAGTTTGATGAGATTAAGAAAAAAAATAATTTTCTACGCGTAGTATATATTAAGAATGCATGGTTGAATTGAGTTTTTTCCATTTTTTACAATATCCGTCTTCATTTCAAAGAATTTTCACGACATTTGTTTAAGACATTCCGTGCTGCTTTTGGATGCCCCGTTTCTTCTGCCAAACTAGTGTCTACTTGTGAAGAAAAAAATGTTTTCCAAAATATTTATCACAAAACCAAAAGCTGTAATCAAACATAAATTGTATGTAAGTTAGTGAAAATGTTTTAATTCTAATAGAGTAAGATATCACACTGATAATAGGGAAATATGGTAAAAATATATATTTTAAATTTAACCGAATCTTATGAGATGAGATCAACATTTTATAATAGATAATTTAAATGAGATTTAATTCAAACAAAATTTTTAATCTAAAACTTTAAGATAATAAATTTATAAATTTTATATTTTTATATTGATTAACACTACCAAATTAAGGCCGATAAAAGTCTAGGCACAAATTCCGTATATGGATGGGACAAATTCTTGAAATAAATATTTTTTATTAACGTGTATGCCCATTACCTATAGCCCTTAATACACAATTAATTTAACTAAGTTATGAAAAGAAGATGCAATTAATGTGCTAACAAGAATAGCTCACAGTTAAGATACTTTAAAGACCGATCCACCATCTCTAAAGAAAAAACATTAACTAAAAATTTAAGTTGTAAGTTGATGAACACCACACCAAATTAGGTAATAATAAAAGTCTACCATATTAAATCATGGTGGGACGATACTGTTCTTACTCCGACACCTGAAAATGAGGACCACTACTATAAAACAACATCATTATAGTTCATTGAGAAAAATCAATTGATTGCAGGTAAAGGAACCAATTGAACATTTAGTTTTTGAATGTATTGATCCAACGTGACAAGTCTTTCGAGGATTATTAAAATAATATATTTATGGATTTTATTCCTTATATAATATTTAATTTTTTTTTTATTTTTATGAAACTTAAATTCACATCGGTTTGGAATCTTCTTAATAAACAATGGGATAAATTTTACTGATCTAACTACTAAAAGATTATTATTTTAACTTTGTAATTTTCAAATAGAAAGTTGTAAATGGGATAAATTAGTTTTCCTAAACAAGCACTCGCTAGATAATTTTCTTTACAAAAGTGAAAGAAATTAGTATGATCAGTTAAAACTATAAAACTTTTCTTCCACTTACCAAATAACAAATCACCAATAAATAATCTTAACTAGGAATTCAACTCTTGCCTTTAACTCTACAATAATTATTGGATGGGTTTGGTTTAGACTAATTAGGCAAAAAAAACATGATTGATAATTAGGGTTGACTTTTTCTACATAACAATCCAAATGCCAAAATTTAATACTCTTACCTAGATGAGCATCGGTACAAAATAGGTATATTAAATCGATTTTGGAGGGTATATTAGATTGGTTCCGCAACTAATCTAATATACATTGATGTAATATGTTAAAGATGTATTAAATCGATTCTGAAACAACCGATTTAAATATCTCTTACTAAAAAGAAAAAAAAATATTTTCGAAAGTGACCATGCAAAGGAACAAAAGAGAGAACAATGAACTACCAAAGACCATCAACAAACCACCATGAACCAACACCAACGAACCACGAACTAACCATCGTGGAGAACTCTCCACCCCAACCACAAACTTGACTAAGAGATTTTACGAAACACCATGGGGACCAATGGTGCACATTCGGTATAGCAGCAACATCACAAATTTGCTTCATTTGCAAAGGCGATGGGAAAGCACCAAGCACCAAGAAAGACAACTACAAAGAGAGTTTTCTCCACAAACAAAAACCCTAAGCATGAGAAAATGATGGAAAAAACACTAACTTGATGCATTGGTTGTTGAAGAGTGGCATGGAAGAGAAGAAGAAGCTTGGTGAAGAGTAGTGCGGTAGTGGTACGGCACGACGACGGTGGTCAATGGTGCCTGGAAGAGAAGAAGAAGCAATGGAGGTGCGAGAGAGAAGACCATGGAGGCGAGGGAGAGAAGAAGTTCAAAAAGTGAAAAGAGATTTTGTAATTTATAGTGCAGAAAACATATTAGATCGGTTGTTTTTTAAACCGATCTAATATGTATATATTAGACCAATTTTCTCTATTACCAATTTAAAATATTTTTCAGTATTTACAAAATTGTCACCGTGTTTTAAATTAAATTGGTTCTGCTTCAACCGACATTATATCCTGTTCTAATATCACCATTTTTCACTAGTTGATTTTTTTTTACCGGCACCCTTACCTAGGTGATTTTAATATGAACGAAAATTTTCAACTATAATGTTAAATGATTTTTTCGATTGACGTGAACTAAAATTATTTTTAGATAATGTCAAACAAAAATAGTTTTTTTGAACAATGTCAATAATTATTTCTTGACCAATGCTCATTAAAATTTTCTTCATGACCATGGAAAATTTATTTTTCAACCGTTATCTACAAAAATTTTCCTGTGAAAGTTTATAAACATTATATTCGGTCATTGTCTAAAACAATTGTTTTTTTATTGACATCATTAATATTATTATTTTTTAATTTATTATTAATTAAAATTATATATATATATATATATATATATATAATATAATTAAAAATTCAAATTCAACAACAATTTATACATATTTGAATCGTTATTAACTGTTATCAATGTCTAAATGATTAAAATTAATAACAATTCAAATTCTATGTATTCAATTTTTTAGAAATTATAAAATTCTCAAATCAAACACAAATTTAAACTTTATAGTAATCTTAATATTTTTAATGTTTGATATTGAAAAATTTTCTTTTAAAAAGTTGAAACTTAATCATCAAATCGAATATAAAGTTTGTGAATATATTTATTTTCTCCCTTATTTTTGTTAAATTCATCTTTGCCAAACTTGCATTAACTTATATTTGAATATTTTCCATGAAAGGATTTCACTTTCTTGATTCTTAGATGGCATGTCTTCTAAATATGCTTATAATAGGAAGACTCTGTTGGTTTTCTCGTACGGAGCACAATAATTCCGACGACTTAATACCTTTTTTAGTTTTAGAATCAGAATAACTAATATGATCACTTTTTGTTTTATTGAAATAAAAATACATCCTCTAACGAGGTTAACCTTAATAGTGGGATCACATTTATTCACTTTAATAAATGTTGGACTAAAAAGGTTAAAAAGAAAATTGAATAATTGTATAATTAATAGTGAGATAAAAAAAAAAGGTATTTAGTCATTTCTAAATTAAGAGGAACCTTAACGAGAGGTAACTCAAGATAAAGAACCTTGAAGAGGAACACATGAATTTATCAATTCATTAGCAAACTATGAAACTTACATATGTAATAGTTTAAAAATATTACTTTTATTTAATAGTCGGGTTATGCAAATTTTCACCTGGAAAAATATATTAGAAACTAGTTGAACAAATTTGTAAAAAATTATGCATTTTCACCTTTTATTTGTTTTGGTTGAAAATTTATTTTTCTCTGTGTGAAAACAAAATATAAAACTCAATAGTATGAACAAAATACTATGATACATATGAACTGAGAGGGACAGAGAGTACTTACCTTAGTGCAGGCTTAAATGTTTTGAAGATGCTTTAGGTATCAAATGAAATGGAGAAAGTATTAGAAAATCTCTTCAATGTTGAACCTTCAAAATATAAGAACGAATTCTCAACCATAAATATTTAATCAAACATTATTGAAGTTCATGTTATACCTTGTTGCCCAGATGAAGAACATTGTGTTTGACTAAGGAGAGATGAAGATAACAATCTACAATTCGAATATTCGTGTTTGTGTTATTTTTTATCTGTCAAATTCTAATGATAACAAATTATCAGATAAATAAAAGAGTTTTCCTTGATTTGTGTTTGAATTCGTTGAAGAAAACAAACTATTTTGTTGCCACATTCCTTAAAATTAAAACTCATTCTAAATATATTTAAATTAAACTTACTTGATTTTCCCTTTTCACGAATTCAACTTTAAAAAAAAAATTATCTATCAACCAATCAGAAATTAATTATAATAAATTTATGATATACATATATTTGCGTTAAAAATGAGTGTATTGACTATTTCTTCTCCACTTTATTAAATTACTATTCGTTAAACATAAATATAATACAATAAGTTTATATAGGTTTAACATGAAAATTTTTTCATCCGATTACGAAGAGTGATAAATTATTTACTAGTACGTGAAAAACAACTTTGAAGGAAAACACTTGAAAAATATTTCATATGCTTTCGGTTGTTAAAATATCTATGTAAACCTAAATTACAACAGAGTTTTTGGATATATTAGACTGATCCAAGTATTGATCACTAAAAATATGCAAAGAAAGTAATGAAATGTGTTCGAGAAATAGGTGATTATGTGGTTATGAATAAACAAACTAGTGATTTATTATTCTCGTATATCTTCATACATTTTAAACTTTATTAATGTCACACATGTTCTGTGTCTTTTTCATCAAACATACAACTATCATCAAAATACAAAATAAATATTACCAAAATCATGAATATAGGATTCTGATAACATTAAAAAAATAATAATTTAAAATATGTTATTCGTGCTTCTGATTTCCCCTCACATTTTAACAAAGGTACTTCCTAAAAATAAAATTAAAAGATTATGTTGACATATATATTCCTTAACTTGCCTATATCTATAAATTTGATAAAAAATTTACATATTCTCGTAGAAAACAAAAGGTTAAAATACGTTTTTTTTTTTCAATTTTCATTGAGTATTGAGTTTTGCCATTTTAGTCTTAATATTGTATCTTTGTTCGAATATGTTTCAATTTTCATCAGTTTTGTTTAATTTAATATTTTTTGTTAATGTCGTTTAAATAACTAATGGTAGTGAATAATAATGGTCACGTGTTATTTTGTATTTTTTTTTATTTTTTTAAAAATTTTTTAATTTTAAAAAATGTTCACTATTAATCTCACATGTCACGAGTTAATATTTTATATTTAATTTGATTTTTATATTTATTATTTTTGTCCAATTTAGTCTCAAATTTGTTTAAAATTAAACATTTTTTTTCTTCTGAAATTGATACCAAATTTAATTTTTATATAAAACTTATAATGATATTTTTATTAAAATTTACATTTTTATTAAATATTTTTTTAAAGGTTATTATTATTTTAAAATTAGAACAAAATTTTTAAGAATGACAACTAATACCATATATCTAAAATTTTAAACTAATTGTACCCTAAATCAAAATATTTAATAAAAATGAGAGAACAAAATTAATGAAAAATTGTACATCCACAACTTTTCATATCATCCAATATAGGCCTGCTATATATACTCCCCTTTTTCTGCTACACACGTTTTTTGTTTCTTTTAAATTTTTTGTTTCTTTTTTTTTTCTCATTTTCAAAACACTATTATGCTTTTTTAGATATTACACACTATTTTATGTTTTCACCTCTCAACCTATTGATAATATTTATGATATCATAAACATTAATTGAAATAAGTTTATTTTTTCGAATTAAATTAAAATAACTTTCACTTTCTCAATATAATTCCAGTGAAGCTTTGGCTAAAAATTTCTTCCAAAAACATATTCTCAAAAAAAAATTGTTTTATTATTATTAGTATGAAATTTCTTTTTTCATAATTTATAAAGCACTCTCTCTAAAATGTTAAGGAAACAAAAATGTATTAAAAGAATTACATTCTGAAATGTAAAAGCAAATTCAAAGAAGTTTAATTGATTTTCGCTTTTCATTGATTTTTTTAATTGAAAAAAAAAATATCTATCAACCGATAGAAATTACAATACATTTATCCAAAATAGGTATTGCAGAAAAATCATAAATGTATCATATACAACTATTTGCCATAGAAATGAGAGTATAACTATTTTTTGTACATCAAAATACTCGTTCTTATATTTGGGTGGACAAGTGTGAGCCATGCAATTCATACCTCATTCCATGAAATCCTGTGATATGCATCTGCTAATTTAATCGATACAAATAATACAATAAAAAATAAAAACCTTTTAAGTAAAATGTATAGTAAACAAATAAATTATAAAAGAATACTCGATCAATAATTCTAATAGAAAGAAATGTGTGAATAGATATAATTTATTTAAACTATTAAGGATAAGAATTTCGCATAAACTGTGAAAATAAAATACTAAATAAGAACTACGTTATTATCAAGTGTTAGAATATGTTTTGCATATACAACCAGCACAATCAAATATTAAAGCATTATTGAATTCATGATGAAAATAGAATTAAAAAACGTACCTGAATTTGTGAGTTGAAATAATGAAAGCGATGAGATTAACAATTTCAGATGTAGAACAGCTCAGGGTCCTTCTTAGGTTTGATGAAAGGAAAAGATCGAGAATAATATGGGGTATTTATACAAATAGGGAACACAATATTCCTTTTATGTAAAATCTATTAGTTACATTTAAAATTTTAATATATTTTTAATTTGGTCCATCGTCAAATTATATTGCTTATGGTATCTAGACCATTAATCTCTTATGACATATATATCTTTAGTCATAACTTTTATATTAATTTGACCACTTTAATGTTTTGACTAATAAAATAATAACCATAACCCATTTAATATATATATATATATATATATATATATATATATATATATATATATATATATATATATAAATATAAAAATTTTGCATAGTAAAATAAAATACTATCAAGATGTTAAATAATAATATTAATTATTTTTGCAAATGTTACAAGAAATAATATTTTAGGAACAAAAGTGGGTTTGATAGATATTGAAAAGTCAAACAATTGATAGAGGGTAAGAAATTGTCTAACAAAAATACATTTTTTTTTTTAAAAATAGAACAAAGAAGAAAAAGTAGAACTTCTATAAATTACCTACTAAATTAAAAATTTATACAATTGAGAATAAAATATTTTGAAGTAATAATTAAAAGACAAATTCAAATATTAAAAATGATAAAATATGTATCTTAAAATGATTTAATTTGATAAAATGAGGTTCGTATTTTCTTATGTGTAATGTGCCAATAAAATCACAAATAAAGAAAAAAAATGTATAATAATAAAGAGAAAAATACCATTAAAATATGAATAAACTCGGGATATATCAAAGGAGTTGGCAAAATAAGAAAGAAAATGAAAATTTTATGTAATAAAAGAAATAACAAATCAAATGAAAAGAAGTCAAGACAAAAAAACATTGTTTTATAACATTTTGATCAAATTAAAGTTGATTTATTGATCAGTTGATATATATATATATATATATATATATATATATATATATATATATATATATATATATATTACTTATACTTATATTAATGTTTAATCAGTTTAGATATTCATATTTATTCATAATAATAAATGATATCAACAATAAAAGAAATAATAATACTAATAATAATAATAATAATAATAATAATAATATTTTATTATTATTATTGCAAGAATCTAGAAAATGATTTAAGAACAGTGATGTTTTGTATAAAAGAACACTAATATTTTAATAATAAAAAAATTTATATACAAAGAGTTATGATAGTTAAATTTCTTTTTGTATATTTTTATACTCTTTACATAAAAATTAATTTTTGTTTCAATTTGATAAATAAAAAATGAGATTAAATTAAAACAAAATAAAAATATAAGAATCAAATTAAAAATGATGAAATAACATATAACATAACATTGACACGTAATATTATCATGAACACTACCATATGTCACGAATTTAAATTGATAATGACAAATTATTTAAAATTTTAAAAGAATTAAAAACTAAAAAATATTAGAAAAAAAAATAGAAACTAATATAAGACACATACGCTTCTACTACGTTACTAATGAAAAATATTTCATTACATCAAATTTTTTAAATTTAAGATAAAATTGAGATAAATAAAAATAAAATGAATCAATATTTTTTTAAAAATAAGGAAAAAAAACATACTTTAACCTTCAAAATATTCACGTAAATATTTTTTATTTATACGGAACTGATTTGATTTATTTTGGATTGTTTTGTTTAGGACAATTTAATACTAAATAACTTATTAATACAACAGTATTTTACACAGTTAAAATATTATGAAATATTACATTATAATAGTAAGATGTTTATTGTTTATAATTTTTAATATTTATTAAATAATATTCACTATTTATTAGTTATTATCTATTATTTCAATTGTTATTTGTCACTTATATGATGACTATTGATTATTGATTTAGTTATTGTTTAATGATTACTATTGACGATAGATTATTGACTACTCATTAGTTATTATATTTATTATTTAATAATTAATAACTATTATTTATTATTTTCTATAGTCTCTTAACCTAAATTTTTTAATGCCCAAAGTGCGGCCCAATAGTTCAATGTGTTTCTTTTTATATATTAGGCCAAGACCTTAGAAAATAATTTCCTAGGTTTCTTTTAAGCTATTAGGGCATTTTGGTTGTTGATATTCTGTATTTATGCATTTTGTTGCTTCTTTTATCCCTACATTAGAGATTTTTTTATAAATTTATTTGTCTTTTTCTTAAGATTATTTTTTAATATAAGAAATATTCTTAATCAGAGAATAAAGGTGGTGGGAGAGTGAAGATCTCATTGAATGTGATCATTCAACAAAGATTTCTAAGTCCACTCCACCATAATTACACTTTTATTTTGAAAGCCAAATTAAAAGCAAATATGTAAATCTATAAAGCATTTTTAATTTAACCCATTTTAATCTTATTCCACTTTTAAATTTAACTAACATTTATATTTAATGTTGGAAGTTCCACATTAACTACATTAACTAGAGATAAGACGATTTCATAGTACATAATTAGGGTGTAAAATTCACCTTACAAGCTGGTTTTGTGGTTAAGTTAAACTTAAAGTCCACTTTTCTAACATCGTATCAGAGTCATTAAAAAAAAGTCTATCCTAACGAAATTTCTTAGACATGTTTTAGTCTCACGCACAAGATGTATATACTTCGACATGCCGGTTTTATATTTTTGTGGGATTAAGTTAAACTTAAAGCCCACTTTTAACATTTAATTGTTAAATTCAATTTTCTTTTACATCATCATTGAATGAGTAAAATAATATATATTACTATCCTTCGTAATACTTTGTAAAATAATTTCTTCTTGGTGGATGGTTAAAAAAAAAGTATAACATTTGGATATAGAAATTAATGGATATTAGGTATAAGGTCACAATTTCATTAATGTATATGTTGGATTCCAACTTTGATTTATTTAATGAATTACACATGATGCTGTTACGAGGTGATATATGAATTTGACAACATGTTCCTTTGTCGGGAGTTACTATTCTTGGATTAAAGAGAATTATTTGACTATATTTTCTTACATTTGTATTAAAGAGAGAGTCTAAGTATTTTACTACAAAAAATGGTTATGATAAAACACACTTATATTTATTGCATGGGTAAAACAGAAAAATAAAATTAAAAAACAGAGAAAAAGTCAGTCAACTTTTCTGCTACTTTTAACATATTGAAAGGAAATAAAATGACAGAAAAAATAAATAAAATTCTAATTTTGTAGTCATAAGAAAACGTTCAGGAATTTAATGATTTCACAATATAATAACTACATTAGTTTGTTTGAAAAATTCTATAATATCAAGAGTCGTGACAAACTGAAACCGCATATTATAACTTTTGACAAGGTTCTATAATTCTAATCAATCACTTAAGTATATCAATTATTTTGACAAATGCACCAATTAGATACCATAAAATAAAAGCAGATGGGGTCCTGCTTTTTGTTTTTTTATCCATAAATATTTCTCAACATTATTTATTATTATTATTATTATAATAACAAGTCATTTATATTATTATTATTATGGTTAAGGTAATGAATTTAAGTCTATAAATTGACTTAATAAAGTGTGACATCAATTATCTTATGACGGAGGATAAATGGATCGAGTCACAGTTGAATCTTGGTGTTTGGAATGTTATGCTCTTAAGTAGAAAGAGTTGAGTTATATCATGACTAATTACTACAACTTTTGGCCTAGTGGTAAGTGTTCTAATATCATTGGTTTATGAAAACATGAAAGGGCAATAACCCTTTTAGCAAGGTGATAATTTTGGTATTTGGTCTTCTATCTATAGATTACTAGTTTTTTTACCCGTGCAACGCACAGGGTTTTTTAGATTTTATATATTTGTAATGGTAATGAACAATGAGTGTTATGCAATAATCTATATATGAAAATATGATGTCTTAAAAAAATTGTCAAGTGTAAAAATAGAAAACATAAGATAAACGAATTAAGAACATAATAAAATAAACATACTGTTGTTTCTTTGAGAAGCATTGTTGTTGTATTTCATTTTGTCTTTGGTTGTCTATTTTTTTATCTGCAACAACAAACACAAAAAAGATTACTGATAGAAATGTTAAGCTATGCTGAAAATATTATTTCTTTAAAAGACAATGATTTTCCTCCAATAGGGAACAAAACATGCAATACTTTGAAAGATAACAATTGAAGAAGAAGCAAAAAGACAAATAAGTTCATGTATGTTCTTACAAACTAATAAGTTAAATTCGAAATCAAAAATAATAAATTACATACCTATAATTTCTTATTTGTCAAAGAGTTTCAAAAATTTCTTTGTACACAACGTTTTTTGTTGTGTTTGTGACATTAAAATCTTCATCCAGTATAAGTATTTTCAATCCTCTTTTAGTTTTTACTCTAGAGATAGCAACATATAGCTAGCAGTTGAGAAATCTTGACATTGCAATCATGATTTTTTTGAGAAGTGGACATGATGATGAAAGAAAGCTTTAAAAACCTGCACCGTGATCAAGAATCGGAATTATTATTTATTAGTGGATTATTTTAATGTTGTAATCTGAATCAGTTTAATAATGAAAACGTGTGGGAGATAAAAGAGCAGTTTAAATACTTACAATTAATCATCATTATCTCGAGCAGTGCGAATATTAATGAGTTTGAATATTGATTGACACGTTTCAAATTGACACGTTTAATGCATTGGAATATACGATGTTTTGTAAGACAAAGAGGTTTTAAGTGATTCGTGGCAATGATAAATAGTGATTTCCAATGCGTTACAATTTTTCATATTTATGTAATATTTATATAAAGTTATTAAAATATTAAATATTTAAACTTCACGTTAAATGATTTTGGAATGCGAATGTTATAAAATATAATATTTAATGTTTACGTTAAATTATTTTTTTTTTAAAAAATAATAAGTAATATTTAATGCTTACATTTAAATTTTGAATTTAGGTGGAATGATAATTAATTTTGATTAATTCCAAATATAATTAAAATTTATTTAGATTACAAATGTGCTATAATTCTGATTTTCATTTTTTTTATCAAAGAACATCATAATTAAAATAATTACATTGACATAACTATATAACATCAAGAGTGGGTACAAATATAACTACTTAGAAGAAGATGAAGATGAACTGTTTCCTTCAGAAAGCTGAAAAAAAAAAAAAAAAACAGGATATAAAAAAAGAAATGTGGACGTTACCCAACTTCTACTAAGCTCATTCATCTGACAAAAAAAATTCCAAAATAGAACTAAAACAAAAAATATTACAAAAGAAGCAAAAATACAAAGAGATCTAAAGATGAAGATTATCTGGAGCCATGGTGTTGTCTGAAAAAAATCAAAATCTGGGTAAAAAGATGAACTCTTCATTTCAAGCCTGTAAACAAAAAAAAAAATAGCATCAACAAAGAGTGGGTACAAATGTAAGAAGATGAAGATGAAGTTGAATTGTTTCCTTCAAAAGCTGGAAAAAAATATCTGGATAAAAAAAAAGAAATGTGGACGTTACCCAACTTCTACTGAGTTCATTCATCTGAAAAAAATTCCAAAACAGAACTAAAACAAAAAAATATTACAAAATAAGCAAAAATACAAAGAGATATGAAGATGAAGATTATCTGAAGCCATGGTGTTGTCTGGAAAAAATTAAAATCTGGGTAAAAAGATGAACTCTTCATTTCAAACCTGTAAACAAAAAAAAATAGCATCAACAGAAAGTGGGTACAAATATAAGAAGATGATGAAGATGAAGATGAACTCTTTCCTTTAGAAACTTCAAAAAAAAAAACAGATTTGGATAAAAAAAAGAGATGTGTACGTTACCCAACTTCTACTGAGCTCATTCATCTGAAAAAAATACCAAAAAAGAACTAAAACAAAAGAATATTACAAAAGAAGCAAAAATACAAAGAGATATGAAGATGAAGATTATCTGAAGCCATGGTGTTGTCTGAAAAAAATCAAAATCTGGGTAAAAAGATGAACTCTTCATTTCAAGCCTGTAAACAAAAAAAAAATAGCATCAACAGAAAGTGAGTACAAATATAAGAAGATGATGAAGATGAAGATGAACTCTTTCCTTCAGAAACTCGAAAAAAAAAAGATTTGGATAAAAAAAAAGAGATGTGTACGTTACCCAACTTTACTGAGCTCATTCATCTGAAAAAAAATACCAAAAAAGAACTAAAACAAAAGAATATTAAAAAAGAAACAAAAATACAAAGAGATATGGAGATGAAGATTATCTGAAGCCATGGTGTTGTCTGAAAAAAATCAAAATCTGGGTAAAAAGATGAACTCTTCAATTCAAGCCTGTAAACAAAAAAAAAATAGCATCAACAAAAGGTGGGTGGGTACAAATATAAGAAGAAGAAGATGAAGATGAACTCTTTCCTTCAGAATCTTGAAAAAAAAAATAGATCTGGATAAAAAAAATGTGGACGTTACCCAACTTCTACTGAGCTCATTCATCTGACAAAATTTCCAAAAAAGAACTAAAACAAAAAATATTACAAAAGAAGCAAAAATACAAAGAGATATGAAGATGAAGATTATCTGAAGCCATGGTGTTGTCCGAAAAAAATTAAAATCTGGGTAAAAAGATGAACTCTTCATTTCAAGCCTGTAAACAAAAAAAAATAGCATCAACAGAAAGTGGGTACAAATATAAGAAGATGATGGAGATGAAGATGAACTCTTTCCTTCAGAAACTCGGAAAAAAAACAGATTTGGATAAAAAAAAAAGAGATGTGTACATTACCCAACTTCTACTAAGCTCATTCATCTGAAAAAAATACCAAAAAAGAACTAAAACAAAAGAATATTACAAAAGAAGCAAAAATACAAAGAGATATGAAGATGAAGATTATCTGAAGCCATGGTGTTGTCTAAAAAAATCAAAATCTGGATGAAAAGATGAACTCTTCATTTCAAGCCTGTAAACAAAAAAAAATAGCATCAACAAAAAGTGGGTACAAATATAAGAAGAAGAAGATGAATATGAACTGTTTCCTACAAAAACTCCAAAGAAAAAAAAATATTTGGATAAAAAAAAAGAAATGTGGACGTTACCCAACTTCTACTGAGCTCATTCATATGAAAAAAATTCCAAAACAGAACTAAAACAAAAAAAAATATTACAAAAGAAGCAAAAATACAATGAGATCTGAAGATGAAGATTATCTGGAGCCATTGTTTTGTCTGAAAAAATCAAAATCTGGGTAAAAAAGATGAATTCTTCAGTTCAAGTCTGTAAACAAAAAAAATCAACAGAAAGTGGGTCCAAATATAAGAAGATGAAGATGAAGATGAACTCTTTCCTTCAGAAACTCAAAAAAAAAAAAAAAAAAATCTGAAAAAAAAAAAAAAAAAGACTCACTCACGAGCACCGTGTCCCCATGGGTTAGTGTTTAGCACGGCAACGTCATAATTTCACTTTGGAGATCAACGGACGAGATTGCGT
>Ga0214544_1004164_pt1 | contig 29239 bp, 30 predicted proteins | sample CNSS3metaG_FD_160074 | JGI IMG/M metagenome (GOLD analysis project Ga0214544, IMG submission 160074) | Root nodule microbial communities from cowpea collected in UCLA plant growth center, Los Angeles, California, USA - CNSS3 | ecosystem: Host-associated > Plants > Roots > Nodule | place: USA...
CACAAAAAAAAAAAATAAATAAAAAATAATATATATATATATATATATATATATATATGTGGTTATTTAATTAATTAGTAATATTTTAATAATTTAAACGGGGACGGGTAATATGGCGGGGATATGTACATCCCCATACCCATCCACATACCCAATTGAAAAAGTCGAGGATTCCCCATACCCATACCCATACCCAGTCAATGCGGGGATTCCCCGTCAAAACGGGGACGAGTTCGGGCAATACCTACGGGGACGAGTTTATTTGCCATCTCTACTTACCTTTCCTTACTTTATTTTCTTCTAATAGTCTTTTTTTAGGGTATTGGCATATTACATCCCTTAAATCTTTTGAATCTCATGTTGCCCGTATGTACCAATCTTTTCATCCTCATTTTTTATTAGCATGTTCGTTCTTTCTATTTGTGTTGTTGTTATTTTTATTCTGTTTTGGATTTGTATTAGAATTAGAAATGTATTTCTTTTGTCTAGTTTTGTTTTTCGGTACTTTTAGATTTACAGAGTTTTTTGTGTTTTTTTTTTGCATATATCTTGAGGAGAAACTGAAGTTTTTTTACAAAAACGATTAATTAGATTATGGTTTATTCTTTTGGTGGATAATAGATGAATTGGAACATAATTCAAAGTTGAGTTTTCTGTAGAAAGATAATTCAAGTTTATGAAAAAAAAAAGACTTACTATCGAGTTTAGAAGAGTAATATTTTTTTTAATTATTTTTATTAATGATTAATCTTAAAATAAACAACTTTGAATGTTTGTGAAAAAGTTGAGACTTAAGAACGAAAAAGAGACTGGAGACATCAAGATACTGCAAGTCTACTATCGAGTTTATTTTCTTGACAACTAGAACCATCTTTTATTGTTTTAATTCATTCGTTTTATATATTTATCTTTAGTAGTGTTTTATATATTATCATTTTTTATTTCATATAAAAATATATAGATATGTCAACTAGAAAATTTGAATTAGGTTATTCAAGAATTCAAAAGAAAAGAAGAATTGAGATTGCATAACAAAAAGGAACTATGAACAAAAAAGAGCAAATGTCTTGTGTAGGTGTGTAGATATTTCATTTTTGAAAGAAAAATGATTAAATCTTGAAAAGCTTTAAAACATGATAATTTGTTGAATATTGATAGATTTGATTTAATTTCAGAATTAAATATCTTAAGGGAAATTATTTATTTCAAAAATGATAAACCAATTGACATTCTTAATTATATAAAAAGAATAAATTCTTTTCCAAATACATATATAACTTATAGAATAATGTTAATAATTCTAGTGTAAGTTGTTTCAGCCGGAAAAAGTTTTTTAAAGTTAAAGATAATAAAAACTTATTTAAAACCAATAAGATCTCAAGAAAGATTAAACAGATTAGTCCTATTATTTATGGAGAAAGAAATGTTAAATAAAATTAATTATGACAATTTAATAAATAATTTTGCATAAAAAACTCAAAAAATAAATTTTAAATAAAAAGCCTTATTTTTTTAAGTTTGTTTTAGACCTTCCAGATCGTTGAGTCGCCTTTGTGTGCATGTATGGGCTTCATGGCCATTAAGTCTCTTCTTCCTTTTGTTCCTTGAGAATGGAGAACTACTATACCATAAATAGTAAAGAAATGTTTTTTTTAAAGGCCTAGAAAGCTAATGTGTTATATATGCCATCATCTCGGACTAACTATCCAAACGGGTTTATCTCACTAAAACAACATAAGACACACTAATCATGTATTAAGTCACTCTAGACCTAGCTAATAATCTAGCCCATTAAGGGTCTTTTAGAATATTATAAATAGGACACCATTTGTGATTTATTAATCCTTTATTAATTTCTACATTTATTGTGTTTGTCTTGCTCATTCAAGCATCATAGTGTTTTTTCGAGACTCATCCCTTCACTCACGTCGGTCAACAGAGGTTTGGAAAATATGGGTTCTCGTATCAAAAAGTAGTGGAGATCGTTGTCGTTATAGGAATGTCTTCTTGGTCTAGTAAGTACACTAAATAATTACCAATAAGAGCACACGTTATTAGTTAACTGTTTGTCCTAAACTAAAAGTAAAATCTCCAAATCCATTGAAAATTACCATGCTTTACGTCTAAAAATATTTGTTCAATTAGATGATAGACCAAAGTCGGCTATTACTTTTCAAGATATTTATTGAATGATTTGGAGTTGTATTCCTCTAATTATTCGACCATAGAATTTTGTTTATAGGTCGTCTCAATGAATATAAAGTCAAGCCAGTCACATCACACCACACCACAGATTTAAAAAAGCTCTTAGATATTGAAACACCTTATCAACCATGTTGCAGCCACAAAATATGCAATTCACCGTGCATCAATAATTTTCCAAAGCCATGGTTTGTTACACTTTTCTGTTTGTTTTGGCCGAACTAAGCATGTTGTTCCCTTCAATTTCGTCTGCAACTGATACCTTTAACGGGTCGCAGTCCCTTCCCGATGGCGCAACCTTGGTGTCAGAAGATGGAACATTTGAAATGGGTTTCTTCAGTCCAAGCAACAGTAACACAACTACAAATCGCTACCTTGGAATATGGTACAAAAGTATCCCAGTTAGAACCGTTGTTTGGGTTGCCAACCGTGAAAACCCAGTTAAGGATAACTCCAGCAAGTTGAGCATAAGCACACAAGGAAAACTAGTGATCCTCAGCAATAACAATACTCTCGTTTGGTCAGCGCATACAACTGAAGAAACAAAATCACAGAGTATAATTGTTCAGCTTTTGAACTCAGGGAACTTGGTGGTAAGAGATGAGAAAGATTCAAGTCCACAGAATTTCTTTTGGGAAAGCTTTGACTATCCTTGTGATACTTTTCTTCCAGGAATGAAGATTGGATGGAACCTTAAGAAGGGTCTCATCTGGCGATTTACCGCGTGGAAGAACTGGGATGACCCTTCTCCAGGGAACTTCAGTTGGGGTATGGAGCTTGGTAACACTCGTGAACTGGTTATGTGGAAAGGTTCTAGTGAGTATTATAGAAGTGGCCCTTGGAATGGTGTCAGATTCAGTGGCAAATACACTCCCCGTTACAACTTAGAATTTAATTCCACTCCTGATGAAGTGTATTATACATACAAATTTGCGAGCAATTCAATTATTACAAGGGTTGTTTTGAACCAATCCCTTTATTCTCGGCACCGCTATAATTGGATTACTCAGAACCAAACTTGGAGTCTTTATTCCGTTGTTCCCATAGACAAATGTGATAGCTTCAATGTTTGTGGCCCCTATGGGAGTTGTAATGGTGGTGAACCATTGCACTGCGAGTGTTTAATGGGGTTCAAACCAAAATCAGTACAAAATTATGAGGCATTGGATTCGAGTCAGGGATGTGTGCCTAGTGGACCGTGGGGCTGTGGTAAAACAGACAATGATTTTCAAAAATTTAGTGGCTTGAAATTGCCGGATACTACAAGGTCTTGGATTCATCCAAATTTGACTCTCGAGAGTTGCAAGGCCAAATGCTTGCAAAATTGTTCTTGCATAGCATATGCAAACTTGGATATCAGAGATGGTAGTGGTTGTATCATTTGGTATGAAGCTTTGGTGGATTTAACGTTGGCTTCACTCCCGGGGCCAGATCTATATATTCGAAGGACTGCTTCAGAAATAGGTGTGGTTTTAAATTCTTCATTGAATTTCCTTGATTTTTCTCTGTTCATATTGCTTTTGGTAGTGACAATTAGTTAATTTCTTTGACTAACTATACCTGATGAAGAAAAGAGAGGGCCTAAGATATTGGCAGCAGTGCTGATTCCAGTTATTCTCCTGACTTTTGTGATTGCTTTCATATTCACATATAGTTATTGGCGCAAAAGAAAGCATATAGGTAAACTATCATTACCTGACCTGCATTAAACTTTATTATTGCAAGTACTTTAACAAGTTAAGATGTTGCTTGGCATTTCTGATTGTTTATCAGGATCATGATTGAGAAACATGCGATACATTTGGATGATAAGATATATGATGAACTTGCATTATAATAATATTTGATATGAAAGTACTCTGTTCTCTTGTGTTATTATGTTAAGCTAACTAGTTTACATGGGCGGAAACAGAGAAGGCATCAGAAGAAAGTAAAAGTGAAAGCAGTGAAGGAGACTTAGATCTTCCTTTCTTTGATTTTCCTACAATAGTTCGTGCCACCAACGATTTCTCAAGAGACAAGATGCTTGGCCAAGGTGGTTTTGGACCTGTGTATAGGGTAAATAACCAAACATGCAACCTTTTCTGTAAACATAAACATAAGAAGAAAAGTACTCATCCATTTACTTAGTTCATTGTTTCAATTATTTAATAACTTTGATTTAATTTTGTAGGGTACACTCGCAGATGGACAAGAGATCGCTGCCAAGAGGCTTTGTAGTAATACTGGCCAAGGAATGAAAGAATTCAAGAATGAAGTTATATTGTGTGCCAAACTACAGCACCGGAATCTTGTAAAGCTTCTCGGTTGTTCCATTGAAGGAGAGGAGAAAATTTTGGTCTACGAATACATGCCCAATAAAAGCTTGGACTACTTTCTCTTTGGTATGTGAGTCAGAAATTTTATTTAGCTAAATAATTCATTTTGTTGTTGTTTGTACTAAATCATGAAGCTTGGCAGATTCTTCCAGAAAAGGAATCCTAAACTGGTCAAAGCGGTTGAACATTATACATGGCATTGCTCGTGGACTTCTATATCTTCACCAAGATTCTAGATTAAGAATCATTCATAGAGATATGAAAGCGAGTAATATCCTGTTAGACAATGAGCTGAATCCAAAAATTTCTGATTTTGGTATAGCACGAATGTTTAGAGGGAATCAAACGGAAGGAAATACGAAACAAGTTGTTGGAACATAGTAAGTATTATCAACTAAATTATTATAAGTTGTATTTAAATTTTCTTAAAATTTATCCATATAACTATCTGAGTTATGAAATTTCCTGAAGTGGGTACATGGCACCAGAATACACAATAAATGGACTGTTCTCAATCAAATCTGATGTATACAGTTTTGGAATACTGCTACTAGAGATAGTAAGTGGCAAGAGAAATGGAGGAATTTTCTTTCCAGATCACGGACATAATCTATTAGAACATGTAAGACAAATAGCATAAGTTTGCTTTATTTCGTATTACAAATTTCAAGGTCTATAACTGCATTTTCAATGTTGTAGGCTTGGAGATTTTGGAAAGGGGACACTCCTATGAAATTAGTTGATACTTCTTTGGATGACTGCTTTAACACTTCAGAAGCATTACGCTGCATTCATGTTGGTCTTCTTTGTGTGCAACTACATCCAGAGAATAGGCCAAATATGGCATCGGTGATTTTTATGTTGAGTGGTGAAAATATTTTGCCAGAACCCAAGGAACCTGGGTTTCTTATTGCAAGGATGAAAACTGCCGGCGAATGCTCAACTAGCAATGCAATTAAGACTTCCACCAATGAATTAACTATAACCCTGCCACAACCTAGGTAACAAATGGGTGTCTTCTTTTGGAAGGAATGATTTGAAGGAGAAGGTGTGGATTGATTTGAGTAGATTTGAGAGTGAAGTTTATGTTGTTCTTTTCAAGGAATTTAGAGGTAATAATGGAGTAGATTTGAAAGTAAATTTTGTGAAAAATTTGATTGATGCAACAGATAAAAAAAATTTAATAAATAAAAATTAAAGATTACTAAATTACCCTTGTTAGTAAATATAATATAAAATAATTTTTGGAAGAGTTGAAATAATATCTTTTAGAGAAGAGGTTAATGAATAGTTTTGAAGAAAAAAACTATTATTATAACAAAAGAATAATATAGGTATATTTTCATTTTCATTTTTCAACTCCGACCCATAATTGTTGCTGCTACCATGCATAGGATAGTCCCGTAAGGTCCATTTTTTCCACTTTTATAAAACCTCAACCTCACTCTACTACATTTTCCACATCTTTGCTCTTGGAAGAAATTCAATCAGATTTTTGTTATTCAATGTTTCATTGAAAACCAATGGAAATGGCATCCTCTACAACTCCACCCACCACTACACACCTCCTTCAACACAAAATAACCATTTTAGAAAAGTTTCAAAATAATTGGAATCGGTTCCATGGATAAGGGAACCGGTTCCAACAAAGGCATGGGTTGCATTTAACCACTCAAAGATTTGGTTCCAACACATGCATAACTGATTCCCAACACTCCAATGTCACACAAACCTACATCCATTGAGTTCCATAACCATTTTCCAATTCTTGGTTCTCCATGATCAACTAGAATCTTTCCCGCATACAAGTGCAAATAAGGTGATGATAAAGCAGGGTTATTATGGTAAAATGTGGTTTATCACTCTCAAATCTGCGCACTTTAAGCGAGATGGGAGAAGGGAACAATCTCGCAAATTCGTGCTTTACATCACTCACAAATCGTTGAATACGAACATCCATCATCAAACCAAATTCGTCTTCTATAATTCTCTTCAATAATAAATCAGTCCATAAGAACACAACCTTAGTATAGTTTTTGTGCAATGTAAGAGTAGATTTCTTTTTCCTCAATTGTCATAAGTTAAAAGTGTTAGATAAATCTTAAATTAGATAGTTTATAATTAGTTTGTTTAGTTTTTATTTTTAGCTAGTTGTAGTATTTAATATTTAGTTTGTTAATATGACATATTAAATTAGATTAGATTTAATTTGGTTTGTTAATATTTGGTTGCAGTGGTTATCTTTTGGTGCAGTGTGTACTACAAAAAAAATTAAAATTACCGACGGAATTTTACCGACGGATATACTTCTGTCAGTAAATTTGAATTACTAACGGATTCTCAAATTTTAATTACCGACGGAAAAATCCGTCGGTAAAAAAAATTTCATTTACCGACAGAAAAATCTATCAGTAAAATCCGTCGATAATTCAAATTTTTTTTACCGACAAAATTACCGACGGATTTTTCCGTCGATAAAAGAAGCAGGAAATTTCTCACCCAAATTTGAATTATCGACGGATTTTTCCGTCGGTAAATCCATCGATACTTACATAACTCAAAATCCGTCAATAAAATTCGTCGATAATTTAATTTTTTTTATCGACGAAATTACCGGCGGATAAATCCGTCGGTAAAAAAAGCGGGAATTTTTTCGCCCAAATCTCACCTTATAAGAAGACGAGGAGAGGAAGCAAAGAAGAAAAAGAAGGAGAAGAAGAATAAGAAGAGAAGAAGAAGAAGAGAAGAAGGAGAAGAAGAAGAAAAAGAATGAGAAAGAGAAGAAGAAGGAGAAGAAGAAGAAGAAGAGAGGAAGAAGGAGAAGAAGAAGAGGAAGAAGGAGAAGATGAAGGAGAAGAAGGAGAAGAAGAAGAAGAAGAAGACGACGGCGGCGGCGACGACGGTGGCGGCGACGATGGTGGCAGTGGCGACGGCGATGGTGACGGCAACGACGACGGCGACATTGACGGCGACGGGGACGACGACCACGAAAAAAAAAACGAAAAAAAAAATTGAAAGAGGGAGGAGGAAGAAGATGAATAGTGTAACAAATTTACCGACGGATTTTTGGTAATTACCGACGGATATGTCGGTCGGTAATTAACGATGGATTTTTCCGTCGGTAATTACCGACGGATTTTATCGACGGATTTTTCCGTCAGTAATTATCGACAGATTTATCGACGGATTTGGAGAAAAAAGGAGAGATGACAAAAGTTGTTAATGGTATGACTGTGTCACAGTTATCGACGAAAACTGTAAGATCCGAGAAAAATAAATAAATAAATAAATATTTATTTAGTAAATGCGAGGTTGGAAATCTCTAAATTAAATAATGTGGAGAGAGAAGATAAGCAATAGTATTAGCTCCAGTGGTTAAGGGTACTTGATTATACGAAAGGACTTGGGTTGGGTTCAAGTCTTGTATATGATATTATGGTGTTAATAAATTATTTAATTTGTTTTGTGTGGGGATAAGATCTCGTGACTTAATCTATAAGCACATGTGTGCATAAATCATCATGAATTATGAATTGGTTGAATGGTTGTGCAATTGTTTGGTAATTGAGTTGAGGTAGGTTTGAACCTTGGTTAGCACAATTTAGCCTTAAATTATTTGCATTTTATTATTTTTTTTGGTTCTGCAATGTTATGGAAAACCTATAAACCCTAGTAGCCATCGTCAGAGAAACCAAAGAGCCATGTTACACTACAATAAACTCACATGTTAATGGGTTAATTATTATTTTCGTTTTGGGTAATTAAGGGAGAATTAATAAGGCTAATAATCGATGAAAGGGAGGAGAGTGGTGCTCTTGGGAAGGCATTTTCGTGTGGTTACCAAAAGGGAGTTTTAGAACCCTAAAAACGGAACTTAGGAAAGTGTTAAAAGGCTGGAAGGAGTGCCCAAGGGTGGAGATGAAATGGGAGATCAATTATGGTGTAAGAAAGGATTCTAAGAGTTCTTTTAGAGCCAAAATTCCAGGGGAGCTGCAATTTCTTGTTTTAATGATATTATATGCAATTATGTTATATATTGATGCATGAAAGTTTTCTCCTGAATCAAGTTCTTGTATCGTTTAATTTCTTGATGTTTGTAGTAGGTGATTTTAAAGAGTATGTGTGTGCTTGTGGTTTTCGTTGTATTGAGTTCTCTTTGTGACTCAATCATTCTATGATTATCATGATTTTTCTTTTGGCTTTGGTGACCCAATCATTGCTATGATTACCATGATTCTTCTTTTTGGTTTGACAAGATGTTTAGAGTATTTCTTCTAAATACAACACATTTAATATTATTCTTATTATTAATTTTATTTTATTTTTACTATTATTATTATTATTTTTATTATTATATTAATTTCATTTCCTTTTATTTTATAATTAGATTTATTAGTATTATTATTCTATTTTATTTTACTATTATTTTATTATATTATTTTTATTATCATTGTTTTGTTTATTAATAATTTTATTAACATTATCGTTCTTTTATTATTATTGCTTTATTTTATCATTATTATTTAATTTATTAGTATTACTATTTTATTATTATTGTTTTATTTTATTTTATAATTTTTTCATTTTCATTATTATTTTTAATTTTAAAATTTCGTTATTATTATTATTATTATTATAATTATTATTATTTATATTAGTATTATTATTATTTTTATTACTATTTTTATTTTTATTATTATTTTATTATTTTATTATTATTACTATTATTCTCATTTTATTTTATTTTATAATTATCTTTATTATTATTATTATTTTATTTATTTTATTTTACTATTATTTTATCATTATTATTATTATTATCTTATTTGTTGATGATTTTATTATTATTATTGTTTTATTATTATTTTTTTATGTTATCATTATTATTATTTTATTATTATTATTATTATTATTTTATTACCATTACTATTTTATTATTATTTTTATTATTATTGTTTTATTTTATTTTATTTTTATTTTTATTTTTAAAATTTCATTTTATTACTATTATTAGTATTATAATAATAATAATTATTATTTATATTATTATTATTATTTTGTTATTATTTTGTTATTATTTTTACTATTATTATTATTATTTTTATTATTATTATTTTCATTTTATTTTACTTTATAATTATCTTTATCTTTATTATTATTATTATTATTATTATTTTATTTATTTTATTTACAATTATTTTATTATTATTTTTCTTATTTTAAATGTTTTATTTTATTATTATTATTATTATTTATTATTGCGTTATTTTTATTTTTGTTATTTTATTATTTTATTATTATTGTTTTATCTTATTATTTTATCTTATTAGTATTATTGTTTTACTATTATTGTTTCATTTTATTTTATTTTTTTTATTTGTATTATTTCGTTTTATTATTATTATTATTATTATCATTATTGTTATTGTTGTTGGTTTTTTTATTACTATCATTATTATTGTTTTATTACCCGTGCGATATTTTCGGGCAATGATTATGTATTCTTCCTGCTTTTGTATATTGTTTGGTTGTTCAGGATTATGTTGGGCTATGATCCAGTCATGTGATTATGATTGGATAAGCATATCTCATGTTATGGATTGTATGTATAGTGCTTGGGGTTCTTTGGAATTTGCTTCAAAGTGCCAAAAATAGTAGTAGTGACGCTACTAGTGTGGCACTTAGCGGCTTGGGGTGTGCTGCCTGGTGGCTTGGGGTGTACTGCCAGGTGATAAAGGAAAACCAGAGAAGCTTGGAATGCATGGCACTTGGTGGAAAATGTGATCCCACCAAGCGGAAAAGATCTGGTAGAGGCTCTAGAGAGTGTATGGCACCTAGCAGCGTGAGGTGACTGCCAGGCAGTGACGGTGCGACAAAGCTTTGGTATGGCGAGTTGCACCTAGCGGTGTGAGATACAAGTCAGGCGGTTTGGAACCAGGTTTTGCCTAGCGACGCGAGAGGCGCCAAGCAGTTTTGGTGCAGAGTTGGTACACGAGGAGGATTTCTACACAACTTTAGGTGATGTTCATGATGCGATGCTTTGGCTGGGGGCCCAGTTACGAGTGTATCTTGTATTGGGGTAACACGTGGCCACTTTAGGTTGTAGCCTGGTGGTTTAGGAAGTCCAGTGGAGTGTGCGAGATTATGGCTCGTACGACGAGGTTTCAGATGATTGCCCTCTTCAGTTCATCTGATTGAGTTTGGTAGTCTGGAAACAACTACAGACTCTTGTTCATTTTAGGGAACTCCACTTGGTGTCACGGTGCGAGGCCGTGGCAAATATACTCCCGCATGTGGACTATCAGGTGGTGGCCTGTAGTCGGAGGGGCGAGTAGACACTCGTGCAGCAAAGATTGATCAGTGGACTCACCAAAGGTTGTAGAATCAATAGACGTCTAACGAAAGAGTTGAAAGCCGAGGAACTGAGAAAAAGGGAAATTTGCTAACACGTTTTATAGTTTTGAGATGCTTTACTTAATGTAATGTTTTATTTGCTTATTTATATGAGCTCACCCTATTTGTGTGTGTTTGGCGATGATCATTTAACTTGTTACATGGGAGCAGGGATTGATGCAGGTGAGCAGGTGGATGCGTAGAGACAGAGTGGGAAACACTTGGGGATTTTCACTGGTTTTCTATGGGCAGATTATGAATTATTTGTATTAGTTTTATAAACATTTTATAGTTGTAATACTTGAACGCCGCAAGTTTATTAGAGTTTGGCGCGTTGAAATAAAAGTTTTAAATTTTCCCGCGTTTTGGGAAAAGGAATTATCATAAATGCGATTTTATACTTATATCCCTATTTTTTTAATTATTTAAATTAGTAATATCTGATCGGGATGTTACATTTGGTATCAGAGCAATGGTTTTCAAAAGGTTTTTGGGCTTTGGGGAGTGAGCTTGTCGTGTTTCGGTTGCGAAACTCTTTGTGTTTGATTAGATTGCTGAGTCACCTTGAGTGAGGCTCTTGTGTTGTGTTTACTGATAGTACGTGTTAGGGTGCGAGTTTATAGTTTTGACACCAGCATCTGGACAGTTTTCAACCAATTTAGGTTGTGTTGGATGTTCCATCAAAATAGTAGGCCGCAGGTTCAAGGTGAATCTGACAGGCTTGTTTTTTTGGAGGGAATGGGAATGAAACTTGAAGCATTAAGAACATAAATTGTCTTGGTAGAGTGATGAGGGTGCACACTCATGACTATATCAAAGATAGTTTCCTTTCTTAATACTAAAGGTTTTGGTATAAGGGAGGATTGTATAGTTTGAGTTTGTTTCCTATACTTTTCTTGTTAGGCTTGCACTTCTGTGGGGTGTGTTTGCTATCTGTAGGGACAGAGGAATGCATATTCAAGGTCAAATTTGACTTACTTACCTTACAAGGGTTGGGTAGGGCCCTTGAGACAATCTCTTTCTCCAAGAGGCAATTATGTAGAAGGTGAGAATCGGTGACCTAGGAATATTAGGTGTTGGTTCAGTGGGCAGAAGGCTACATCGGAGTTTAAAAGCAACACATTAGACCAAGGGATCTTCTAGAACAAGTTCTCGGGACTAATACCACAACTTGTGCAAGAGGAGTTGAGTTCAAAGGTTAGATTAATAAAAGGTATCAACGCATGTGATAACGCTATCATTGACGCGTTCAAATTAATGTTACCAGTGTTACAATGATTCAATTTCCCTCACCACAAAGTTAGCCCTTAATGGATTACAGGCCTCCTGCTACTCTCACCACAAGAGTCAGTCCGCTCTAAGTGAGACTAACCGACTCCTTAGAGTGTCAGGATGCAACCTTACCTTGAATCCTTACCAGAACATACAGATGGGGCACCACCATAGACACCCACTAACAGGGGCCATGGAATTACGTCCCGACCATTGAAGCACGACCCTGAAGCCCCACCTAGAGACTCCAAGGGATTACGTACTGACCACTTACCAACATATATAAATGGCCAAGAAATAAACACATACATCATGTATAGAAACTTCATACAAACATCCATAACCAACCCTCATTTATCGCATGTCGAACTAGTACCAACTCCTGTTACCACCCATGTGAAAAGTGTCTCCCCTCATACCAAGATCATGCCACTGAATTACCAATCATCAATGTTCACCGTTGTTCATGCTAGATTTGTGACCACATACATATCCAATCCCTCATATATAATTCACATAAGATCATGCCAAACTCACCATTCATTACATGTAAGCCCCCCGTTAATCATGTATAATCCTTTCCCTCATACCATCATATAATAATCAAATTAAATGCAAGCCATACGTTCAAGAACATAGCAAATCGCCAAACCAATACGTAGTCTCGCCCAGCTCTTCGCTCAGGGTGAAGGGCTTCGCTCAGGCGAGAAGCTCGACACACAACGCAGCGACCCTTTTACGCATTCTCGCTTAAGCGAGACTTCCCTCGTCTGAGCGAGACACTCGCTCGGTCAAAATCTGAGCTGGTCGCCTGAGCGACCCTTCGCGCAAAAAGTTTGGGCGAACTTCCGCTCATCTCGCCTAGGCGAGATAGGCTCGCTTGGGCGAGATTATCAGACCTCACCGCTATTTCCCTGCGACAACCACTCATACCAAACCAAAACCACACACTAGAACAAACCAAGCATTCAGAACACCGTATCAACAAGAGGCTCATAGCACAAGAGCGAAAACAACAGTTAAAACACAGTACACGAGTGGATTGTAGCTTCCCTTACTTGGAAGGGTTTAATACAGGGTTTGACAAGCAACGTAGAGCACAACAGCTTCGAGTAGAGGCTTAAGAGCTGGAAAACAGTGGAACAGAAGGGTAACAGGGTTACCACATGAACTTTAACTAAACCCATGAAAAACAACTCGGAAAGGAAAGCAAGGTTCAAGACCAACTTACGTGAGATGGAGCGAACTCTTGAGCTAGTACGAACGAGTGGAAGCTAAACCCTAGCAGAGCTTAGTTTTAGGCGCAGGGGGAAAGATGACGGTTGATTTTTCTGAAAGTACAAGAGACAAGTGATCTAGGGCAGACTTAGGTCTGTTTTCCCCTTTTTGGGCCAGTCCTAAGGCCCAATAGTTTGGGTAGCCTTTTAAAATAAGGGCATACGAAAAAAATGAGCCTTATATTTGTAGTAGGTGATTTTAGAGAGTATGCGTGTGCTTATGGTTTTCGTTGTATTGAGTTCTTATTGTGACTCAATCATTGCTATGATTATCATGATTCTTCTTTTGGCTTTTGTGACCCAATCATTGCTATGATTACCATGATTCTTCTTTTTAATTTGACAAGATGTTTAAAGTTTTTCTTCTAAATACAGCACACTTAATATTATTTTTATTATTAATTTTATTTTATTTTTACTATTATTATTATTATTATTTTGATTATTATATTAATTTCATTTCATTTCATTTTATAATTATATTTATTAGTATTAGTATTTTATTCTATTTTACTATTATTTTTATTATCATTGTTTTGTTTTATTGATGATTTTATTAACATCATCATTGTTTTATTATTATTGCTTTATTTTATCATTATTATTTTATTTTATTAGTATTATTGTTTTATTATTATTGCTTCATTTTATTTTATGATATCTTCATTTTCATTATTATTTTTAATTTTAAAATTTCGTTATTATTATTATTATAATTATTATTATTATTATTATTCTCATTTTATTTTATTTTATAATTATCTTTATTATTATTATTATGATTTATTTTATTTTATTATTATTTTATTATTATTATTATCATTGTTTTTTTTATTAATGATTTTATTATCATTACTATTGTTTTATTATTATTTTATTATTATTATTATTATTATTATTTTATTAACATTACTATTTTATTTTATTAACATTACTATTTTATTATTATTTTTATTACTATTGTTTCATTTTATTTTATTATTATTTTTATTTTTAAAATTTAGTTTTACTACTATAATTAGTATTATAATAATAATTATTATTATTATTTATATTATTATTATTATTTTGTTATTATTTTGTTCTTAATTTTTACTATTATTATTATTATTATTATTATTTTATAATTATCTTTATCTTTATTATTATTATTTTGTTTATTTTATTTACTATTATTTTTTTATTATTTTTTTATTATCAATGTTTTATTTTATTTATGATTTTATTATCATTATTATTTATTATTATTGCCTTATTTTTATTTTTGTTATTTTATGATTTTATTCTTATTGTTTAATCTTATTATTTTATCTTATTAGTATTATTGTTTTACTATTATTGTTTCATTTTATTTTATTATTATTAATTTGATTTATATTATTTCGTTTTAATATTATTATTATTATTATTATTATCATTATTGTTATTGTTGTTGTTTTTTTTAGTACTATCATTATTATAGTTTTATTGCCCGTGCGATATTTTGGGGTAATGGTTATGTATTCTTCCTGCTTTTTTATATTGTTTGGTTGTTCAGGATTATGTTGGGCTATGATCCAGTCATGTGATTATGATTGGATAAGCATATCTCATGTTATGGATTGTATGTATAGTGTTTGGGGTTCTTTGGAACTTGCTTCAAAGTGCCAAAAATAGTAGTAGTGACGCTACTAGTGTGGCACCTAGCGGCTTGGGGTGTTTTGCCAGGTGATAAGCGAAAATCAGAGAAGCTTGGAACGCATGACACTTGGTGGAAAATGTGATCCCGCCAAGCGAAAAAGACCTGGTAAAGGCTCTAGAGAGCGTATGGCGCCAGCAGCGTGAGGTGACTTCTAAGCGGGGACGGTGCGACAAGGCTTTGGTATGGCGCGTTGCACGTAGCGGTGTGAGATGCCCGCCAGCGGTCTGGAACCAGGTTCCGCCTAGCGACGCGAGAGGCGCGCCAAGCGGTTTTGGTGTAGAGTTAGTACACGAGGAGGATTTCTACACAACTTTAGGTGATGTTCATGATGCGATGCTTTGGCCGGGGGCCCAGTTACGAGTGTATCTTGTATTGGGGTAACACGTGGCCACTCTGGCTTGTAGCCTAGTGGTTTAGGAAGTCTAGTGGAGTGTGCGAGATCGTGGCTCGTACGACGAGGTTTCAGATGATTGCTCTCTTCAGTTCGTCTGATTGAGTTTGGTAGTCTAGGAATAACTACGGACTCTTGCTCGTTTTAGGGAACTCCACTTGGTGTCACGGTGCGAGGCCGTGGCAAATTTATTCCCGCGTGTGGACTATCAGGTGGTGGTCTGTAGTCGGAGGGACGAGTAGACACTCGTGCAACAAAGATCGATCAGTGGACTCACCAAAGGTTGTAGAATCAATAGACGTCTAATGAAAGAGTTGAAAGTCGAGGAACTGAGAAAAAGGGAAATTTGCTAACACATTTTATAGTTTTGAGATGCTTTACTTAATGTATTGTTTTATTTGCTTATTTATATGAGCTCACCCTATCTGTGTGTGTTTGGCGATGATCATGTAACTTGTTACATGAGAGCAGGGATTGATTTAGGTGAGCAGGTGGATGCATAGAGACGGAGTGGGAAACACTTGGGGATTTTCACTAGTTTTCTATGGGCAGATTATGAATTATTTGTATTAGTTTTATAAACATTTTATAGTTGTAATACTTGAACGCCGCGAGTTTATTTGCCGCGTTTTGGGAAAACGAATTATCATAAATGCGATTTTATACTTATATCCCTATTTTTTTAATTATTTAAATTAGTAATATCCGACCGGAATGTTACAAAAGCCAATTACGATAATTGGTGTTTACAAATGAAGACCCTTTTGGGATCCCAAGACAATATAGTGGAGATTGAATACCAAGAACCTGCAGAGGAGACAAATTAGACGGTGGCCTAGATTACCGCATTGAAAAAGACGCGAGTGAAAGAGAAATCGGCCTTGTACTTCTTGTACAATGCGGTGGACAAGTCAGGCTTTGAGAAGATTGCAAACGTTGCATCTTCAAAAGAATCATGGGATATTGTAGAGGTTGAATACAAAGGGAATGATTGCGTCAGACAAGTCCGGCTACAAGCTCTTAGAGGAGAGTTTGAAGACCTGATGATGGAGGACAAAGAGTAGGTAATTGAGTACATAACTCGAGTAGAGAAAGTAGCCAACCAACTCGGTGGGAAGGGAGAGCCAATGCCAACAAACCAAGTTGTGGAGAAAATCAATAACAGATGATTTCAATAGCATTGTATGCACCATTGAGAAGTTAAAGGACTTGTCAATTTTATCAGTGAAAGAACTTATTGGGTCACTTGAGGCCCACGAACAAAGGAGAAGGAAGAAGAAGGAACCTCGTGACCAAGAGCTACAAGCACAACTTGATTTGAATGAAACTCGAAACATTCATGACCGAGGTCCTGGAGGTAGAGGACGAGGTGGCTGAGGACGAGGTGGAGGTGACCGAGATGATGTTGAAGATGACACAAATCTGACCAGGCTATAGAACTGGAGTGGTCGTGGTCAAGGAGATTGGTCCAAGTTAGAAATGGAATGCTTCAAGTGTTGTAAGCATAACCAGTATTGATGTGACCCCAATAAGGCTTATAGCATTGGGCCAACGCCTAGGCCCATTCTTTTTAATTTCTTTTATTTTTAATTAAATAAAACTTGTTCTAATTGGGTTGTTTTGCTAAATGCAGCCCACTTTTCCAAGCTACCAATTATAGCAGTGCTGGCATTGGGCCTGCGGCCCAATTCTCCTTCGTGCCTCATTCTAACCACACATGAGTGATCTTGAAATATCCAATCCACGCGTGCAGCCCAATTCTTCCACACATCAGCGTAACCACACAGAACTGAAATGCAGCCCATTTTTCTCTCTACGCATGATATAGGTGCAGCCCAATGTGGCATGCGTTTCTCTCCACTTGATTCCAGAATGGGCTGAGCTCCACTTTCCTTCAAGAAGCCCAAACTTAATCATGCGTACCATGCTGTTGTAAGAACAAGCCTCACACCTCCACGCAACACCAATCCTGTTGCAGTCCATATCCTGTTTCTGTTGGGCCGAGACTAGTGCATCATTCAGCAGCCCAATTTGAAGACTGTTCCAAGCCTCTACCGTTAGGGTTTTCTTCCATATCTTCATGAGTGTATCACAAAGGCCGAAAGAGTTTCTCTTCAAGCGTGCCAAACCTCAGCATCCTCTGCTAGGGTTAACGTCATGCCTTTCACCTTCACAAACCTCATGCGAGTATCTTCTTCCTCCTTCACGTGTTGCTTCGTAGCTGCTAGGGTCAGTTAGCAAAACCCCTTTCCCGCTTTCACCGTTATATTGTTGTTAAACGGTGTTTACCATTTCCGTTGTGTCTGGCTGCCTTCACCTATAAAAGGCGGGCCACTCTTTGTAAATATAAGTTGAGATGAATGTTAAAATGTGGTTGAGAACACTCCCCTTTCATCTCTGCTCAAACACTAAACCCTAAATTAGGTTTTAGCCTCATTAGGGTTTACCAATCCAGTGAGAAGCCGAAGAGAACTGAGCGTAAACACCATAACCAAGTCTTCCACTATGTCTTCCCTCGCCTTCCGCAAAATTCAATCGGTGGAACACCGACTGGGGAGCTTTTCCGGTGAGTACCGCGACATAGGAGCCTCATCAAGTATGCAAGAGATTGTAGATCGGCAAGTTGCTATAATTGTGGCAAGGCTGGGCATAAAGCGAAGTTTTGTCGAACTACAAAAAAGGAGAAAAATCTTCTCATAGCAGAAGACAATGAGGAAGAGATATGGATTTTAATGATGATGCAAAACTTGGATGCTGAACTTAGGAGTTGTAAATCGGAAGTCGAATGTGTTCGAGTTGTGTGAAGGAAAGGAGATCAGGTGATGAGCTTAGTCCAGGTTATTTAAACATCTCGATCTTGTATCTGGACACTAGAGTTAGCAATCACATGTATGGAGTTGAGAGTTTCTTCAACGAACTCACCAAGATGGAGGTCAGATTAGTGTTATGTGGAGATGATTCCATGGTAGCGATAAAAGGACGTGGAATAATCCGGCACATGCACAAGGATGGACGGGTTAGAGAAATAAGGGGTGTCTAATATGTTCCTGAGCTAAAGAGTAATATTTTAAGCATTTGTTAGATGATGGAGAAAGGAAACTCTGTTATGATAAAGGATCAGGTATTATACTTGAAGAACAATCACAGTCCGCTAGTAGTCCGGGTAGAAATGAAGAAAAATCGAATATACAAATTGGAGTTGAGCATTCTACTGAAAAGGTGTTTGAAATGTGTGGACAATGAAGGCGGCATGGGATTCATTTGGAATGGCGTAGTGGAGAATGAGAATCATGTTTCTGTTGTGGATGAGCTAGTTGTGGATCACGAGGAATATGTTATTGTCGATGCCTCAGATGTTCAAAACAGTGGGCAAGATTGTTGGTGATGCGAGTGCGAACGTAAATGAAGTTGTGGAATGCAAATTTTTGGATTGTGAAAATGTTTTTGGAGATGAAAATAGTGTTATTGTGAATGTCATGGAGGGAGATACTGACGTGAATCAAGGTGATCATGATTTTGAATGTATTGAAGTTCACAATGATGTGGCGGTAGTAGACGAAGCTAAGGAGGAAGTGATTGCTACTATTGATGCAAATGATGGAAATGATGTGTAGAGTAAATATGAACCTAAAGACGCTTGAAATAGTTCAGAGACTGGCAGATTGAGTCTGCCTCTAGTTTAGCAGAGTTAGAGCAAGAGGATGATGACTCAAAAATAATAAAGAAAAGCTTGAAAAAGACACTAAGAAAGGCAAAATTTAAGAAAAAATTTCACCTATTGGAATCATGTTAAATGTTCTAATGAAAGGTACCAAACATATGCACATTCAAAGAGATAACACTTGTACCAATGAATGATACAATTTGTGAATCCCCCAATGGAAGTCAAATAGAAAATTGTTTCAAGAAACTAGGACAAACTTGTCATGAACTACCCACTTTTTACATCTTTTTTTTTTTGTTCTTTTTTATTCTTTTTCAATTTTCAACTTTTCCTAACCTTTAAAGGTCCAATATTGATGAGTCCATCTTTAAGGAGAAGAAGTTGTGCACAATCGATGTGACTTCCATGGAGAAGGATGAAGGCACAAGAGCTAGGAGATATGCTTAAGAGAAGGGTTGACTATGGTGTTTGGAGGGAGCTCTCAAGTGAGGTTAGGACAACACTCAAGGAAGGAGGGTAAAGGAAGCTACTAAGGGAAATTCTAGCCTAAGTTGATTCACAAAAGGAGAAAGTTTTGGATTCATCTCAATAGAGTTTCTCCACTAAATTCATGAATGAATTTACAAGACCTAGAGCTATTTATATATAGGAGAAAAGGAGAGCTAGGTTGTCTTATAAAAAGGGAGGGAAAAAAGGGTCTAAAAAATGGTATTTTGAGCCAAAAAGAGAGCATGAGAAAGGTGTGACTTGCCAACTAAGCAAGTCACATGGGAAATGCTTATAGGCGCTAAAAGAGAATCTTCATGATTAAGCTTGGCGCAAATTCTAGGGTTTACAACCTAGATGCTTATGAACACACTCCAAGGCCCATTAAAAAGCCCAACTCTCTTGTGGTCCAAAACGCTTTCAAGGCCCACAAGCCCTCCAAGGCCTAATACTTGGCTCAAAGAAAACCTTATTCTATAGGGCCTATAATAAAAACTCCAAAATTAAATCCTAGTCTAGTATTTATAAACAAAGAGTCCTAAGCTAAGTCTTCACAAGCTGACATAAACTTCAACTTGGGCCTTGTATACTCAAAGGAGGCCCAATCTTCTTTTATCCTCCTAGCCATGGCTCTAGTGGTTAGTCCCTTAGCTAGAGGTCTGTCATCATCCCCTTTCTCTTGAGAAGGATTTGTCCTCAAATCTGAAGGGCCTTCCTCATCATCAATTCCAGCAACAAAAGAAATTAAGTCAGTAACATTAACGATGGAATGAACTTCATATTCCTCAAGCACCTCTATCTTGTAGGCATTATTGTTCACTCTCTTGAGAACTTTAAAGGGACCATCTCCTCGAAGGAAGTTTGGACTTCCTTTTCTTAGGAAATCTATCTTTGATTAGGTGAAGCCAAACCCAATCTAGTTCTTCAAAAATGATTTTTCTTCTTCCAATATTATTGTATCTAGCATATCTCTCAGTTTGTTATTGGATTTGACTTTTAACCCTCTCATGCATATTCTTGAAAAAGTCAAATTTTGCTACCCCTTCTTTATGAATAAAGTAAAGATGTGGGAAATGGTAGGAAATTCACTGGAGTAAGAGGATTGAAGCCATAAACAGCCTCAAAATGAGATAACTTAGTAGTCCTATGAACTACTCTATTGTAAGCAAACTCAATATGGGGAAGGTACTCATCCCAAGATTTGTGGTTTCCTTTCAAAATTTCCCTTAGCATAATAGAGAGACACCTATTGACAAATTTTGTCTACCCATCAATTTAGGGGTGACAAAAAGTAGAAAAAGTTAGCTTCATTCCTATCCTTGACTAAAGAGTTTTTTAGAGGGGCTAAGGAACTTTATGTCTCTATTAGATACTATGGTGTAGGGTATACCATGAAGCTTTACCACATCTCTAAAGAACAACCTAGAAATGTTGCTAGCATCATCCACTTTGTGGCAGGGTATAAAATGTGCCATTTTGCTAAAATGATCTACCACCACAACAATTAAATCACAACCCCTTTTGATGACATATGCCTAACCATGCCATTTAAAAAAAAATAAGAGCTATCCAAGGGGCTAGAGCTTTGGTCAAGATATTAGTTGATAATAAAGTATAAGATTAGATTTTGGGCCATGTAATTAGGCCTTGGGTAAAAATATTTAAGTTGCACATTAAAATTGGATCAATATAAATCACTTAGCATTTAAATTGGGCTTCAATGGATCGAATTCAAATGCTAGGTCAAGAAACACATTCTAAAACACCACACATGTAACATATGTAGCACATGGTGCAAAGCATGAGAAATTTGAGGTGCCATAAGTTACTTGATTTTCTTTTCAAGTCTAGGGATTTAGAAAACATGTGCTGAATTTTTCAACTTTCTCTCCATTTTCTTTGGCTGAAATTTTGAGTCTTCTTTCCTATAAATGGAGACCTTTACTCATTGTATAATGTCTCTTGAATGCTAGTGTTATGCTGTTGAGAGTCACTTGCTAGAGCTTCCCATAGGAACCCCCTCTAGCCTTCCTCCTCTAAGATTGACCCAACCTTGTTAGAGTCCTACCTTCACCAATAGAATTCATCACCACCGAGTGATGAAGGCTTGATCCCAAACAAGGATGATGACCCATGACACATGCCTATAAGAAAGAGAGTTCCTTAATTCCTTTTCATTATTTTTTTTTGTTTAGTTTGAATTCCATGAAGTTGGCTTGGTTGACTTGTTGACCTTGACCTTAGGTTGACTAGTTAACCCAAATATTAGCTTAACCTAAAGCCAACATGCTAATCTAGCTTTATTTGTTTTGTAGGATAATGAAGGAGGTGGCGACTAAGTGGACAAGTGGAAAATGAAGACAAGCCCATGTGGAGGAGAGAGAGATGACAAGGCTTTTTAGAAACATCTAGAAAGGATGACCACATGCCTTGGCCACCAAGAAGTATAGAAACATCTAGAAGGAGCATCCACCTTGCCTTGGCCAAGAAGGCTTCTAGAATGTGTCCATTTGTTCTTTTGTATACCTACTTTCTAGATACTAGTTTTTTTATTTGTTAAGTAACCCTTTTGAGATTTTTGTTTTTGCTAAGAGGTCCTAGACACTTCTATTTAAGGGGACCTCTAACACTTGTACAAGATGTTGAACATTTTGGAGAATTAAACACCTTTGTGCATCAACCATTTGAAAGTTTCCTCCATAGGGAGTGAATACTTTTAAGCCTTATCTTGCATAGCAAGTGGCAGTACACATCCACTCATCTTCAAGGTTTCCATGACGTCTAGCGTAGCCTTGTAGTGGCGTGCTTCTCACATTAATCCATTTCTTCTTCTTGCCATTTTAGGTATTTATCCTTCCTTTAATAGTTCTTTATTGCTAAGTGTTTATGCATATTCCATTTTCTTTTTATGTTGAATCAATCCATCATATTCTTCTTAATAGCATGCTATCTTAATGTCTAGTGGAGATTTCACTTAGCTTTCTTAATCAACTCACACGATATTCAATAATCTTAAAAAGGAACAAGATAATCCTACATCACTAAGCCTTATTTTTTACTACATTGCTTCCAATAATCATCAATGGAGATCTATCCTTCCAGCCATCATGTGAAATGAGCCTCATCACCTTTGGGTTTTTAGGAGTTCTAAGAGAAAACTCATACTTATATCTTCCCAAGGGGATGAACGAGCATGCAAGGGGGTATGAGTCCACAAGGCATTATCATAGATTTTGATTATAAACAAGTAATACATCTATGACAATGTCTTTGGACATCCTTCCTCATATAGCGTTAAAACAATCTATCTTTTAAAACACCTAGGGATTTTATACCACAAAGTGACTTATCAATCCACCTTTATTCATTTCTTCAATAAAGAGTTTTCTTTGTGAACCTTAGGGAATAAAAATTTTTCCTTCTTTAAAAAAATATTCCTCGTTCACATAGAAACCTCCTTGAGGTTTATCAATACAATTAACATAAGTAGATTAAAATTCAGAATCTTGAGCATACAATTCTAGAATTTGATCAAATCCAAGAATTTGGGTTCCTAACTTTAAAAATAAGGTGTGCCTTTTAGACAAAGCATCAACCACATAAGAAAATTGTTCTAAGAATTCCATCCTCTTAGCATGTCTCTTATTCAACTTGTGTTGACCTTTCAAGTATTTAAGTGACTCATGGTCACTATAAATGGAAAACTCCTTGGACACTATATAGTGTTCCCAAGTTTGAACGTCCCTAACTAAGGCATATAACTTTTTGTCATATATGAAGTAGTTGAGGGAGGAACCATTGAGTTTTTCACTGAAGTAAGCAATTTGGTGTCCTCCTTGTAATAACATAATGCCTACACCTACACCTGATGCATCACATTGTAGCTCAAAAGTTTTTGAAAAGTTTGGTAAGACTAGAATGAATATTGGTAAGTCTTTCTTTGAGTCACTGAAAAGTAGACTCTTCTTTATCACCCCAATCAAAAGACAAATCTTTCTTGACAAGCTCATTGAGGGGTAAAGCTAAGGTAGAGAAGTTAGAACAAACCATGGAAGCTCTTAACATCTCCAACATGTTTAGGAGGAGGCCATTCTTGGATGGCTTTTATTTTCTTAGGGTCAACATGAACCCCATATTTATTCACTACAAAACCTAAAAAGATAACACTATCTACACAAAAGGTACATTTTTTCTTTGTTGGCAAACAACTTATTTTCCCTAAGAATGGCAAGGACAAACCTTAGATGATCTATGTGCCCATGCAAGTTCTCGCTATATATCAAAATATCATCAAAGTATACAACCACAAACCTTCCTATGCAATCTTTAAGAACATGATTCATAAGCCTCATGAATATGTGAGTGCAAAAGGCATCACCAACCACTCATATAGTCCAAATTTGGTCTTAGAAGTGATTTTTCACTTATCACCCTCTTTTATTCTTATTTGTTGATTACCAGTCTTTAGATCAATTTTAGAAAACATGAGAGACTCATGTAACTCATCAAGCATATCATTAACCCTAGGAATTGGATGCATATATTTTGTGGTGATGTTATTTAAAGCTCTAAAATCACATTACATCCTCCACTTGACATCATTTTCAGGCACTAACAAAACAGGCACAACACAAGGGCTAAGGCTCTTTTGAACCTAACCTTTCTCCAACAACTTTTGCACTTAGGACTCTATCTCCTTAGTCTCTTGAGGATTTGTCCTATAGGCTGGTCTATTTGGTAGATTGGCCTTGACACTAATCTATTTAATGCTCAATTCCTCTAAAAGGAGGAAGCTCAATAGGGCCTTCCATAGGTACTACATCACAAAACACATTATTCTCATACTTCCCTATGGATAGCTTGCCTTTAACTTGATGATTGACTGTCAAATCCCTATCTTCATTAAGCCAATGAAGTTTGTAAGGTTTTGGATGAGGTAGGACAATCAAAGATAGTTTACAACCAACCTAGTGTTGCAGCAGTTACAACATGATCCACTATTCACAATGAGAGAACAAGTATTTTCCAAAATTTTGCACCTTGTGTGAAAAATATTCTCTCTTTGTGATAATGCTTGTGGACTAGGTTTATTGTTAAGGATCCTTCTCACCATAAGAAGGTTCCATCCCAAAGGCTAGCATCTGCATTCTTAGACTCATTAGATCCATAACTTCCTCCCTCATTATCCCTTTCATCTTGGCTGATATACTTACCAACACCCCTAAGAATCATAGTCCTTTTGGTGGGGCATTGAGATGCTATGTCACCTCTACCAAGACATTTCAAACATTTGATTTCACTAATGCAAGTGTGTATGATGCATAACCATTTTCTTCCTTTACCTTGTTTAGATTCGTAAGTCGATCATCTTTCTTAATTTGTTTTCTTCACATGATAATTAGATTCAGCTTGATTTGTTTTTGAAAAATATTTTCTCAAATTTTGTTGTTCTACCTTAATGCACATTTGCACCAAGCCATTTAAATCTCTATAAGGTAGAATCTCAACTCTATCTCTTATATCAAGATTTAAGCCACTTAAGAATCTAAAAATGATAATGGCATTTTCCTCTATGATTCCCGCCCTCATCATAAGTAACTCCATTTTCTGCTTATACTCCTCTATAGACATGTTCCTTTGTTGGAGTCTTTAGAGCTTGCCTATAAGCTCCCTATTGTAGTAGGAGGGAATGTGTTCCTCCTAAGGGCTGACTTGAGGCCATTCCAATATTCAATTAAAGGCCCATTGCTTCTAAGCCTCTCTTGGACTATAGAAGTCCACTAATACATTGCATACCCTTGAAAGTTATGGGTTGCTACAGGCATTTTCCTCTCTTCACTAACTTAGTGGTAAGCAAAGAGTTACTCCACCTTCATTTCCCAATCTAAAAAAGCTTCCACACCATCTTGGCTTTAAAAGTAAGGTAAATCAACTCTAATTTCTCTAAGGGTAGGATCTCTTCTTTGCCTCCTAATGTGGGAAGGTTGTTGATAATAATCTTATATTCTTAGCATTTCCTCTTCCTCAAAGATTGTTTCATCACTCCTAGACCCCTTGCTAGAGTTACTTTATGATGGCACACCCCTAGCCAAGGGTCTTATCATAAGGAGCATGGCCAAACAAATTCAAGAAGAGTTAGCATCCTTTCAATAAGGTAAAGTTATACTTTTCTTCTCTTGTGCCATCATGAAGAATTTTTAGACATTGTATTAAGGGTCTAGTAATGTAGGATTTCCTTTTGAAGACATCAGTTTAGGGTTTTAAAAATAATCTTGCTTAAGTAGGGAACATTATATGCGCCTACTTAAGCAACCTTTTGATGTTTAATTATGTTAATCTAACTAGCAAAGTGAAAGGAGTCCCATATGCCACATGTGAAACCTATAGTTTCTTACATAGGTAAAGGTCATGTGTCATTGTGCTATTGGAGAGCCTTATCATAAAGTAGCTTTCCACATGGCACTCCATGATTGGTTCCATTTTGTGTAGGTGAGGAGTGTCACATGTCAAGCTTTCCTTCACTAAGATAACATTCTTTTAGGGTTTTGGTGCATGTTAGCACTTTAAGGTTTTGGACCATTTTGGAGACACCTTAGTTCATAAATAGAGGTGCCTCCCCCATGTATTTCTCACTTTGAGTTTGATAATGTTATGCTACCAAAGTTATTTTCAGTCATATCATGTCTCTTACTTGCTAGAGCATCCCATGAGGTTCCGCTAGCACCCTTTTCTCTAAAGTTGGCCTAACCTCTCTTAGAGCACCACAAATAACATTCATCGCACCATCAAACACCAAAAACCGAGAGCCACTCTCACCATCCACCAAATTATGCAAACTCCTGATGAAGGCATGACCACCTCCTTAGAAGCTCCCTCAAGAAGGATCACTAGAAGCATGTCTAGAGGGGAGTCTTCTATTCCATCAACTTTATCTTTGTTTTGCATTACTTTAGTTTGAATTCCCTAAGTTGGTTTCTAGTTGATTTATTTTGGTTGACTTGTTGACTTTGATCCAAAGTTGACCTTTGACCAAGATTAGATTAACTTAACCCAACATGCTAATCCTTGTTTGTCTTGTTTTGTAGGTAATTAAGAGAAAGTAGAGCATGGCTAGGTGGCACTTGATGATTGGAGCACTTGGATGAAGTGGAAGAGAGAGGAAAGCAAAAAGCATAAAGCAAAAGCAAAAGTAGGCATGTACCTTGTCTCCTTTTGCCTTTGTGGTTTATGCCTTAGAAGGTCACTTGGTCTCCTTCCTCCTTTGGCCTAGAATCCTCATGGGAATACCTCCACCAATCATCTCCCTTCACTTGGCCAAGACTCACTCTCACATTAGGTTTAGGGATTGCTAGTTAATCCTTTTTCATGTTTTTGTATTTGCTAAAGGACCCCTATGAACTCTTATTTAAAGGGTGCTCCTTGTCTTGTAAAAGGGTTGATCATTTTGTTATAAACTTTGTGCATTCAACCACCAATTTTCGTGAGCTCTCCTTCCTAGAAGTTAACTCACCTTTGCCTTATCTTGCTTGCAAGTGGCGGCACCATCACTCATCTCTAGGGCTTGGTTGGCTTAGATCCCCCCTATGAGTGGCGTGCTTCTTCCATTCTTCATCTTCTATGCTTTCCATTTTTATTGTTTCTTCTTTCATTTTGCTCTTTAGTGTTGTTATTGCCGTGTGTGTTTAAGCTTGAATCCAACTCTCTTCTTCCTTTCATGAGCTTGAGAAATGAACCTTCACATCTAGATAGCATGCTATCTTAATGTCCAGTGGGAATTTTCAAGAAGCTTTCTTAAACAACTTCACCATATTCATAACTCTAAAATGAAACAAGATAATCATTCATCAACTCCATTCATCACCATAGCATCATTTTCTTGTTTTGGCCCCACCTAGCTTGAGGAGGAGACTATCACTTCTACTTAGCTTATTTTGGAATTTTTCATCTCTTTTCTTTAAACCTTTAATTTCCTCCTCTAAGAGAGCAATTTGGCCATCTCTTTCAAGTTGATATTTTACTTTGTAAATTGCCTCTTGTCGTGTCCATAGTTCAAGTGATTTGAGTTGTTGAGTAATATTTTTAAACTATGAGTTAAACCCTCATAATCACTTGTACTATGTTTTATATAAGAAAGTCCAAAGAAGAAGTAGATAGCAAACTTCTTGAATTCTCTTCTAGGAAAAAGAGGTGAATCACTTGGATTGCTTATATACCAAGTCTTTCCTAGCCAAAGGAACTCAAAGAGCTTTGAACAACACTTCTAACATAGAATTAAGACACATATTGAGTAAATTAAACAAAAGTAAGAGTTGAATCTAAGGTATGCGGCCTAATGGTGACATTAATGTTACAAGACACACCCACCATCTTCAAGCACTTTATTAAGAGATGAGAGAACACTTAATGCTCCCCTAAGACAGTTAATTACGCCTAGCTACACAAGAAAAGAACCTAAACGGATACAACTCAAAGAAATACAATCAAAGGAAACACAAATGAAATGGTCTTCAAGTGTTTTACTCCACTCATTTTCTTTCAGCTCACTCAAGTGTTTGCTTTGCTTTCCCTTTATGAACTTAACTTGTAGCTTGGAGTTCCATTTTGGCTTCTACCTCCTTAGATGCTACCGTGAATGTTTGGTCCACCTCCAAAGACATCTTTCCACCAAAATGTAACACCACAACCAAAAAAAGCCAAGAAAGAAAAGCAAGAAAAAGCTTAAATGAAGAAATGCTAAAATCAAGAGGGAAATAAAAGAAATATACTCAAAGAATTAATAATGAAAGACAAACTATAAATTGTTAGTAGTAAAAAACATAATTATCCAAGAACTCAACATAAAATTACTTCTGGAACATGCATTTTCAATTGATTGAAAATAGATTTAATAAGTTTATTTCATTAAATAGAGAATCAATCAAACAAACTAATATTTTTCAACAGATTAAAACACTAAAACAACAATTGAAATACTAGGAAATTATGTACAGAAATGAAATTGGTGATAAAATCATAAAATGGTTTCATAACAAATCAAGATTAATTCCAATCAGTAATACAAATAGAGTTACAACTTTAGATTATATCAAATGACAAAAATACCATAAATAGATTGCTTAAAGTAAATTTTTTGAAACCTTTTATCACACAACAAACAAAGAGAGAAAGATCAAACAAGTGCATACAAAATTTTATATTGAGCTATATCCAGTTAATCAAGGCAACCTTAGTTTCACTTTACACTATTTCAAAAGTTTTACAAAACTGACCACGATTATAATTTCGAAAATACAAAACTACACCAAGATTCTTGAATCCCACAAGAATCTCAAAAAATATATAGCAAGACTCCCACCTGTAGACCTGGAATCCTACCAAGTACCACCTAGAAACTTAAGAAAGACAAAACCTTGGTGATGACTCTCTCTATGATGAAGGATTATCTTGTTTCCTTTTAGAGTTATGAATATGGTGAAGTTATTTAAGAAAGCTTTTTGAAAATTCCCACTGGACATTAAGATAGCAAGCTATCTAGATGTGAAGGTTCATTTCTCA
>Ga0214544_1004165_pt1 | contig 29217 bp, 16 predicted proteins | sample CNSS3metaG_FD_160074 | JGI IMG/M metagenome (GOLD analysis project Ga0214544, IMG submission 160074) | Root nodule microbial communities from cowpea collected in UCLA plant growth center, Los Angeles, California, USA - CNSS3 | ecosystem: Host-associated > Plants > Roots > Nodule | place: USA...
AATTTTTCAGTTTCCATTAACTACGAAAAAAAATAAAAAAAAAAATTGAAAGGTGAGGTCGTCATGTGTGAGGACGACTTCACTTTTTCTTTACGACTTCACCTATAATGTCGTCCTCGACCATGACGACTTGACCCTGTTTAACAAAAAAAAAATCAACGGATCCATATTTACAAATTTGACTTCTAACAGACCCTTAAATACAAAAAAGCCGACCCTTGAAACATAAGTTGATAATTTATAATAATTCAAAAGTTTTAAAATTCTTTGAATACGGAAATGATAAAGATCAATTTTATTTCGGAAATAGTAGTAAGATAATGAAATCCATATCTATTATTCTTCTAATAAAATTAACTTGATAAAAGTATGCATTTATTTCTATTTTGATGTTATTTTTAGTTAATGTCAATTTTTTTAAAAGAAGGTTTATATTTTTAATTTTATCATATTTTGAAATAAATAAAAAAAGAGTGTTACTTTGTTATTTGTAATATTCACATTGTCAAGTGATTATAATAAGTCTAATGACTTCACCAACCACTGGATAAGAGTGCATGACCTCATTCTTGAAAAAGCTCTACTTAATTCCTGGACCAACCAAGAAACTCTATACTGAAAGGTTATAATTAACTTGACATTAACAATTTGTAGATTTCCTGTTCAATTATTTCTAATTTTTCTATCTTTTTATTTTATTTTAATTTAAAAGAAGCATGATAATATTGAAGAATATATTCTATATCCATTCTTATTCTCAACGGTGGGAAGAGAAAATGTTGAACTGCAAAGTGATTTATTTATTTAAAAAAAATATTTTTTTTTAAGAAAAATGATATGTTTGGAAGAAAAAATTAAAACAAAATTGAAATTGAAAATTTTTTAAAAAGAATTTCAAATAATTAAAATAACTAAAATAGAATTTGAAATTCATTCCAAAAAATAAGAAATTGACTTTTTCTAAGTTATGAAATTGTTCATTCATTAGAAAAAAAAATCCACAAGTTCATTAATCGAGTCATGCCTAACATAAGGTATAAACGGCTCGGGCATGCTGAAGATCAAGTCGGGTTGGTCCACACCAAAGGACAAGTCGAGTTGGATGGTACCAAAGGTCGACCCAAACTGGAGGTTGAGGAAGATGACCCAAGTAGAAGGATGAGTTGGGCCAGTTCAGGCCAAAGGTCAAGACAGTTGGATGACGGATCTATTCAGACCATAGTTCAAGTTAGGTAAAAGTCAACACAATTCATAACGAAGTTCGAGTTGGATCGGTTTGAGACGAAGTTCGAGTCGGATCGGCCCGAGATAAAGTTCGAGTTGGGTAGACCCGAGACAAAGTTTGAATTTGGTTGCTTGAGACAAAGTTCGAGGTAGGTTAGTCCGAAACAAAATACGAGTTGGATCGATCCGAAACAAAATTTGAGTTGGACTAATCCAAGATCGAATCGGACTCATCAATACCAAAAGTCAAACTAAAGATAAAATTAAATTTGTCATAAAAAAATAAATTACTTATAAAAAATCTTAAAATTTAAAATATTTAAAATATTTTTTTAAATTAATTATTTAAAAAAAAAAATTAATCGGTAAGTGATATAGTTACAAGATATTAAAAAAGTGAATATCATTTTATTCTTCATCAGTCTATCTATTTTTAAAAAAGAATTTAAGACTAAAAAATAATTTATCAAAATCTAATCGAAAATTGAGAGACATAATTATTAAGAGAAAAACTTATGATAATTAATTCACAACTAAATATTAAAAAAATATATATTACATGTATTTTCCTTCTATATTCACAAAAAAGATATACAGAAAACTCATGAGATTAAAAAAATACTAACTATTAAATTAATATTTTACTATCAAGATATAAGATAGTATTATTTTTTATCTTAAAAATTAAAAAATAAAAGAGAACGTATAAAAATAAAAACGAAATATGTTCTTGTGTCCAATTTTTTACTTGTTTTTCAGAAAAAAAAAAGACATAAAATAAATACAGTGTAGAACTTACATAACAATTGAGAAAATAAAAAAAACATTTCAATAAATTTTGTTACTTTTTATTATATTTAATTTTATGTTTTATTATTTATTAATATTAAATATTATACTTTAAAAAAATAAAAATTCATCTAATTTAATTTTCATTTATATTATATACTACGTACGTTAAAAACAAAAAAATGGGACCATGACCATGCCACGACAAAAAAAAAAAAAAAAAAACAATTTGGGGACCATGCCCATGCCCCCGACAAAGATCAGCTCTGAATAGAGGTACCTTCTAAACAACACATCGTTCCATTTGCCACATGTGGTATGAAGGTCCACTAATTAAAAATTAGTTGGTGAACACATTTGTCACGTTTTAATTTTAGACGATAAGTAAAAACTCAAAAGTTTTCCTGGCTGTCAAATTATAATTTAAAATTTTTAAACTTCTTTAAATACGGAAAAGATAAACATGAATTTTATTTCGGAAATAATAGTAAGATACTGAAATCTATATCAATTATTATTCGTAATAACTTGATAAAATATGCATTCATTTTTATATTGATTTTTTTAATTAATGTCGAATTTTCTAAAAGAAAGTTTATATTTTTAATTTTATCATGTTTTGAAATAAAAGAGTGTTAGTTTTGTTATTTATAATGTTCATATTGTCAAGTGATTATAGTAAGTCTAACGATTTCACCACACAAACCACTGGTGTGGTCAACACTGGATAACAGGAGTGTCTTGAAAAAACTCTATTTCTATTTCCTGTCCAATTATTTTTTAATTTTATTTTAATTTGAAAGCATGAAAATATATTTAATAATCAGGATTAAATATTTTGTAACTCTTGATTTTAAGCAAAAATTAAAATTAATTTATTTTTAAATTTTTAAGTCAAAATGCTAGTTGGACTAGTCTACCTGTGTTAAAAATTCAGGTGGAAAATGTTAAGAATTTATATTGACCAGAAATGAGAAAGTAGAGCATTATATAAGAATAAAGATCCATAAATTCATTGTCTGTCTTAAGGTTTTGGGTTGAGAGTGGTGTCAGTATCTTATGTAATTAGGCTCAGATCTCATTGGTGTTGTATCTCTCCAGTAAAATTCCTTGTAAACTTGACAATAGTTTGTCTATTTTACTTTGTAGTAGTTATGATAAAGTTTTTAATGTTGAATAAATTTGAAATTCGAAATATAGAAGTGCTTGCAACTACTAAAGTTTGCAATACGTCTGCAGAATTATTAGAACCACCACATGTTGCAACTACCCAACAACCATAGTAGAATCATCAATAAATATATCAAATCAGCATACAAGAAACAACTACCACCTCATCAAACAATCAACTCATTTCCAGTGAAAAACTCATTGAATTTTGATTGTTAACTGTTTTCTGTTAACTTGCATGTTATTATATCCCATGTTACTTACTTTGCTGAGTTGCTATATATAATTTTATGATTTTATAATTTTATAATTATTACATAAGTTACTTAACAATCACATTATTAAAATAAAATAATATATTTAATAGTAGAGATTCAAATAGACTATAAAAATTCATTAGAGATTTAATTAAAATTTTTTAAACTTATCATAAAAGTAAAGCAAAATTAATCCTATTATTTATATATTATTCCATCTGTGTTTGACAAATATATCCACCAGAAAACAACAAATTAATTAAAAAAAAAACAAGAGAATTAGATATACATAAGCATAACTAAATCTAATGCCAGAGAATGACTTTATTAGTTCTCTTTCGAAGGATATAAATGTTTATGCTAATTTTATATAAGCAAGCCTATTATAATAGCAACTATAATTTCTTCTTTACAGTTGTGAGGTCCTAATTTAATGATAAAATCACTGACATCATCATCATCATTATTTTTCAAAATTTACAATTAAAATTGGACTTCTCAAGTCATGAATCTATAAATGTGAAATTATACTTTATAAGTTTAATCTATGGTGTTTTCTTAAGAATAATTAGCACCGAGTGAAAGATAGATTAATTTAATCTGAGTCACTGTTATCACTTATGTAAATCTTTTGCCTTTATATATGAGTTAGAAAACTCAATATGCTTCTTTTATATATATATATATATATATATATATATATATATATATATATATATATATATATATATATATATATATATATATATATATATATATATATATTAATAATTGCAAAATTATTATTTTTATTAATTTTATAATATCATAATTATATAATAAAGATTTATAAATTTCAATCAAAATAAAAATAAAATTATAATAAAATATGCGTAAAAAGGTATTTTAGTTTTTAAATTTTATTATTCTAATACTACAATACAAACATTTTGATTTTTTCTATTTATTTTTTTAAAATAATAGAAATTAGAACAGGGGTCAATAAATATTAAAAATACAAAAGAATAAAAAGTTAATTGTGTAAGAAAAACAATTACAAAATTTAATTCAAATTATTAATTTACATATGACCTTTGTAATACAGTGGTGAATTTTTTTGTCAAAGCGATAGTAAATATAATTTATTATGAGCGGATTGTCCATAATAATTAATCTATGTTAAAATTCTTACTAACAATAGAATGTTTGTTGTTTACAACTCAAACATTTGTTGAACTTATTTAAATCAAATATCAATGGAACTAACATAACATAAATATTAATATTCAAGATAATTAAAGGAAATGACTTGGATATAAAAGTAATTTAATTCTATTTTTTCAATTATATAAAAATAACCCATAAATAAATATTCTCATGACAAATCCTAATAGAAATGAAACACTTTATATCTTACTCTCTTGTACAACCATTTATTACATCTTATATGTTTAAGTTATATAATATTTAGAGTAATTCTTCATATATAATTTCTGTAATTTCTGAAGCTCATGTGTTTCATGTAACACAGCATTAATCTTAATCCAGTAAAGATTCATTCTCTCTTTTCTAATAGGGTACTTGAACCCAACCCGATACATATTTCACAAGTATCTCTTGATGAACAGTTAGGTTTTATTTGCACTTCCAATGTCAAATTTTCTAAAAGAAAGTTTACATTTTTAATTTTATCATATTTTGAAATAAATAAAAAAAAGTGTTAGTTTTGTTATTTATAATGTTCATATTGTCAAATGATTATAGCAAGTCCAATGAGTTCCCCACACAAAACACTGATGTGGTCAACAGTGGTGATAGGAGAGTCTTGAACTCTATTTCCTTAACCATCTAAGAAACTCTAGATAGAATGGATATAATTTGGCATTAACAATTTGTAGATTTCCTGTCTCCAATTATTCTAATTTTTCTATCTTTTTATTTTATTTTAATTTGAAAGCATCATATATAATACATTGAATATTATATTTTATGGTTAAATATATTTTTTATCTCTTTAACTTTTAGTAAAATTTAGAATTAATCATTTTTTTTTAAATTTTGGTCCAATTTCATCTCTTAACTTTAAAATAAGGTTAAATATGTTTTTAATCCTTCAATTTTTAGTGAAAATTGGAATTAGTCCCTCTTGGAAATCTTGAACCAATTTAGTCTTTTGTCTTTATGAATGCATGGATTTAGACCTTTAAATCAAATTTTTGTAAGTTTATTTGATGTTTCAAACACGTTTTTCAGCTAACATTGAAGTGAATCAGTGTAAACAAACGAAAATACTATACTGAGATGGATTTGAAACGTCAAATAAACTTAATAAAATTTGGTTAAAAGAATTAAACCCACACATTTACAAAGTTGAGGGATTAAATTAGTTCAAGGGTTTTCAGGATGGATTAATTCCAATTTTCACTAAAAGTTGAAGGACCAAAAACATATTTAAACCTTAAAAATATGTGGATTTAATTATTTTAACTAAATTTTGTTAAGTTTATTGGACGTATCAAATGTTTTCACGTTAACATTAAAGTCAAGATGTGTCAAAAGATGTAAGCAACTTAGATGCTATCATGATTTTTCAACTAATATTGATGTGAAAAGGTGTCAAATAATGTAAACAACTCAAATATTATGGTGATTTTCTAGTTAATATTGAAATAAAAATATGTCAAATGATTTAAACAATTTAAATACTATTATAAAATTCTAAAATTAGACTAAAATTTAAAAGACGGAGTAATTCAAATTGAAAGATGAGATAACTTTAATCTTATATTTTAGGTTTAATTATACCTTTGGTCTCCATTTTCGTAGCAAAATCTCAATTTGATCCCTCTATTTTTTTTTGTCTCAATTTAGTCCTTTCCGTTAGTGGTACAGTAACACTGTTAAAGGGGGTGTCATGTGTCAGTTCCTGAATTTTTTGAATTTTGTTAAAAAATAAAAAAAATTGCCACGTGTCAAGCTGTCGTCGTGCCACGTGGCAGTGACAAAGTGATGTGGCAGTGACAATGACACGTGTCACTTATATGACATGTGTCATTTCCAGTTTCTCAATTTGGTCCCTTTATTTTAATTTTTATCTCAATTTAGTTTCCATTTTTGTAAAAATTGAGCAACTTTGTCCCTCTCAAAATTAAAATCAAATTTAATTTCTATATAAATGTACACAAATATTTCTATCAAAATTGAAATTTCAAGTAAATATTTTTAACAAAATTAAGTTTATTTAATTAATATTTTATATTGAAATTCATTTAAAATTGTTAATAGATAATAATGTTAATAAAAAAAAATTCATAAATTATATTGATATCTTATTACATCGTACTTTAATAGAATTTATATTTCAAATAATTGTATATTTTTAAAATGTGTAAAGTTCAATAATTTGTACGCAAATGTTTGAATTGATGTAAAAATAACAATTATAAAAATTTTAAAAATAATTTTAACTAATTCATGTAACCATCAAAAACATATAAATTTAAAATTTGAAAACAATTTTAAGTAAAGTTGAATGTGAAACACAAATTTAAATAAACTTAGTTATGTTAAAAATATATAATAAAAATATCAAATTTAATAAAAATATTTGTATAACATTTATATAAAATTAATTTTGTTTCAAATAGGGATTAAATTGAGATAAAAATTAGAATACTGGGAACAAATTGAGAATGAGGAAATGACACCTGACATAATAATGACAATGACATTATCACTGTCACATCACTCTGTCACTCTCACGTGACATGATGACAACTTGACACGTGACAATTATTTTTTATTTTTAAAAATATTCAAAAAATAATTCAAAAAAAAAGTAAAAAAAGTCAAAAATTGACATGTGACACCCAATTAACATTGTAACTGTACCATTAACGAAAAAACTAAATTGAGATCAAATTTTCTAAACAAGAACCAAATTGAGATAAAAAAAAAAGGCAACAAATTGAGATTTTGTTATGAAAATAAAGACTAAAGCATGATTAAACATATATTTTATATCCATTCTTATAGAAGTGCTTGCAACTAGTAAGGTTTGCAACACGTTTGCAGAACTATTAGAACCACGCATTTCAACTACCCAGAGCGGTGGATCTGTACCCAACCATAACAGAGTCATCAATAAATATACCAAATCCAGCATATAAATAACAGCTACCACCTCATCAAACAAACAAGGTGAGAATCAGTGAAAAACACACAACATAAACATGTCTACTGAATCTGTGAACCAGGACCAGCTTCATGTTGTTATGTTCCCATTTCTTGCATTTGGTCACATTAACCCTTTTGTTCAGTTATCGAACAAGTTGTTCTCTCATGGTGTTCGTATAACCTTATTGTCAGCTGAGTCTAACATTTCCAGAATCAGATCAACCCTTAATCTGAATCCAGCCATCAACATTATCTCACTGCACTTCCCAAATGGAGTAAGCAGCACCGCTGATTTGCCTCCTCACTTGGCTGCAAATCTTGTGCATGCCATCGACCTTACTCAGCCTCAGCTGAAGTCTCTTCTGTTGGAACTCAAACCCCACTATGTTTTCTTCGACTTTGCACAACACTGGCTCCCAAAAATTGCTTCTGAACTCGGCGTCAAATCCGTTCGTTTCTCTAGCTTCCCTGCCATTGCTGATTCTTACATTACTGTGCCTTCCAGATTCTCGAATGTTGAGGGAAGAAACATCACTTTTGAGGATCTTAAAACCCCTCCACCTGGGTACCCTCAAACTGATGCTTCCCTCAAGGACTTCGAGGCCATGGACTTAATGTTCCTCTTCAAAAGATTTGGTGAAAATCTCACTGGTTATGAGCGAGTCATGCAAGGCTTTGGTGAGTGTTCCATCATAGTGTTCAGAAGTTGCATGGAAATTGAAGGACCCTATTTAGAGTACATGGAAAAGCAATTTGGAAAACCGGTTTTGGTGTCTGGTCCACTTGTCCCTGAGCCATCAAGGGGTGTGCTAGAGGAAAAGTGGTCCAAATGGTTAGACACTTTCCCCGCCAAATCTGTAGTATTATGCTCATTTGGTAGTGAGGCTTTTCTGAATGATGATCAAATCAAAGAACTTGCAAGTGGATTAGAACTCAGCGGCTTACCTTTCATTTTGGTTCTAAAATTCTCATCGGATCTGTGTGCTGAATCTGAGTTGGAGAGAACACTGCCAAAAGGGTTCTTGGAGAGAGTGAAGGATAGGGGATTGGTGCACACTGGTTGGTTTCAGCAGCAACTTGTGCTGAAACACCCTAGTGTTGGGTGCCATGTAGGTCATGCAGGGTTTAGTTCAGTGGTGGAAGCTATGGTGAATGATTGTGAGCTTGTGCTGTTGCCTTTGAAGGCTGACCAGTTTTTCATCACGAAGCTTGTTGTGAAGGATTTGGAGGCAGGGGTTGAGATAAATAGGAGGGAAACAGATGGGTACTTTCAGAAAGAGGATGTTCTGAAGGCATTGAAAACTTTAATGGTGGAATATGAGAAAGAGCCAGGGAAACACATAAGAGAAAACCGCATGAAATGGGGCAAGTTTTTATCTGATAATGACGATAACTTCATCACAGATCTTGTTTCCCAGTTGAAGTCTGTGGCTTAATCATATCCTCACATTTTCATCTATTGTATCACTATCTTCTTCTTATCGTTTTGCTTTCCCTTTCTACCTCTGAATTTTTGTTTCCCAACATCAAATAAACCTCTTTTTTTTAGGTGATATAATAAGTACGTATTATATAATTAATAAAGAAAATTAATAACTAATTTTTTGTATTGAGTTCATGATTTCAGGATATTCCTTTTTAAATGTAGATTGGTGTGAATGGAATGGAGCCCACTTCATTTTAAGAAATAAATAATAAATCACATTCATGTGAGTAGGTTCCCATCTTTTTCTTTGTACTTCCGACAATCATTATATGAGTAGGTTGATGTCTCTTGTGTTTCCGTATTAAAACATTTACATATATCAAATATTTTTTTCACATATTGCAGCTATGTGAATTTACCCTTTTCCTCAAGACACAAATCCATTTTTTCATACTAGAATTTGGGTGAAGATCGGTCTTGGTTGAATTCATCCTGGTTAAAATTCGGTTGTATTCAGTCGAGTTGGTTGCGACTGAAATTTGGATGTATTCGACTGAGTCTGTCTCGACTGAAGTTTGGTTGAAGCTGAAATTTTGTCGAGTTGACCCTAATTCAAATTTAAATGTATTCTGCGCAGCTGGCCCTATTAGGCTCAGTCAATCCTAGTCAAAATTCGGTTGAATCCAATCAAGTTGGAATCGATCGAAATTTGGCCAAGTAAACCCCTAGCCAAAATTTGACCGAATTCCGCCAAGTAGGCCCTGACCAAATTTCGGCCGAGTAGACCACAATCGAAATTCAACAAGTTGGCCCAACTTAATCGGCCTAACTGAAATTCGGCCAAGTCGGTCTAGTCGAAATTTGGTCGAATTGGCCCCAGATGAAACTCTACCAAATTCAATTATTTCGGCTCGATGAGACAAGTTTTTGAAATCTCAATTTAAATTTCTTTTATAAAAAATGATTTCTTTATGTTGAACTTGTTCCAAATATTTGGAAATGAATTTAAATCTTGATCCAAACTTTTAGATCTAGATTTATATCTTGATTCAAATATTTGAATTTGGATTTTAAAATAATCCAAACTAGTTATGCAAAAAAAATGGATTTAGATCTTGATCCAATCATTTGAATTTAAGATGAATCTGGACTTGTCTTTAAAAATTCAATCCATGATCAACCCTATATGAAAAGTATTTAATATGTTTTAAAAAACTCATTCTAGAAATTTTTTTTTGAAAGATCATACACACCAATATATATATATATATATATATATATTACTCTCTTTTTTTAGTTAGGAGAAATCTTTTTTTAAATCCAATTCATACGTTTAAGAAAGGTTATTTTCAAAATTATGTTTTGAAAATTTTGTTATAGAAATCATGTTATATAATTTTTTTTAAATTGGTTTACAATGTTTTCAAAATGGCTTAAATATACATTTGGTCCATATTTTCGTCAAAAATATTCAATTTGGTCCCTATTTTCGTTGTTTGGTCAATTTGGTCCTCAATTTTGTAAAATTGCATTCAATCAAGTCCTTTTAGCGGACGATGTTAAAATTGTTAACGGAACAATGACAACGTGGAACTGTTTAGCTGACGTGGCTCGTTATGCATTTTTGTTGGCATTTTATTTAATTTTAACAATTCGGAAAAAAATAATTAAGTTAAGTTAAAAAGTTAAAAAGTAGGTAAGTGTAACTTAAGTGCAACGAGAGAAATTGTGCAGCGAGAAAAAGGGGAAAAATAAGGGTTCGTAGGCACAAAATTAGGGTTCGTGAGAAAGGGGAAAATCAATTTGCTGAAATCTTCTTCCGCTTACATTCCACTTCGATACATTCCACTTTGAAATTGTGCTTTGTTCATGGGTGAAGTTCGTCTTCAAGCAGTTCGAAGGTTTAGAGCGTCAATGAGGTTAGTTGATTGTAAATATTGGTTTAGGGTGGTCTCATTTGCGGTGGGTTTTTATAGTTGTGTTGTTTACTGTTTATAAAGTGTAAATTTTCGTTGATTTGTTGTTTGTGTTGTCGCTTTCGATAGTAGAGAGTGTTAATATTTTATGTTTCGGTGGTCCCCTTATGTTTCTCTTTTTTTATGCGTATTTCAGTTGTGGTCCCCCGTTTAATTGATACTATGTTATTTTATTTTTGTTTTTAGATGTGTGACGAGAGATTTAAGGTTGTGGTCCACCATGGTGGACATGTTTTTTAGAATGGTGGGCTTTTATATGTGGGTGAATTTATTGATGATTGGTCATGTGACCCAGACACATGAGGGTATTTTGAGGTGTTAGACACACTTAAGTTTATGAGTTATTTAGCTGTTAAAGAGTTGTGGTATGTTGTAGATAGACATCTGCAAATTTTGTATGATGATAATGGGTCAATTAATATGGTTAACGCTGCTAAGCGTACTGGAGAAGTCCATTTGTTTGTGGTCCACATTGTGTCAGAAGCAATAGTTGTAGATGATGATGTAAAAAGTAATTTGAATATGCACTTGTTGAAGTTAATGTTGAGTTGGGAGGTGCAGGGTTGAGTGTAGTTGTCTTGGGGGGTGAAGGTTTGATTGAGGCTGACTTGGGAGGTGGAGGTGAGGATGAAGCTGATTTGAGAGGTGGAGGTGAGGATTAGGCTGACTTGGGAGATGGAGGTTAGGATCGGGCTGCTGTAAGTAGAGGTGAGGATGAGGCTGACTTTGGAGGTGGAGGTAAGGATGAAGCTGATTTGGTAGGTGGAGGTGGGGATGAAGCTGATTTGGGAGGTGAAGGTGAGATTGAGGGTGAGTCTGGAGGTGAAGGTGAGATTGAGGGTGAGTCTGGAGGTGAAGGTGAGCCTGACTTGGGAGGTGGAGGTGAGGACGAGTTTCATGCAGACCTGGGTGGTAGAGGAGGTCAGGAGGGGGTGTTTGGAACTAAGGTTGATATTGAGGTTGAGGTGCATAGTTGGGTTGATTCAGAGACTGAGGATGAGGAATTTGTTGATATTCCTGTCAGTGTAATGGGGGACATTAATAATTGTGATAATGATGTGGCTTCTGTGACAGTTGAAGTTGGTATAACTGAGGAAGAGAATCAAAGTGAATGTGAGCAAAGGGGGGATCTGCGAAAATACGTTGATAGGGGGCTTTCTAATGATCAGTGGCAGTCAGATGAATTGTTGAGTGGTGGAGAAACTGATTGTGAATCACTGGATGATGATACCACAGAGATGTATTTGGGATGTTTGTGATGCCCAAATCCATGTCAGACTATAAATGGGATGTGGGAACATATTTCCTTGATAAGGAACACTTTAGAGATGTTGTTAGAACATATGCAGTTCATGGTGGCAGAAATATAAGATTTGTGAAAAATGATAAATGTAGAATTAGGGTGAGATGCATGAGGGCCCAAGGAAACTGTCCATGGTTAGCTTATTGTGCGTTGTTGACTTCCCATCATAACTAGAAATTAAGGAAATTTGTTGATGTTCATACTTGCAGTAGGAAATTTACCATTAATATAATCAATTCTAAGTGGTTGAGTGGGACTTTGGAGACAAACTTAAGAGAAAATCCAGGTTTAAAAATCAATGAAATACGTAACAAGGCTGTTAGGAAATGGAATACTAGAGTGTCAATGTTTATGGCTCGTAGGGCAAGAGCAATGGCAGCAGACCAAGTCCAAGGTTCATTTAAAGAATAATTTAGGAGAATCTATGATTATGCAAATGAGTTGCTGACATCTAATCCTGGATCTACAATAAAATTGAAAGTGGAAGACGTGTAGGGTCAAGCAACATTCAAAAGGTTTTACACTTGTTTAAAAGTGTGTAAAGATAGTTTTATGTCATGTAGACCAATAATTAGGTTGGATGGATGCTTTTTGAAAGGAAGGTATGTGGGTGAGTTATTAACTGCAGTTGGTCGAGATGGTAATGACCAGATGCTGCCACTATGCTATGCACTTGTTGAAGTGGAGAACAAAGAGACATGAACTTGGTTTATGGAGCTATTAATTAAAGACCTAGGTGGGCCAGAAGTATGTCAGTCCATCACCTTCATGTCAGACCAACAAAAGGTAAATTTCTCATAAATTTTAAAGTGTTTGCACTACGGTTATGGACTTATATATTTCATTTTGGCTTATGACAGGGACTTATGCTTGCTATACAGGAGTTGTTACCTGAAGCAGAACAAAGATTCTGCATGCGCCATTTGTACACCAATTTTAGGAAAAAAATTGGGTGGGAAGAAATTAAAGAATTTAATGTGGCGGGCTGCTGTAAGTACATATCCCCAAGCTTGGGAAAGAGAGATGAGAAATATCAAAGAAGTCAATCTTGAGACTTACAAATACCTCATAGCCATTCCACCAAGGTTTTTTTTATCCTTCATATTGACAATACTATTATACATTATGATGATGCTAACATTTGTGTGACACATTCATTTTCAGATTTTGGTCCAGATCTAGGTTCACAAATCAAGCCATCTGTGACACTCTGGTAAACAACATGAGCGAAGCTTTCAACAGTGTCATTATTGATGCAAGGACTAAACCAATTATATCAATGCTAGAGGACATCAAAATTTATTTAATAAAGAGGTGGGCCAAAAACCGAAAGAAGGTGAAAGCTTTTAAAGGTTCAATCTGCCCAAAGATTAAAAGAAGATTGCGAGAAGAATCAACCTTAATAAAGAACTGGATTCCAAGGTATTAAATAGTCATTTTCACACAATTAATATTAATCATTCAGCCTTATTGCTAACTTTTTATGCTTTGATAGTTGGTCAGGAGAAAAGATTTTTGAAGTCAAGCACATTTCAGTTATTGGGGAAAAGTACAAAGTCAACATTGACACACAAGAATGCACGTGTAGGAAATAGATGCTTAGTGGTATTCCTTGTTGTCATGCACTTGCTGCAATGAGGTTCTTAAATTTGAATGTAGAGGAGTTCATACCACATTGGTTCAGAATTTGCATGTATGAAGAAACATATCACTCCATAATCTATCTAGTCAATGGACAGTTGCTCTGGGAGAGGACTTCCTATAATGATGTGCAACCCACCCTCAAAAGGAGATTACTTGGGAGGCCAAAGAAAAAGAGGAGATTGGAGCAGTGAGAGTTAAAGAAAAATGATACAGAGTTGAGGAAAGGTGGCCATCAAAAGAGATGTAGGGTCTGCCGTGAAGTGGGACATAATAGAAGTAATTGTCCACAAGTCCCTCAACAAACACAGCCTACAGAGCAACCACCACCCCCATCAAGTCAGCAGTCCACACAATCAACACAGCCTACACAGCAACCACCACCCCAATCAAGTCAGCAGTCCACACAAGCAACACAACCTACACAACAACCACATGAAGTCTCAATACAGACTGGGCAACCAAGCACAAGGCAGAAATTGCAAATTCGAAGACCAACTTGAAGATTCTTTTGTGTGTTTTAATTAGGCCTGCTTAGGAGACCACATTTTGTGTGAAATGTATTTAGGCCTCTTTTGGTGTAATTTTGTAGTAATTGGTACTCTATTTTGTTAACTTCTTTTGTCCAGCACTTGACTTTTGTTTAACATTTGAATTGCATGAGTAAACAAGTTTTGATTGCACTTAAATAAATATTGGTCTCCATTATTGGAGTTGTGATTGCCATTTGTGCTTTTATGCTTGGCAGGTTGTGTAACCAAAGTATGGATTGAATTATATTTTGCACTTCTGATTGCCAGGTTTTCTTATAAAATTAAGGACTCCATTACACTAATTTTCACGAAAATAGGGACTGTATTGAACATTTTGAACTTAAAATAGGGACCAAATTGAACAATTTAAACAAAAATAGAGACTTAACTGGACCTATTTAAACCAGAGTTGGGACTGAATTGAACAACTTAAATGAACATGAAGATTCATGCATCCAGAACAAGATAAAGATTACTTAACCCTGCTTCATCTAGAACACAAAAAACATTCATAACTTTATTCATAAATTACAATGCAGAGCTAGTGACTGGTTTTTTAACATTCATAACTTGATCAACACCAGAAAACAACATCCTCACCTAAACACATTGATTTTTTAACATTACTGGCACCATTACTATAAAGATTACAATAATAACAATAACTAATTCTAAGAAAAATTGGATCATTTTCTTCATAACCCTCACAGAAATCTCCAGTTCAGAAATCTTCATCCTTTGCTGGGCTATAATACCATCCCTATCATCATATAATTCTTCATCACACCACTTGAAGTAGTTACACCACACCATATTATTGGAAGCAACACTCTTGTACTTAGAACAACCCCAAAATTGTCTACCATTCTTCTTCGAAGTTCTTGCCACTCGAACTACTGCAACTTCTCCACATTTGCAAATGGGGATTATACTCATACCCTTGGAACCACAAATATGAGACCCACTGCAACTTGGTTGTCCCCAACTATTACAGCAAGAGAAGGAACACGAATGGTGACGAGACATACCTCACAAACAGGATTTCAAAATTACCAAACGGATTGTGCACACGTTTCTTGCTGGCCCCAGATTTCCTGCAAACCCTAATTTCTTCCCCAATTGGATTTCATTCACTTTTAAACCTACAACGACCATAAAAATGAACAGTGCCAACGTCACTGCAAAAATTTGACACGTACTCCAAACAGTTCCACGTTGTCACTGTTTCGTTAACAATTTTAACACTGTATGCTAAAAGGACTTGATTGAATGCAATTTTACAAAATTGAAGACCAAATTGACCAAACAACGAAAATATAAACCAAATTGAATGTTTTTTGACGAAAATAGGGATTAAATGTATATTTAAACCTTTCAAAATAAGTAAGTCGGAAGTCACCTTTTTAAAGCTATAGCAGTGTATTTAGAAATTATGGGGGTGCAAGAGCATAAAACATTCAAATATTTCCAACTCTCGTACACATAAAAAAAAAAGGATTTTTTTTCTGCACACCGATATTTTCATCTTACACCCCTTGTGATGAATTGACCAATTTTTCCTCGGCTTTTCCACTTCATCTTCTTCTTCCTATACATAATTATGCACCCAAGTTCGTGAACAGAGTTCCATTTTCTGCAATAATTTCTTCTTCTGTAAGTGTAATTCTTCTCACAGAATTTGTCAAATACAAAATTGTATTACATAATGTAAAATCTGGATTTGTTCCTACTCTCCCATGTTTTCTTCCTGCACCCCATAGTATCTATGTGAACGCATATGGATTTGAGGGAGAAAGAATTGTTTGTATCTATGTGAATTTGCTATGAAATGAGAGAAATGAAGAAAAGTGAAGTTACAATGAGTAAAAGATAAAGTTGTTCTTGTGACCAGAACTGAGGTGATAATAGTTATACAACTGATAATTAATTTTACGGCTATGAAAACCAATTCTATACACAAGATAACCAAATCTACACATAAGAGAATGATGTTTTTCTTTTCTTTTTATTTGTATTAGTTGAGTCCAAAGAAAAAAAAAATATAGAGAAAGGGGAAGTTGGAAATAATAATAATAATAAAAATATAGATAATACAAAAAATAATAATAATAATAATAATTTTTATTACAGGGATAATTTGTTCATCTTATAATTTTATCAAATAAATTTTTTTCCGTACAACCAAAAAAAAGTCGAAAGCAACGACGTCGATTTCTCGAATTTCAATTCAACCAATCCTGCATTACTAATATTTACTGATTATGATATTATATTAAAATTTTTCTGATCCCTCCGGATCCGAGTTGATAATTAAATATCCGTGCTGTGGCTATACGTGTTCAAGGGTGTTTATGAACAAAATTTAAGATGGATAGTTTTTAAGGAGGGACCACCTATAAGTAGTGATTATTTTAATATTTGTTTATAAAAAGATTAATTGTGGAAATTATATTATATGTATTTGCATATATATTTGATATTTATAAAAAATTAAAATTAAAATTAAATTTATATTTTATTAAATTTAATTAAATTTATATTTAATTAAATTAAATTAAATTAAATTTATATTTATATTTTATTAAATTTAATATATATTTTATTAATTTAATTTAATTAAAACTAAAGTTTATTATATTTTATTAGATTAAATTAAATTAAAATTAAAATTTAATTTTATATTTTTTTAATTTTATTTAAATTTATTTTAAAAAATTATAAAATATATTTTTTAAATATATGTGGATATTTTTTAAATGGGCACCCGTAGATCATCAGACGGTAGTGGGTGAATTTTTTTTGTTGCTTGTTGGATTGTGGGTAATCACTATCCGTGACCGACCCGACTTGTTGTTATCCTTATCTTTTACATCAGTGTTGTTGATCAGCGCATCAAGGTGGCCGAATGTGTCCCATGACATATGCATGTGTCTAACGACGACAACACCATCGACAGTGACGCAGAGGCTTTGATCACCTTCTACGAGCTCTGTTGACCAATGACGGATCTTCATCAAAATTTTTAGGGGAGCCAAAATAATATACTAAAAAATTTATATATTTAATATTATTGTGATTAATTTAATAAAAATGAATACATAATCTAGTATATTTATAATTATCAAAAAAATTACATATATGTATTAGAATGTCTATCGTTTTTTCATATTTTTGAACTCATGGTAAATTGAATTATAATTAAATTTTTCAGTTAACTTTTTTTATGTAAATAACCATGTTATCTGCAAAATATTCATCTTCCATTTTATTAACATGCATTTGATTCAAAAATATTCACAAGCTTTCATTTAATTGTTATGCGATAAACAACCATATTATCATGTTTTCATCTTCACTAGTAGTTTCTCTATCAATTTAAAAAAAAAAATTATTCTTTTGTTTTTCATTAATATACCTATTTAAAAAATAAATTTAGGACTAAAAAATAATTTATCATAATATAATCAAAAGTTGAGAGATATAATTACTAAAAAAAACTATGATAATCAAAGTTATAATTAAAAATCGACTATGAAAGATCACATAGTACATTGTTTCTTCTTCTATATTAATAAAAAATGAATATACAAAAAGGTCATGAGATAAAAAATAATGCTAAATGTTAAACAAATAGTTCACTATTAAGTGAGGCAAAAGAAAGTTACCTTATTTATTTATTTAATAATGAAAGATAAAATATGAAAAAAATGAAGATAAAAATACTTAGTTTATGTCTAACTTTTTTTAGTAACAAAAAAAGAAAAAGCATAAGAGAAAAATACAACATACGAAAAATTCAAAAGACAATGAGAGAGAAAATAAAAAATATCTTAATAATTTTATTTCTTTATATATTTAATTTTATATTTTAATATTTATTATTGTACTTTATAAAATAAATAAAAATATACTTAATTTAATTTTTATTAATTTTAAATATAATATTATTTAATTTAAAAAATATAAACAATTTAAAAAAATTTATAAATTTATATAACTTTAAAAAAATTAAATATAAAATAATAAAAATAAAATAAAAAATTTGGGGGAGGGGGGCCGTGGCCCCCGCTTGCCCCTTGCATCCTCCGCCGCTGCTATTGACGACAACATCCTGGGATAAGAGGCGGTCGACTCGATGAGTTGTCAGGACGATGAGGCAGCCGATGCGGCCAAGGTTGAGACATAAGTCACAACTAAGGTTGAAGGAAGCATCGATGACCATAACGACCTTTTCGGCAAGGGTGGACTAGGGTTCAAGGGAGAGTTGGAGAGAAATTCGAAGAGTGAGTTTGTTGAGACTAAGTTGAAAGAAGAAGATATAATAAAATTTTAAAATTGTAAAATCATAAAATGTAAAATAATAGGTTATAAAATAATAAAATAATAAAATTACATATGTCGATAATATGGCAAGATAATAATAACGTGAGTCACTTAACAACTATATCACTAAATTAACATCAAATTCAATTGAAAAAATTAAATTTATTAAGTATTTAATAGTCTATATAAATTTATTAAAAATTCAATTCAAAGTTTTCAAAATTTTCAATGAACTAAATCATGATTAAACCTATAAGTATTTTATATTTGTTTATAGTAATCATACTTACATATGCAAAAGTAGAGATATTCCTTATCCCATTCATAAAATTTTCACCTTTTAGTTGAACTTATGTGATCATGTTTTGATGTGAACTCTATTTGCACAAGGGTGACAAACTTAAGATATTTAGAGTTAGAACCTTGTAGGAAACTTGGAAAATTAGTAAAAAAGGTGGATTAGGAAAATGTTGAAATTTTAGCCTGGACAATATTGTGGAAACGTTAATATCTCAAGTTGTAAAACTTCAATTAACATGATTCCAGAATGAGGTGAAAGTTCACATTTTAAACTATAATTTAGGTTTAAGAAACACTCATTTTGGGAAAGTAGAAAGAGAGTTATGACCACAAGATAAATTTGGGCAAAATTGAGTTTTTTTTTTCTTTTTTCTGAAATTTGGGTGGAGAAGAAAGCACAAGAGTTGAATATGAAAGGTGGAAGGAAATAATCACTCTTTTCAAAGGAGACATCACACAAATGATGAAAAAGTCCTTTGATATAACCAAGAGTTCTTGAATCACTCAAAAACTTAGGAGAATCACTTTCACTGAGATAAAAGAGGTGAACTCTAATATTTCTGAATAAAATTCAACTTATCTTCATAATAGAAAATGATTCGGCTTATATAGAAGCTTTAACCATCAAAATTACAAAAGACTCATTGATTGCAAACAACACACTTAAGTTAATAATCCCACTATTTAATGGCTGATTGTAACTGAAATTGTGACAACCCAAAAGTCACCAAAAACATTCAAGTATGCATACTCTTAGTCTTTCAAGAGCTAATGACTAAGTTGTCGATTAGGCCTTTATCACAATTTGAAATAAAACCAAATTAAAACCCATTAATTGATTAACCCAAAACATAATTTGGTTACCCAATATTATAAAGGATTAGACCATTATTTACACAAACTAATAACTTAAAAAAACTGCAGCAAAGTGGCGTGTTAGTCCTTCTCCATTTGGACTATGATGCAATTCACAATCTTGACCTTTTCTCCTTGAAATTTGGGTTTGTATTCAAATAATATGGACAACACATGTTGAAGAGCTTCCTTTACTTTCCTTACTCTAGCCCTTGTCATAGGTTCTCCAAGTTCTTCAAATAAATCCTTGTCCTTACTCATTGACACATCTCCATCATGCTTTATGGATTATCATTTAACATCACATAGGGTGATGTAGTTTATAATTTTGTTCAAAATCTGTGATGAAATTGTAAAATGGATATTTATTACTTTCATATAAATAAACATTGTAATAAAATATAGATTCTAATTGACTCTATAATTAGATAATTAGAGAAGACTACATTATTGTGATTGAAAAGTAAAATATTTTGTTCAATTACATTAATCGAAAAACTAACTATTACAATAGGAAGTAAATCACTTTCAACATGGTCAGTGATTCTGAAATATATAAATCAAACTAAGGTGAGTATTATCACACATTTTAGTTTGAGAGCTTTGTATGAACAAATACACATTTTTGTTATGTATAGACACCTATCTCCAATGCATATAATAAAACACACATTTAAATCATTTTCTCTATTACAGTGTTGAATTCAATTTCATCCCATATGCTTCCCTTAGCCATAACTCAAGGTTTTAGATAACAAAACTTTGCATTAACTTATTTAACTGACAAAAAAAACATGGTACTCACTCCTACAGTGACTTATTTTTCATGACATACATGAGTTGAAGTTGTGACAGTTGCAGAGTAGTCTCTTCTTCTCTTCCTGCCAGAAGTGTTGGGTTGTGGATGAGACTTTCCAGCCTCCAAGGGGAAATTCAACACAGCCTTCTGACCCCTCATTCTGAAGGCAGCACAATCATAAGCCTTAGCAGCATCAATTTCACTGTCATACGTGCCTAGCCACACCCTGCTACCTTTCCTTTTGGGGTCACGGATTTCTGCAGCAAACTTCCCCCATGGTCTTCTCCTCACTCCTCTGTAACGCCTTGCCTCATAACAACATGTTACTTCCTTTTTCACTGGCACAATTGGATCTTCCAAATCAGAATTCTGGAGTGGACTTGTAGTAAAGGGGTTTTGGATATTATGATTAGAAGTGAGATTTGACAGTTCTTTGTCTGCTTCAAAATCAAAGCATTCTAGAAACCTGCCGAAGCTGCTTTGTTCTGAAAACTTTGAATCCAAATCAAGTTCTGATGAGGAGTCTTCAACTTTTACAGGGATGAGGTTGGTGAGAAACGGGTCTGAAATATCTCCCAAGAGATATTGGCGCATCAGTTTCAGAGTTGAAATTTCTTCTTCTGTGGCCATCTTTGAGAAACAAGAACTCTTGAACAGGGTTGGTTTATTTGGGATGTATAAAAGGGTAGAAAAAATATATATATAGAATTTGAGAGAGAAAAAATTGTCACTGAAAAAATGGTCCCTATTGATACATCAGAATTCATTATGTAGTTAATGGGAATGGAGACTTAAACGGTTTTCACTCTGGAAGTACATAATCTTATCCAAATTAAATGATCTTTCTATTTGGGTACCCCACATTGAAGCAACATAATCATTATTGGTTAGATGCTCAACTTGCTCTTTGGCAGATAGCAAAACAGCTGTTTTGTACAAAGAGCAAATAAATCAAGTAAACCAATAGGGACAAGAAACTTGACAACTTGTATGCACAGAGTCAACAACTTGTTTTTGCTTTGTTTCTTGCTGATTAGTATACACTGCATTGCAAGCTAGAAAAAAGGCTGCTGTTTTAAATATATGGTTCAACTTGTATCAAGACGATTAAGGACATTAATTTTGATATTTTAGACAAATCACATCAAAGCATTGAAGCATTGTCTTTGACGTATACTTTATACACTTGCGTAGTGGCTTAGCTAGAACCAACAAAGCAGAAGATATGTTATAAGTATTATCTCTAAATCTTCAGATATAATTTAGTTTTGTACAAGTATACTGCATCTGTACGACACTTCAATAGACACAAGTCAATTCAACAGTGCAAATCTCCAAAATCATTTTTTTCGAGATGATCGATTCATTTTTTTCTGATTAAAAGAGAACAAGTAAACCAGGAATTTCACTTTTTGAACACGAGACTGACACTCTTCAACTACATCATCAATCTGATGTATGTTAAAGTGTAAAAATATACTTGCCTTGATTAACACAAGCACGCTCGTAAATCACTTGCATCCACAAGGATAATTACTGAATGATTTTTTATTGTTTTTCTTACGAATATTAAAATGTGCAGACACGTGACTGAATTTGATTATTGAGCATAATTGGACTCTTGTAAGACGAGTACGTATAATGAAGGGAATGATGCATCTATCTCTGTCTGTTCTAAAATAACTGAAGTTATGAAGCACTTCTATGAAAATTAATGATAAATATACCTTCCTATTTCACTTTATACTCGTGCTCGCTTTATGTTAGCAACTTTGTAAACTATTTTTATTTTTTATTTTGGAAAAATGATTCAATATTTACTTTCTATGTATATAGATGGGAGTTTCCCATCTTTCTCACTCTCTTAGTTGCAATCTATATTCTCTCTTCTTTCTAGTTTTAGAGTATATTTCAATCAATCATTGAAAACAAACATTATCTTTTAATTTTAACTTAATTTTAAATTATAAAACTAAAGTAAAAACTATTGATTAAATTAATATAAATTAAAATTAATCTTCATTTAATGCTATACATGAATTTTTTTCATTTGTGTAAAAGTTAGACAGTGACAAAAAGAAAAGAGGGTATTTAGAAGTACAAATTTCTTACGGTTACGCCACCACCCTAGCCACCCTAACGGTGCCTGCTGTCCTGTCTAAAAGCTATTCAATTCTAATTTTCAACACGCCCACTTCCCTATTATAAAAGGCAGTATCAGCTACCATATGTTACTGCATCATCCAAACATAAAACTGATCGATAAGATTGAATTTATTTAGTATCACAGAAATATGAATACGTAGAAGATAATTAAAGAATTTAATTTTTATTTTATTTCCCTCTTACCTTTATTTAACTTTTGTTTTTTTTTTTTTCATTTACTCTAGTTTTTTTTTTTTTTTTTTTTTTTTTTTTTTTTTTTTCTCTTGTTTTTTTTTTTTTCTATTAGGTGCATTCAGGGACTTAAAATGTTGCCATGGATTAAAAAATTTCATATCCATAGCATATCCCTCCATAGTTATAGCATTTTAAAAATAAATAAAACATAAGGCTAACATGAGACTTTCTTGAAACAGTTTTCAACAATTTTTTTTTTTAATTGCTAAACACATTCTAGGCAACCCCCAATTAACAAAATGGATAGGTAGTATCATCCCCCCGTATGCTAAATAAATGTTAATGCATCAATTAACAGAAATGAATCAATATCAATAAACCTGGATAGAGGTAATAATCCAATAATCATATAGTATTAGTTGATGACCTATTTGTCAACTCTTTCTTGATCAGATGCAACGAAACCTGGTTGATTCGTTGATAAAAGAAGTCTAGCCCACATCCTATCACTCAGCCTGACCGTTTTCTGCCTCTCAGTCACACGCTGCAACAAGAAAAATAATAATATGAGAAACGATGTTGAACAAAATCTCCGACAAAGTTACACACTTAACAGAAACGACTAGTTGTATGGAGAAATTATCAAATAATGAATGTCTTTTCACTGAAGCAAACAAAAATGCAGCATGTTGTAAGTGTTGATAGTCAGGGTCTGTCAGATGGTGTCTGAGATGAGATGGACCCAAAAAGAGCTTCAGTTTTCTTGTGGTTTCAGATGCCGCATGTAATTTCCGTGGCAAATTTATTTCCAGGGTTTAAATTTAAGAAATTTCATCAACCTCCTGGAACTTTCATAAAAAAATTGCATATTTTTGTGCCTGGCTGGCATGCAGGCAAGCTTTCTTTTCTTCATCTTCAGCCATCTTTTCTAATAGTTAGTCCTATCCTAGTTATACCAGTTAAATTTTTTGGCCCAAGAAAAAAGTCTCTATAAAGACTAATGTATGGTATTTTCCTTAATGCATGTAAGAATAAATCACTTTTTCTATGTTTTTCTTGTGTAGAAGATTGCTAAGTGGAAAGAAACAATGGCAAGTTGTTAGGGGAGAATCCAGGTGGACGTTAGGAAAGCTTATTCAACAATAAGAATCAAAATGCTAATTGATTATTCTAACATGGGTACACAAGGTTTCATCCATTAGGAACAGTTGGTCTTTTGGATGTTGAGTATGAATGCAGAGTCTGTACGGCATGGAATTCATTCAATGGCTCAATTTAATAACTATTCCAATATATTACTCTATCCCACAACCCTTGATGTTTTAGTTTAGAAAGGTTTTCTATTGAATTGTAGTATGTAAAAACTGATAACCTAGTGAAGAAAACAACACAAGATATTTGAGTAGAACATCTATAGGTAATTAATAGAATATATAATTGTATCAGAAAATAACAAAGCAAACAAAAATACTAAAAGATTAAGCGTAGCACAATGTTTTGCAATGAGAGTAATTTACTTGAATTGAAAATACACGAGTTAATGAAATAAACCACTCACAGCAATTGGGATATAAGCATGTCTACTGTTCACAGGCCCGACTGTGAAGCCAGTGAATCCTGCCATAGCTCCATGGACAGCACCATGAGCAAGGAGAGTGCAGTAGATGTTGTCTGAGGCATTACTTGGAATAGCTCGAATCATGTACGTTGGATCTATGAAAATAATGAACGAGTTTTATAACGAAAATAACAAATTTCAAGATTTCAAGTAGAGCAAGCTGCTCCAAGATTAACTGTTTTTAAATAAATTAGGGAATAATTACTACATCTCTAGAAGAAAAAGGTTAAAAAATGAAATAATTTTTTTCATACACTTAAATTAACTTATTCACGAGTTAAAAACAAGAATTCATAGAAACCCTAAGTAGGACTTCTACAAATTAGCTTACAATACAATACAATAGCATGTAAAATTGACAAATATTTAGATCTATTGGATAACGCATTTGAAAGACATTTCTTCCAAAGATTATCAAGCTATTTGTTAGAGGCAAGCAACCTTCATTAAAATAAATAAAAAATATTCTTGGGAAACTAAAGAAAATACCTATATATTTCATATTCACTGCTATCTTTCGAAACATTGTGAAATGATTCTGCAATAAAAAATATGTCAATGAAGAGACGGTGAATAACTTAAAAGATGACAAATCCAAGTTTCTGCACTCTACAACGCTCAGTTCAGCCTTTTTTGACAGTCGCTCCATAGGTAGTCCTTTCCGGCCTAAAGATGACCATAATAAGGTGGCTTTCAAACAAAGAATAAAGTATAATCAGAAAACTATATTGTTGAACTAAATTATGAAGTTATGATGGGATAGTTGTAAAGTCCACATTAACGAATTTCCAATTTCTGCATTCTCCCAAAGTGTCATGATTAAAAGGAAAGGAAGCATCGTTAAAACGAAACAAGAAAATTACAGATGACTGTAATTGATATTTAACACTCTAGAATCTGTCTTTTAGCAAGTTAACTGGCCCCATCGGCATAAATCAGATTCAGAAAAGAAATGCAGGACTTTCTTTTGAGTGGATGTTTTTGCTATGGTCATAAATCTTTTTAAGTACTAAACTCAACTCTACTATCGAAAAGATATCCAATTTTATGCAGTCTCAAGTCCAGTCAATTTAAAGGTGTAGGTACAACTTATACATTTCTACGAATATTATACATCTATAACCAAGATAAAATACAAATAAAGGAAAGATAATGCAACATACTTTGATCTTCTCAGATAACCATGTACCAACATCAAGAAGTAGCTTGTTCCCTGATGCATCCTTTTTACTTGCAGCATGCCCTTCTGCAGCAACATATTCCTGACCTGCTCCTTCGGCTACCACAATAACAAAATGCCCATTTTCTTTTAGCCTCTCTTCAATAAACTCAAAAAGCCCACCTCTTCCTTCCAAATAAAAGGGAGACTCTGGAATCAAGCAGCAATCCTGTAATGACTCCAGCTATTATAGGCATTTCATTTCCCCTCTCAATAATGTTCAAATAAAAATCCATCAAGTCAAATAAGATCTTCATGATGAACTCAGTTCGTTCATTTCAACGATCTTTAACTAAGAGGGGTGAAGTGTCATCTACCAAAAAGGTGCAGTTTCTCTTATTCAGGTCCAAGCTCACAGTGGTTGATCTAACTCAAGAATACTAAGCACATAGAATACAAACTCAAGAATTTATACTAACTCAAACTTTAAGTCTTAGGAGGGTGATGATTGATAATGCTCTATGTGCTTTACATGACCAGTTGAAAGAAACTGAGTCATTTGTTCTTTAGCTGCAGGGTTGCTAGTAAAGTGTGGAGCATTTATGATACATGGATTGGAGTAAGTTTTGCACATCATAATTTACCAGAAAAACACTTCCTTCCATTTAGTACAATTGAGTAGTAAGAACAATAAGTTGGGGAGGTGTATGTAGTGACAATTATTTGGTTCTATGGAACAATATGAATAAAGTTATCTTTAGCAATAGGGTACAAGATGCAGAAGAAATGTTTAGCTTAGTACAGTTGAAAATGTTTAGACATGGTTAACTCATAAGATTCCATAGACAGAGTTCTCATGCTCCGACTCGTGTATAAGCCCAACAGTATGCTTAAAATTTATTGAGTGTTTTACATTACTCTAGGATATTCTGCCACCACCAGATTTCTAGCATAATAAAACATGTACAAACTATTTTATAGGCCAATATGTAATACAACTTGACTGCAACGTCCAATTAAATCAATTTGGATGGCTTTGAGCCATACAAAGATTTCTTGAGCAGACATGTCTTTACTTTATATCCATGCAAAACAAACCAAACATTCATCAAGTCGCATTAAAATCTTTGATTGCAAGTTCACTTTATATGTTTCTTTGATCCTTCCTTTTTCTTTTAAGGCTCATGGAAACTCCAGATTCAAGCTTGGTAAAAATCTAAATTAGTAGCCCCTAGCTTCAGGGTGGGTAAAAATCAAAATATATTTGATGAAATTTGTCTAAAGCCCAAAGCAGAAGCTCCACTATGTTCACTAAATAGAATAATTATATCTAAAGATATTCCAATATTATAATTACCGCAAGACAATATATATTAAACTATTTACTATATTCCAACATTCTTGTAGTTCCCATCCTCTTCCGTTGAGGTTCTGTTTAATAAATTTTAACCACCCATTATTTTGATATGATTGAAATAAAAACACCTAACCCATGATACCACTAAAATAGGCATTCTTGTTCCTCATTCTAGTCATAGTTGGTTTTTATTTTAAGGGTTAGATTTAGTAATAAATATAATAATAGTTAAGATTTACTAAACAAATCTCTCCTATTAGCAGTAAACAGGAGAGTCTAAATCCATTTTCAGTTAGTTCCACTGGAGTGACTCGCCAATGCTTTTTTTTTTTTTTCTCAGCAGTATGCAGATAGTGTTTGTCCTCTGTAATATCTTGCACAACATTGTACTCCTACCCAAATTTGCCGAATATAAATAATAGAAAGACCACACCCGCATAGGGTACACTTAAAAAATATCTCTTCATTAAGTCCTAAAGTTTATGATGCATCAGACTAATTTGTAGCATGACAAAAAGAAAAAATAATGAAATAGAAAATTTTCACAACCAAAAGAATCAGTTCAAATGTGACCATCACTGATAAAGGCTGACATTAGAGAAATGTCTTACCACATCTCGACTTGCCTGTGTTGCATACATTGCAATGAAACCTGCATATGGAATCTTGTAAAGTTCAAATAACAACATTTCACTCATAGATAAAAGATCCCATTTTCTGTCATTTCATTGAATAAAATTATTTAGAAAATTTGAATTGCAATACAAAAAGGAGAGAGGAAAAAACATAATATAACATTTCTGTAATACTACTATTTACCACTGTATCTGCCCATCAGCTTCACAATTCCAACTCCATTTTCAACACTTTCAACCTCCACATGTGCAGCATCAATAGCTCTCTGGGCTTCTTCCACAGCAGTTTCAAATCCAAAAGATTTGTCTATCACCTAGATCCAAAAACATAAACAAGCAGAATAACATAACATAAAAAATGCTTCCTCTGTCTAAGTATATTTATTTTAATAAATGTCGTAAATGCTACGTCGACAAAAAGTTGACGAATAAATATAATATCTCCAAGTCAAGACACATGGTTGCACACACACCTACAAAAACCTGAACAGACAGAGAAGATGCCATTAAAAATAGAGTTTCATATATAAACAACTAGCTGATAATGTTAATTTTTACCATTATCCAAGCTATATTTTATTAGCAAAATCATCTCTTCCAAAGCTTTTAACCTACTTAATCCTCAATTTTACCTCACTTTTGTAAATAAATACATTTTGAGTTACATTGATTTAAATATATCACTAATCCCCATTTTTGTGTCCTTTTTGTAGATGGAAAGCTTTGTTCCAAAAAATCCAGACTAATGAGTAACCCAGAATAGCAAGGAGAAGAAAAAAAATGTCAACAGGAAGCGCCTAGCGACACAAAGTCAACGCCAGGCGCAAGAGGCCGCCAGCCAAGCGCCAGCCAGGCGCTACTGTTAGTCACCGCCTGGCGGTAGTTGGACACCACCGGGCAGTTCGCGCAAACTTTCACCACTGTTTTGCAGCTAGCGCCTGGCGATGAGAAGCTTCCGCCAGGCGCCAGTCTCGCTGATGTGGCAAGTTGGCCATTTTTCTTCTGTTTTCGTGAGGGGAAAAGGATCTTGGACACTTTGGAGCTCAAGCAACACGTCTTTGAGCACTTGGAGGTCTGCTAGGGCTAGTGGGAACTACCCTTTCTTCCTCTTTGTATCTCCTCCCTCTTCCATTTCCATTTTTTAAGCTTGAGCTCTCCATGACAATGGAGAGCTAAACTCATTTTTGTTAAGGTTAGATGTAGCCACTGAATTTTCATGTATTTTTGAAGGGTTTGAATATATATATGCTTCTTCCATTGATTGCTAGTATCTTTGTTTATGTATTTAAAGCTTGCTTTGTTTTAACCATTCATTGCATGATATTTGGGTCATTAGGTATTGGAAAATATCTCTTGA
>Ga0214544_1004167_pt1 | contig 29214 bp, 22 predicted proteins | sample CNSS3metaG_FD_160074 | JGI IMG/M metagenome (GOLD analysis project Ga0214544, IMG submission 160074) | Root nodule microbial communities from cowpea collected in UCLA plant growth center, Los Angeles, California, USA - CNSS3 | ecosystem: Host-associated > Plants > Roots > Nodule | place: USA...
GTTCAGTCTGTGATGTCAAACATAGCCATCAACGACAGAAGCTTATGGAAACTGTTTCCTCAATCTTCCACGGAAAGCTTAACATTATGGTAACATTATTCAACCACCCATCTTAAATTCATCTACTAAATTTTGACAACTTTCTCTTATAACGATGTGTCATCTTCTAAGTAGTTTTGAAATATTGAAAATGAAAAAATGGAGAAATGGAAAATCATTTGGAATGGAAAATCATTTAGAAGATGCCACTTAAAATTATAAGAAAAAATTGTCAAAATTTGATAGTCAAAAATATTTTTCATAATTTAATTCAGGAGCTATGGATATATTCACCAAGAACGTAGCATTGGAGTGGGCAAAGGATAACATTCGTGCAAATGCTGTAGCACCTGGACCAATTTGGACTTCAATCCTTGAATCTTTCAGGGTATGTTGGAGATATGAAAACGTGACGTAGATTTGACACCATAATCTATGAATAAAATCATATAAAATATTACATTCAATCCAAACTTTTAAAATAACGTATTTATTATTTTTCTTTCTTATATATTTGTTTATCTTAATTGTTTTTATTTAATATAAAACCAAATTCATATTTGAAATCTTAATACTCAATATGATTTTTAATGTTTAAAAAAGTATTTAAATGATTTTTAAAATGATAAAAAACGTCCCCTTCAAGAATTCCTAGTAAATAAGCAATTATAAGCAATTATAGAAGAGCTTGGTTTACAACATTGGAGTAAATTGCACCTTCTTTATCGTGTTTATACCCTTTATTTATTAGTATATTCCTTCCTCAGTTCATGCTTATATAATCAAACTTCGTATATTATGGAACATCGGTCATTGGGGTATTAGGGTACTTGTGAAACTCTGTTACGTGTAATTTCGAATTGGAAAATGATTTTTATTACTATTATATTTTGACAACTTTCATTTACAACTTTATGTGTCATCGGTTTTTTATTTTTTCATTATCTCATTTTTAATATTTCAAAACCACTTAGAAAATGATACTTCATATTGTAAAAAAAAGTTGTCAAAATTTAGTAGTCAAAATATCATTATCCTTTCAAATTTGACACACCATTATGTTTTTGTTTGCTCATATGTTGATATATCATGGTCATTGCTATTCTTATAGGAAAAAATTGGACCGAAAGAGATTGATGCTTTTGTTACATCTACGATATTTTCGGGTCGTGTAGGAGAAACCAACGAAGTATCACCACTCGTTGCTTTTCTTTGTCTTCCGGCTGCATCATACATCACTGGACAAATTTTCTATGTTGATGGCGGTTTCACATCTTAAATTTCAATTAGTGACTTTACAATTAATTAAGAGTCACTTCGTTCGATTAATTCTAGTGTTCAATTTGTATTTCCATGTTTCATATATCCTTTGAAACTTGTTTAGTATAATTGGTTGGCCATTTTTCCATTTATATCTTAAGTTCTTATTAAGCATTGTCTAGCGTAGTATATTTGGCTCGTATGTATCTTATGCCCAAATATTTGCTTGATGTTGTTGGTGATATTACATAAACAAAAAATGAGACAAATTTACACACTTTATTAATTTGTAAGATAGAGTTAAACTTAAAATTCATATTTTAATATATTTTTAGAATCATATAAAATTTACTATAATAATGTTTATTGGACTTATCGTATAACTCATTATTTGATCGATATCGGACCATCTACAAATTTGTAGTTTGACACTTGAAATGTGCATGTTTGAAGATGAAGGCGTGTGTAAGAAAATTTGTAACTTTTGTACTCGTGATTTTAATAATCAGCAAGCTATTTTTAAGTGTCTGTTTTTTAATGTTGGTGAATGTTTTTATGAGGGAGAAGTGATATTTTCAATTAGTGATAACAAATGAATTTGTCGATCAAATTTATCTTGATTCTAATGAGAAACTTTTATATTTACTGGATACAAGTATGAGTAATATTTAAATTTTTAAAATAAAAAAATAAATTAAAATATATATATATATATATATATATATATATATATATATATTAATCCTCTGTCTTTGTCCTTATATCTATCATCGTTTTTGTACCTGATTGATATTATTTTAGTGCGGAACCAGACGATCTCAAGAACCCTCTGTGTCGAACCTCCTTTTGTTCCTCTCTGAACTCCTCTTGGATCTCCCTGCCGTCTGCACTCCGAGGGCGGGGATACCTGCTGGCACTCCGACGCTCAAGTCAAATAGTGATTCGATATGAGGTGTAATTGGTATAAAGTGAGAAAAGCATACCTTTACGTGTTCACTAGGTCTTAATTTCTACTAGTGTCTTAATGGACCTGTTATTGTTATTTGTGGGCCATTTGTGTTCGAGGATCCACTATTTCCTTTCTGACTAAGTTTATACACATCGGTTCCTTCCTTACTGGCTGAGATTGCATGTTGCCACTTTGTCATTGATCAGCTCTTTCCTTTTTGGCTGAGATTCGCTTGTCTGTACTTCTCAAAATATCATGCTCTTTCCTTTTTGACTGAGATTTGTCTATCTGTACCCCTCCAAATATCAACTTTTTCCTTTTTGACTGAGATTAGTCTCTGTATACGCCTTTAAATATCAACTCTTTCCTTCTTGGCTGAGATTGCGCGTTGCTCCTCTACACCTCTACGCCATAATCCCATTTTCCATATGTCACTCTATTGGGCCAGGATATACACGGCCAAAAGGGTCGGGATATACCCGGCCATCACTCTTAATGGGTCGTCTGCGTCGTGCTAGAGAAATGCCCCAACAATTGGGCCAGATCACGAGAGCTCTCCACACGCGGGTCGGCATGATCCCAACCATTTTTCCCTTACATGGTTGGTACGTACCCGACCATACACCAACACCAGCCCCCCTAAGCTCGTAGTGAACAAAGTTCACAAGAGGCTATGACGCGCTGCCTTGGAAATGTGGTCGGGGTGTTCCCAACCACTTGCATTTATGAGACTTGCTTTAATTGTGGGGAAAGAGAAAGTATTAATTCAGCTCGTTGTTCGAGGCTGTCTTGTCATAACGATGAGATTTAGTAGGTGGGGAGTTAAAGGAAATGTGCCGACAACCGTTGGATGGAGCTAGATCTCACAGTTATAAGAGGTTTGTCCTTGTGGAGGGGCTCCTCTATAAATAGGGGTGGGGTCTTGGTGTTGGAGCAAAGGATCCACTTAAGAAGTGTGCTAACCTTCAGCCGAGTGTATCCTGTTTGCACTACTCCAGGTATGTCATCCTCCTCTGCTTATTATCTTTCCAGTAGGCATAGTGATTCAGAGGAGGAGTGGACCGTGTCCAACTCACCGTGTAGTGATAGTTCTCAAAGGGGTGATGACGACTCTGTAGGTGCTGAGGAGTTCTCGACCCAGCGTCATCCGGGGTATGAATGGGTAGATCCCTAGGTGAAACTCCCTTTGTCTAGGTTTAGTAACTTTGCGACCATAGTTGCTTTCCGTAAGAAATGTGACATTGTAGCTAATACAGTAGACGAGCGTATTGTTAGTATAGAGCGAGCCAAGAGTGGGGACAGTGTTTGTCTTAGTAGAGAAGGTCATTCACATGATTTTTTTCTTTATGTACTCGGCCTTGATTTCTGATTTGCATGTTTGTCTCCCTTTTGATGACTTTACAATGGGAGTGTTAAGGGTGTTGAACGTAGCACCTAGTCAACTGCATCCTAACAGTTGGGCGTCCCTTCAAGTGTTTCGACTGATCTGTCGAGTGTTTCATTTGAAACCCACCCCGCAAGTGTTTTTGCAGTATTATTGTACACGTCCTGGGGAGTTGCTCAACTGGTTGTCCCTAGTGGGTCAAAACCATTAGTGCTTGCTTGCGTCCTATACTTAGTCTTTTAAAAGGTTTAAGTCTGGGTTCTTTAAGGTACGCATCTGATCAGCTGGGGCTGAATATTTTTATTTTGACGATGGTGAACCCAAATTCCCTTTCTTCTAGACTAAAAATCCCACCCCGTATCGGGTTTTTCCGAGAGCATCCCTCACCCAGGAGGACTTGTATGTGCTGTCTTATTTAGACCAATTGCCCAAGAAACTCTCCTCTAAAAAAATTATTGGTGTGTTTAGGTCCTCCCATCCGTACGATGATCTTTTTGGTGTGTACGTTCGTTTGACTACTCGTAGATATCTATTTGTTATGTTTTGACTAACACTTATTTTATTTGCAGATATCATGGTTGCTGCTGGTCCCTTTGGTAAGGAAGTGTTTCTGGAACTGAGGAGGAAAAAGCTGGAAGAGGAGAAAAGGAAAGGTGGTGAGAGTGCCCGTCATGCTCCCATAGAGATGCCTTCTCAGAAGAGCAACCTGATGCCTCCTGCTGCGGAGAAGAAGAGAAGCAAACATAAGGATCACGCTGCAAGGCCGAGTACTCCCCGATCATCTTCTCTAAAGAAGTCTCGAGGTACTTCCTCTGTTGATAGTGCGACTGACTCTTTAGCAGCGTTGTTAGATTCACAACTTAAAATTAACCAAGGCATAGAGGTTTCCCTATCGTCAGAGGAGGCTGAGATTGTTTCAGCCATGCGTCCTGAGACTGTGATGTATGCGCTGAATGAATTCTATGCCAGAGCAATGGTGATGGGTCGCCATCTGGACAAGGTGCTAAGCCAACTACTAGAGACAAGCAAGCTGACTGCTGAGATAGAGAATTTGTAGAGGGAGTTGGTTGAGGCCAACAACAGGAGACAGAAGGTTCCCCTTTAGTTGAGAAATATGAAAAATGAATGATCACAACGGCTGGCGAAACGTAACGCCTTGAAAGTGCGTTGTAGGGACTTTGAGGAAAAAGATGAGGAGTCCCAAACAGCCTTGGAACATTTAGAGGAGGAGTTGACAACAACAAAGAAGAAGAACGCTGAGAAAGCTGGTCGAATTTATCAATTGGAAGGGTACGTGATGTCCCAACATTATGAGGGTTTCTACAAGGCCCTACGCCAAACTTCACATTTGTTTAACTTCAACACGGACGATGTGTATTTTGACATTGACAAAGATGTGTATGAAGGCTCTTTTACTTGCTTCCTTTAGAATTTTGTGTTTACAATTGCTGTGTCTGCCATTTTGTATGTCACTGGCCAATTTCGTTTGTAGGTGAAGGCAAGTACGAGGTGTACCCGACCACTTCTATTTTTTTTTTTGGATTTTCCTTTGTGTATTGTTGTGTTATTTTAATTTTTGTTGGTATGAGGGGATCATCTAGGGCGTTGAAGCTTCCTTTCCTATTGATATGGATATGGGAGGATTGTAAGACCCGGGAAAATTAATTAATTAAATAATTAATTAATTAATAAATACGGGTAGAAGCTGCCTTTATGGCATTAATTGTTGTTTAATGTGACGTGGAAAAGTACTAGCTCAAATGGTTGAGAGTACTTGGTTTGTGTGAAAAGGCTTGGGTTCGAGTCCTATGTATGCCAATTATGTGTAATTGTTTTGTTATTGATTTTTAAGGATATGTATGAGTATGTGATTATTATTGCAAGATATTGTTGATTTGTGAGTATCACCAAATGGGATTTGGTATAGTGGTTGTGCTATGGCCTTATAGGTGGAAGGTCATGGGTTCAAATCTTGTTGGGCATAAAGTAGGCTTTATTTTTGCTAACTATTAGTGGTGGTATGAATGTGAAGGGGTAAAGAAAACCTAGCAGAAGGATAACCATTAGCTGCTGAAAAATATTTCCACTAAGTGACTTGAATAGCAATTAAGCCCACACTTAAGTCCAATACGTTTTTTTTTTTTTTGCATTAACCTACCATGAGCCACTTATAAAAAGCTAAATTGAAGAGAGAATAGGGTTTCTGCAATTGGTTATTGTGCCTATAGAGAGGAGAACGAATTTGAGAGAGAGTGAGTGGAGTTGTGAGTGTGCAAGGGTTGGACCAAGCGGGGACTACGAATCAAGGCTTCTACTTTTTCAATTTTGGTCACTAATTCCAGGTTAGGGGAGCTGAACCTGAAATTGTATGTGTTAGGTCATGATTGTTGATCGTTCAGATTTTGTGTGATGAATTTCGTGCTGATATCAGATGAATTTTGGGATTGTGGGTTTGGTACTGTTGTAATGGAATTATGACTCAATTGTATGAATATAATGAGATTATGCATTGGATATGATGTAATTGAGTGTGCTTGGAGTTTTGGGAACTAAAGGTAGTCTAAAATACGTATATGTGTTGTTGAAATACGGGTAAACTAAATTGGTATGAATTGGAATGTAAATTGATGTTTGTGTCACTACTGTTGTGTGCATAATCAGTGTAGAGACCTGCTATTCTCACTCAGACGAGCCAGGCTCGCCTAGGTGAGATTAGCAGAGATGTAAACTTTATTGCCACACTAGCGTCTCGCTCAGGCAACGAGGATTGGGTTTGAGCGATATGTACGCTCGCTCAGGCGAGATAAGTTCGCCTAAGCGAGATAGTGTGGAAGTTGCACGTGTTGAGCGCGACTTCTCGTCTAGGTGAGGGTTTGTGGCTTTTGAGCGAACCAGGGTCTCGCCCAAGCGAGATGGCCTCGCCTAAGCGAGATGTCTTGGTCATGTTTGGTGTTTCGCGTGTTTTTCAGCTCAGGTGAGTTGAATTGTGTTTTTGGGCGAGAGATGAACTCGCCTAAGCGAGATAACTTGGTGTTGTTGTTGTTTTAAGCTCGCTCAGGCGAGGTGGGCTAGCCTCAGCGAGGCTGGGAGTTTAGCTTGGGCGAGAGGTCCATAGCTTAAGCGAGTTTATGCGAGTTACTATGTTTCTTCTGCTTGTGAGTGTGTGTTTTGGTTGTCCAGCATGAGGATAAATTGTATATGCATGTGGTGTGATGATTAGGCTTGAAGAACTAAGTCCATTAGGGGTTTGGGATGTGCTCAGTGGTTGGACACATGATGGGCATGAAACTGGTTGAGTTCCCGTCGGCTACTAATGGACAAGGAGTCCTTAGTATGGTGATTGCATGTGTTGGGCGCACGATGGGCAAGGAACTGCGATGTTCCCGTCGGCTACTATTGGGCGAGGAATCCATAGTATGGTGATTGCGTGCGTGCCAGGGTCCAAGTGTGAGACTTGGATGTTTATACTACAGGCGAGGAGTCTGTAGGGCAGGACTATGAGCAGGATAGGCTCATAGGGTTGGACCACGAATGAGTTAATTTCGTGGGAGCACAGGGAAGTCCCAAGACCTAGTTCATGCATATGACTCATGAAGGACTATGAGGTCATGGTTGGGTGATTTGGAAATTATAAATCTAGTTATGTTATTTTGGGTTGGGAAACATATTTATATCATGTTTTGTATATGTATTTTGTGCATAGCTCACCCTTTCTGTGTGTGTGTGTGGCGATGATCGGATAACTTGTTATTCGGGAGCAGATGATGTGACAGGTGGGTCAGGTGACACTTAGACGCGGAGCGAGGCCTAGCCGGGGAATAATATTGTATATGTATATAATTGTACATTTTTAGCTTTGATAAAATTATGTAATCCCTTTGGGAGTTTTTGAGTTTTTTATTTGGTTTATGAATTATGAACTCCTGGATTTATGGATTGGAAATTAAATTTCCCGTGGTTTTGGGAAATGGTTTGTATTAAATGTGGACGTTATTGTATTTCCGTTTTTATTTATTTATTTTCATGTAATATTCCTTAGGGATGTTACAAGGATCATCTAAATTGATGAAGCTTCCTTTCCCATAGAAGAGTGCAAAATACTAACTAATTGTTGTGCTTGATTGAAATGTATGAGTGCTTTGGTAATAGATAATGTAATCATAGGATAATAATAATAATGAAATAATTATGCTTTATTTATTGCTATGATGCCTCGTTAAAACCTTCTTGATCAAAAACCTTCCTTAGGAAAAAAAGATCAAGGTAGGAAAGAGTACATCATTTATTACGCAATCAACTCACAAATTGTTCAAACTAACTATAATAAAACTTGAGATGTGAGGTGTTCTAGGTAGCTGGGACAGGGGCACCTGGTAGGTGCTCCAATCTATATGCGATGTTTCCCACAGCTTCTTTGATTCAGAATCGCCCTTCCCAATTGCGTGAAAACTTCCCCTCATACTTTCGGACAACACTTGCCATGTGCCACACTAGATCTCTCTGGTGGAAGGATCACGGTTTGACTTTGGTATTGTAGCGGCACTAGGATCTGAGCTTGGATGCCTCCTCCCGAATGCGTACTTGATCTCGAAGTTCTTGAACCAGGTTTAGGCTTGTCAACATACTTTCTTCGTTAAGGTGTGTATTGAACAAATGCTTCCAAAGAGGGTTCCCCAATCTCGACTGGGATCATCGCGTCTACTCCATAGGCTAGGCTATAGGGTGTCTTTTGCGTTGTAGACTATGGGGTGCAACGATATGCCAACAAAACCTCTAATAATTCGTTAGCCCACCTACCTTTGGCATATCCTAACCTTTTCTTAAGCTCTCGCAATATGACTTTGTTTGCTGCTTCGACTTGCCCATTTGTTTGTGGATGCTCGACCGAGCTGGTAATATGCTGGATATGGAGTCCCTTATAAAACTCGGCTAGCCCCTTGTCGACAAATTGTCTACCATTATCTGCTATGATGATGCTTGGTACACCAAACCTGCACACTACATTCTTCCAGACAAACTTCTGCACTTGTTGGGCCGTGATAAGGGCAAGTCGCTCTACCTCAACCCACTTGGTGAAGTAGTCTATGGCCACCAGCAAAAATTTCACCTGACCCTTCCCTGGGCAAAAAGGCCCTAGGATATCCATGCCCCACTTAACGAATGGCCAATGAGAGGTAATGCCATGTAATTCCTCTGACTGGAGGTGTATCATGTTACCATGTTGTTGGCATTGGGCACACTTCCTAACGTACTTCTCGCAGACCTCTTTTACAGTTGACCAATAGTATCCCGTTCGTAGTACCCGGGCTGCCATGGTTCGAGATCCTGAATGTAAGCCACAAATTCCCGTGTGCAACTCCATCATAATATACTGAGCTTGACAGTTTGTCACGTATTTTAATAAAGGGTTGGAAAAGCCTCGTCTATACAATTCTTCGCCAATCAACATGAATTGAGAAGCCTTTTTATGCATGATAGGGTTGTCTTCTCCACTTCTATCGCCATGCTGTATAGCATAATGGTAGCCATCCATTTCTCGTCCTCTGGTACGACTACCTCGGTAGTATTGATATCCATTAAAGTTACAATGGGGCGATCGAGTGTAGTTGTTATTACGAGTGTCAGGATCACCTTTTCTATTGTCAGGATCACCTTGCTAATAAAATACACAGGTCGCTGGTACCCTTCCTGATCTTGTACAATGGCTCCACTAATAGCATTGGTGGAAATGGCTAGATATACTAAGAGGGATTTTCCCTTGCTAGGCTTTTGCAATACCGAGGGAGAAGACAGGTATTCCTTCAACGCTTGAAAAGATTGCTCGCAAACTTCATCCCATACAAACTTTTGTGCTTTCTTCATGAGCCTAAGCATTGGATGGATTCTTTCAGCTAACTTAGCCATGAAACGTTATAATGTAGTCAACCTTCCCACCAATCTCAATATATCCTTGATGTTGGTCGGACTTCGCATGTCAAGTCTACTCCCTCTTCCCCTGGGACTTTCTCGACATTATTCACTGTTCGTCGGGGAGGCAACCTGCGTCTTTCTTTCAAGCTATCTGCATAGCATCCGCGCTCAGTCGACTGGGCTACATGCATAGTGATTATGTCTCCTGAAGCTGACGGAAACTTCATGGTCAAGTGATATGTGAATATCACCGCACCAAGTGTATTCAACGAGGGTCTCCCTAGCAAAATATTATAAGAGGTGTAAGCGTCAATAATAAGGTATCGAATATTTATTGTTCGTGTCATGCCCCCTGTCCCAAACTTGGTGAACAAATCAATGTAGCCCTTCGTATGCACTCGCTCTCCTAAAAAGCCTACGATCGACTTTGAGTACTGTTGGATTTCTTCATCTAGAATTTTTAGTTTTCTGAATGTGCCCCAGTACAAGATGTCCACCGAACTGCCTGGGTCTGCCAAGGTTTTCCTTACTACAAAGTCCTCAATTTTTACTGATATCACCATTGGGTCATTTTGCTGGAGATCAAGCTTGGAAATCATCGTCTCGAAACGTGTTGGGTGGCATGTGCCGCCTGGGACATACGGATACGACATTAACACTTTGGATGGCTTGTACGTACATCTTTCTTGCGGACATATTGGCTCCACCTCCTGTAAAGCCTCTTGAAATATAATTGATTACCTCTCTTAGCAGTTTTTCTTTCGTATCTCACTCATCATCTTTATTGGGTTCCATCCTACTTCGGGTACCTTCTCCTTCCCTCTCCCGGTATCCTGATGCCCTTCATGATTGCTTCTCATAACACCTCTCTCGCTCTCCCCTGAAAGAGAATCCCCCTCCTTCTCACTTCACAAATCTTCTTAGGTGTCTCACTTGTATAAGTTCCTCGATTTTGTCTTTCAATGTAAAGCAATCTTTCGTTGTGTGCCCATAATTGCGATGATACCGACAATGCTTAGTGGAATCTGCATTTGGGGGAGTCAGAACCCTTCGAGGGACTGTTATTAGGTCAGTGTTCAGGGCTTCCTATAGAATTCTGGCTCTGTTGGACATGAAGGGTGTGTATCTGCTGTATTTTGGCTACCTGGAGTCTTTGAACCTATTGCCAGGTCGGGGCGCTAGCATCCTTTCCCTATCATTGTGCCTCTTTTCTTGAGTGTCTGGTAAAGTTGTACTACGAAACTCTTTCAGTTCCTTCATCTGCATAAATTTCGTTGCCTTGGTCTGAAGCTCGTCTAGATTGCTCACGAGTTTCTTGCATAGACTGTCAACGAAGGGGCCAGGCTTCAATGCTGTTATAAGGTGGTGCAATGCGACCTTAGGATTTAGATTAGAGATATTCAAGGATATCTTCCCAAATCGCTCCATAAATTCCCGTAGAGACTCTCCTTTTTCCTTTCGTATATTCACCAATGCCAGAGAAGTGAGATGATGTGGCTTACTAGTGGCAAACTAAATGCCAAAACGGGTAGCCAATGTATCGAAACAATCGATGGAGTTGGGTGGTAATCGTGTGAACCAGTTGAGTGTAGGCCCCTTCAGGGATGTTGGGAAAACACGATAGAGGATTGCGTCATGTGAAGTATACAACCCTGTTTGGGTGGTGAAGACGTCCATGTGCTCCTCCGGTTCAGTAGTGCCATCGTACTGGCTCATAGTCAACCCCTTCCAACGTGCGAGAACTTCCACCTCCATGATCCCGTCCATGAAGGGATGGCGTTTGGCTGTTATAGGTCTCGCGCCTGTTTGGTTGGTGATGGTCTGTACTCGGGACTCGTCTCGCCCCGTGTCATCCTCTCCATCTTCATTACTATGGGATTCTTCCCTTTGTTGGGAATTTTGCTCAATTTGCCTTCACATCCGTTGGTTTTCCTCTCTTAGGGCATTTAGCTCTTCCTTGTTCTTGCGTCTCAATTCCTCCAACTGACGATTCATTTCTCGCTGCATCTCCACTGCCATTGTACTTTGATCGACTGCTGCTCTTGTCGACACCATCTTTCTTGAGAATAGTCTGGCCCCACGGTGGGCGCCAAGTGTACTTGATCGATACTATTTTAGTGCGAAACTAGACGATCTCAAGAACTGTCTGTGTCAAACCTCCTTTTGTTCCTCTTTGGACTCCTTCTGCATCTCCTTACTGTCTGCACTCCGAGGGCGGGGGTACCTGCAGGCACTCCGATACTCAAGTCAAATAGTGATTCGATATGAGGTGTAAATGGTAAAGTGAGAAAAGCATACATTTACATGTTCACTAGGTCTTAATTTATACTAGTCTCTTAACGGATCTGTTATTGTTATTTGTGGGTTGTTTGTGTTCGAGGATCCATTCTTTCCTTTCTAACTAAGTTTATACGCGTTGGTTCTTTTCTTACTGGCTGAGATTGCATGTTGCCACTTTGTCACTAATCAGCTCTTTCCTTTTTGGCTGAGATTCGCTCGTCTGTACTTCTCCAAATATCAACTCTTTCCTTTTTGACTGAGATTTGTCCGTCTGTACCCCTCCAAATATCAATTCTTTCCTTCTTGGCTGAAATTTGTCTATCTGTACCCCCAAATATCAACTCTTTCCTTCTTGGCTGAGATTGCGCGCTGCTCCTCTGCACCTCTGCGCCATAATCCTATTTTCCATATGTCACTCCATTGGGCTGGGATATACACGGCCGGCCAAAAGGGTCGGGATATACCCAGCTATCACTCTTAATGGGCCGTTTGCGTCATACTGGAGAAATGTCCCAACAATTGGGCCAGAGCGCGAGAGCTCCCCACACTCGGGCCGGGATGATCCCGACCATTTTTCCCTTACTAGGCCGAGACCAGAACGTTCCCGACCATACACCAACAATTTTAAATTATTAAAACAAGAAATCTAAGATATTAACCTTTTGTTGGTCCTTAATTTTTATGACTTATTCTAGGGTGCTTATTTTATCCTTCCTAAATTTTTCTTATAATTATTTTAATATTTATTCAATTGTTATTTAATACTCATATTTGGTATTTTTATAATTAGATTTTTTTTTACATTTGATATAAAAAAATATGTATTTTTTTTACATTAAATAATTAATAATATTATGTTTTATCTGTTGTGATGTTTACTTTCTTTTGTAAGATAATTTAATTAATATTTGAAATAATTAATAAACGAGCACATAAGGGGGTTCAAGTATTAAAAACAATATTTTAGTAACAATTATTATGTAACAGTTAAACACTACTACAGTAAAGGCTTTTTGCCCCGGTTATTTTCCTCATTTTGCTTCGGGTCTAGAACCGAGGCATATTGGGGTGAGACCAAAAGGCACCCCTTTTGGCCTCAGTTGTTACCCGAAGCCATATAGTTCCATTTCTGCCTCAGGTCAAAATAGAACCGAAGCCAATCATCCTCGTCGGCGAAACGCAACAACCACGACCATCTTCTTCCATGCATCTACACCATGCTCGAGCAACCCTAATTTTCATCATCTCTTTCCATCACCATGGCAGCCGCCACCCTTGTCGGAAGCAACGCACCGTACCACAGTTTCGTCTTCTTCTCTGCAATGCACCACTGTGCGAAAACCTGCAGCCAACAAAAACACAGATCCACAACCTACAGCCAACAGAAACACAGATCCACAACCTGCGCGAAACGCGAACACACATCCAGATGCGGACCACCATCATCACGCCACCATGAACGACACACCAGATGCAGAGAGCAGCGCCACCGCGAATGAAGGCTGCGCCACCGCAAACGAAGGCAGCGAACCACCACTGCAACAACGCAACGCCACCACCACCTTCGAACAGATCGGAGCAGCAGCGAATCTGCGCCACTAGAGCCACCATTGCTACATCTAGAACGTCGACGACATCACCACCGCGCCTGGAATAGCCATGCCGGAGGGAGAAGAGAAAAAGTGTTGTTGCAGAGAGGGGCGCAGGAAAGAAGAAGAGAAAGGGGGCTCGCGAATTTGGTGCCCTAATTAAACCATATGGCCTCGGTTATTAATTGAACCGAGGCATATAGTCCTATTTGGCACCGGTTCAGACCCACCCGAGGCCAAAGAGGTAACGACTAGTGGGTTTTTAACTTCAGGTCTGTGTAACCAAAGCATATGAGCCTCCTTTGGCACCGGTTTTTGGCGAACCGAAGCATATGAGCCTCTTTTGCTTTGGGTTAAGCTGAACCGATCTATAAAAGTTGTCTGAAATTGCAAAAATGCCACAGCGCCATTATATACTTCGGTTCCTGGACAACCGAGGCATATAAAACGAGGTAAAAATGAATTTCTGTACCAGTAAAATAAACTGTCTGAAATATTTTTATTTCTGTTAATTTTATTTAACTGTCATAAATTTTTGTAACTTTTATTAAATAGTTAATCCATGCTAACTCCTTTAACCCCTCTGCATCTTAATAATGTTTTGGTATCAAAATTTTCTCTTTCTTTCCTTCACCGGCCTCTATCCCATCTTGATGCGAAATGGAAATCGGTGCCTGCTAAGGTAGAAGAAACAGTCGAAGGTCGTTCACAATCAAATAACCGGACATAACAAGTTTTGTATAATAAATTTTTCATTTTTAAATACTTTTTGAAAATTCAGCTCTTAAGAGTATTAGTTTCTGAAAGCAATAAATCCTACAAATAATTAAATAGTTCCTATATTTTAAAGAACGAAAAGTGGAAGTACTTAGATTAACTGGAATGGTGATAATTTTGATATCTTATCTTTCAACTATACAGCCCTCTAAATTTTCTTTTGATGCACTCTTCTGTAACAAAAAAGAAAAATAAATAAAATAAATTTGAACATACTATCAGATGGAGATTATAACCATTTTAAGATAATTCGTTAATATTTTTTAAAGATAATATTTCTAATTTTTCTTTTTCATCAAATTAAAATATTATAACATTATCATAGTTAATATTTTCATAATAAATATATCTAATTAATCAAATATTTTAATAAATTAGCTAATAAAATACGGTAACTTTAACCCATTTAATTATTTATTTTATATATATATTATCAAAATTATTATGATAGAACATGTGTGGCTGATGTTTTTTATCACGCGTTCAGATCTCTGACACCCGACAATTCCAAATGGTACGTCAGCGTATGTAATGGTTTAGTCGAACATTTTAATGTAGTGTGTGACACTTATCCAATGTGTGGTATACGAGTGGGTGTTACATGCCATTGCAGAGTCGTCTTTGTGCTTCATAGTTCCGTGGTGGTACTTTGTAATGGGTTGAGTTGAATTCTCATGGCCGCTTGCAGTGCCTTTCACAATAGTGTTTAATGGTGAAATTCGTGGTCTTTTGCGATGATACCAGGTGTGTCGGCGGTGATGATGGGTTTCGTGGGTTCCAGTGATATCTCCTGTAAAGATTATATATTAATCATTTGATAGACTTTAATATCATTTTAAAGAAAACTTAACTCAAATCGAATATTATTATATTTAATAATTCTTTGTTGAATAAAGAAACTTAACTATTTAAAAGTAAGAGAGATATTTGTTATGATTCTGTTTTTAGAAAGGAATTATTTTCCTTTTAGAAAAGATCTTTCTTTTTTCCTCTTAAAGGACAGAATTATTGAACGTGGTAGGGAGACCAATAATGAATAAAAAAGGAAAAATATTCTTTTATTATTAAATTTTGAAAATTTTCTTTTACAATTTTATGTGTTATATTTTAAGTGATTTTTTATTTTTATGTTTTTTATTTTTAATATTTTAAAACTATTTAAAAGATAATATATTTTAAGTGATTTTTTATTTTTAATATTTAAAAACTATTTAAAAGATGATATCTTATGAAAAAATTATTAAAATTTAATAATCAAGTATCATTATGAAAAAAATAACTGAGAAACAAAATCATCCATCTACATCAAAGTATATTGATCCAACGGTTAAAATACATTATTCCGCCACGGTGGAAGATAAAAGAAGGTTTTGTACTCTTGTGTTGTCATATTTATCAGAAGTGGTTCAACCTTTTCTTCTGGAGCTCATTACAACAAAAGTAATGGCGGAAACAAAGTTGAGCTTAAAAGAAAAAAAATGGTCACTGCATGCGATGACTGCTCTAGTCACAGGAGGAACTCGAGGCCTTGGGTTTTGTTTCTTATAGCTCTTACATCAACCATATTTCTAGTTAAATGGAGTATATGTGGTTTAATCAGCTTTCACTAACTCCACTAATTCTTCTTTTTTCTTTTTCATTTTAGACACGCCATTGTTGAAGAATTGGCCGAATTTGGAGCAGCTGTTCATGTGTGTGCTCGTAGCCAAGAAGACATTGATAAATGTTTGGAGCAGTGGAAAAGCAAGGGACTTAATGTAACTGGTTCAGTATGTGATTTGCTATATCCTGACCAACGTAAAAGATTGATGGAAACTGTTGCCTCCATCTTTCACGGAAAACTCAATATTCTTGTAAGATTCTATACTTAATCTGTTTCTCTTGTGAAGGAAATATAAAGTTACTATATTACTCTTAATTTGTTCTTCTTGTGTTTCAGGTGAACAATGCTGCCATAAGTATATCAAAGAAAATAATAGATTACACTGCAGAAGATATATCAACCGTAATGGGCACCAACTTTGAGTCCTCTTATCATTTGTGTCAACTTGCACACCCTTTTCTAAAGCAATCTGGGTACGGGAGCGTAGTGTTTATTTCGTCCGTTGCAGGTGTAAAAGCTGTTCCCGTTCTTTCTATTTATGCAGCTTCTAAAGGTATCTTTTCATTTTCTTAATTTTCCATTGAATGCAATTTGAGAATGAGACCATGTATTCATTTTGCCCAGGAGCCATGAATCAATTCACCAGAAACTTGGCATTGGAATGGGCAAAGGATAATATCCGTGCGAATGCTGTGGCACCTGGTCCTGTGATGACTGTTCTTTCGAAGTCTCTCATGGTATATATATTCGTTTTTTGCATTCAAGTTTCTTATCCAGTAGGCATATAATCAAGGTTGATTAACAATTTACGAAACTTGTTTTAACTATTTTCTCTTAATCTTCTAAGAAAATCATTAGTTTTGATAAAATATAATAATAATAAGACATGGGCTATGTGGAATTAACAATGATTGGTCGGTCCAACAGGATTCTTCGGATGAAGGGTACAAGATTGTTACCGAGGCAGCGTCTCGAACATTTGTTGGTCGTATGGGTGAGCCAAAGGAGATATCAGCATTGGTAGCTTTTCTTTGCCTTCCGGCTGCATCGTACATCACTGGACAGGTTATAGTTGCAGATGGGGGTTACACAGTCTAGTAATTGCTCCACAAGTCATGTCTCCAATAACCCAATCATGGTTGATATGATATGTACTATTGCTTGTATTTGGGTCCTGGTCTTAAACATATCCATGTGTATCATTTTGTTCATCTGTTTTTTGTTTTTTTTTTTCCATTTAACAAGGTACCTTCTCCCACATGTTATCATTGGTAATTAATAGAACAACACTTCCTCCTTCTAGTATTTCTGCCGTCAATATTGTCACCAAAATGAAGAGTACACCGGAAACTTTTTATACCGAATAAAAAAACTTTACATAACATAGAAAGTTTTCATTTTTTATATTGGTTAAAGTTACAATCAGTATGTGACTTCATATATTAGTCACAATCCTAGCTCCACTTGCCGCCTCGCTCAAGCGACCATTGTCAACGGTTGGCGCCGACGTTGGGTATGGTTGTTTGCGCACATGCTCTCTAATTTCTAGAGGCTCGAAGAATTTATGTACCAAAATAATGTATAGAGGAGAAAAGAATCGGAGTCCTATCTCGCAACTTCCTTTCAGGCGTTCAGGAGAAAAGAATCGAAGTCCTTATCTCGCAACTCTCTTTCCAGCGTTTAAGAGAAAAGAATTGAAGAGGAGAAAGGAGGTGGTGCCGCTGTCGACAATGTCTGTAATTGAGGCGGCACCGATGGGAGAAAAGAATGTGTGGCCATGAATGGGGTGCTTCGAACGTGAACATAGAAGATATTGGGGATGTGAATTTGAGAGATTGAATTTATGTTATTCGAATAGTTTGGATTAAGAAAAAGATAATATGATTTGAGTGTATATGAGTAAAAAGTTGATGAAATTTTGTGTACAATGAATAAAATTAAATAATTATAATTTTTAATAAAGTAAATTGTATGATTATTCTTTTATCTTTTAATGTAAATAAAAGAAATGATGTTAAAATAAGATTAAAAATGTTATTTAAAATTAGAAAAATATAATTTATTGATATTATCATTAATAACATGAAATAAATTATTATTATTCTCAATGATAACTTAAAATAATTTATAATATAGACTATTTAATTTATAACTTCTCATTTATTTAAATTTATTTTATTTTATATAATTAATTCATTAAAAAAATGTTTATTGAAATAATAATAATATTATTATTATTATATAATACTAATTGTTATAATAATAAATATTATTATTATTATTAATATTTATAAAATAGTAATTAAATATATATATATATATATATATATATATATATATATAAAAGAAAGTAACAAATATAAGTAAATTAAATTGTTAAATACATAGACAATGAAGTAATTTTAATGTCATGAGTTGTCTTTTTTTTTTATTCCTCTTCGTTCTAGAGAGTATTAAAATATGTAACTCATGTGCAAACTCATCATCTTAAATTAACGTAAATCAATAGAACCCAAATATGTATGCAACTCACTTTTCATCCACATAAACGGTACTCATGCTGATCAAAACACAACATTAATCCAAACAACCTCATCTTTACTTACAAATCAGCTCAAATTAACACAAATTCACTCCCTCAAATCCACACTTCAATCCAAATACAACATTAAAGAATGTATTAAGGACTATTTCATGACCTAAAGTAAATGAAGAAAGTGTGATCTTAAATGATCCACTCCCTAAAAATGCTTCACAGAGAAAGTTCCTATTCAAATTTACCATTTAGGTAAAAAAAACTTTGGAAGTTCTGAAAAATAAAATCAAGGTCCCATGATAAATTTGAGATAGGATACGAAGGAAAATCTTAATAAAACTCCTATGTATTCATATATTGCATCAATAGAGTTAGTAATGCTACATCATCCAAAGGGAATCCTAAATGGAACCAAAAAGACTTACTAACAAGAAAGGACCCATCATTCTATGGACACGTAAAAATAATTCCTCTTATAGATATTCTCAGTGGCAGCAAGGGGACTTTGATCTTGATGGTCATGCTCTTATAGGTAATTAAGGTCATATTTAGAGAAAACCAACACAAAAGAAAATTGGAGTTGGTCTAATAAATATGAAACATTTACCTCCTATTGAGAAAGTTGTTTTAGTGGAATGTCCAAAATAAATCCTACTTTGCTTATAGGTGGTTATCAATATGGTTTACTCATAGCAAATAATTACATTAGAAGAACACATGAGTGAAATTCTTGAAGCAAAGGATGAGACTTTCAAAGTTTTATGTAAATTCTTTAAAAACACTCAAAACAAAAAAAAAAGGTTTCTCAATTGTTGTCATCTAAAGTGATCATGGTGTAGAATTTGAAAATAAAAAGTTTTGAAGCATTTCCAAAAATTATAACATTAACCATACTTATTCAATTTCTAGAACAACTCAACATAATATTTAAAATCATATATTCCCTTCTTCCCTCCCTATCTTAAACTCATCGTCTCATCATTCATCAGCCTAAAAGAGTATAATATTCTTTATAACACAATCAATCTAAACATATATTTAGTACTTTGTCAAATGTCTAATATGCACGCAATCATTATGCATCCACAATCTATCGTAAATCTTAAAATCATGTAGAACCTAGATTTAGCAAATTTATGTTTTACCTAGAATAGGAGGTCGCGGAGAAGGAAGCTACCAGTGTAAGGTGTTTGACAATATTGCAATGCATGCAAGGTGTTTGACAATAATTCACATAGAAGAAACTCTTTCTTGTACTTCATTTTGAGCTTGAATAAGGTTAATCTCAGTAGTAAAACCTGTTCAGTTAAGAATAGGTAACGGTTAAATTAAAATCGTTGTTTATCTCAGTATAAGGGACACTTCCTTCAAGAAATTATTGTCTGAATTGCTATTGGCGACATTATAATTTAACCATAGTCTATTATTCGCTAATAATAGATGACATGTTTAAATAAAACCATTACCTATCTTTATCATTATTTTAAGTTTTTGCACTAGTGCCTCAATAATAGGTCTTTACTCAACGATAATTTTGTTTATCAAATGAGCATTCACTAAATTTTTACATGGAATAATAAAAAGAAGAAAAACAAAACAAAGGAAGAAGATAGTATCAACATGAAAAGTGGATTTAAGTGTTGGTATTGCAATTTAGTAAGTCTAGTTGGTGAATGGAGGATTTGGATCATTGTGTGTTTCATGAGAGGATTTGTAATTTAAATATATATATATATATATATATATATATATATATATATATATATATATATATATTTTGGTAAGATTTGCAATTTTCAAAAAAAAAATGTATGAGAAGGTATATAGTTTTTATCAAAAACATTATCTGAAGGTTTGTAATCTTTTGTTAAAAAAAAATCATGTTAAATAATCATATTTTTATGAAGTATACAAGAAATTAGATTTTGAGGTACTCGAATTACTTTAAAATTTTTATGTATTTTTAATTAAATTTTATACTATACTCTATTTATTTGTATATATGTTTTCGCTTAACTCGGAAATCGTGGTTCCAAAATAAATTCCATAGCTTTTAAGAAATTAAAATACATTAAATTTAAACCTTAATTTTCGAATAATTTTATTTAAATAAATTAATATAAATTTATTAAATTTTAATTTTAATATATCGATATTAAATAAAGTTGTTCTTTTTTTTTTTCAAAGTTGCAATGCTTTTAAAATTCATGTCAATGAGTAAATCTTTTTATTAATGTTGATCAAACTTATCTTTAATTAATGTTATAATTATTTTTATTAACATTAAATAAGGTTTTCTTTTGTTTTTTTAAATTTAAGATACAGTTTTTACATTTAGACAAAGTATCTTTGACTAATATTGATTTATATTAATGAAAAAATAATTGTAATAGTATTAAAAAAGAATAATTTCTCTCATTATCAATTAAAAAACTATAATATTGACATATTAACATAGATGTTATATTAGTCAAAATAATTTATAAAATAAAATTTTATTAATATATTATAAGAAAATTCTTAAACAATGATCTACTTTATTAACAAAAAATATAAGGTGTTCGTGTTGGTCTGTTCATTTTTTACCCGTTGAGAACATGTTTAGACTGGCCAGCCTGTTTACAAAACACGGGCCAAAAACTTTAACTCATCTCATCCCGTGATAGACTAACATGCTAACAGGTCAGTCCGTATGGGTTGTCCTTTTGAAAAGGACAAGTTTTCTTTTTCACACAAGTACAATTTGAACTATAAGAAAATCTCATATTAAGGATAAAAAAAGAATTAATCACTCTATAGTGACCAATTTAGATGTTAATTTATAAACTAAAAATTATTGGTAACTAAAATAGTTTCTAAATTGGTCACTATAGTGAATTGGTCCATAAATTGGTTACTAACATTAACTACCAAGATTTTAATTACCAAAAAAATTCGTTTCTAAATTTGTCTCATTAGTGACCAATTTAGATACAAATTTAGAAACCAATTTTCTTAGTAGCTAAAACTTTGGTAGCTAATGTTAGTGACCAATTTAATTAGATACTAATTCACTATAGTGACTAATTAAAAACTTTTTAGTTACTAATAATTTTTAGTTAATAAATTAGTATCTAAATTGATCACTATAATAATTGATTATTTTTTATCACTAAAATTGATCACTAATAAGACATTTTCTTATAGTGTCGGTCATGTTGTTTTGTCATCAAACATATATAAGTGACACCAATGTCTACTACTATATAACCTATTAAAACAATTCTACGAAATAATATATCATAATATGGAGTACATCAATTTTTCTGCTTCTAATTATCTCATTGTCTCAATTGGAAAGCCTCCACGTAGCAGCTTCTCAAACAAGAAAAATGCCAAACAGAAAAATACCACAAGTTACTAAAAGTTTATTATACCAAATAGAAAAGTTAATGAATTTCTTCTTGAGTTTCATCCAACCCATTCTTTTGTAGAATCTTCCATCACCTAAACAAATACCAAATGTCATTCTTTATCATTTTCAGGATCGTTAGAGGCAACATTAGAACAAATCTCCTCTACTTTTTTTATCTTAGTCATTGTCTTCATCATTTTTAAATAAAATGAAGAAAAAATTAGGATATAAAAATTTGTGTACAAGAATAAAAAGAAATTAATGACATCTATAGTAGACAATTTATCATCACAAAAATCATGCTTCCAACTAGAAGTATAAATAATTGCTTCCACACTTGTTGACAATAAACAATTTCTATACTTGTTCAAAATCTTGGAACCAATGTTGAATGTTGATTCAGATGCGACTATAGCAATGGGGATCTTAGCAAGTCCTTAGCCATCAATGCAAGACCTAGAAAACGATCATTGGTACTTTTCCACCATTTAAGAACATCTATAGCTATTGAAAAATGAACATCCAATGTAGGCTCATCCAAATATGTATCGAGTTGATTCTTTCCCGTTTTAGTTACTAGTTGAAGTTTATGTTGTCATAGTTCCTAACATAATAAACCAAAAAAAAATGTATATTTATATGAATAATAATAATTAATTAATTAGAAGACAGTAAATAACTTCCATCAAATAGGTTTGGTTGCATAGAAGATAAGGAAAAGACATCATTTATGTTACGCTTAAGAGCATTTGAAGTTGAAGTCTTTGAAGAATATTGAGAGAATAGCATGTAGAGGTTTTCCTTTATCTTCCCCACCTTTTGTTCCCAACAAAGAGGATCAACCTTTTTAAAGCAGAAATCCAATGTAACTAATTTCATTCGTGGGTCTAAAATTTCCCCAAATGCAAGAATAATACTATATTCATCTCAATATTTGTCAAATTTCACCACCATCTTTTCAGCCATATTTCTTATAACTTCATCTCCATCTTATACATTTTCCGTTAAAAGGCATTGAATTTTCCAAACTTGGAAAAAGTACAAATTGGATGTAGGATATCTTGAGCCAGAATCAAATTTATAATTTCAAAAAAGGTCAATAAGAAAACAATTATTTTTTCTACTCTTTTTCATGCCTCCTCTGATGGGTAATACTTGTAGTTCTCATCAACTAGGCGTGAATTTGCAAAAACTCGTTGGTATCTAACAACATTTTAAAGTATCAAATAAGTTGAGTTTCACCTTGTAGGAACATCTAGACACAATCCACATGATGCATCAATATCCCCTATTTGTTGAAGGCATTCTTTAAATTTAATCATTCTACCTTCATAACCCCTAATCTACTTGATGTTCTCTCTAATTTGATCTAGAGCATCACCAAGTACCTTCAACCTTTCTTGTACAATCAAATTTGAAATATATGCACAATAATGCACATGAAAGAACTCTCCACCACAAATCAATGAATTTTGAAAAACCAACTGACTTTTTAAACTTTTCACCAATACATCATTGGTAGAAGCATTATCCAAGGTGATAAAAAATGTTTTCTTTTCAATTCCTCATTGATATGCAAACATTCATTTATCTTCTTGGACAACTCAAATCCAATGTGAGATGGAGGAAAATGGCAAAAGTTGAGAATTTTGGTACTCAACTTCCAATTTGAATCAACATAATGCCCTGTTAAGCAAATCCTACTCGTAATGTTATGTAAGATGTCTATAAGGCCCACTTATATTTATGACTTAATTTTATGACTTATTTTAAAGGGCTTTTCCAATCAGATGGGCCTAGGGCTGGTCCAAAGGATAAAACCCAACCCTAAGTCTGCCCTAACTCACTCATTCTACTCTTTCAAAAAACCTTAGAGCTGTAGTCGTCCCCCTCTCCGCTACGGTTCAGTCTTTGGCCTCCGTCGCACTTGTTCGAGCCAGTTCCGTTTCACGTAAGTTGCCTCCCATCCCATACCTCTTTTGTTTAGCATTGTTGCTTCGAGTCCCAACTAAGGTCGTTCTGGGTAGCTTCGTTTCATACTGTTCTTTATGTTTCCAGCTCGCTAAACTGCTCTAGGAGCTGTTGTGCTTCTCTGTTCGTACCCAAGAACCCAGCTGCTAGCCCTTTTCCAAGTACGGGAAGCTAGGGTTCACCCTTTTTATCGTGTGTGTTCTGCTTGTGCTATTGTTTTATCGTTATAACATGCTTGATGTATTGATATGAACCTATGAATGGCATTATTGAACTATTGGTGATCTGTTGTGTGTTTGTGCATGAGACAACAATGGTGAGCATTGGTTTTCTCGCCCAAGCGAGCATGTCTCTCCTTGGCGAGATTAACAGAGGCTCGCCCAAACTACTTCACGCAAGTAGTCGCTCATGCGACCCACGTTCTTTTTTAGCGAGTGAACGTCTCGCTCAAGCGAGAGGGTTCTCGCCTAAGCGAGATCACGCGTGAAGTTACTATTCCCCCTTTTCGATCCCTCGCCTAGGCGAAGGGGGCTCGCCTGAGCGAGGAGTTGGGCGAGGGCAGTGTGGTGTTTGGTTGTTTCTTTGTTCTTGGATGATTGGCACTTGCTTGGGTGTAATTGTTATGTTAAAAATATGAGATGAATGGTTATGTGTGAGTGTTGTGATTCATGGATGGTGAATGATGGGTTTGGTATGGACTTAGCATGTAATTTAAATGAGAAGGATGGTATCAAAAAGACATGGTATTGATATGAAATACTAAAGATGAGTTGGTATGATTCAATGTTTGGAAACGAATGAGGATGGGTTGAAGATGGTTTGCATGAGGTTATGTGTATGATATGTATTACTTTATTGATCGAGTATGTTTAGTCTGTGTCAGTGCGTAATTCCTTAAAATCTCTAGGTGAGATTTCAGGGTAGTGCTTCAGTCGTCGGGACGTAATTCCATGGCCCCTACTAGTGGGTATCCATGGTGGTGCCCCATCTATATAATTTGGTAAGGATTCAAGGTAAGGTTGCATCCTAACACTCTAAGGAGTCAATTAGTCTCACTTAGAGCGGACTGACTCTTGTGGTGAGAGTAGTAGGAGGCCTGAAACTCATTAAGGGCTAACCTTGTGTGTAGGGGATTGAATCATTGTAACACTTGTAACATATAGCTCGGGGTGAGCATAGTAATCCACCACAAGTGCAAACATCCGCTGAATCCAACCAGATTATATGTATCCGGATGAGTCGAGTCGAGTCCTACTGTATTGATTGGAAAGTCATAACATGCTTGGATGATATATGTATATTGGACTGTGAAAGTATATCTGATTGCATGATAAAATCTTTATGGCTCTAGCTTACCCTTTGCTTGCTTGATTGCTCTGTATGTTGTTCTTCTACTCTTGTGATGATCATCAATTTATTGATGGGAGCAGATGCGAGAGGTACTCGTGGTCAACAAGGGAGAGATGATTCTGCTGCATAGTCTACTTAGACTAGACTTCATGTTCTTATTGGGTTTTTCTTTAGGGCTATGGCCCATGTACTAGTTTGTCTTTTAGATTTCTATATGATTTTATTAAACCTTATAACTTGTTTCTTTTTGGGCATCGTGGTGTGCCTTGGGTTGTAAGGAGGGGTGTTTAAACTCCGAGATTGCGCTAAGATATTATTTAGTGTGAGGCTTCCTTTAATTTCGTTTATTAAATTAAATGGGGTGTTAAATGTCTCTAAATTAGAAGTTAAGCTAATTTACCCAATTAGAAAATTTATCAGCAAATTATTTTCTAAGCATATTTTTTTGTATAGGTGGCAATTATTTTCTAAACATGTTTAGAAAATGGATCTCTAAATTAGAAAATTGATCTTTAAATTATTTTCTAACTAGAAATCAACTTTTTTTATAGTTAAAATCTTAGTAGCTAATGTTAGTAACTAATTTATAATAAAAATTATTTTAGTTATTAATTTGTAAACAATTATAATTTTTTGAAAATATTTTGTTAATTAATAATTTTTAATTTATAAATTGATATCTAAATTTGTCATTGTAGTAACTAATTAACTTTTCTATACAATTATCACTATTCAAGAATTTTCTTGTACTGTACTTTAATAACCAAAATAATTTAAAAAAATACATAACTAAAATAAAAAATCGTTATCAAATTTTATGGAGAAAAAGGTTACGTTTCAAAATAACACTATATTAAAAAGGACTTTACATCTATTAAATTGAGAAATGAGATGTAATTCCAAATTTACCCATTTTTTTTATTACATCAATTATTTAATAATTTATCCAAATACTCCAGTTATAATCTAGCTTTTATAATAATTATAAGGTTAAATTATATTTTTTCCCATTTTCTTAGTAAAATATCGATTTGGTCTCTCTACTTTTATTTTATATCAATTTGGTCTTTATTTTGAGAAATTTGATGCAATCATATCATTTTCGTTAGTGGTGTAATAACAATGTTAAAGAGGTGAAATGTGTAAGTTCTTGGATTTTTCTCATTTTTTGATTTATTTACTTCTTTTTTAAATTAAAAAATGTGTCATGTGTCAAGCTGACGTCAGATCACGTGACAATGACAGTAAAATTATGATGTGACAATGACGATAACACGTGTTGTTATCCACATTATATTCTTCAATTTTACCTTTTAAATATTTTTTAAATAAAAATAATTATTTTATTAATATTATCTTTTAAGTATCATTTATTTAATTTAACAATTTTTTATTTGACTATTTTTCTAAGCTTAATCATTATAAATGAAAATTACTTATTATAAAATTATAAAAATTATTTATATTTAATTTTATAATTATAATAATAACAATAATTATAATTTATTTATTTTATTATCATAAAAAAAGTAAATACAATAATTTTACTTGTTTATATAAAAAAATTTGGATATACTCTTTCAGTTCCTATTTTTTTCAAAAATATCAAGTTGATCTTATAATGATTTTTTTGTCTCAATTTAGTTCTGATTTTTTAGAAAATGATGTACTTTGATTATTTTTGGTTGAATTTCTTGAATCAGATCAAGGTTTTTTCACAAAATTAAAGTTGTGAATAAGGATGGTTTGTTTTGTTGGTGTAATTGACATAATCTTAGTGTCAATTTTGATAAAAAATCTTTGCTCCACTTTAAAAAATTTAACAAAAATAATCAAATTGCTTAAATTTTTAAAAATCAGAAAAAAATATTAAGACAAAATAATTAGAGAACTAACTTGACATTTTAAAAAAAATTAATTTAACCAAATTTTTTTCACTCCAAAACTCTGGTTAAAAATATGTCGGTGCATACAGAATTATGATGCACCACCCACCCCTGCACCAATCTCACGACATTTTTCGCATTTTTTTTTATCGACAAAGAATTAAATTAAATTAATAATAGAATTCTTGAGGGGTGCTCTAACATATTTACAAAAAAGATGAGAGAAAGATGTAGTTCAAAACCTCTCAAAACAACGATAAAACTTTCACGTACAAAAGTTAAGACTCCCCTAGACATTAGGCATAAAATATATATCATAGGGACCTTCGAACAACATCTGAGCAACATTCTTAGAAAGGAAATAGAATTTTAATAGGCGTCAACAACATACTATGCTACTACAATAATCTGACAAAACAATTAAAATTGTACATTTCTCGCATTTATTTTCCAAATTTTTTTTTCATATAAATAACTGAATATATAAATAAAAATTATTCATTTAAAATTTAACATATTTTATACTTTTAAAGTTTTTATCAATTTTAACATTTAAAATATTTTTTAAATATCCTTCATGGATATATTAGATCTCAACCTTCACCAATAAAAAGGTTAACAAATAACCTTTAGAAATTCTTAAATTTATTATTTTATCTTTCTAATATATTTTCTCTCAAAATTTTAATATAAGAAAATTATTTAATAAAATAAATAAGATCATCATTGTCAGAATAATGAATGTCTCGTGTACTTCTCTGTAAAAAAAAACCTGGCAGAACCACGTGCTTGAATCTGATGAAAAGGAAAAATTGGCACTGCCAGCAGTGCCGCACTGTATTTGGCGATAAGATTAAAATAATTTATAAATTTTCCACAAATGACTTTCCTTTTAAGGTAATTAATTAACAACAAAAATTGGTGAAGCGCTCGCACTAGTCAACAAACAGTTGTGTTTATTACGATGGTAAAATAGTTTGGATGAATAACATTACAAATTATTTTAAAATTTTTTAAAGGGTCATGAATTCGGTTCCAAGAGATATTCATCCTCTAAAATTAGAAACTGAAAAAGATACCTACAAAATACATTCTGATAATATGAATGATTACAAAATTAATTGTACCACACCTAGCCAAATTAGATAAAATAAGTAAACAATGTGCATATCAAGGCAGCCAAGTATCTAGCCTAGGCCGACTTAGCCTAACCTACATCAACGTAAGCCATCAAGACAAATAGCCGGCCTAGACCGACTACTCCAGCATATCCGCTAAGTTTAGAACCTAGGCCGACCACTCTAATGAACTCAACATAATGGAGACATCCACGTCCAATAATGCTCTACCTGGGTTTGGGCCCTGGCCCACTCACAAGCCCTACCTAGAGCCCAAGTCAAGGCCTAGCCCATGAAATGGTCAAACGTCATTAATGCTCTATAAATACACGTGGACTCCATCATTTAAAGGTACGCATTCATTAATCACTGATTTGACTTTCGGAGAATTTTGACTTACTTGAGCTTCAGAGACTCTTCTGCAGGTAACCCCTCCTGGGTCCAAGCTAACATGTATCGACCAGTCAGAGGCCAATTGAGGAGATAGCGGACTACATGGTAAGGTGACGCTTGTGCCTAACTTATCTTATTTGTTCTCTGTAGGAACAATTGGCGCCCACAGTGGGGTACGAGACGAACACCTTTAGTACCCGCTTTTCTCTGAAGATGGTTTCTACTCCCAGCAAAGCTGGAGCGAACAAGCAAGCGGATGCTGGTCCCTCTAGACCTCCCAGCATCACCCCTGACTTGGCCGCCATCCTAGACGGCCAAGCAAAGATGCAACAAGAACTCGCGAACTTGAAGAAGCGCAGTGCTGAAGAAATGGAGGCGTTGAGACAAGAGAACTCTCGCCTCAAGCGAAGGATCGAGGCGGATCCCAACCTGAAGGGAAAAGCCAAAGAAACCTCTGAAGCTGTGAAGTCTCCAGCTTTCCAGCCTACAGAGGAAGAAAGTGAATACAATCCCACCCCCCACACCTTCACCACCACCCAACAAACACCTGTTACCTCTACCCATCCCCATCACTTTCCATCCGGTCAACCGGGGCTCACCGCACCCCCAACTCCCGCCCCCACCCTCCCTACCACCCATATCCCCTATAACATACCCACCGCCCTCCATACCACACATATCCCACCCTACAACCCACAATATCTTCCCACAACCCACATTCCTCCTCACAACATCACCTCCACCTTTCCTGCTATGATCAACCACCCACCCCCCC
>Ga0214544_1004169_pt1 | contig 29186 bp, 12 predicted proteins | sample CNSS3metaG_FD_160074 | JGI IMG/M metagenome (GOLD analysis project Ga0214544, IMG submission 160074) | Root nodule microbial communities from cowpea collected in UCLA plant growth center, Los Angeles, California, USA - CNSS3 | ecosystem: Host-associated > Plants > Roots > Nodule | place: USA...
CAAGAGTCTTTTGTGGTGTTTTTGCATATTTTGGAAGTGTAAGGGTGGATACTTTGTAAAACTTTTGAAATAGTGCAAAGTCAAGCTAAGGTTGCCTTGACAAACTGGATGTAGCTCAGGTTTGAGTAAACCAGTATAAAAATCTCGTGGTGTCCTCTCTTCTCTAACCTTTCTCTCTTCTCTAACGGTGTGCAGGCGTAGTTTTGTGAAGTTAGATGGTTGGCTGGGAGGGAGAGACCTATGTGAGTGAATTGGAATAGAAATTAGGTGATGAAACAGGAAGGAATAGTACACAGGGATTAATTGAGAATGAGTCCATTTAAGAAGTGTGATGGTATGTTTATGTCAATGTGTGGCTGTGGGAATGGTAATTAAAAAAAAGGGAAAATGATAATTCTAATTGAGATTGCAGGTTTTGTAAAACATGGGTTTCTTTAGGTATGTACTTTTGGGATGTTGGAAAATAATGCATTAGTAGGTTAAGGTATCAATCATAAATTGTGTAGCCTTAATTAGAAGGTATTTGAGTGGAAGGTGTGGTACTATTGCAACGTGATATAAGAGGTTGTTTGACTATGAGATACTGGATTGTGTGTCATTTTTCATAAGTTAGATTAAGTCATTGGATAATTATAAACACTCTATTTCGTCGGGCAAGTAAAATTGTTTTTGAAAATTTTAGATGCATAAATAAGTAAAACTAAAATGTATAAAAGTTTGTGAAAAATATAATTTATGTTTGTGTTTTTTTTTTTGCGTTTATTTTATTTTATTTTCTTTAGAATGAATTGATAGCCTAGTTTTTTTTTCACCCCTAGTTTTAGTTTTTACACTCTTGTTCCACATTGGACCCAAAAAGCCCAAAAGTTTTTCACACCAGAATTTAATCTTCCTACACCCTAAAGCTTTTTTTTTCCCCACCGAACTCAATTTTGGACCTAGTGAGGTTGGTGCAAGGCGGGACGGTTAATAAGGTTCCAATTAGTTACTTTTTTCAAAAAAAGCATCGTGGCAAAACTGCAGGGAGGTTATTTTTGGTGGAGTGATCATGGAAAAGGAAAAAATGATAAAAAGAAAAAAAAAACCACCACAGTGTCATTACGAAAAAAAAAACATTAATTACCACATTGTAGAGGAAACACACAGTTTTTTTATCCTCTTTTTTTACTCACAAAGGTTCATCTTTCCGGTTACCAATTTCACCGAAGAGTCACCGAGAGGAACCCAAAGTTGTCACGTGTTCTGTTTCAGTTTCAATTCTTTCATTGTCGGCGCTAATCAGGTTCCCTTATTTCTTTTCCGCTTTGATTTCTTTCTTACTCTGATTGTGGGCCTTATTGCATAATATTTGCTTTGTTCTTCCGATGGTGTTTGCATGGGTCGAACTTAATTTAGGGTGTCTGGATTGGTTGAAGTATTCCATGAAAATGGCTGTTAAAATGTAAGATTAATAATATTGGGCTTTGGAAAATTGTGGGGTTTATTATGTTTAAATGGATGATGAAGATTCATGTTTGTTTAGATGAGAAACCTTCAACTTTTAGGAATTTAGTTTAAACCTGTTTCGTTTTATTTGAAAGGGTGTATACAGTGGCTTAATCTGGAGTTTTTTTTTTTGACTTGAAACGTGAAATTAGTATTAGGTGTGTGTTAACTTTTTCTCTATAATAAAATTTGGTTTGTTTGTTTTTATTTGAAACGTGAAGTTGGAATAAATTTTATACCGATGTTAAATTTTGATTTGTTTTGAAAATATTAATGGATTTATTGGTTTTAAGTGGTCAGGTTTGTTTTGAGAATGTTAATTGATTAAGTAGGTGATTAGGTTATTTTACTCATTGCTGAACGCGTTATTTAATAATGTAATGGAATTGGAAGGCTTTCGTATTGGGTTTTGATTGTGGACAATAAATCCTTTCATTTCATGTCCGAGGATAGCGTTGAATGTGTTGCTAGGTGGTGTGTGCAGGAATGCCATCTGGCAGCCCTTAGGCAACGCCAAACGATAGCGTTGAAGGTAGTGACTTTCCTTACTTACATTTTGTGTGTTGTGATGTGAGACTTAGACTAGGAGATGTTGATTGTGTCATGAATGGGTAGGTTCATGACTGGTGGTGAACACGTGATGATATGAGCGGGGAGGTTCATATCCTGATACTCTTGTGTGGAGATACGAGTGGGGAAGTTTGTATGTTTTGTGCTCACACTTGAGAGTTGCTGCAAGAGGAGAGGTTCGTAGCTGGTGGATCACGTGTGTTGGACTACAGGAGGGGAGGTCCGTAGAGTTAGACTACGAGCGAGGAGGTTCGTAGAGGTAGGGTCACGAGCGGGCAAGTTCGTGGAAGCATGATATATCCTGAGTCCATGGTCAATTATTTGTGTGACTTACAGGTTCAAAAACCTTGGGGTAATAAGGTATTGGCCAAGAATTAACTTATATGTTAATTGTTTTTTAGCTCACCATTTATGTTTGTGTTTGGCGATGATCGTGTGACTTGTCACACGGGAGCAGATGATATTCTAGGTGATGTTGTTGATGCGTAGCGATGGAGAGAGGGATAACATGAGACTTTTGGCTAGGGATTTTGATTATGTTTTTTTTTTTTAATTTAGTCGGTTTATTGGAAGTTGTGATACATTTATGAATTGATTTATTTAATTTTAAGCGCGTTGAATAATTTTCAAATTTTTCTGCGTTTGAGAATAATAAGTTTTGAGGTTTGAATTTCAATTATTATCTATTTATTTTATTTAAGTAATTTCCAGTAGGGATGTTATCCCTGATTAGTAGTTAGGAATAATGTAGATGGAAGAGTGGTATCAGAACTGCGTGTGAGAGAATATTGCTCTCTTTGTGGTAGGGTATGCCAAAAGACTGACTTAATGCCAAAAGACAAAAAACACATGATATCAGTTTTATATCCTTACCAGCAAAGACCAGAGACCTCTCAACATGTTACTGAACAGTCAAGTTCATCACAAACCGTTCACTGGTCCAACCCATTAGGAACCATTCATTAGAAACCCAAAATTATGTATTATCCATAAAATTAATAACCATGTGCAATATAATTGATACTAACAAATAATATAATTTATTGATTAATGTAATCCACAATAATAACAAAATAGAGAATAATAATTTTATATAATAAAATTATATAAAATACAATACATGTTTGTGCTTTTTATTTAACTCTATTGTACTCAACTAAGTGGAACTTAATTAACTGACTTATGTCCATATATTTCTACTTCTTATAATGAGAAGGTTTTCCCACATTAAAAATATTAGTGTTCTCTGTTATGATTATTGTTGTCATTTTCTATTATTGTTACTCCTCAAATATTCTTGCAAGTCTAGGAGTGTGAGATTCTAGAAATTTTAATAATTAGAAAAATATACAAATATGATTAATCATTTCAAGTAAAAGATGAAACTTTTTATTAGTCATAATTTAAAGGATTTATTTTATTTTAAAATATTTTCTAAGAAATAATATTTTTTGAATAATTATTGAATTAGAAAAAATGGTATTAGATATTGTTAGATATTAGTTGATATTCTTGGATATTGTTATAGTTTTACAAATTAAAATGTATCTTGAGATATTGTTAAATATTATGAGATAACTTGATATATTGTTATATATTGTTATTAGATAATAATAAGTGAGAATAAAATATTGTATTTTCCTTAGAAATATTAGGCATATTAACATCACATTAGAAGCAGGGACATGATTAAGGCATTTTTTTTGTTGACCATATATAACTCAGTGCCAAACAACCAACTTGTAAATAGTCATCGTTTGTTGATAGCCTATTTGAGCCTAATTTTTTTGAATTATGCACCTTAATCTCAACTTTAATTATTATCCTTTCCCTTTTGCACATTTAGGGATAAAGAGCATAGGTTCATTTTATTCAACTGTAAGGGTAACTGGTTGGTGGAATTATACTCAAGGAAGATAGGGGCTGAGTATTATAATTTACTCTTTAGTATTGTGAAGGAATGTATATATCTACTAAAAAAAGAACAAAAAAGAGAGAGTGAATTATGAATGAAAAAGAAACGCTTTGTGTACTGAGGTCTGAATTGTGATAAATTGAGAGTAGAAATGGATTTGGGTTTGAATTGTGATATGTTCTCCTTTCTAAAGTTGTGCTTATGTTATCTTGAAAAACATAATTCTTGGAAGCCTAGCCTCATTACAATCTTGAAAATACCTTAAGATCCATGTTGATTGTGTGTTTATGGTTGGATTGAAAATGACTGGCAATTTTGATTTGTTCAATTTCAGTGGAAAATGAGAGAAACACATGCCTGTGAGATCTTAAGAGAGAATTTCCTTGGTTAGAATCAGTTGTTCTTACAATTGCTTTTCCTGAAAAATTTGCTGCACTTTATCCTACTTTTGTTTGACAATTGGATTCATCGTTTGCTTTTTATTTTGAATATGTGGTTTGGAATGCAAAAGTTTTCTGGTAAGGAACTGTGAAAATAATTTCTCAATAACCAATTTCAAAGTTTGAGTTTTAAATGGTTGTTAGATCTTAGTACTTGGCTTGAGGAAGAGCAAGATGCTAGGTTGTAAGGAGTTGATAAGTGCCAAAAATCAGTAATTTTCATACGAAACTTTGACACTTCTGCTTGTAATTTGTGTTTATATGATATTTGATTGTCCCTGATCTAGGAAAAATGAGCTTCAATCACACGTTTCCAAGTTTCTACTTAAAAGAAATCATTTGATCCCTATTTTGTGTATTTTTCAGGTAAACTAAAGTAGAGGAGGAAAGAACTTAAAAAAGAGTAAAGGAGAAATCAAGAAACAGAGACAAAAGGGAAGAACTTGTGCCACAATTTGCTCAAATCAAAGTAATCTCGCTCAAGCCAAAGCAATCTCACCTAAGCAAGACACTTGTCGCCATTCTCGCCTAAGCGAGAAGCACTCTCGCCTAAGCGAGAAACACTCTCGCCTAAGCGAGAAACACTCTCGCCTAAGCGAAAGTTCGAGCACCAGACAGTGAAGCTTGCATCATTCTCGCTTAAGTGAGAGTATCTTTCTTCAACATGAAGTACATTCTCATCTAAGCAAGACTCAACTAGCTTAAGCAAGAGCTCGTGCAGTATATATATTCCATGAGTTCAGAAAGAACAAAAAGACTGGAACGAAATTGTGTGGAAGGACGAACAACACAAGATCCATAGTTTCTAGGATTTTCTTCTTAGCTCTTAGGATTTTAATGGCTACCATGCATGGCTAATCTCTTCTCTTGGGATTGAATGTAATCAATTCAAACTTGGATGTAATCTGGTGATATTTATATATAACATTTCTGTTTCTACTCAATATTATTGTTTTGTTCTTAATGCTTGATTCTATCTGATCAATAGATTCTTGATTGTGTTTTTTAGATCTAACTGGAAAGTGTTTCTGAAAATATGATCTGAACAATGGTACTTGATGTATTGTAATGCTAGGAATAGATTTCAATATATCAATTGCTTATAACACTTGAACATAATGCTGGATTAATTTGTTGAATATGTGAGGAACCAATATTCAGGGGACTAATCAAATGAATTTTATACGTGAGGAATCAGTACAAATGATTTTTGGGTTTTGCATCAATATTATTAAATTCAGATGTTGTATATTTATATTTATCCAGATTCAAGACAAGTGAGATAGGTGAAATTCAATCCCAGTTTCCCTTACTGAACTTTTTCTAAACTTTCTGCTTTTACTATATTATATTTATGCCAACTTAGTATAATAATCAATGGTAAATCAAATGAATATTATATATATATATATGTTGATTGAGATAATTATCTATTTTAATTGAATTTGTTCCTTGTAGGATCGACACTCTTACTTAAAAATAATTATACTACAGTTGATTATTAGTATGCTTGCCAAGAGATCAATATATCTTTATTTCAACGAGCTCCATCTTTTTTAAGTTTAAGCATTGTCTTTTATATATTTTTTTTGGATCACTTATCACCTTTGATTTTTTATTTGTAATTGAGTTATTTAGTGATATTCAATCACATGTAAAATGTTATTGTTTCTTCTCTAAAAAAAATGTATTATTTATTGACAGGTCAACAAGAAATGTGAAAACATATGGTCATAATAAAGCTAACTTTTACATCAAAGAGGTACTATTAAACTTTATAATGTTGATTTGGTAATTTGATCTGAATCTTATTTATAGTCCGTAATTATTTATTTCGATCATTCTATTCTCATATATGAGATCAGCAAATGAAAGGCAAACTATTTCCTATACATGTACTCTCTAAACCAGTTTTGTTCTTAAATTTATAATAAATTTACATTATTATAATATTATTTAGTGTAATATTTTAGTTATTGGATTGGAATGGCTTTCCATTCATCTTGAGAGATTTCTTAGCACAATGAGCAATCCAAGAAGCTTTAAGCATATAATTAATTTTGGGATTTAGTGAATTATGGGTCGTTCATCTTCGAAATTATTTTTTTAATGCAAGATAAATGTATTTGATCATGAATGTCCTTATGCTTTTTTTTTATCTTAAAAAATTTTCAGCCCACTTTGAATGGTTCCAGTAATTGCCTTACTTGGTTTTGGATTATTTGACAGAGATTGAACCACATGTTGCTTTTACTATTTTCCGCGAAATCTTAATTGTGAAATTTAATAGTATTTCTCATGGCTCATATAGTTTCTCATATTGATGTGTGTCTCTTCACATGTGGGGACTTGCATTCTAATAAAAATTCCCATGTCTCACACAAGTAAAACATTGCATGTTTAAAGTTTGCAAGTAGAAAATAGAATCTGGGAGACGTTTTCTAATAAATTTTTTTATATTTTTAATGTTAAATTATGAATAGTTCAACACAGATTCGAACAACTAATGAAAACATTTTCTATTCGAAAGAAAAGGTAGATTCTTCTTCTTCTATCGAACAATTGATGATAAATTAGTGAGGCTTTTAACAATCAAGCATTGATGGATTCCTTTATTTTATGTCAGACTATTATATACAACATGCTCATTTCTTACTACTTACAAGACAAGTTATCATTGTAGTTAAATTTGTCAATATTTACAATCAAACTACACCTCCCTAACGTTCAAATCTTCCATTTCATTTCATTATTATGCTTAATGTTATAATTAGCATTTAATATTCATTACATATATACATATATAATGAACAATTACAATAATATTTATTTCAGTTTGTTAAATGAATATAATATATTATTAAATACAATTATTTATAAGAAAAATAAATTTATTTACTATAAAAATGTCAACATTGGCCACCACGTTATTTCCTTCGCTGATTATTAACCATATATGTTATGGTGTATTAAACAATCAAATTAAACAATAACATAGAAATGAAAGCTGGAAAAGCATTAAGATATAACATACTGAAGTTAAGGTACAAAATGACTTAACTGCATTGACCATAAAGATGTGTGTAACACATTGAATAGTAACGCAAAAAATATGTCTAACATGGCTTCCATTAACTGACTTTTATAATTGTTATGAAATCATTGATCTATTTCCATCCACACCTTACACTGCAAAACCACACATTCGCTTTTTCATTGTAAAGAATATACCTCTTCCTTTTCTTCTTCCAAATACTAAAAATTTTAATTTAGTCATTACATAATGTCAATAACAGGAAATAAAATATCACTTCACATCGTTTGCAATAAAAGTTTTATTTGTTAAAAACTGAAAATCTGCAGGATTATAATCCAGGTTGAAATAGTGGCATTCAACTTGCGTTGGATTCAAGCAGCAGAAAATATCTTTGTATGTATCATATTATATCCTAAGTTGAAAGTTATTGTTTCCTTAGAACTTCAAATGAACAATGTGAGGGTGCTAAAGCTTATAATAGTTAGCAATTTCATATTTGTGTGAGAAATAATATTTAATTGAAATGACTATAATTATTCATCAAGATTAGAAAAAATAATGATTTTCATCATAAAACTAACACAGAAACGAATGTTTAGATATGTTATTTTAGACTTTTTATGTTTGTTGAAGGATCAACTTTATAGCGATGTCAATTAACGTTCGTTGTTCCTAAAATACACATAAATTAATGTTTGTTGGATTTATAACTGATGTTAATTTATGCTTGTTGCAGGGACAACATATGTTAATTTGTGGCCTTGTTTTTACAAATTTCAAGCCAAAATTTACAACATTTGAAAATTTCAAAATTTTCTAAGTAGTATGAGTATCTCAAATAAAGTTGTAAAATATAGATAAATGGGTAAAAATTACTAAAAAAAATACCGTAAATGATGATGAGTGCATTCCTCACCTCATTTCCAACAACTTTTCTTTTTGGACCATCTCTATCTGTGGTTTGTAGAAAAAGTTATGCTCATTAGTTTTTAATCACCAAATCTTGACAACTCTAAATATGTCATCATTGTGTGAGATGTGAATATTCTACAATTGAATATAACCTAATAGAAATTATCACACAAAAAATTGAGTCAAAAATAATTTTCTAACACTACTAAAAAAACTCATATTTCCTACCAATTTTGTTTTGAAATTTTTTTCGTAGAAAATACTTACAAATTTTGTTGTGAAAAAAAATTTGCAAGAAATTGCTACCAATTTTCTTGCAAAATATTTTGTATAAAACACTTTTCGCAAAAAAAATTGTAGGAAATACTTGCAAATTTTATAATTTTGTAGGAAATGATTACCCACGAAGAAATTACTTGCCAATTAAAATTCGTAGAAAAAATGACAGAAAAAAGTCTTTTCTTGCAATTTTTTTTAATAAATTTGCAAAAACAAACTCCCATGTAATATGAGAATTTCTAGTAGTGTAACTATTTTTAGTGAATTTTTGTAAAACCCTAGAAAATGGTATTTTAGAAGTGATAGTGGTTTAAAAATAGTGAGACTCGAATATTTTAATATTAAAAGGTTTTAGGATAAATAGAGTTGTTATAAACGAGTTTCATTATTTTGAAACACAACATCTCTCTAAAAACTACTTTTCTATAGCTCTCTGACTTCTCTCTAAGAGTTCTATCTTTCTGGTTGTTTGATTGAAGAATTGAGACCGTAGGATTGCTCCTCTCGGTGAGTTCTTTAATTTGGACCGATCAATTTCTTTGTTCACGTAAGTTAAGTTTCCGCTCTTGTTTTTTGTCTTTTCTGTTGCATGTAAGCTCTCTTCCGCTTGCATGCATCGTTTTATTTATCAGTATAAGTCTCTACTGATCAATTATCATAATGGTATGTCTTTATCGTTCTTGTGATGTTTCTATGTGTCGATAGAGGATCATGTGGAGTTAGAGATGTTTGACGTTTATAGAGTTGTTTAAGCAAGATACCAGGTAAGGAAAGCTAATTTCTCTGTCTCAATTCATAAATCTATTAAGAATGCATATTGTATGTTTAATTTGTGATTGATTGATGTATATGATATGCGAGATTGCTTATGATGTTGAAAACTTTGAATATGTGTGTTTTTCCTATTAATTGAGAATAATTGGTGGTTTAAATGTGTTTTGCATTCAATTGGTATGAATAATTAGATAGAATTGATGTTTGATAATTGAATGATCTCTGCACTGGTTTTGGAGTGGTATGGACTAGTTAAAGATGCATAAAACGGGTTAGATTAGTTTTTGTATAATTCTGCAAAGTTGTACACTCGTTGGGCAAGTGAGTTGATCTGTAGAATTATGCAGAACACTGATTTATAGAATTATGCAGAACACTGATCTTCAGAATTATGCAAATTCGCAAATTTGTTGGGCGAGTAATTCTTGCTTAGCGAATTTCCAAGTTAGGAACTTCCAAACATGGACCAATGGTTGGGCGAGTAAGTATGGACCTGAAACTTGTGTTCTTGAGTGTTTTGAATTGTAATTTATGGTTATGGAAGCTAATTGGGATGATGATTGTTTTAGATATGATTAATATATGCAATGTAATGTGAGATTGTTTATATGAGATTGAGAGGTGATAAAACTAATTCAAAGAGAATTAGTCATGAATTGTGGTAGTTTATGCATTGAGGTAGGGATTGTCTTGGCAGTTATCTTGACGCTCTAATAATCATTCAAATTCTCAAGTAGAGAGGAAAGGGGTATGTGGTGAGAGGAGCAGGAGGTCCTAGCCAAGGGTTTTTCCTTGACCATAGGTGTTAACGGACTGACCTTGTATGTGGTAGAGTTTTCACTCTTAATATGTCGCTCTGCAAAGCATGAGATGCCATTACAAGTGCAGAACTGACTGGATCTGACCTCAATGTACGTATTCAGATTAGTTGAGTCGTAGTTTATAAATATATGTATGTGAATATCTGTTTATCTATATATGTTATATATATATATATATATATATATATATATATATATCAGTGTGTATGTGTACACATATATCAATATTATATTCTTTAAAAGTCATTAGTTTACCCTTCTTCTGTGTTTTTGTCTTGTATTGATCACCTATTTGGTGGGAGTGGTGGTTGCAGTTTCGGAGGCACCTCTAAAGGTTGAGGAGCCATCTTTTAGGTCGGAAGAAAGTCTCAGTGGGAAGCTGTTGTAAGCGGTTAGCTTGTGTCTAGAGTTAGAAATGTATGGTATGTATAATTGATATATTTATATAGTCCGATCATTTGTAAGATTGTATTAATATACTTTATACATTTGTTTATTTATTTCGAACACTAAGATGAAACATCTTATTTTATTAGTTGTAAGCTGTTAAAATTGAAATGTTACAATTTTACAAAAGCAAAATCATATGAATTTTGTTGAGCTTGAACAATTCTATCATAACACGCTAAAAAGGAGGTCTAAATTGAGTCTCTAATTGCAAAATTGCTGACATGAATCCGTTTTTTCATTTGGAATCACGGAACTACTTTTCCAAAAATAAATTGCATTTATATCAACTATGTCCATATTTGGTGTATGATGATAATAATCGAAGAAATTTTCCGCTTTGAAAATTTATTTAAGAATTATTGTAAGTCCATTAAAGTGAGGAAACTCTAACGAACGTCTTTAACATGAAACGTCAATGCAACAAGCGAAACCACCCACTGATCAATGATGTTTGAGATTGTGCCACCAATATGCTAATATTGATTCAGAATTAAAGTGCCTAAAGAGTGTTGTAATTGCTCAAAACATTCTTGATTTGTCGCATACATTTGATTCACAAGATTGCAATTTGACATAGTTCTTCATCGGGATCTACGGATTGAGCTTGTAAATCCCTCGTACACATGTTTTCAGCCATTAATGTTAATGAAAACATCAATAAAATAAATTTGATTTCAATTAACCAAATCAACAACTAAGAATCTTTATTAGTTGAACAAAAACGTTTAAGAACAAGGAATTTAAATCCAAGAAGGGTAACAAAACAAAAACAAAATAAATTAAGACAGGAAAAAGTCTTCAATTTTGGCTAACCTCATCCATGTTCATATTTAAAGAGACTTTAAAAAAGAGACAAATTCATGAAAGAACTCAAAAAAGAAAAAAAAAAGGATATTAAAGGAAAGATCATTTTCAAAGATGAGTTTCATAACACAATTATTAACGTCAATGGAAAACTTCAAAATCTTTTAATAACACATTTATTTTGCAATTCCTTGAGCCCTTACCTCTAACCCGTATCACATGATTCCAAACTTTTTCTTTCTCAACTACCTTTATCATCTTAACTTATTTTCTCACACTACATATCACAACAACATTTCATACAAATAATAATATAAAATTGACTTAAATACTTTATTGGTCCCATTTTCATAAATTTTGTTTCGTTTGGTCATATTTTTTTGAAATATTTAAAATGATCTTAATGTTTATAAATTGTGATCAATTTGGTTCTTTTTTACAGACGTCGTTTCAATCGTCAACGAAAGGAGAACAGTAAATGACACGTGTCACTTCGTGGTTTTTAAAATTTTTTTAATTTTAAAAATGTTGTCCACGTGTCAAGTCAAGTCAGCATTGTGACATGTGGTAGTGTCAGTGCCACGTGTCCAATGTCACTGCCACGTGTCAACTTAGTGTCATTGCCACCTGTCAGTGTTTCGTGACTTATATTAACTCGATCTCAATTTTTATTAATTTTGTTCAATTTAGTTCTATTTTTCGTTATTTTTGTTCAATTCACCAAATTTAATTTTTATATAAATGTTATACTGAAAATTTTATTTTTGTTAAAATTCACATTTATTTTAAATATTTCTTTTATTATTTTTATACCAAACATAACTATACTTTTGAAAGGAAATTATTATATATATGTTTGATTTTTGCTACATGTAAAAAATATGGTTAAAGTTAGTTGAAAATTAGAGCATAAATTCTTCATTGTTGTTAAAATTAAAAGGAAAATTCTTCATTATTTCTTAAATGATAAGGAAAAGTCTTAAATATTTTTAAAATTAGAAGGAAAATTCTTTATTATTTTTAAAATTAGAAGGAAAATTCTTTATTATTTTTTTAAATATAAAGAAAATTCTTAGTGTAAATTTAAATTTTAATAGAAATAAAAATTTCAGTATAACATTTATATAGAGATTAAATTTGGTCAATTTGGAGAGGGGTAAAATTGGGACTGATCTAAACAAACATAACGAAAATTTGGGACTAAATTCAACAAAATTAACTAAAATTAGGATCGAATTAAATATAAGTCACGAGACACTAACATGTGACAATGACACTAACTTGACACGTGGTAGTGACATTGGCACTGACACTGCCACATGTCACAATACTGACTTGACACGTGGACACCATTTTTAAAATTAAAAAAAATAAAAAAAAATCATTAAGTGAGACGTGACAGTTATTATTCACCTTACGTTAACAATTTAAACGGCGTTTGTGAAAAAGACCAAATTGACCACAATTTACAAAAATTATGATCATTTTAAACATTTCAAAAAAATAGAACCAAACGAAACAAAGCTTACGAAAATTGGGACCAATAAAGTGTTTAAGCATATAAAATTTAGTTATGATATTTTCAATAATACCACATTATTTAAAGTTATAAGCAAAAGTAATTTAAATATATATTTTTCTTCAACCTTCTAAATCACCTTGAACGTAATAATTAATCTAATAACATTATCTTAATGAATTTAAGGTTAAAACAAACATATTTTACAATTTAGCAATAGTTACTGTAATTATAAAGAAACAAATGTATTGCTGAATGTCAAGTTACACTATTAAAAAAATTTATAAATTTTGTTATGAAAAAACATTTGCAGTAAATTGCTGGAAATATTTTTGCAAAATATTTTATATAAAGCACTTTTCACAACAAATTTTGTAAGAAATACTTGCGAATTTTATGATTTTATAGAAAATAATTACTCACGAAGGAATTATCTTGTCAATTAAAATTCTTAGAAAAAATAATAAAAAAAAAATTTTTCTTACAAATTATTTTAACAAAGTTACAAGAAAAAATATCATATAAAAAATATGAAAATTTGTAATAGTGTTATAAAATTAAGTCAAAGTCCTTTTAAAAATATGGATACGCTAAAATTACAATCATTATCAAATTTGAAACCATCACTAGAATTTTAAAGGCCAAAATCGTACCATTTTAATGCGTGATAAATTAAAGAAAAAAAAAACATTCAAAAAATAGAACAGGAGAATTACAAATTTTTAGTTTCTATATTCTTACAATAAAAATATGTATACTCTCTAAAAGAGAATTTAATTTTGTGCATGGAAAAAGTAATTTTTTTTATAAATCAATTAAATATGATCTTAAATAAAATTTTATAGTAAGGTTATTATAAAATTAACAAATTTATTATATACCGCAATATATTATTAGGCGATTAATGTATGTTAGCTATATCTGCAAGAAAGTAGAAAACAATACTAAACATCTAACTACATTTTGCGTGAGGAAGGAAAGATAAAAATGAAAGAGAGAAAACAAACAAAAAGTAAAGAAAGAAGCGGTTGACGTAATAACTATTTTGATAGAAACAAAAAACTGCAATAGCAGTAAGATAGGAAAAAAAAAACTGTTTATCTATAATAAGCAAGCAAAGCTTCAACAAAATGTTATCATAAATAGAAATAATGGTTAAAATTATAGTAAAATAAAATTTTAAAATAATTCAAAAATAAACTAGTTATATTTTAAATATTTTAAATCATCTTTTTTGAATGAGAAGATAAATAAGAATAGGAAAATTTTGTTGAAACAATTGCAAGTCAAAAGAGGCAACATAGTTGGGTCATTGGTTTTGTTTTGAGTTAATCCACCGACACAACAAAGTCCGAAAAGCAGCCTATCTTCCACTAAAATCTTCTGAAGATACATGTTTTTTTTTTCTTAAGTAAATTATTTATCAATTACTTAATATCATCACAAATTAGATTAATTAAATTACACATTTAATTTAAGATGAAACATAATGATAATTACAATAATTGAAAACGAAATTAAGATAAGATGCAATCTGTTAGGCGAAATATGATTGTGTCAAGAAAAGACAATCCTCGAACACAAAACAGCTGGCAGCTCAAAGCTTTGACCATGTTAAATCACGTTGACTTAATCACCAGCTCATATATATATATATATACCAAACATTATTTGACAGTTAATAATAAAACTTGAAGTTAATTTCAAGAAAAACAATTATTACGAAATTAGTTTTATTTTTATTTACTTACATTGTAATTATAATTACTCAAATTTAAAACTAAATTTATGGTTCCTATATTTAAAGACCAATGTCATCACTTAATGTATAAAAGGCTAATATCTCAAAATTTAATGGATCATTATTGTTACACAAAACCATCATGTCTTAAATAATGCCATGCTAATTTACATTTGCTTGGTGTCTTATAAAAGCAATCTTATTTTATTGAATATTTTTCTAAGGATCTTATCCAAAATACAAATGAATGCTTCGACGTTCTAATCAATTAGGTACCAAAGGGTCATTTTCATAAAATAGTCACATATTTGCACTTTAGGACACGGAAATCCATGATCGGTGACATCTTTCTCATCACAAAATATTTTCTTTGTACACAAAGCTTAAGAAAAGCAAAATAATAGTAGTACAAAGATGACCCACCAAGTCATTCACGACATTGAAAATACAATTTCCCATACGGTAGTAGTACGAGTTTGATCTGGATCCAAATCTAGATCATTCTTCCTGATGTTCGAGTTGAAAACCTTGACCAAAGGTGGCTACAGAATGTTGTAATGTTCTGAATTCTTGCTATATATACAAGACTTCACTCACCTCCGTATAACATATCCATCCATTACAACAACAAATGGCTTCTCTTTCTTTACCCAAAACTTCTTTTCTTCTTTTGTTCTTCTCATCGTTCACCATCATCGCTCATGCAATAGTTCCGCAGAACGAGACCTTCAAATTCGAAAACTCAGGTGAACTTGGACCCTTCATCGTCGAGTATGGTGCCGATTACAGAATGATAAGCATCTTCAACTCTCCCTTCCAAGTTGGTTTCTACAACACCACCCCAAACGCCTTCACTCTAGCTTTGCGCGTTGGACTCCAACGCTCGGAGCAACTTTTCCGGTGGGTGTGGGAGGCCAACAGAGGCAACCCAGTCGGAGAAAACGCCACTTTTTCACTCGGCACTGACGGAAACCTTGTTCTGGCAGAAGCTGATGGCAGAATCGCTTGGCAAACCAACACTGCCAACAAGGGTGTTGTGGCCTTCAGGTTGCTTCCAAACGGTAACATGGTGCTCCTTGATGCACAGGGAAAGTTTGTGTGGCAGAGTTTCGATCACCCCACAGATACCCTTTTGGTTGATCAGTATCTGAGAGCAAAAGGGCCATCGAAATTGGTTAGTAGGCTTTCAGAGAAGGAGAATGTAGATGGACCTTACAGTTTGGTTTTGGAGCCTAAAGGCTTGGCCTTGTACTACAAGAGCAAGAACTCCCCCAGGCCAATTCTATATTGGTTTTCATCTGATTGGTTCTCCATTCAACAAAACTCTTTGGAAAACGTCACCCTCACTTCTGATTCAGAGAGCTTCGAAATCGGATTCGATTACTTCGAGGCCAATTCTTCCACCAGCGGCAACAGAATCATTGCCAGGCCGGTGAACAACAGCACCATAACATACCTGAGGCTTGGAATCGACGGCAACATCAAATTCCACACTTACTTCATGGATGTGCGTGACGGTGTGTGGCAAGTGAGCTACACTCTTTTCGACAGAGATTCTGATGAGAGTGAGTGCCAGTTGCCTGAGAGATGTGGGAAATTTGGGGTGTGTGAGGAGAACCAGTGTGTGGGGTGTCCTTTGGAAAATGGAGTTTTTGGGTGGAGCAAGAATTGCAGTGCGAAGAGTGTGACATCGTGCAAGGCGAATGAGTTTCACTACTACAAAGTTGAAGGAGTTGAACATTACATGAGCAAATACACTACTGGGGACAGAGTGAGTGAGAGTAACTGTGGAAACAAATGCACTAAGGATTGCAAGTGTGTCGGCTATTTCTACCACAGGGACAACTCTAGGTGCTGGATAGCTTATGATTTGCAAACCCTCACCAGAGTCACTAACTCCTCTCACGTTGGGTATATTAAGGTGCCTAATTAGTGAATTCAAAATCATCATTGGTTTTGGAGTTTGAATAAGTTGCTTCGTATAATTCTTATTTGTGGTTTAAGTTGCAATAAAACTATGCCCTATTTCTATCTTATGTGTAGAGAAGGACATGGATGTTCAATAAATTAAAGTTTGTAAAAAGCTTGTGATTGGTTTGGTTTGGCTTATGCTACAATTCATATTTTTTGACGTTAATTATAAATAATACTAATTTATAGTATATAAATAAGAATGACCTCGTCTAGTAAAATTTTACGAAAGTTTGTTTTATTAGAGTTTGTGCACTCAAGTTATTTAAGTTTTATAAAAAAAAGCTTTTACCTTAATTTTGTAAAGGTTACGTAAAGAATAGTTTGTGCACTCAAGTCATTTAAGTTTTATAAAATAAAAAATAAAAATAAAAGCTTTTACCTTAATTTTGTAAAGGTTACGTAAAGAATAGTTGTTGTTTTTGTGATGGAAGGCTCTCGAGGAAGAGAGACATAAAAAAGAGAAAGACATGAAATAGATTGTGACACTCACTATCAAACAAATATGATATTTATACTTATCGAACTTTAAAAATAATTCGTGCATACATTAAAGTTCATAGTGCATGTGTAATATAAAGCTTAAATAGAACTCTAATATTTCTAAAGAATAGAACTTCCATTATTCCTTTCTAATTTACATACCGTAGTTATACGTAGGAATGGACAAAAAAAATCCTATTATGCCAAACTGATCCATTTTCGCTATGTTCGAATCTACCTAATATTCATTTTATTAAATTCAATTTATTTAAGATCTATCTAACTAATTTGGACTTTTATTTTATCTATATTTTATTTTTTATATTTTTATTGAATATCCATTCTTTTAATATTTATTCTCAAATATGAAAAGTTTAGATTTTCAATTTAAATTTTTAGTTAAGTCAGGCACAAGTAGAAATGGATCGATATAGGTCGAAGGTCGAGACATGTTGGTCTAGGCCAAAAGTAGGGGTGGACAAAAATTCTAATTTTCTTGATCCAATTCACTTTTACTTCAATCCAATCCATTTAAAATCCATTTTAATAAAAATCTAATCCATTTAAAATCTATTTTAATGGATCTGGATTTCAATCTAATCTACATTTTATATATTTAATGGATTAGATATCCATTTTATAAATCAAGATTTTCAAATATGGATAATCCAAAAAATCCAATCCAAATTTTCAATTTAAATTTTTAGTTGAGTTAGGCTAAACTTTGATATGGACTAGGCTAAATTCAAACTCGGATGGGCCTTACTTGATGACCTGTGCAGACCGGGCAGGAACGATAACCCTAAAGGTCAAATGCGCCCGACGACCTTAAAGGGTCGGACGGGCCCAACGACCATAACATGCTTTATGGGCCTAAAGACATGAATGGGCTAGACGAGTCCGACAAACCGGACGAGTTGATCGAGCCCAACACCCCAAAAAAGTCAAGTGAGCCCGATGACCTGAATGAGTCAGGTGGGCCCGAAGACCCGAACAGGCCAAGCGGACATGATGACCCGAACGGGCCAGGCGGGCCCGAAGAACCGAACGGGCCAAGCGAGTCTGATGACCCGAACGGGCCCAGCAGGCCCAAAGACCCAAACGAGTCAAGCGGGCCTAAAGACCCAAACAATTCAAAGCGAGCCTAAAGACCAGAATGGGTCAGGCGGGCCCGAAGACCTGAACGGGTCAAGCGGACCCAAAGCCACGAACGGGCAAGTCGGGTCCGATGACCCGAATGGGCCAGGTGGCCCGGAGACATTAACGAGTTAAGTGGTCTCGATGACCCGAACGGGTCAGGCGAGCTCAAAGAAAAGAACGAGCCAGACAGGTCGATGATTCGAACGGGCCAGGTGGGCCCGAAGCTCTGAATAGGTCAAGTGAGCTTGAAGACTCATATGGGCTAGGATGGGTCGGCCCAACGACTCAGACGGGTTGTGCCTGACGACCTGTACGGACTAGGCAGGCTCGACGACCCTGATGGACCGAGCGGGCCGACGATCCGGACAGGCTGAGTCGACGTGACAACCCGAACAAGCTGAGTTGACCTAGCGACTCAGACGGATTGTTCCAGACGACTCGTACGAACCGGGCAAGCTCAATGCAAGAACGGGCCAGGCAGGCCCAAAGACTTGGATAGGCTACGCCGGACCGACTTGACGATTTAGACCGGTCGTGCCCGACGACCAGTACGGACTGAGCAGGCTTAAGACCTTGATGGGCTGAGCGAGCTCGACAACCCGGATAAGTTGAGTGTTGTTGGCCTTAAAGACACAAGTTTTAGAAAATTCCATTGAAATGGATTCTGGATTTTGAACTTGATCCAAATATTTAGATTGAATTTAAATCTTGATCCAAATATTTGGATTTGGATTTTAAAAAAATCCAAATTTGTTTTGCTGAAAAAATTTGGGTCGAAAATCTAATCCAATTATTTGGATCTAAATTGGATGTGGGTTGGATCATTAAAAATTCAATCCATGCCCACCTCTGGCCAAAAGTACAAATAGATCAACTTGGTCCAAAGGTCGTCACAGGCTGACCTAGTTCAAAGGTTGAGATGGAATGACCCAACCCTAAGGTCGATAGGTGTTGGCCAAGGTCAAAGATTAAGGCAAGGAAAGACTGACCTCAACGTCCAGACGGGCTGACCTAGACTAAAGGTCAAGACGCCTCACCTCGCTCTAGACCCAACGTTAAGAGAAGTTGGTTCTGACCGAAGGTTGAGACGAGTCGACTTAAGCTCAACGTCAATATGGGTCGGCTAGACCGAAAGTCGAGACAGACCAAAGGCTGAAACAAGTTGGTCCAAACTGAAGATCGAGACTAGCTAACCAAGACCGAAGGTCGAGATGGGATAGCTCATGTCGAAGATTGAGACAAGATGGCCCAACCCAAAGGTCGAGACGAGCCGAAGGTAAAGATAAGTTAGGTCAAGCTGAAGATTGAGACAAGCCAAAGGATGAAACAGTGGCCCAAGTCGAAGGTCTAGAAGGGTTGGCCCGACCGAACATCGAGATGGTCTAGGTCATGCCAAAGGTAAAAATGGGTCAGGCCAAGTTGGTGGTCAAGACGGGTCGCTCGAATCGAAGGCCGAGACGACTTGGGCTGAGCCGATGACACAAGTTTTCAAAATTCAACTTAATTTGCTTTTATAAAAAAATAAATTTTGAATCTAAAACTTGATCCAAATATTTGAATTTGGATTTAAAACTTGATCCAAATATTTGAATCTAAATTTTAAAAAAAAAATCTAAACTAATTCTAAAACAAAAATAGATTTGAACCCAAAATGTATCCAATTATTTGGATCTAGATTGAATCTGGATTGAATCATTAAAAATCTAATTCATGCCCACCTCTAGTGATACGTTGGTGTCCTTAGATGAGAGTTAGACAAGTCAATGTGAGTCCAAACTTGTGAGCCAACCCGACTCACTATGAATTCGAGTCGTGTCAGGTTGGAAATTTAAAAAAAAAAAATTCTGGTTATATGCTAAAATTGGCTTAGCTCACTTAACATATGAGTCATGTGAGTTTGAGCCAAGTTATAATGACTGACCCATAACCCACCTAACCTAACCTAAAAAAGGAATCATATGAAATTCCCACCTAAAAGGAATCAGAAACCCTAACTTTTTCATTTTTCCCTTGCTTCTCCACGTTAACAAAGCTTCTTCGTCTTTGCCCACACCATACATATAAAGCTTTTTCTTCACACACACTACACACATAAAGACCTTCGTCTTCTTCATTGTGTTCTTCGTCGGTGCTCTAGTGGTTGTTATTCCTCAGCGCTCCTTCAATTTGTGTTCCTCGATTCTCTTCTACGTCTGCATTGGTGGTCCTTTGTGTCTGCATCGATGGTGCATTGCGTCAGTGCTCGTCTGCTCATTAGTGCTACTCCTTTGCTTGGTGCTCCTCTGTATGAGTTGTTGTCGGAGCGAGAGTGCTTTTTGACTTCTCTGCTCCTTTGCATGACTACTCCTCCGCGTTATTGTTCCTTCAATCATCCTCCTATGCAGTTGTTCTTCATCTAAGGTTTGTTTCTTAATTTATTTTCTGAGCTATTGGAATGTTCTGTTGTTTTATGTTTTGGATATATTGTTGCTTTGTGGTTCTGATTTATGGACAACATATTAACTTCCAATGGTTCTGAATTCTACTTATGTAATTAGAATTATAATATGAAGTTTGAAGTGCATGAAAAAGTTTACCCACAAATTTATTTTTTTACTTTGATTTTTTTTTTCGGAAAGTAATTTATAGCATGAAATCTGAAAATATTCATAAGAGTGTCAATGTCAATTGTAATGTTGTTGATGACAGTGTTAATAATCAGAAACTTAAGGAACCACCTTCAATATACAATGAAAGTAATGATGTTGAAAAAGAAAGTAAGAAAGCTAATACATGTACATCGAAAGTTTGGAATTATTTTTCTAAAATTGGATTGAAATATGGAAAAGAGAAGGCTAAATGTAATGCACGTGGGAAAAAGTATGTAATTGGTGGAACTGAAATAGGTACTTCAACATTATTGTGTCATTTGAAAAATGTAATGTTAGCCCAAAATATAAGGATGTACAAGGAATGATAATTGACAATATGGGAAAGTTGAGCAGTAAAGAACTTGATAAAAAGCATGTTCGTGAGATTATGACAATGGTTATTGTCAAATATGGTTTTCCATTTAAATTTTTTGAATACAAATGGATTAGAGAATTGTATTCATACTTGAACCCTGATGTAAAACATGTGAGTAGGAATACAATTGTCTTTGATTTATGGAAATTTCATCTTCAGATGAAAGAGAAATTGAAACTTGAAATGCATCAATGTCATAACCAAATTTGTTGAACATCATATTGTTGGACTACCTGTACCCAAGAGGGATATATTTGTTTAACAACACATTTTGTTGATAATAATTGGAAACTAAATAGTAAGAATCTTTCTTTTTGTAAAATGGAACCTCCACATACAGGTCATGATTTAGCAAATAAAGTATTTGAATGTTTGATTCAATGGAGAATTGATAGGAAAATATTTTCTATAACTTTAGACAATGCTACTGCGTATGCAACAAATCTTGTGTGAACAATTAAGCTTACAAAATTGCTTGTTATGTCATGGTGAATTTTTCCATGTGAGGTGTTTTGTTCATATCTTGAATCTTATAGTTCAATAAGGTTTAAAATTGGTTGAAGTTGCTTTGCAGGAAATTAGAGATAGCATTAAATATGTGAAAGGGTCAGAGGCAAGAAAAATAGCATTTGCAGAATGTGTTATTCAAGTGAGGGGTATAGATGCTAAGGTGGGTTTAAGGTTAGATGTGCTTGTTAGATAGAATTTTTCTAATGCTTGAAAGTGGTCTTAAGTATCGTCGTGCTTTTGGAAGTTTCTCTATACGTGATAGAAATTTTAAACATTGTCCAAGCATCGAAGAGTGGAAAAGAGCTGAGAGGATGTGTGAATTTTTAAGGCCATTTTATAACATAACCAATTTGATTCTGAGCACATCTTATCCAAAACCTAATGAATATTTTATGCAAGTATGGAAAATTGAGTGGTTGTTAAGGGATACACTCAAGAGTGATGACCCATTGATGAAAGATGTGGCAAAAAGGATGATGGATAAATTTGATAAGTATTGGAGTGAATATAGTACAATTTTGTCAATTGCCATGATTCTTGACCCACGTATGAAACTTAAGGCTCTTCGATTTTATTATTCAAAGCTTGATGCTTCGACTTGTGATGAAAAACTTTATCATATCAAAGGAAAGATGTATAAATTGGTTGAAGAATATGTGAGTGTATGGTCAAATTCATCTTATGAATCAAGTTCCCAAATTACTTGTTCAACAAAATAACATATCAACATAGTTGAAGATGAAGAGATTAATCCATATAATGTAAGTTAGTCATTTTTTCTGTATATTGTTATTATTTATTATCATATAATCTTTATTAACCATTTTTATGTTTGCATTGTATCATAGGAATATATCAATTATGTAAGCCAACATGTGAATGTATCTGGCAAGTCTGAATTGGATTTGTATTTAACTGAAACACCACTTAAGCCAAAGTATTTTCCAAAGTTAGATGTTTTGAGTTATTGGAAGGATCGTCAAGAACGTTATCCAAACCTTTGTAGATTAGCATGTGAGGTGTTGAGTATTCAAATAATAGCAGTTGCTAGTGAGTTTTCATTTAACATTGGTGGTCATCTGCTTAACAACTATCGATCTAATCTTCTCCTTGACAATGTTCAAGCACTAATTTTAACTCAAAATTGGTTACATGGTGTAAGACCCGAGAAAATTAAATAGTTAATTAAATAATTATTTAATAAATGCGGGTAATAGAAGCCTTTAAGGCATTTAATGCAGAGGGCCATGACGTGAAAAAGTACTAGCTCAAGTGGTTGAGAGTACTTAATTGTTTGAGAGGACTTGGGTTCAAGTCCTATGTATGCCAATTGTATGTTATCTAATTTATGCATTTTTATGTGATATATTTGAATGCTAGATGTGATAATATAATCCTAGAATTATAGGAATTATCACACATGTTAATTGGTTGTGCTTTTGACTTGTGAGTGATAGGTTGTGGGTTCAACACTCTTTTTGGCTTAATTATATTTTTGCATGGAATTTGAAAAGGGTTGCAGCGTAACCTAGTGTCTAAGGGGCTGGGAAATATTAGGTTATTCATTGAAGAGCAATTAAACACGTTTTTATGGCAATCTGCGTTTAGGGTGTAATAGGTAATTAAGGGAGACTTAATTGGGAGAGAGGGAGAGGAATTACAGAAAGAGAGGCTAGAACAGTGGGGTGAACAGTGAGCATTGAGTTCTGGCAATTGGCACGCACTGAAGAGAGGAATTGGAGTGGAAAACCAGTCCTTGGAGTGTAAACAAAGAACAAGAGTGTTTTTAGGTTTGAGGCACGTTTGATTCGGAATTGGAGCGAGGATTCGAGGTAAGGGGAGTTGTTTTTACGTGGTTTTAGTCGTATTCCTTACATTGTGCCTTGCGTGATCAAAATTCCATGTTTTCCATCAGTTTCTGCATTGTTTTATCGAGGTTTCTGGGGTTTTCCCAAATGGTGGTTAACATGTGAGGATATGAGCGGGGAGGTTCATATCTAGTTACTCTCGCGTGGGGATACGAGCGAGGTAGGTTCGTATGTTCTGTGCTCATGCTTGAGAGATGCCACGTGCGGGGAGGTACGGGACTGGTGGATCACATGTGTTGGACTACGGGCGGGTAGGTCCGTAGAGCAGGACTACGAGTGGGGAGGTTTGTAGAGGCAGGACCACGAGCGGACAGGTTCGTGTGAGCATCATATTCTCGAGTCCAAGGCTAACCATTTGTGTGATTGAAGGCTGAAAAGTCTTGGGGTTAAGGTCTTGGCCAAGAACTAAGTAGGTTAAACTAGACGGGTGTATGATTTCTCTGATGCTAATATATATATATATATATATATATATATATATATATATATATATATATATATATATATGTGTGTGTGTGTGTGTGTGTGTGTGTGTGTGTGTGTTATTTTATTTTCTCAGCTCACCATTTCTGTTTGTGTATAGCGATGATCGTGTGATTCGTTACACGAGAGCAGATGTGGATACAGGTGATGCTGAGGACGCTTAAGCGACGACGTAAGGGCTAGCTTGGGGATTAGAGCTAGGAGTTTTCACCTTATGTTTATGATGTTTTTATGATTATGGATTTTTGGAAATTGTAACGTCATTATTATTACTATCTATAATTTTGGCGCGTGTTTAAATATTTGAAAATTTTCCCGCGTTTGGGAATATTAATATCTTGACTTTTTATTTTATTTTCTTTCTTTATTTATTTAAATTAGTTATAATCTTTAGGGATGTTACACATGGCTTTGAAAATATCAATAAATTAATTTATTTTACTTTCCAATATTTTCTTCATATCATACAAATTTTTACTAATAAATTGTTTTGTTTTTTAAGATGAAGATACTGAAGATGTTCGAAAAGAAGAAGAAATTCTTCTAGACTTTTATATTTGTGACTCTAATGTACCTCATGATGGACAATAGTTATCGGAAGTAAGTAAAGGATGCTCATTACATCGTAATGCGTGTATTTCAACAAGAATTAGATGATATTTTGTCTAGAATTTTTTGTTTCAGTTGTTGCAAATATATTGATAGATGCATCATTAGTACTTGGTGGTGATGTCACACTTAAAATTCTCTACGTCAAACTGCTCTTTTTGGGAAAAGGGATACATTTTACAACTAATTTTGTTTAGCATTTGCTATTCCACTCTTAGGGATGCTACTTGTTAGAAGGGAGACATTTGAACATCTAGTTTATGGCTTGTGTTTTGTAATTTAAAAATATGGGTTGTTCTTGTGATAAATTTGACTGATGAATCTAGGTTGTTCTCTAAAACCCCATTGGTTACATTTCTGATTATAGGATTTGTCATGAGCCCATTTGGTTTTGATTATACTACTCTATTGGGTTAGCTTGGTTTGCGTATTGTGGTTACTAACTTTGAGCCCATTTAGTTTTGACTATACTACTGTATTGGGGTTAGCGTGGTTTGTGTCTCATTATGGTTACTAACTTTTAGTTTTCGTTAGCCTCTTAACTTAGATTTCACTACAAGAATGACCAATGGTAACGTAACATATATTTGAAGCTTAAAGGTCGAATGTTGACATTTTAAGAATCGGTCCAAAGAACAATTCATCATAGAATTTTATATTTTTTTTTGGGGCCAGTAAATTTTCTTTAAAAATGAAAAAAAAAAATTAAAAATGTTAAAAAAATTATTTTTTTAATTTTTACACGGGTTAATAAGTCAATCTACTTAAACCATCAATCTGTGATGGAGTGAGTGGAGTTATAAAATTTTCGGCTCACCGCAAAATGAGTCATATTGAATTCACTAATTTTCAACCCAATCCGTGGTGAATCAACCCGGATAAATTAGATTGGATTACTTTGACATTCCTAACATGAACTATTGTTATTAAATTGAAATGTCATACATCCATTTCAGTATCAAAGATAAATTTTAGCGCAAAAAAATAAAGAAACAAGACTTAGGGAGAGATGAACAATTAGTAAAGGTCCAAAATTATTAGTAGTTTTTTAACTTTTTTTAATTCTTAAGTATTGATTCTTTTTTATAAATTTCAGGTCTTGTTAATTATTTGTTTAACGTATACTAGGATTTTTGCATTTTTCAATAGGTAATACCACTTATGAAAGATGTTTGTTTCAATAATCTAGTTCCTCCTTGAATTCATTATTTTACCTCAATCTTCATTCCCTCTTGCATATATGATTTGTTTCGACTATAATCTTTTCTAACTTGAATTTGAGTGACTTAATTATTAAGGGATTGGTTTATTTTAATTATGAGTTGACCGAAAGTGCTGATATAGTAGTAATATGCATCAAATAAATGAGTTGACATTTGAGACTTCAATTAATTTCTTACCTTACTCTGCCAAATTTTTCCTTCTTACCTTTTGTATCATTTTATTACTCAAAGGTTGCAGAGCAACTACGTTTCAAACACGAGCCTTTGAATAATATGAAGGAGAAAAAACAAAAATAAAAAGTTAGTATAAAATTCAGGAGTTAATTTAAGAGTTGTTATTATGATTTAGTAAAGAGTTGTTATTATGATTTAGTAAGGCATTTACAATATACACTCGAAAATGATACATAAAAATAAAAAATGACAATCGCAAGTTGCTTTTGGGCGTCCACTTTCTTTAACAATGGGGGAATAGGGTTCTGATACAAAAACAACCATGAATATTTGGAATTCCTCTAAACACAAAATGGTTTCTTAACAAAACTAAAAGTTATCTTTCTTGGCATACACTATCATTTTGAATTCAAGGACCGATTACACTTTCGATAGAAGAATTATTGGAGAAATATCTTCATCTAACTTAAAAATTTTAAGACAATAAATTTACAAGTTTTTTTTCTTAATTTTTTAATTTTTATTTCACGTTTAACTTAAATTCACTCTTAAATATCTCAAAAAAAATAATTTTTCAAGTTTTTCTGTGTTAATAATTTAAGATTTTTAATTACCTAGTGTAATTTCTATTTTTCATCAACATAATTTTTTCATCAAGCAAACAACAGGTGAGAATTTGCAGTTTAATTTAAAACATTAAATCATAAGTTACATGTATAGGAAGATATTATTTTTATAATGTGTGTTAAGAGCAACAAAAATCTATAGAAATTATAATTTTGAGACTGCTTTTTAGCATCAAATTCCTCATTGGCAGCATCTTTTTCTTTTATATTGTGTTCTTTAAATCCTGAATATATTCGCCATCGCATTTGTAGCAGTACTTTAATAGTTACTTTATTTCTCATTTCCTGGACAATGAGCCATATACAGATAGATTAGTTCAGAATATTTTCTTTTATTGTGCATAGTTCAACATTCATAAATTGCTTTCACGCGCAAATGTTAGTATTATGGTGCTTGATTTAGTTTCACATCACTTAAAATTGTAAGATGTGGTTCTCTATTTTACTATATAAGAGACTTTATGTAAAGCTTTGAGATACACCAGAAATAAAAATACTTCCTAGTGTAGTCGTGGACATAGACATACATATTGTACGCCGAACCACGTTAAATTCTCTGTGTCTATTTTTTCTCTCCTTTATTCTTTCCTTTATTGCCTTATTCTGAACAATTGGTACCAAGAGCCATTTTTCTTAGTATACTTTATGGTTGCAGCATTGTCTGATCTTCCACATCAGAAAAGATTTGGTTTCTATTTTTCTCCTTGGGAATCTCAGTTTAGAGAAGTAGTGGGAGCTTTGGTCAAAGGCAACAGGAGCTTTGGTCAAAGGCAGCAGTAACTTTGGTCAAAGGCAGTAGGAGCTTTGGTCAAAGGCAGCAGTAACTTTGGTCAAAGGCAGTAAGAGCTTTCGTCAAAAGCAGCAAGAGCAATATAGAAAAATTGCTTAGCAGGTTCAATGTTGGAAATGCTAAAACCAGGAAAACAAGGAGATGATATGGTTGAAGAACCTTTTAAAAGAATTAGGAAAACAGCAAGATGACTCTCCATTGTTCAGTGACAGTCAAAGTGCCATTTGTCTTACTAAAAATTCAATTCTTCATTCCAGATGCAAGCACATTGAATTGAAGTATCATTTTATCAGAAACTTGATAAATGATGGAGACTTGATTTTGTTGAAGATTCCAGGTGCAAAAAATTTAGTTAGTATGTTGACCAAGACTGTCACAACAACTACGTTGAGGTTTTGCATTGCCTCAATTAGCCTTCGAGAAAATTGATGATGAAGGCACTACACTAGGTGGTAATGTAAATCAAACCTCAAGTGGGAGAATTGTTAGTATTATGGTGCTTGATTTAGTCTCACGTCGCTTAGAATTATAAGATGTGGTTCTCTATCTTACTATATAAGAGACCCTATGTAAAGTTTTTTGATACACCAGAAATAAAAATACTTTCTAGTGTAGTCGTGAACCACGTTACATTCTCTGTGTCTATTTTTCTCTCCTTTATTCTTTTCTTTATTGTCTTGTTCCTAACAGCAAATTCTTTCGAGCTTTCAATTTATTATTTAGAGTTGTTGAAGTGTTTTTGTAAAGATAAACAAGTTTTAATTAAGAATCCAAGAAAAGTAGGATAATTTCTTCATTTATTGTTTATTAGTTGTGATTGAAAAATCATCCCATCTCAAAAAGGTAAATCATGCGGGATTGAAAAATCACTCCATCCTACAAATCATTCTCTTTCCTCGTTTTTCTGTTCAGTTAAACATGTTGAAATCATCTCTTGATCCATCTCACCAACCATTAATCTCCTAAAACTTTTGAAGCGAACATAACATTAGTGATCGTAACAGTGGGTAAAGTGTCTTAGGTTTGTGTGAATCATTTGTTTCCATAGTCTTATTTGTAGTGTTTGAGAAAGTACGTTATTGGGTAAATTACACTGTAAGAGTCTATATCTTAGATGTACTCATGGTTAAAGAATGTTTTCCCTTGAGAGGATCAATATAGAAATGAGTTACAAAAGGAGAAAATTATTGGTGTTCAAGTGGTGAGTTGGAAAAGCTTTTAGTGTATGATCCAAATTCAAATAGGTATGAATTAGGTAGTTGTGGTCTTCTGCATTAGGCCTTTAGGATGATTTTAATTGTGTTTAGTTTGTTCCGATATGGTGTTCTCATGGTTGCTAGTAATGCAATCTCATTGCTGTTAGGAACAAGGCAATAAAGGAAAGAATAAAGGAGAGAAAAATAGACACAGAGAATTTAACGTGGTTCGACGTACAATGTGTATGCCTACGTCCACGACTACACTAGGAAGTATTTGTATTTCTGGTGTATCTTAAAGCTTTACATAGAGTCTCTTATATAGTAAAATAGAGAACCACATCTCACTATTCTAAGCGA
>Ga0214544_1004170_pt1 | contig 29179 bp, 16 predicted proteins | sample CNSS3metaG_FD_160074 | JGI IMG/M metagenome (GOLD analysis project Ga0214544, IMG submission 160074) | Root nodule microbial communities from cowpea collected in UCLA plant growth center, Los Angeles, California, USA - CNSS3 | ecosystem: Host-associated > Plants > Roots > Nodule | place: USA...
AAAACTTGTAAAAGTAACCGTTAATTTTTAAAAATTTAATAAATAATTAAATTATAAAGGGTAAAGTTGGAATTATGAAATGTGGACACAAAAGAGGGAATCCCCTTTATATATAGTTATAGATTATCATAGAATAAAAATCGAATATACATCTAAACATGATTACTTTTCTATAGGCCATAGAGTTTATTTTTGATGAACTGCATTATATATATATATATATATATATATATATATATATATATATATATATATATATATAAAACTTCAGAAAAAAAATTCAAAAGTTTGATTACCATCCGTCACGTATATCGAATTTCCACTCTTGCAGTCTTCTTTCTCAGTTTTTTCGGTAAATTTTAATTTTTGTTGACATTGACGTAAAAAATAAATAAATTTATTTTTAGGATTAAAATTAAATCCATTTGTTCTACTCAAGTTTTTTTTATTTTTTTTATTACCTTTTAGAAAATAATAAATTTATTCCTTCGTCTCTAACTACACTATATTTGGTTAATTTATCAAATAATGTTAATTTATTGTTGTATTTATATTGGATTTTTAAATATTACATAATAGGAAAAAATTCTTTATAAATATAATAAATGTAACGATTTCACTAAAAAAATTAAGTCATATATCATATAAACGATTTCAGCTTTTATATATATTCTTAATTCTAGTATATTTTAATAGTTGTTTAATAAAAGCAGCCTAGCCCATTCCCCCGAAAAGGTTGGGCTTTGAAATTTGGGTTGCCCATCCCAAGGCCCAAAATAGAAGGCGGTGTGTATTGATATTGGCATTTAGCCGTTGTGATTTCAAACTTTGAAATGTGAAGAAAAAAACAGTACTCTATTCCTCTATTACTCTGTTGCGCTCCACGTTACTCTGTTGCGCTGCATTGCTCTCTGTTGCGCTCCACGTTACTCTGTTGCGCTGCATTGCTCTCTGTTGCGCTCCATTGCTCTCTTGCTCTATTGCTCAGGAAGTTGGATCTTGGAAATCAGGAACCATGAACGGTAATCTCACCTTCTCTCTACTAACCAATTGAATTAACCACTTCTTCTTTAACACAAAGCACCCGTTCTTGCAGATCAATCCATTCAAATCCAAATGCTCGCTGAAAAATTCCACCGCTTTGTTCTTGACTACGTTCCTTCTGAGCCAGATTCCTTTTCTATTCTCTACTCTCTATTCAATTCCCCTTTTTGATTTGGGTCGACCAAAAGAAAATAATGATCTTAATTTCAGCCAAAAATACATTGTTAATTCTGACGTTGGATGGTTCTTTGATTTGTGGAATTTCGACAGATGATGTATCGAAGCAAGTGAACGAGAACTCAGACTCCATGGATGAAACACTATGTCACAGGGAATCCACGAAGTTTCTCCGGATAAGGGTCACACACTTCCCATATTGAAGAAAATACTTGATCTTGACACTAAAATTCAGGTAAATCTTTAAAATCCACAATGAATTCTGTTTCTTTCTTTTCCTTAAATTTCTTCTTTAACACAAAACACCCGTTCTTGCAGATCAATCCATTCAAATCCAAATGCTCGCTGAAAAATTCCACCGCTTTGTTCTTGACTACTTTCCTTCTGAGCCAGGTTCCTTTTCTATTCTTTACTCTCTATTCAATTTCCCTTTTCGATTTGGATCGACCAAACGAAAATAATGATCTTAATTTCAGCCAAAGATACATTGTTAATTCTGACGTTGGATGGTTCTTTGATTTGTGGAATTTCGACAGATGATGTATCGAAGCCAGTGAACGAGAACTCAGACTCCATGGATGAAAAGACTATGTCACAGGGAATCCACGAAGTTTCTCCGGATAAGGGTCACACACTTCCCATATTGAAGAAAATACTTGATCTCGACACTAAAATTCAGGTAAATCTTTAAAATCCACAATGAATTCTGTCTCTTTCTTTTCCTTAAATTTCTGGATTTACTGTTTGCTCGCATCCTGTTTATCTTTCGCAAACTTTATTTTACCGGGGTTTTATGGTTCATGCATTAGGATTTGAAGAAGCATCATATAGCACTGTCTGATGAAGTGAAGTGAAGCTCACGGTTGAATCTTTTCCGGGCACGGATGTTTTTGAAGTCCGTGCAGCCTCTCGGTATGCTTCCACTGTCTTCGAAGTGCAGGTGAGTTCTTATTTTATTGTGGGGTCCAAGTCCAGGGTCTCATCTTTCACATTCCTTGTTCTTTAAATTTCTTTCCACTTTTATTAATTTCTGGGTCTTATTTTTGTGCGGATTCCTTGTTCTTTAAATTTCTTGTTAATTTTTGAGTCTTACTTTTGTGCAAATTCCTTGTTTTTTAAATTTCTTTCCACTTTTATTAATTTTTGGGTCTTACTTTTGTACGAATGTGCTAATGATTATATCTTTGAATGCGTTTTTTGTGGTTTTGATACTGTTGCAAGTTTAATTATGACTTGAGAAAAAGTCGAGGATTGTGGGTTGAATTAGATGGGTAGCTTTTACTTTAATTTTATTTTTTAGCCTAAAGATGTAGTTGTATTTACTTAAAATTTAGGGGTTTCGGTTTCTTCTCTTCATGTGAGGATGGATTCTATTAGAAAAGGTTAGATTCTAGTTATTTGACAATTAGTTGATTTGTTTGGAATTGAGCTCATTCTTTAAAGTTTGGTGGTGCAATCCATCTCTGTTTTGTGCTTTGTATTATGTGTTGTGTGTTATGTGTTTGGTATGTTTGGTGTTATGTGTTTTGTGTGTTGAATTTTTTGTGTTGTGTTTTGTGTTGTGTGTGTTTTTATGGTTGTGTGTGTGTTTTTGTGGTTGTGTTGTGTGTTTTGTTGTATGTTTTTCTTTTGTATGTGTTGTGTGTTTTTTGTTGTATGTGTTGTGTGTTTTGTGTGATTTTGTTGTGTTCTGTAATGTGTTTGTTCCTGTGTGTGTTTTGTGCATTGTGAGTTTTGGGTTTTGTGTGTTTCATAGTGTGTGTGTGTGATTTGTGGTTTGTGTGTTTTGTGTTTTGTGTTTTGTGTGTTTGTATTGTTTTGTATTGTTGTGTTCTATGTTTTTTTTGGTTGTGTTAACTGTTTTTGTGCTTGTGTGTTTTTTTATTTTGTTTTTGTGGTTGTGGGGTGTTGGGTGTTTTTGATATATATTGTCTTTTGGGTGGGGTGTTGTGTTTTGTGTTTGGTGTGTTGTGTGTTTTTTATGTTTTTGTGTTGTGTTTGTGTTTGGTGTGTTGTGTGTGTGTGTGTTTTGTGTTGTGTATGCTTTGTGGTGTGTGGTTTTTGGGTTGTGTGTTTTTGTGGTGTGTGTTTGGTGTTTTTGTGTTTTGTGTTGTATATGTTTTGTTGTGATTTGGGGTGTTTGTGTTTTATGTTGTGTGTTTGTGTTGTGTTTTGTTTTTGTTTTTTTTTGTACGTGTTTGTGTTTGTGTTGTTGTGTTCGGTGTTTTTGTAGTTGGGTTAATTGTTTTTGTGCTTGTGTGTTTTTTTATTTGTTTTTGTGGTTTTGTGGGGTGTTGGTTATTTTTTATTTATATTGTCTTTTGTGTGGGGTGTTGTGTTTTGTGTTATGTGTGTATTGTGTGTTATGTGTTTGGTGTGTTGTGTGTGTGTGTGTGTGTTTTTTTTGTGTTGTGTATGTTTTGTGGTGTGTGTTTTGTGTGTTCTATGGTGTGTGTTTGGTGTTTTTTGTGTTTTGTTGTGATTTGGGGTGTTTGTGTTGTTTTGTGTTGTTGTGTTTGGTGTTTTTGTAGTTGTGTTGACTGTTTTGTGCTTGTGTTTTTTTATTTGTTTGTGGTTGTGCAGGGTGTTGGATGTTTTTGATTTGTATTGTCTTTTATGTGAGGTGTTGTGTTTTGTGTTGTGTGTGTGTTTTTTGTGTTGTGTTGTGTGTTTTTGTGGTGTGTGTTTTTTGTGTTGTGTTGTGTGGGTGTGTGTTTGTTGATATGTGTATGTTTTGTGGTGTGTGTGTGTTTGTTGTTATGTGTTTTGTGGTGTGTGTGTGTGTGTGTTTTTGTGGTTTGTGTTTTTGTGTGATTTGTGTTTAGTGTTTTGGGTGTTGTGATTTGGGGTGTGTGTGTTTTTTGTTGTGCGTGTTTTGTTTTGTGTGTGTTTGTGTTGTGTTTGGTGTTTTTGTGCTTGTGTGTTTATTTATTTGTTTTTGTGGTTGTGATGGGTGTTTTTTATTTTTGATTTATATTGTCTTTTGTGTGGGGTGTTGTGTGTGTTTTTTGTGTTTGTGTTGTGTAGTATGTGTTTGGTGTGTTGTGTGTGTTTAGTGTGTTTTTGTGTTATGTGTTTTGGGATGTGTGTTTTGTTGTGATTTAGGGTGTGTGTTTTGTGTTTGGTGTTTTTGTGGTTGTGTTTGGTGTGTTGTGTTTTTGTGTGTTTTGTGGTGTGTGATCACTGTTTTTTGTGTTTTGTGTTCTATGTGTTTTGTTGTGATTTGGGATGTTTGTGTTGTTTCGTGTTGTTGTGTTCAGTGTTTTTGTGGTTGTGTTGATTATTTTTGTGCATTGTTATGTTTTTTGTATGTGATTTGTGTTGTGTGTGTATTTTTTGTGTTGTGTATGTTTTGTGCTTTGTTTTATGGAGTGTGTGTGTGTTGGGTTGTGTTTTATTGGTGTCTGTTTTTGTGTGATTTGTGTTTTGTTTTTTGGGGTGTTGTGATTTGGGGTATGCGTGTTTGTGTTGTTTTGTGTTATTGTGTTGAGTGCTTTTGTGGTTGTGTTAATTGTTTTTATGCTTGTGTGTTTTTTTATTTGTTTTTGTGATTGTGTGGGATGTTGGTTATTTTTTATTTATATTGTCTTTTGTATGAGGTGTTGTGTTTGTTTTTTGTGTGTTGTGTGTGTGTGTGTGTGTTTTGTGTTTTGTGGTTTGTGTGTTTTTGTGTGTTTTGGGTTGTGTTTTTTTGTGTGTTATGTGGTGTGTGTTTGGTGTTTTTTGTGTTTTGTTGTTTGTGTTGTTGTGTTAATGTGTTCAGTGTTTTGGTAGTTGTGTTGAGTGTTTTTGTGGTTGTGCGGGATGTTGGATGCTTTTGATTTATATTGTCTTTTGTGTGAGGTGTTGTGTTTTGTGTTGTGTTTGTGTTTGTTGTTATGTGTATGTTTTCTGTTTTGTGTTGTATTTTGTGGTGTGTTGGTGTTTCTGTGGTTTGTGATTTGTGTTTTGTGTTTTGTGTTTGATGTGTATTGTGTTTTGTGTTTTGGAGTGTTGTGATTTGGGGTGTGTGTGTTTTGTGTTGTGTGTGTTTGTGTTTTGTTGTTGTGTTTGGTGTTTTTGTGATTGTGTTGGGTGTTGTTGTTTTTGATTTATATTGTCATTGCTGTAGGGTGTTGTGTTTTGTGTTGTGTGTTTTTTGTGTTTGTGTTGTGTGGTATGTGTTTGGTGTGTTGTGTGTGTGTGTCTTTTTTGTGTGTTGTGTATGTTTTATGGTAGGTGTGTGTTTAGTGTGTTTTTGTGTGTTTTGTGTTTTGTGTTTTTTGTGTTTTGTGTTTTGGGGTGTGTGTTTTGTGTTGTGTTCGGTGTGTTTGTGGTTGTGATAATTGTTCTTGTGCTTGTGTGTTTTTTTATTTGTGGTTGTGGGGGTGTAGGATATCGTCTTTTGTGTGAGGTGTTGTGTTTTTTATATGTGATTTGTGTTGTGTGTATGTTTTTGTGTTGTGTTGTGTTGTGTGTGTGTGTGTTTTTTTTGTATTGTGTATGTTTTGTGTTATGTGTTTGGTGTGTTTTGTGTGTGTGTGTGTGTGTTTTGTGTTCTGTATTTGGTGTTTTTATGTTGTGTTTTGGGGTGTGTGTGTTTTGATGTGTTTTGTGTTGTTTGTGTTGTGTTTTGCTTTGTGTGTGTTTGTGTTGTTTTGTGTGTGTTCGGTGTTTTTGTGATTGTGTTAATTATTTTTATGACTTGTGTATTTTTTTATTTGCTTTTGTGGTTGTGTGGGGTGTTGGTTGTTTTTTATTTATATTGTTTTTTGTGTGGTGTGGTGTGTTGAGTTATGTTTGTGTTTTTTCTGTTGTGTGTTATGTGTTTGGTGTGTTGTGTATGTTCTCTGTTGTGTTTTGTGGTGTGTGTGTGTGTGTGTTTTGTGTGTGTTTTTGTGGTGTGTGTTTTTGTGTGTTCAGTGTTTTTGTGTGTTCAATGTTTTTTTGTGTTTTGTGTTGTATATGTTTTGTTGTGATTTGGGGTGTTTATGTTGTTTTGTGTTGTTGTCTTCAGTGTTTTTGTGCATATGTGTTTTTTTTATTTGTTTTAGTGGTTTTTTGGGGTGTTGGATGTTTTTGATTTATATCGTCTTTTGTGTGGGGTGTTGTGTTTTGTTTTGTGTGTTATGTGTTTGGTGTGTCGTGTGCGTGTTGTGTGTGTGTTTTTTGTATTGTGTATGTTTTGTGGTGTGTTTTATGTTGTGTTTTTGTGGTGTGTCGTGTGTGTGTTGTGTGTGTGTTTTTTGTATTGTGTATGTTTTGTGGTGTGTGTGTTTGTGTGTTCAGTGTTTTTTTGTGTTTTGTGTTGTATATGTTTTGTTGTGATTTGGGGTGTTTATGTTGTTTTGTGTTGTTGTCTTCTGTGTTTTTGTGCATATGTGTTTTTTTTATTTGTTTTAGTGGTTTTTTGGGGTGTTGGATGTTTTTGATTTATATTGTCTTTTGTGTGGGGTGTTATGTTTTGTTTTGTGTGTTATGTGTTTGGTGTGTCGTGTGTGTGTTGTGTGTGTGTTTTTTGTATTGTGTATGTTTTGTGGTGTGTGTGTTTTATGTTGTGTTTTTGTGGTGTGTCGTGTGTGTGTTGTGTGTGTGTTTTTTGTATTGTGTATGTTTTGTGGTGTGTGTGTTTTATGTTGTTTTTGTGGTGTGTGTTTTAGTATGTTCTGTGGTGTGTTTGGTGTTTTTTGTGTTTTTGTGTTGTATTTGTTGTGTTGTGATTTGGATGTGTATTTTTTGTTGTGTTTTGTGTTGACTGATTTTGTGCTTTTGTCTTTTTTTTTTGTTTTTGTAATTGTGTCGTGGTGTTGAATATTGTCTTTTGTGTGGAGTGTTGTTTTTTTGTATGTGATTTGTGTTGTGTGTGTGTGTTTTTTGTGTTGTGTATGTTTTGTGCTGTGTTTTGTGGTGTGTGTGTGTGTGTTTTGGGTTTGGTTTGTGTTTTTTGTGTGAATTGTGTTTTGGGGTGTGTGTGTTTTATTGTGTTTTGTTTTGTGTGTGTTTGTGTTGTTTTGTGTTGTTATGTTCGGTGTTTTTGTGGTTGTCTTAATTGTTTTTGTGCATGAGTGTTTTTTTATTTGTTTTTGTGGTTGTGTGGGGTGTTGAATGTTTTTTATTTATATTGTCTTTTGCGTGTTTTATGTATATGTGTTATGTGTTTGGTGTGTTGTGTGTGTTTGTGTGTGTGTGTGTGTGTTTTGAGTTGTTTGTTTTTATGGTGTGTGTTTGTGTGTGTGTGTTTTGAGTTGTTTGTTTTTATGGTGTGTGTTTTGTTGTAACTTGTGTTGTGCGTGATTGTATTGTTTTATGTTGTTGTGTTCGGTGTTTTTGTTGTTGTGTTAACAATTTTTATGTTTTGTGTTTTTTTATTTGTTTTTTTGTGGTTGTTGGGGTTTTTTGATTGATATTGTTTTTTGTGTTGGGTGTTGTGTGTGCTTTTTATGTGGTTATGTGTGTGTGCGTTTTGTTGTGTATGTTTTTTGTTGTGTTTTGTGGTGTGTATATGTTTTGTGTGTTTTTGTGGTTTGTGTTTTGTGTTGTATTTGTTTTGTTGTGATTTGGAGTGTGTGTTTTTTTGTAATTTGTGTTGTGCGTGTTTGTGTTGTTCGTGTTTGTGTTGTTCGTGTTTGTATAGTTTTGTGATGTTCGTGTTCAGTGTTTTTGTGGTTGTTAATTGTTTTTGTGCTTGTGCATTTTTTTATTTGTTTTTGTGGTTGTGTTGGGGTGTTAGGTGTTTTGGATTTATATTGTCTTTTGTGTGGGGCATTGTGTGTTTTGTGTTGTGTGTGTGTGTTTTTTACATTTTTGTGTTGTGTGTTATGTGTTTAGTGTGTTTTTGTTGACTGTTTTTGTGCTTGTGTGTTTTTGTGGTTGTGTGAGGGTGTTGAATGTTTTTTATTTATATTGTCTTTTGTGTGGGGTGTTGTGTTTTTTGTATGTGATTTGTGTTGTGTATGTGTTTTTGTGTGTGTATGTGTTTTGTGTTTTATGGTGTGTGTGTTTTAGGTTGTGTGTTTTTGTGGTGTGTTTTATACTGTATTGCAGTTTTATACAATAGTTTAATTTAGTTATCATATTTTGCAATTTTAGCCTTTTTTGTTGTAACCGGTGTTGGTAGTTTGAACTGTCTTTTAGTCATATTTTGTCATTAGAAACTTTTTACGATAGTTAGATTGCAGTTTCGTAGACCTTGCCAAGCCGAGTTATCTGTTTATGTCCTCCTACAAACAGGTTATTCTTTATATCTATGCATAATTCGCTCCTTTTTAACATTGTCTAATAAATTGTGTGTCAATTCTAGTAATTTTTTTCAAAGTTTTCTCTCAAATTGTTGTCAATAAATATGCCTTTGTGTTGTGTATGTTTTGTGGTGTGTGTGTTCTGGGTTGTGTGTTTTGAGTTGTTTTTTTGTGGTATGTTTTTGCTTGTGTGTTTTTGTGCGTTTTGTGATGTGTGTTCTGTGTTTTTTTTTGTTTTGTGTTGTATGTGTTTTGTTGTGATTTGGGGTGTTTGTGTTGCTTCGTATTGTTGTGGTTGTGTTGATTGTTTTTGTGCATGTGTGTTTTTTTATTTGTTTTAATGGTTTTTCGAAGTGTTGGATGTTTTTTATTTATATTGTCTTTTGTGTGGGGTGTTGTGTTTTGTGTTGTGTGTTTTTTATGTTTTTATGTTGTGTGTTATGTGTTTGGTGTTGTGTGTGTGTGTGTGTGTTTTGTGTTGTGAATGTTTTATGGTGTGTGTGTGTGTGTGTGTTTTGGGTTGTGTTTTTGTGGTGTGTGTTTTTGTGTTGTATGTATTGTGTGGGGTGTGTGTTTTGTGTTGTATTGGGGTTGTTGACTGATTTTGTGCTTTTGTGTATTTTTTTTTGTTTTTGTAGAGTGTGGGGGTGTTGAATATTGTCTTTTGTATGGGGTTTGTGTTTTTTGTATGTGATTTGTGTTGTGTGTGTGTGTGTTTTGTATTGTGTATGTTTTTTGTTGTGTTGTGATGTGCGTGTTTGTGTTGTGTTTTGTTTTATGCGTGTTTGTGTTATTTTGTGTTGTTGTGTTCAGTGTTTTTGTGGTTGTGTTAATTGTTTTTGTGCTTGTGTGTTTTTTTATTTGTTTTTGTGGTTGTGGGGTGTTGGTTGTTTTTTATTTATATTGTCTTTTGTGTGGGGTGTTGTGTGTTTTGTGTTGTGCGTGTTTGTATTGTTGTGTTCAGTGTTTTTGTGGTTGTATTGACTGTTTTTGTGCATGTGTTGTAGTTGTGTGGGGGTGTTGAATATTGTCTTTTGTATGTGATTTGTGTTACGTGTGTTTTTTGTTGTGTTTTGTGTTGTGCGTGTTTGTGTTGCGTTTTGTTTTATGTGTGTTTGTGTCGTTTTGTGTTGTTGTGTTCGGTGTTTTTGTAGTTGTGTTAATGTTTTTTTGCTTGTGTGTTTTTTTATTTGTTTTTGTGGTTGTGTGGGGTCTTGGATGTTTTTGATTTATATTGTCTTTTATGTGGGGTGTTGTGTTTTGTATTGTGTGTTATGTGTTTGGTGTGTTGTGTCTGTGTGTTTTTTGTGTTGTGTATGTTTTGTGGTGTGTGTGTGTGTGTTTTGGGTTGTGTGTTTTTGTGGTGTTTGGTTTTTTTGTGTTGTGTTGTGATTTGGGATGTGTGTGTTTTGTTGTGTTCGGTGTTTTTGTGCTTTTGTGTTTTTTTATTTGTTTTTGTGGTTGTGTGAGGGTGTCGGATATTGTCTTTTGTGTGGGGTGTTGTGTTTTTTGTATGTGATTTGTGTTGTGTGTGTGTGTTTTTTGTGTTGTGTTTTGTGGTGTGTGTGTTTTTGTGGTGTGTGTTTTTGTGTGATTTGTGTTTTGTATTTTGTGTTGTGCGTGTTTGTGTTGTTTTGTGTTGTATTCAGTGTTTTTGTGTTGTTTGTGTTTGTGTTGTGTTTGGTGTGTTGTGTGTGTGTGTGTGTTTTGTTGTAATATGTGTTGTGCATGATTATATTGTTTTATGTTGTTGTGTTCAGTGTTTTTGTGGTTGTGTGAGATGTTGGGTGTTTTTGATTTATATTGTTTTTTTGTGTTGGGTGTTGTGTTTTGTGTTGTGTGTTTTTTATGTGATTGTGTGTGTGTGCGTTTTGTTGTGTATGTTTTTTGTTATGTTTTGTGGTGTGTTTTACTGGTTTGTGTTTTGTGTTGTATGTGTTTTGTTGAGATTTGGAGTGTGTGTTTTGTTGTAATTTGTGTTGTGCGTGTTTGTGTTGTTATTGTTTGTATTGTTTTGTGTTGTTCGTGTTCGGTGTTTTTGTGGTTGTTAATTGTTTTTGTTTTTGTGTATTTTTTTATTTGTTTTTGTGGTTGTCTAGGGTGTTAGGTGTTTTTGATTTATATTGTCTTTTTTGTGGGGTGTTGTGTTTTATGTTTTGTGTGTGTTTTTTATGTTTTTGTGTTCTGTGTTGTGTTTGGTGTGTTGTGTGTGTGTTTTTTGTGTTGTGTGTTTTTGTGGTGTGTGTTTGGTGTTTTTTGTGTTTTGTGTTGTATGTGTTTTGTTGTGATTTGGGGTGTGTGTTTTGTTGTGTTTTGTGTTGTGCGTGTTTGTATTATTTTGTGTTGTGTTCGGTGTTTTTGTGTTTGTCATAAGTGTTTTGTGGTCGTGTGTTTTTTTATTTATTTTTGTGGTTGTGTGGGGTGTTGGGTGTTTTGGATTTATATTGTCTTTTGTGTGGGGCTTTGTGTTTGTGTGTTGTGTTCGGTGTTTTTGTGTTTGTCATAAGTGTTTTGTGTTCGTGTGTTTTTTTATTTATTTTTGTGGTTGTGTGGGGTGTTGGGTGTTTTGGATTTATATTGTCTTTTGTGTGGGGCTTTGTGTTTTGTGTTGTGTGTGTGTTTTTTATATTTTTGTGTGGTGTGTTATGTGTTTGGTGTGTTTTTGTTGACTGTTTTTGTGCTTGTGGGAGGGTGTTTGATGTTTTTGATTTATATTGTCTTTTGTGTGGCTTGTTGTGTTTTTTGTATGTGATTTGTGTTCTGTGTGTGTGTTTGAGTTGTGTGTGTATGTGTTTTGTGGTGTGTGTGTGTTTTGGGTTGTGTGTTTTTGTGGTGTGTGTTTTATACTGTATTGCAGTTTTATACAATAGTTTAATTCAGTTACCAGATTTTGCAATTTTAGCCTTTTCTAAGTTTATTTTAGGTTTTAGGTAGTTAGATTTTTTGTTGTAACCTGTGTTGGTAGTTTGAACTGTCTTTTAGTCATATTTTGTCATTAGAAACTTTTTACGATAATTATATTGCAGTTTCGTAGACCTCGCCAAGTCGAGGTATCTGTTTATGTCCTCCTACGAACAGGTTCTTCTTTATATCTATGCATAATTCGCTCCTTTTTAATATTGTTTGATAAATTTTGTGTGTTTTTAGTTCCTTGATGATGCAGATTGAATATCTAGAGACCGTAGACCTTGCCAAGTTGAGGCACCGATTTATGTCCTCCTATGAACAGGTCAATTGTAGTGATTTTTTTCAATGCTTTCTCTCAAATTGTTGTCAATAAATATGCCTTTGTTTTAATATTTCCATTTTTTTTCTTATAGAAGGTGCAACCCTTTGATAAAAGATATCAGTACCTTCTGTTGCAGCTGAACCGTATGAAATAATTGCATTCAAGGTATTTTCTTACTTTTGTTTGTGTGTTTTAACGTTAAATTAAACTATGTAAACTTGTGCCCGTAGATATCCAAACACAGGTCGTTTCAAGAGAATCCAAGTCATTTCACTTTAATTGTTTGCCCTTGTAACTAATAGCAGCAGAACTAGGTTGGTAATTTCCTGTCTTCTTTTTTGTTTTCGTTTATTGATGTCTTTTGATTATGCGGCGTGCACGAGTGATTTTTAATTTCCACCATTTGTTACTGATGACGTCATTTGATACTTTGTATTCATTTATTGTGTTACCACCATCAACATTATAAGGTGACTGATTAATGGTTTTACATCGCTTTTATAACTGTTTCAAACCAATAATTATTTAACCTTATTTGACCATTTGCTTAGAGCTTAGAAGTCGAGCCTTTAGTACTTAGACTTATTTAGTTGGAAGCTTCAAGAGATATAATAGTTTTTTTTTACTTTGTTACTTAGTGAGATTCTTAGTTATTTGTTGTTTTTAGATATTGACTCTTGTCTTAGCTTTGTTTTATAGTCTTAGACTTGTTTAGATAGGTTTCCAAGTGTTGTACAGATTTTGCATGGTTACTTGTCTACTTCTTAGTTCTTGATTGTGAATGACTTTTTGAGTTTCTAATTTGAGTTGATAGTTTCTAGTCAGTTTTACAACTTTTTTCAATAGAATTGAATAGTTTTTACATGAAAAGTCAGTTTTGAACCAGTTTTGACAAGATTTTACCTACTGTGAGATTTGAGCTTTACTTTCTTTTATTGTGTGATGCATTCATGTTTATTTACATTTTCAGAACTTGTATTGTTTCTCTTCGAACTCTGACAGTTAGATTTGCACTCTAGAGATGATATTAGGCCATGTTTGTTTCTAGTCAGCTAGCCAAATAAAGCTCACCCTGAACTGATCTCATTTGCACCTGAATTTTGTGCCTGATTTACCTCTTTTTGTTCATTTTAAGCTCAATACAAGCCTTAGAACAGAAACACCATGAAAATGCCCAAATCTTAGAGTTGTGAGATGGTTTAGGAAGTGTTTAAGGAATATGTAAAGTTCAAGTGTGGGGATCTGAAAAATCTGAAGGTGTGGTCTCTTCTGACTTGGAAGAGAAAAGAGAGTGAAAATAGAAAAAGAAAGAAAAGTAGAAAAAAAATAAAGGAAAAAAAAGAAAAAAAAAAGTGAAAAAGAATAAGAAATATAGAAGGAAGTGAGTAATAAAATATATGAAAGAAGTTGGAAAAGAAAGTAGAATTAAAAAAAAAATGAAAAGTGGAAAATATGTGAAAGAAAGGAAGGAAGTGATGAATAGAGGTGGTGAAAGAGTTGATGATTCCATGCACTTGAATTCCACATTTTCCACCTAGGTCTATCTCACTTCTCTTTGATTTTAGCTTTGATTTTTTTCCTCTTTTTACCTCACCTATACCTTGGCCACATTACAAGCCTGGATTGAAGTCCTATTGATCTTGAGTGCATTTCTAATTTGATTGGTGTGATTAGAAGCTTTCCAAGTTTATGATAATGTGAATTTGCATAATGTGCTGAGAGTTAAACACCTAGACTGAAACACTTGAGTGAAAGAGATGTAAACACTACCTTGGTGAGGTCAATTCTGGTTTAGATGCTGATTTTAATTGTTTGCTATTTGGTTTTATTGATTAGAGTTGTTTTTTTCTGGGTGGAATGCTTGAAACTTAGATTAGTTGATTCTTTAGTCATTTACAATTTTGAACTAGGAAGGTAGATTAGTTTTTCTATGCAGAATTGTGAGCAGATATTTTACTCCGGTTTTAGTTAGTTGGTATATTTTTTTTGTTTTTTATGTTTGCCCTAGAATGCAAAGGCTTTAAGTTTGGGCTATGACCAGTCTCTAATTGTTCATATTTTTCTAGACTAATAGTATGGGTTGTGTTTAATGCCTCATTTCTTGCTTTTAGGACAAATTTGGTTTATAGAGTAAACTTCTACTGATTTTATTTTTTTTTCTATGCAGAATTGTGAGCAGATATTTTAATCCAGTTTTGTGTAGAGTTTAACGTATTTGATTGCTTATTATTCACTCGTATTTGTATGTAGATAAATATTATTTTCTTCACAAAGCGTGGCAACAATGTATGAAATTCTTCCAGGTGATTAATGATTGTATTTGTTTTGTTCTCTAACTCTTGATGACTAGTTGTACTTAAGATGCTATGTTTGGTTTGTAATCTTTGACCTGATGTTTCATTGCCTTTTAAGCTGCTTTGAAGCACTCTAGGACCCCTCCAACTAATCCTTCTGTTGATTATCCGTTTGGTGATTCATATCATGTTTCTAAGAGAACAAGACCAATTGGAATATCATATGAGGTAAGCTGGTTTGATTTATTGAAACATCGTATATAATATTAGAACTCATTATTAGTTACATGTATTAACTATTCATGCTGGAAATTGACTAAATTTTGTTTTCTTGATGCAATCTTTTGTTGGAACGAATGTGGGGGACATTGCTTTGTGGGAACTGGGCTCCAATGAGCGGTTGTTGATAAGGAACTTGAAAGTGTGGGATCTTATTGCTTGTTCAATGCTCTTTCAGGTTGTCCTATCTCACCTTATTTATTGATTACTGAACTCTCAGAATTGTTGAATTTGCAATTATTGAAAGAAAAACTAATCATAATTAATCCTCTATTATTATGCTTGGGTGTTGTGGTGTGTTTTTGTTTTGTATGTTATGTGTTGTGTGTTGTGCGCTTTATACTTTTCTTGTGAGTTGTGTCCTCTGTACTTTTCTTGTGTGATGTTTTGTTGTGTTGTATCTTTTGTGTTTTGTGATTTGGATTTTTTGCTTTGTGCTTTTGTTGTGTTGTGTGTTGTGTTACGTGTTGTGGTTTGTTTTGTTGTGTGTTGTGTGTTGTGATATATTTTTATTTTATATATTGTGTTGTGTAAGTTGTGTGTGATGTGCGGGTTGTGCGGGCTGTGCGTGCTCTAGAGGGAGCAGAGGAGATAGTTGAAGTTGAGTTGAGGAAAGAGGGAAAAGTTGAAATTGGAGTGTATAAGTAAGTAAACATATACGTCTCTTATATCATACATGTATGGGGATTGGTCTTCAATAGTTGATTAACAATTTAGTGCCTTTTGAAGGAATTATGCTGTCTTCACTGGCTGGTTCATGACAATCATTATATGCCTATCAGCTATTCTGATGCAAGCTTCTCGTAATGGAAATGATCTATGGTTGTCATATTGGGTTGATACAACAACAGAAAGCAGTCAGACAAGATATTCTGTGTCTTTCTATCTGGTAAGGGATGAGCAGCGGTGCTAGCTTCCATAGTACATTTTTCTTTCTGGACATGACTCATGGACAATTAAATACTTTATGGCACAGCAAATATTCATGGACATTTAAATATAGCTAGTGCAAGAAGCACAAAACAATTATAACAGTTCAAAGTAATGCAAAGGTTTATAACAATTTAGAAAGTAATGCAAAATACTTGAAGTAATTCAGATAATTTCAGTATTAAACTTTTTTTAATTTCTTGGTTCACTATTTTAAAATCATTTGTAGTACGTTAAAATTACCTGATTATTTACCTACTACACTATAAGCTACTATTGAATGTAATTTTCTAATTTGTTTGAGATGATAATTAATGGTGCAGGCTATACTGTGTCTCTTTTGTATTATTAATTCCTTTTTCACATTGGTGAGGGCATTCTCTTTTGCTTTTGGTGGATTACAAGCTGCAACTAAGGTACACAATAAATTGCTCAACAAGCTTATGAATGCACCTGTCCAATTCTTTGATCAGACCCCTGGTGGGAGAATACTGAACAGGTTAGAATAAGATGTCTTCAGGGAATAATAGCAGATAATGATAATATGAATTTTATGTTTCACGATTTCTTATGTTTTGTGTAGGTTATCTTCAGATCTTTATACTATTGATGATTCACTTCCATTCATTCTGAACATTCTCCTAGCGAATTTCGTAGGCCTGTTGGGTATTACAATAATTTTGTGTTACGTACAGGTGCAATGATTTTCTTAGTTTGTCATATGTATTATGGAACTACCAAGATTTGTCTTAATGTTCCCCATGATCTATTTTTATCTTTAGATTTTCTGTAGGTCTTCTTCTTACTCTTGCTATTGCCATTTTGGTATATCTACAGTAGACTTCAGGTATTATTTTTCTTATTGATACTTTTATATTTAACCACACTCGTTTTTCAGACTGTAAGTTCCTAAATCTATTAGGATTATTTGTTATTAAATTGTACGAATTTGGAAACCCTCATAATTATGGAGTACAAAATAAGGCTTTTATAAAACTACAAATAAATTATTTCAGTGTTTCTTCGGTCTCAAACGATTAAAACCATAATCACTTCTTTGACTTGGTATAATAGACAACAATCAACTGATCTATGCAGTGGCTTCAGTTCTTCTACAGGTCAACATCGAGAGAATTTCGACGACTCGACAGTGTTTCACGTTCTCCAATATACTCATCATTCACTGAAACACTTGATGGATCATCAACTATTAGGGCGTTTAAATCTGAGGTAAATATAAATCATTTTAAAGTAATGATAATAAATTGAACTTTGTATCATGTTGAAGAACTTTACTCAACAAGGGTACTTTAGATATATCATGCATATCAATAAGATTTGAAGACAAGAAGATAGCTATTTGTTTAAAATCTTTTACTTGTCACATCCATTCATAATATAAAAATTTTGTTTATGGAGTGATCCTACTGCTACTGACTATTGTAGTTTTTAGTGTTTCCAAAAAACCATGTTTACCATGTGAAATTTCTTTCCAAAAAATATGTATGCTATTAAGTAAAGATTTAGACGTGGCTGGAAACTATTGTGTGATCTATATATTATAATAACTACCTTAACAACATTAAGAAGAGTACATGCTATATCTTCCTAAAGAAAGCAATTATAAAGATGAACAAGCAGCACGCTTATCTGCCTATCAAGATCTGTTACTATCAGAGGAAAAGATTGCTAGATATCGATTAGTGTTTTCAAACAACTACTTTAAAGCATAGTTATTTTCAAGGTTACTTGGAAATAGCCAGCACTGTCAACTGAACTTTCTGAAGTGCTGGCTATTTGTTTGGTTTCTTTATCTGGTTATGGTGCCTTTACCAGTACCTTTTTGTTGGAAATTTTACAATGACTAGAGATATAACCAAATTATAATATATAAGTGGGTGTACATTGCACATTGTAAGCTGGTTTTATGGAGTTATATTAAACCTAAATACATTTTCTTGACTTTTACTGCACTTTAAAGCTTTTTTTTTTCTACATGCATTAGTTTCTTGTCATATGTACTGGGAAAATTTATACTAGCAATGTGAGTTGGTGTAACTAATTAACTATGTTACAATGTTCATTTTTACCAGGACTTTTTCTTTACCAAATTCACTGAACATGTAACCTTGTACTAGAAGACTTCCTACACAGAGATAGTAGCAAGTTTGTGGCTTTCCTTGCGTCTTCAGGTATGTCCTTTGACCCAAGTATATTTATTGACATTTCAAGATGACAAAATACAGCAATTCACCTAAAACATTTCATAGCTGTGATGGCTGTTATTGGATCTCGTGGCAGTCTGCCCATCAACTTTGGTACCCCAGGACTGATTTGTTTGCTATCCTTTATAATTAAATCTCTGATTTGATCAACAAATATATATCAAAACTGAACATGTAACTTTTTTCCACAGGTAGGATTGGCCCTCTCATATGCAGCTCCAATTGTGTCCTTATTGGGAAGTTTTTTATCAAGCTTCACTGAAACAGAAAAGGAAATGGTTTCAGTTGAAAGAACTCTTCAAGTATGAATAAGACTTATTTCCCTTAATTGAAACATGTTTTGACATATATATGGTGACGCTTAATATCTGTTTAATGTTTTTTAGTACATGGCCATTCCTCAAGAAGAACAAACTGGAAGCCTATACTTGAATCCAGATTGGCGAAGTCAAGGATTTATATTTGATTGTGTTACTTTGAAATATATGCCATCTTTGCCAGCTGTACTCTGCAATCTTAGTTTTAGAATTGCTGGAGGAACCCAAGTCAGTGAACTACTTCTGAATTTGTACTGAAGTTTTCTTAGGTTCCACACCCATTAGGTTGGAATAATTGGAAGAACAGGTGCTGGAAAGTTCAGTGTGTTAAATGCTCTTTTCCGTCTTACTCCAATATGTACAGGCTCCATTTCAATTGATGATATTAAAAATATTTCTGTCAGAGAACTACGTATTGCATATCAATAAGATTTGGGGACGAGAAGATAGCTATTTGTTTAAAATCTTTTACTTGTCACATCCATTCATAATATGAAAATTTTGTTTATGGAGTGACCTTACTGCTACTGATTACTGTAGTTTTTAGTGTTTCTCAAAACCACGTTTACCATGTGAAATTTCTTGCCAAAAAATATGTATGCTATTAAGTAAAGATTTAGACGTGGCTGGAAACTATTGTTTGATCTATATATTATAATAACTACCTTCACAAAATTAAGAAAAGTACATGCTGTATCTTCCTAAAGAAAGCAATCATAAAGATGAACCTGCAGCACGCGTATCCACCTATCAAGATCTGTTACTATCAGAGGAAAAGATTGTTAGATATCGATTAGTGTTTTTAAACAACTACTTTAAAGCATAGTTATTTTCAAGGTTACTTGGAAATAGCCAGCACTGTCAACTGAACTTTCTGAAGTGCTGGCTATTTGTTTGGTTTCTTTATCTGGTTATGGTGCCTTTACCGATACCTTTTTGTTGAAAGTTTTACAATGACTAGAAATATAACTAAATTATAATATATAAGTAGGTGTACATTCCACGTTGTAAGCTGGTTTTATGGAGTTATATTAAACCTAAATACATTTTCTTGACTTTTACTGCACTTTAAAGTTTTTTTTTTCTACATGCATTAGTTGCTTGTCGTATGTACTGGGAAAATTTATACTACCGATGTGAGTTGGTGTAACTAATTAACTATGTTACAATGTTCATTTTTACCAGGACTTTTTCTTTACCAAATTCACTGAACATGTAACCTTGTATCAGAAGACTTCCTACACAGAGATAGTAGCAAGTTTGTGGCTTTCCTTGCGTCTTCATGTCCTTTGAGCCAAGTATATTTATTGACATTTACACTTTATATGATTTATACGTGCAACAATACAGTACATCCAAAGGTTACATTTGAATTTTTATTGAATCTGGATTATTGGTTGTTGCTAATAATTATTTTCTTCCAGTTATTAGGTGCATTTATCATCTCTTTCATAGCTGTGATGGCTGTTATTGGATCTCGTGGCAGTCTGCCCATCAACTTTGGTACCCCAGGACTGTTTTGTTTGCTATCCTTTAATCTTTAATTAAATCTCTGATTTGATCAACCAATTTATATCAAAACTGAACATGTAACCTTTTTTCCACAGGTAGGATTGGCCCTCTCATATGCAGCTCCAATTGTGTCCTTATTGGGAAGTTTTTTATCAAGCTTCACTGAAACAGAAAAGGAAATGGTTTCAGTTGAAAGAACTCTTCAAGTATGAATAAGACTTATTTCCCTTAATTGAAACATGTTTTGACATATATACGCTGACGCCTAATATCCGTTTAATGTTTTTTAGTACATGGACATTCCTCAAGAAGAACAAACTGGATGCCTATACTTGAATCCAGATTGGCCAAATCAAGGATTTATCGAATTTGATTGTGTTACTTTGAAGTATATGCCATCTTTGCCAGCTGCACTCTGCAATCTTAGTTTTAGAATTGCTGGAGGAACCCAAGTCAGTGAACTACTTTTGAATTTGTACTGAAGTTTTCTTAGGTTCCACATCCATTAGGTTTATTACTAATTACACAACATGTATTCAGGTTGGAATAATTGGAAGAACAGGTGCTGGAATGTCCAGTGTGTTAAATGCTCTTTTCCGTCTTACTCCAATATGTACAGGCTCCATCTCAATTGATGGCGTGGATATTAAAAATATTTCTGTCAGAGAACTACGTACACATTTGGCCATTGTCCCTCAGAGTCCATTTTTGTTCGAAGGATCATTAAGGTACTTTATTTGGACTTTTTTACTTAATACTTATGAGGTAAACTCTGATTTAGCTCCTTCTCAATGATAATGTTCTTACATTCTTTTCAAGAAGAAACTGCATTAGCATTTGTTCTGACTGCACCTACATTTCATCAATACTTATGCCTGCATTCTCAATGTTCTAGGGATAACCTAGATCCTTTCAAAATGAATGATGACTTAAAAATTTGGAATGCATGTGTGTTTTTGTGTTTTGTGTCTTGTGTCTTGTATTCTGTGTTTTATTGTGTTTTGTGTGTGTTTTTGTGGTTGTGTTGGGTGTTTTGTGGTTTTGTGATTTTCTGGTTGTGTTGTATGTTTTGTGGATTTTTTGTTGTATGTGTTTTGTGTTTTGTGTGTTTTTGTTGTTTTGTGTTCTGTGTAATGTGTTTGGTGTGTGTGTGTGTGTGTTGTGTGGTTGTGTGTTTTATGGTGTGTGTGTGTTTTGTGTTGTATGTGTTTTGTTGTGTTTTGTGTTGTATATGTTTTATTGGATGTGTTTTGTTGTATTTTGTGTTGTGCATGTTTTGTGTGGTTTTGTGTTTTTGTTGTTGTGTTCAGTGTTTTTGTGGTTGTATTGACTGTTTTTGTGGTCGTGTGTTCTTTTTATTTCTTTTTGTGGTTGTGTGGGTTGTTGGGTGTTTTCGATTTATATTGTCTTTTGTGTGGGGTGTTGTATGTGGTGTGTGTGTTTTTTATGTTTGTGTTATGTGTTTGGTGTGTTGTGTGTTTTGTGGTCTGTTTTTTTGTGTTTTATGGTGTGTGTGGTCTAACTTTGTGCGAGGAGCGAGAAAAGCAAAGAGTTAAGAGCAGCAAGGAGGGCAGAGAGAGGAACAAGCCGACAACCAAAAGAGATGACACAAGAGCATGGAGCGAGAAACAAGGAGCAGCAAGGAGGCGGAACCAGCGGGCAGCCAAGAGCGAAGAGCATTGAATGAGTAGCAACAAGGAGGCAGGAGCAGCGAGTAGAGCGAGAAGCAATTGGGAGCTTGGAGCGGCGGGTAAAGAAGAGCAAGGAGATGAGCGAGGAGCATGGAGCAACAAGGAGGTAATAGGCAGGAGGTCGGAACGAGGAGCTAGGAGCGACAGGGAGCAAGGAGCGAGGAGCAGTTGTGACTTGTTTTCTATTTTCTTTTTGCTAATTAGAAGTTTTTCAAGTAGTTGTATTGCATTTTTATACAGTAGTTTAATAATTCATTTATCAGATTTTGTAATTTTAGCCTTTTTAGTGTTATTTTAAGTTTTAGGTAGCTAAATTTTTAGTTGTAACTGGTTTTGGTAGATTTGATTTTAGGTAGGTCTATCTCACTTCTCTTTGATTTTAACTTTGATTTTTTTCCTCGTTTTACCTCACCTATACCGGTCACATTACAAGCCTTGATTGAAGTCCTATTGATCTTGAGTGCATTTCTAATTTGATTGGTGATTAGTAGAAACTTTCTAAGTTTATGATAATGTGAGTTTGCATAATGTGCTAAAGAGTAACACCTAGACCGAAACACTTGAGTGAAAGAGATGTAAACACTGTCTTGGGGGTCAATTATGGTTTAGATGCTGATTTGGATTGTTTGCTATTTGATTTTATTGATTTGAGTTGTTTTTCTCTTGTTGGAATACTTGAACTTTAGATTAGTTGATTCTTTTGTCATTTACAGTTTTCTATGCAGTGAGCACATATTTGAGTGCAGTTTTAGTTAGTTGGTCTATTTTTTTTTTTTATTCTTTATGTTTGTCCTAGAATGCAAAGGCTTTAAGTTTGGGCTATGACCATTCTCTAATAGTTCATATTTTTCTAGGCTAATTGTTTGCGTTGTGTTTAATGTCTAATTTCTTGCTTTTAGGAAAAATTTGGTTTAAACTTCTCTCATATGTTAATATTGTATTTTTAGCTATGATTGTAGTGTAATTCTAATTTTGATTAATTTTAGCTTGGTAAATAATATAATTCAAATATTAATTCCTAGTTCTAAAATAGATCGGTTGATTGATTAGTATCTTGATTCTGTAGTTTGAAAATTTTGATTTGAAGTTGAAGTATGGATTTATAGTTATTGTGTGAATGCATGGGTTTTATGCGGTCATAAGAACAATGTGTGAACGTTAAAGGTGAGTCTTTATAAGCAAAAGTACTTCCTTGCATCAGCTGTGAAAGTTGAAGGCACTCAAACATTTATTGATAAGGTCTGCGAGCTTGCTGAGGCTAATGGGTTACAATCTGAGGGGGTTGAGTTATAGATGTGCCCTCCTAAAATTTTTTTATGAAGAAGGCATTTGAACAAGGTATTTCTGGTTGCTTTCCATTTTAAAAAATCACATGTTGGTACACATCTGACTCATCCATGCTTCTGTCACTTCTTACCTTTACCTATATTCATTTTATGATTAATGTTTGATGTGTTTCATAAGCAATACACCAATTACCTGTACACTCTCCATTGTGTCATTTTCATATTTACAAATTAAGATGTTGATGTATCAAGATTTTGGTATTTAGTATTGATGGCTTTCGAGTATTGACCTTGTCCACAGGATTAGGTTTCGAGTATTAATTAAATAATAATAATAATATACAATGTAACTTAATTAAATTATTTTTAGTTCTTTTAAAAATATTTTAAAATCCAGAATTAGTTTTGGGCTGATCCAAAGTTTTGGGTTGACTCCGTTTCACATACATTTGGTTAAGGCATTTCTTCCTGCACCTATCAAATTTTATCCCGCCTTACCTCTGAATAAAAATATAATAAAATCTCAATTCCGTCATCTTTTTTCACGTAATATCCCTCTTGACCTTTAAGCTTTTATTTCCGTCATCTTCCTCGTACATTACCAATTTCATGTTAATAAAACTATTTTTGGATTGGCCAATTCAGAATGTACTCCCAGATCCAATAGTGTATACGAGATTTTCTATTTTGGCATGTAATTAACATACAGAGTTGGTCAATCCGTTATATAAATTTGGTATACACTTTCGGATCAAGTAATGCATATCAAGTTGGTCAAGTGATGAAGAGACAGCAACAAATATAATGAATGTGCAACTAACATCTGAATAAATCTCCCAAATGTCCAACTGGCATAACAAAATAGATAAATATTGATTTCAAAAGAGTCTATCATTGTATTTCTCCTAAGTCTTAATAAGAATATAAAATAATGTTCCTCAACTATAAAATTAAAGAAGCCTAAGCGCATTCCAACAAAAGTATCAAACTTAAAACATAAACAACATACTCGTGTTATTCCTATGATATTTGTTTGAAATGTTAAAGAGTTTAATAAAATAAAATCTTAAACCAAATTATTAGATTTATCATGCCACAAGACAAATGTACATTTAAAACTTCAACAATCAAAAAATATAAGTATTGCATACAACCATTGAATGCAGCCAAAAATGCATTACTAGATCCATAATTACATACTTGATTATCCAATCTGGTATGTCTTACCAAATCTGGGAGTGCATTCTATTTTGGTCAATCCAAAAATAGTTTTGTAACGACAAAATGGGTAATGGGTGAAGATGATGAACATAGCAGCGTGAAGGTTAAGAGAGACGCGTGTGAAGAAAGAAAAAAAAAAGAATTTTAATGTATTTTTATTCAAGGATACAATGGGGATAAAATATTATATGGTGGTGCAGAAAAAAAGAGGGGTGCAGGAAGCAATGCTCCACCAATTATGTTTCTTGTTATGCCTATCTTCAATTTTGTGTGTGAAAGGGAGAATGAAAGGATAAAACTTGTTCTGACATAAATTAAAATAAATTTCTTTCATTTTTCAAAGTAGCTTCATACACAAAAGATTTTGGATTCTTTTTGTGCTATAAGTAAAAAATCAGCGAAGAATAAAAAACCAATTTATCATAGACTTAGCTTCAAAAATCTCCATCACAAAAGAAGAATGCATCTGAAGAGGAACATGAAGACACGAAAAAGCAAGTATAAAACCAATATACGTTTTAACTTTTACACAATAATTAACAGCAACTATATTAATCTGCTAAACCATTGCATGGTTCTGCAATAAAGAAACAACAAATGAAGACACAGAAAATTAAACCTATTTATATTAAATCGAAATTAATCAACGATGTGATGAGATTAGAGACCCCTCTTAAGCATTTGCTCATAATTTTCTATGGATTGAAGCCTCTGGATGAGAAGTTGCTTCCTGAAGTTCTTGATGAAAGCATCAGCACTAGCATTAATATCTTCAACAGGTTTCTTTGTCTTCTCACTCTCTGTCACCTTCTTCTCTGATCTCTCTCCCTTTTCTGATGAACCTTGCAATTGGCTCTTTCTAATTCTCGCTTCCATCTCCAAATTCAGAGTCTCTGAATATTGAAACAAATTTCGTGATTCTGTTCTTGTTCTGCAATGAAATGGTGTTTCAGGAGCAGCATGGTATTTATAGATAAACCAGATACACAGTAACAGAGAGGGGAATATGCGGTTTCTAGTTTTTAATTGATACCTTATTTTTTCCTCCAATTTATGATCTTTTCACATTGGTTTTGTTTTACCTTGAAACCAAAGTTAATGAAAGAAAAGGTGCGTGAGAGGGAGAATATCTAGCTGGTTCTATATGCTACGCGAAGTAGTAACGGCACGTGACGTCAACCCCAAGAATAATTACTTTTATGTTTTTGAAATTAATTTAGGGTTAAATATAATTTTTTTTTAATTTTCAGTAAATTTTAAAAATTAGTTTATTTCAAAAAATTTGAACAAATTTTGTCATTCATCTTTTAAAATACGTGAATTTAGTTCTTTTAATCAAATTTTGTGAAGTTTATTTGGCATTTCAAACACGTTTTATAATAGTATTTGACTTAACCTTAAAATAAAAATGTCTTCCAATAAAGATGTGTCAAGCAATATAAACAACTCAAATACAATCATGAAATGCGTATGAAATAACAAAATTTGATTAAAAGGACTAAATTCACATATTTTGAAAGATAAATGACTAAATTGGTCCAAAATTTTAAAATAGACTAATTTCAAAATTTACTGAAAAGGTAAGGACAAAAATATATTTAACCCATTAATTTATCAAATCATAAATTTCATTATTTGACCTTTTACATACATTAATAAATGTTGAAATTTAATTAAAAAAAGAAATTATTTCCATCCCACACGGACGTGGCATGTGCAACGCAGCGTTGAAGTTCATCTTGCGGCTTAAGACATGGTAGTATGTCCCATTTGTGCCTGCCAGATCTCGTTTCAAGACGCCGTGTTTGACAAAATATATCAAACTTAATTCTTGTTTGAGAGGGGTTAGGTCAACAATGACATATATATAAAAATTAATTTTAATATATAATTCATTATAAATAAATTTTAAAAAATAAACTTAAATAATTTGTACTAAAATATAAATTTTAAAAAAGTAATTTTATTTTTATAAGTCTAATTTAAAATAATGGTCAAATTTTAAACGTTTATTCAATGATTAATATGTAACTTGATTTATTAAAAAAGATATTTAAATAAAATTTATTAATAATTATTAAAAGTAACAAATATTTGTGGATCAAATACTATAATATTTCGTTTTACTTCATCTATAAATAAATAATTAAATATTAGTACTCATCATTTATGGTTCATCTACAAGCAAATAATTAAGGAAGGAGATTATATATGTTTTTGGTTTTTTAACTTTTTTTTTTAAATTGAGATTAGTTCATTTTTAAAATTTAACTTAATTTAGTTCTCAACTTTAGAAATGTTTAAATTTAGTTCTTTTAACCATTTTTTGTTAAGTTAATTTGATATGTCAACGTTTTTCTAGTAGCATTTGAGTTATTAACATTGTTTGATACATTTTTGTTTCAATGTTAGCTAAACACGTTAGAAATATCAAATAAACTTAACAAAATTTGATTAAAATGACTAAATTTATACATATCTAGAATTAAATGACTAAATTAGACTAAAATTTCAAAAAGAGACTAATTCTAATTTTTTCTAAAACAAAAATATATTTAATCAATAATTAAATACTCACATTCATCATTCATGTATATCTATTTGTTTCATCATATATTTTATCTATGAATATTTGTTATTAAAAATATTTTTGTTATCTTTAATTAAAACTCCAAATTTAAAAATAAACCGTGTCTCTCACATACAATAATTGATCTAATAATACTATGCCAACTAACTTAACATCAAATAATAACTATAATTTCATAGTTTTTAGTTTGTGACTTCGATGCATGATTGTTGTGACTTTACTTAAAATTGGTTAAGAGATAAAGATTGGTGAGCATCTATGCCGACCTCTCTAAACCATGAATAATAGATTAGATGGATGCATTGTATGGACATTAAATATGGACATAGGCATGTGATTCCCATTCGTGGCATTCATTTAAGAGGCATGGGAATTTGCTATTAATTATTAATTTCCATGTCTCACTAATTCCCTCACAAAATGCCAAAACACATGCACGTGTTTCTATAAAAAAAATAATAATCTTTATGAAAACCCTAACTTCATACTTATTACCACTAATTTGGACATTTTATATTATTCAGCTTATAGCAGCAAATATTCTGAAGAGACACAAAGCAAAAGTTAATTATATAGATATCCAAGCATATGACTAATGTGATGCACAACAAAAATGTTAAAGTTGATAGAATCGTTATCTTTTACTCTATAAATTCCAAGTTTAATTAACAATCATTATCTTTTGTATATGGGATTAATTAACAGCTTAATTTAAAGTGATTTAGATTGTATATACATGCGAGAAAGATATAATCTCATATTGTGTTTGTGTAATATTTTTTAGTTGTAAAACAAGGATTTTGAAAAACAATTGTATTTAATTAACATTAGATTACAATTATACAATTATATACCTTATTGTAGTTTCAAACTCACAAGCTATAAAGCTATTTGGTTCTAAATTTACAAAATCTTTAATTTAAGTATTTTCATTAATCAAAGTCAAATAATAAATTAAAGATTTTGTGGAATTAAGAATTCAAGGGCAAGAATTTTGGAATTTACGGAAAAAAGAGATGCTGAGGTGACACAGCACAAAGTATTATTTAAAGTGCATAAAACACATCCACATGAGGTGTTCATAAAAAATCAAGTTAAACTGAAAATTTTAATTTTTGGTATCTGCAGATATTATTTAGTATCTTCTAACATTTATTATCGTTATTTTATTCATGCGTGCAAAGGTTTATATAGTGAAGTAATATGTTTTTTTTTAAATATGAATTTTAAAATAATTATTAATAAAACCAAATTTTAACGGGCATACTAACATGTAACTAATTGGGTTTTTACTTCCTTCAAAGATAGTAACAAACCTTTTGAATTCATATTTTCTTTCATAGTAAAAGGAAATGACAGAAAAAAAAATGACATTGGAAATAAAGCATATAAGTTCTGAATAGATAAAAATAATAAAGAGAAAATAATTTATCAGGATTATATAATTTTTTATACAATTATGTAATATAAGGATATATCTAGGATAAGTTTAGAATCTTCTATAATATTTATCTTAAGAATTGGACTTATCATATATTGATATTATAAAAGTAATTATGACACCACTGAAATTATAAAGAAGTTAACTTTTTTTTTTTCAGCATGGAATTTTTACTACTGTAAAACTCGAAAAGCGATACATCGTTTCTAATAAAAAAATGTTCAAATAAACCCTTTGTTATTTTACTTACCTCAATAGAACTCTGTATATAATAAATAAATATTTTAAATTATACAGACAAAGATTTAAAATATGAAAACTTAGCTTCTTAATACAAGTTTTAATTTTTTTATTTAAATTATTGTATAGTTAATTATGAGAGGTATAACATGATTATTAACTTCAGTTATATTCAATAATAATTTTGGTATGAAATTTAAAATATTGTTAAAAATTATTATATAGTGAATTATAAATTGAAAAAGGAGAATTTAAATGTTGTTTGAATAATAACTATTTAAATATATGTTAATAAATATTATTTGGACACAGGGTGAAAGTGAGTCGACAAAACTCATGGATTGAGTAAATGTCAGCTTAGTTCAATCTATTCTGTAATGAGTCAAAAAATTTATCTCAATGGGATTGATATTTGTGAGTTGGTTTAATATTTTTGTAATTTATTTTACATATTTGTTTTAATATAATGAAAATAAATTAACTCAATTATTTCTTTATATTAATATAGAATTAAAATGCTCATCGAATTCTTTTCAAATATTATTATAAAAATTATTAACAAAATTTGACTAAAATATAAAATTCACGTGTTTTAAAAAAATTAAATTAGATCACATTTTTAAAGAAAGATTAATTATAATTTTTAATACAAATTAATAAATTAAGATATTAAAAATATTTGTAATCCAAAAATAAATAAGAATGATTGTTGATAGATTACATACCAACTATCTTTAACCCAATTCGATATTGTTTTAAGTCTTAAGTTAAGAAAATCAAGTTTGATTCCAGCTAAATTTTTTAAAATTAATTATTTTATATGTCATTCTTAAAACTATATTAAATATATTAATTATTAAACAAATTTATCTAATTGTTTTGCTTAAATTAAAACCGGTAATCAATATAATTTAAATAAATAAAAAAGAGAAATGTAAATCTCTACTCCCGACCATGTTTTCCGAAAGAATAATGATAGAATGACATCCCAAAATTACCACTTTGATGACCACCTTACGTGGCAACGGAAATCAGATTTAAAATTTTTAATTTTTAATTGAAAAATTAAATTGGGTGCAGGAAGAGTCATTCTCCTTATACGCGCGTGTGGTCACAGCCCGTTGCCACTTTCACCCAACACCAGTCCGCGCATTTCTTTTTTCTTTTTTGAAAAGTCTTTCACTGCTCCACCGCACCGCTCCACCGCTTCTCCATTTCTCCAAAGCGCCCTCAAACCCCTCTGCGCTCCTTCTTCCCGCACACACACAGACCCGCACCACACACACCTCTTCTCCACGTTTTCCCACCAACTGGTCCAGAAACCCCAAAACCCCTCCCAACGAGAAACCCTAACCCGAATCCCTCTCCCTCTCCCTCTCCCGCTCCCGCTCCGTCTCACACCAACACTTGGACGCAACTTTTTCTGCTGTCGTTGCTCAATCCCCGAACCCCTCCACACTCCCAATTTCATAACCTAACCTAAACT
>Ga0214544_1004171_pt1 | contig 29179 bp, 15 predicted proteins | sample CNSS3metaG_FD_160074 | JGI IMG/M metagenome (GOLD analysis project Ga0214544, IMG submission 160074) | Root nodule microbial communities from cowpea collected in UCLA plant growth center, Los Angeles, California, USA - CNSS3 | ecosystem: Host-associated > Plants > Roots > Nodule | place: USA...
AAAAAAAACAATAAGCAGTGTTGAAAGAAAAAAAAAAGCAATTAGCAGTGTTCAACCAGAATATATAAAGTAAAAAATCATAAACAAGTAAAGAAATGAAACAAAAACTAGATTATTTATATTTAGTTTAATCCTCATCAATTAATCTGTTGCGATTTAACATTTTTTAATTATATTTTAAAAATTTAAGTTTTCTATAATTATTTGTATACTTAATAAATTTATAAAATATAAATAGTATAATATGAATAAATTATTTATTTATTTATTTATTGTTATTCGTACCTACCAGATTTTTTCCGCCAACAACATTAAAAAATTCTCAAAATAATAATGACAAAACAATTCTAACTCATAAATATTATAAAAACTAGCGGATACACATGCGTGACTAGTTGTTAAATATAATAATAAATATATAATTTTTAAAATAGTTGTTAAATATAAAATTTAAAAAAAATAAGATATGTAAAATTAAAATTTAAATAATAATTTAAGATAAAAGAGATTTCAAAAAAAATTGGTAGAAAAATGATTAAAAGTAAATTATTTATAAAATAATTAAGGGTTTAATTGGTATTATGAAATGTGAAAAAAAAAATTCCTTTATTTTTTTTATATATATATATATATATATATATATATATATATATATATATATATATATGTATAGATAGAATAGATAGATAATTAGAACAGGGAAACATTATTTATTAATATTATAAAATTTAACTATTATCTTTTTCATTTAACAAATTTTACCAATAATAAAAATATTACAAAATTGTTATCCGTTTGCATATAATACATTGATTTCACACAAGATTAAATAATTCTCTCATCACATCTAAACTAAAATTATTTTTCATAAATTATCGTTTACTTTCAAAATATAAATTAAAAATTACAAATATTAAGCCGAACTCACCCTACTCAATTGATGTTGTCCCTCCACATTGGATGGTATGCCTGTTTTTTCGGTTACTCCAACTTTTCTTACTTTTAATCCCTCTTTCTTCTCTCTCCCAATCATTTTTCTTATGTCTTCCTTCGAATTATGGTACATAATCAATAATTTGAATAGCCCATCAAATCAAAAATTAAAATGGAAAAGAAAATGATAACTTTTACTATATAAAGATCTAGAACAGTACCTGATGGGATCCATAATTTCTATTAATATTTATGTGCGTGGATTTTTTTTTTTTTAAATAAAGTCATGCACTGAAAATAAGGTTTTCTTTTGGAAAAAATAATTTTATATCACCATCTTTATCTTTTACTCTTCCTCTCTGATTCAAACAAAGCAACAAGAACATTTATATTTACTTGAAAAAGAACACAAAAAATAACTTTGAATGGACTCTATCATTCTTTAAAAACATAGAGTTGACATATTATATAAGTGATAATTATTATTTGTCTGGCCCCTGGGAATGGAATTGTAGCCCAAGGTTGAAAATGAAAAGGGAACTCAAGATTTGGGCCACAATGTATAAGATTGCTAAGGAAAATGACTTTTTTGTCAGTGTCTAAGATTTTTATTTTATTTATAACTACGTCCCCAAATAAAAATAAATAAAAGAAAAACTGGTATAATTTTCGCCTACGGTCCTACCTAGCTACACAATCCAATGCTAGCTCTTTTTGCGTGATTCGTTTGGGTCACAACACAAGCTCAACTCCACTTTCATTTTACGGTACATGTCCTAGCTTTATTCAAGCTAAATTAAATTTATTCATTCTCGTACTTTGTGTTCTTTTGCTTTTATAACGATATAATAAGTTTAATTTATTTTGTTAAATATTGACATTATATTAAAAATTAAATTTAAAATTAATTTATTCTTTCAAAATTAACTTATAAAATAAAGATTGTCATATTTATATAATATAAATTATCCTTATATATCTTAATTATACGATTGAATGAAAAATTTTGGATAGATTGTGAATTCTGAAAAAATATTAAATGTTATTTACATATTTACTTTTTTATGAAAATACAGTATGTTAAAAGTGGAGTTTTAACCTAATTTAATTTCACAAAATTGACTTTTAAGGTGAGGTTTACATTCTATTTATATATTATGAAATTATTTTATCTTTATTCGATGTGAAACTTTAAACACAATCAACACATCACGTATCAGAGGAACAACCTAACTGCACTATTAGTATTCATCTTAGATTAATTAACAAATAAAATTTGTCATATTACATCATAAATAGAACCGCACTATTTTTTTCATTTTGAATATTGAAAAATTTTAACACAAACAAATAAGAGAGAATATTACATACACATTTTTTTAAATTAATTTTCGGTCACAATGACCAACCTCTTAATTTGTAATTTGAAAAACAACAGGAATAAAAACAAATGAATTCTAACATCTACTTGTTACAACTCCAAATAATGTAAATATATGTAATAATGAAAATCACTTTAATTATTTTAAACAACATACTACAATGAGATTTTATAAATTGGAAAACCAAATTCAAATAGACAAATAAAAGATACAAATCCTTTAACCATTCCCACACATAACAATAAAACAACATATATATATAATCAACATTATTTCCGCACATAAAACATATAATCACTTTTACTTTTTTAATCTCTAAATCAATAAATAAAGAGTGATATACAAAATTATTTTAATAATTTGGAGTGATTTCATTTATTACTGTTATGTAAAATAATAGAAGAGAAAAGTAATCATAATTTAGATATTTACTTGATGGAATGAAATATGCAGCATAAAGACATAGGAAGGCATCTGGTAGGTTGAAAGAAATTATTATTGATGGCGGAAAGTAAGATGGAAAGAAGAAAGAAAGTACAAAGGTTCCGTAGTTTCTCACCATTCAAACAAACAAAAGAAACAACGTTGACACATTTCATCGCCACCTGTTATTGTTTTGTCCCTCTCTATTTTCCCCATCTACCTAGCTGTCACCACCACAGCCCTCACCCCACTCCACGTGTCCTCTCTTCCTCCCCTCACCCTCTTCTCCCTTCTTACTTACTACACCCCACCAACCTACTAACAAAAATCCAACTTTTTTATTATATTTTAATCACATTACAAATAACTGTGTAGTTTTATTCAAAACTGCATAATCTGTTTCATTCATAAAAGAATCCAATTATAACCTATCAAAAACATTATAAAATAAAATCTTCTACTCCCGCACTCGCAAAAAGTTACTTTAGACAATTCCAAAAAAATTAAACATATTTGCCTCTACTAACTCACAGAAAGTAACAAATTTAGTCTAACCTTTATTAATATCGTGGACATATAAGATACCCTTTAAGTTGCTAACTTATTGTGTTTCTTTTTTTTTTGGCATATGTTATTTCACAAGTTCTTTCCTGAATTGATAAAGCTTTTAGTTTCGATAATTTTAGGATTAAATATGTTTTTTTTTAAGTTTCAGTGAAATTTGAAATTAGTTCATTTTTAAAAATTTTGACCAATTTAATCCTTCATTTTTAAAAATACGTAAATTTAGTTCTTTTAACCAAATTTTGTTAAGTTTATCTGACATTTCAAATGTATTTTATGATAGTATTTGAATTGTTTACATTGTTTGACACATTTTCGCTTCAAAGTTAACTTAAATATTATCATAAAATGCGTTTAAAATGTCAAATAAATCTAACCAAATTTGGTAAGATAGACTAAATCCACATATTTTTAAAGATAAATGACTAAATTGGTATAAAATTTTGAAAAGAAATTAATTCCAAAATTTACTAAAACTTGAGAAATAAAAACATATTTAATCGTTAATTTTATTTGTAAAAGGTTATATCAATAAATGGTTTTAATATTTTTAATAATTTTGTATGTTAAAGAAGTAAATATTTTATTGTGATAACATCAACAAAAAGTAATAACATACCATGCACTCCAACTCTTATTTCTATTGTTCATACACGTATACAAAACGGCCAGAAGTGAACTAACTTGTGTGGTTAGGTTAGCATGCACAATGTCCCAGATAAATTTATGCATATTAGTTTATCATAAAATAATAAAAATAAGATTAAAAATATAAGTATTTTTTTAAGGAAGGTGATATCTTGACAGTCTTTAAATAAATAAAAAATCACTTGACTACTGAAAAAGTAATATTTTTTCAACTTTTTTATTATAAAATATAAATATATATATATATATATATATATATATATATATATATTATTCATATTATTCCATTATTAAGGTGATGCGTAATGTGATTGAAATTAAAATATTTTTTTCTTTTTTAAATGCCTTAGCTATGAAAGGAAATGTCAAAGAATTGGAAAGATAACTTCTTTATTAGAAATCATATAGAAATGTTTTACAAAATAAGTATAAAATATATATCCTAATAAAAATATTTTCTTAATTTCTTAAAAAGTCTGACAAATGACATTTGTAGGAATATAATTTTGTTACCTGATTATTAAAACTATTATAATGAAAAGACGATGTGCCTCTATAAGTTTGAACAAATTAATCAGAATTGAATAGTTTTAAAATGCAAATAAAAATGTAGATAAGTTAACAAGTGTGATTACTATGTCTACGAAAAAAATTATTTGAATATAAAATAAATCATAAGTTATAAAAGCACGGGCTATTATTAAAAGTATATTTGTGTACCTGAACACAGTCAACAGAATTAATTGAACTCACAAAACAATGCATCAGTTTTTTTAAGTTGGTCAATTACATTTAATTTTGCTGGTTCAAAGAATTGTGTGAGAGTTACCAATTATGAAAGATATTTCTTATTCATTGTTCTTAAATTTATCAATCTTTTTTTAAGTATTCGATAAATTTAAGAATTTTTAATTAAACTTTTATTAAATTTTTATGATATCTTTTGGTAGTTAAATTTTATTATTAATTATATGATGTGACATTTAATTTTATTATTATTATGTTAAAATATCATCATATAATATTTTATTACAACAAATTTTAGTAACGAAAATCTTTTACAACAATGTATTATATTTCACAAAAAATATTTTTAAAACAAATTAAAATTAAAAAATGTAAATTAAAAGATACAAAATATATAAAATTGAATAATAATAAATTACTAAATAAAAAAATAATTAGATAACAAAAATAGTTTTTATTAATAAATAAACCTTTGTCATGATTAAAAGTTTTTAGTATTATACGACGACATTTAAACATAATGTCAAATAGTCAACACTAAATTTAAGTAAATACTCAATTGAAAAATTATAATATTTTAAAAATTCAATAAAATATAAAATTTTAGTAAGGACTCAACCAAAATTTTAAATTTATTATCGACTAAAAACATAATTAAACTTATATAATAATATCAGTATACAAGTTGTTGTAATTATGCCAGACATGTCTGAGAAGGAAAAAAAAATAAAAGTATTTTGTTTCATTAGATTGAACTAATAATCAAAATAAAATAAAAAATCCAATTGATATTTTTCTCTTTAAAATTATTTTTACCGTGATTAATTTTGAATAATTAAAAAAATAAGGTTATTAAAAATATTTTATTAATATAAGTTTTGAACTAAAAAAGTTATTATTTCACCTCATTATAAATGAGCATACAACTTTATAAATTTCAAGAACTATTAAATCCCTCTACTCTGCACATAGAATAATTTTTACTCTCTAATATTAATTCTTAATTCAAGAGAAGGTGTTAAATATTCGTTGCGGATTACCTGTATATAATTTTGGTGACCCCTAATGTTTTTGTTGATATATATTTTTATAGTTAAATTGAAATTTTTAAAAAATATATAGAATAAACAAAAGGTTTTAGTAAATAAAATTATCCATGACACTTACTTTACTTTTATTAAGTTTGTTACTTTGGGTTCCTGTCCTAAATCATTTTAAAAGAACAAATAAAGATATTCCAAAATATATTTCAGTGTGTGAATTATTATCTGAGGTTGCCTTTGCGTTACGTGGACCACATAAGAAGTTTTGTTTTTTCTTTTCAACGATATATATATATATATCTATATATATATATATATATATATATATATATTTAACGTATTGATTGTTTAACTAATTTTAAGTTCAAATCACATAGAAATCAAAATTAGAAAAAATATATATTTAGTCAACAACAATTATGCATGTCATGTTTTTTTTCTTATTCATCAATTTTTCATAAATAAGTCATGAATTTAATCTTGATAATACAGTTTTTTACTTCTAATCAATTTTAACCATTATAGATATGAATTTTAAAATAATTATTTTGAAAGTGAACTTTATCAAATATAGTATTTCATAATTAAAAAATAACGAAAATCATTCACACTATTAATATGCTTTTGTTAAATTTATAAATTATTTTATTGTAACAATTTTAAAATACATTTTAACTTTTTAAAATAAATTGAGTCTTCTACACTTTTTGTCAATTTCATAATAATAGGAAAAAAAATAGGAAAAAAGTCAAATCCAAAAGATAATATCTTTTTGTTGTGTTGTCACAATTTTTTATGGCAACCTCAATATATTTCTTCGTTTTCGTGTATTTGTGTGTTGGATACAATTCTTAAAAGGCTGCTTCATCTGAACTCGTACAAAATAAACTGTTATTACAAATTGTCGTTAGATTAATTTAATATTCAATCATTCTCAGTCATACGTATGATAAAAAAATTTGAGAATGATTTTTAAACTAATAATTTTGAATATAATATAAAGAATTGGATTTTTTTTTAATATTTGATTACTTTATAAATAATTGGTTTTCTTATATACGGGTTTAGAGGAAGTAATATTCTATATTAAGAGTAAACAATCTTAATCTTAAGAGAAAACAAAGTTTTGAAAAAACTTAATGATTAATAAATATATTATTTTCTTATTTATTCTTTATGTATCGACAATATTATTTAATTTTTATATATGAAAATATAAAAAACTATTGATAATTCTTAAAATAATTATTATCAAAATAACAACTTTATCATATATAAAATTTATAATTTGATAATAATAACAATATATCATTGATATACTTAACTTGTCTAAGTAAATTATTTCTAAGAAATTCCCATGTTTTAAGTATAGCAATTTTAACCCTCAAAATATCTTATTTAATTTTGATCTCACTTTGGACTAAACAACCGTGAGAAACAATATTTATTTATGATGAAAAAAATATCAAAACAACCGTTTTTATTTTTGTGATAAACATTAAACAAACTTTGACCAGTGAGAAACTAAATAGCAACATTTAGCAAAAAAAAAAAGAAGTTGCCAAATTTAATGATCTATTGCCCACTTATATATTTCTTTTAAAAATTAAAAATATATATTAATTGCCCCATTTAATTATCTATTGCCAAATTTACAAGATCTTGATTTATTATAGATATGATGTGATGATCACAAGTGTCCTTGATGAGAGGTAAGCAAGCAACAAATTAAATTCCAACCAACCTTTCCTATTTTCTCTAATAACCTCTTAGAGTGACACGATCCATCCACAATGATGCCATCATCATCACCCGCCACGATCAAACGGTGCAGATCGAGTCACAGTTATGGTCTTCAACTTAGACCCCGAATTCAGGGAAAAATTACCCTTCATCTCTCTCTACACTTTGTCCTATATATCATCAGTTTCAAGTGTTGGGCATACATAGCATGAGTAGTTCTAGTTCTCACCATCAACCATGTCCAACGATCCAAGGTCTCTGAGTCACTCCTTTCTACCTCACTTCAACATGGCGATAGCTGACTCAGAACCTTGGTCGTTCCTCACCCTCGTTTTCCTGTGACCTTTTTTTTTTCTCTTTCGAACAAAACATCCTGAAACTCACGAACCTTGGGGTGGGTTTTTTTTTTGTGTTGGTTTCCCTGTCTTTGTTGCAGAAAATGGGCATGGGGGAGAAGAGTCCGAGGAGTTTCCAATTGCACCATCGTGATGGGAAGAAGCAGGATTTCAGAGGGGTGCCAAAAGGGTGCATGGCGATCAAAGTTGGTCAAGGAGAAGAGCAACAAAGGTTCGTGGTTCCTGTGATGTACATCAACCACCCTCTCTTCATGCAGCTTCTGAAGGAGGCAGAGGAAGAATACGGTTTCGACCAGAAGGGAACCATAACCATCCCTTGCCATGTTGAGGAATTCAGAAACGTTCGAGGCTTGATTGATAGGGACAAGTCCCTTCACCACCACCACCACAACCATGTTGGTTGCTTTGGCTTCTGAATTCTGCTCCAAACCAAGGTTTTCAAATATGGTTTTTGTTGCTCCCAGCATCAAGCTTTTTGGGGTCTTTTGTCCACAGTTTTCTAAATGTTCAGAATTCTGAAGAAACTGTTTGGGTGGAACCATGGAGAAAGAATCGATCTTGGACTGCAAATCGGCACCCCCCTTTAGTTTTTTCAATGATTATCTCATGTAAATTTGGTAGCTTTTAGATTTTTTTTGGTAGTGTTTGGTTTATGTGAAAGAAAAGCTCCTTAGGTAGGTGATGGTGAAGACAACAGAATGTTGCTTCTTCCAATTGTACTTACTTTTTTCTATATTGTTAGGAATCGTTATGGAAAAAGGAGATGCTTTTCTTTTCTTTTCTATTCTTTTTCTTGCGAAGAATTTTTCACGCGCTGGAATAATTGGTACACCACTCTTTCTGGAAAGGGAAGAAATCGAAAAAAGAAGGAATTGACGGTAAGTAGGGCCGAAATTTTGTTTCTTTACCTTCTTTTGAGTCACTGAATTCGTCTCACTGTAACACATGGGGTTCCATTCTTAATTAATCTCTGATTAGGGAAAAAAAATCAAGCCTTTCTGTCACTGTAGGTGATGGGGCTTGTGAATTGGGGTTACATTCTTGATTAAGCTGAGATTATGAAAATTTGTGGTGGTGTGTACTGGGACCATTCTCTTTACCTTCAATGATTGTGTAATCAATTGGAACTTTTGCACCGTAATTCATTCCAATTAAGTGCTTTTTTTGTGATTTATGTTACATAGCAGAAAGGGAAAATGAGGTTTGCATGAAGAAAATTTGGAGCGAAACAATGAGGTGGGTGTGTGGACCATTTCTGTGTCTGAAATCTGAAATAAACTGAATCACTGATATCACTCTCTAGGATTGAGTGTTAAGATTTTCCTTTCTTATTTTGTTTTTCCCTTTTTTCTCACTGAAAATTGTTGGTGTTTGTTTTGGATCATTGCATTGAATATGGGTAGGTGAAGGAGAAGGACAAACTACCGTGCAGAGAGATAAAAGGTGTCAGTGGGTGGGTGCATGACTTCCACGTTCGCAAAGGTTGTATTGTTATTTTATGCGTATCATCAAATGGCACAAATTTCATTTGGTTAAGTGTTGGTAAATTGTTTCGGAGTTGTCACTTAATCAAAAGTTACAATATTAGTTAAGATGAATAGTTTATGATTAGATTAATTAGTTTATTTGAGATTTATTACGAAATAATCTTATAATTTACAATAATTTTATTTTTGACAATTATTTACCTATCTTGATTTTGATATCAATTGATTGAATATTTATTAATAAATAAAAATTATAATCATTAATTAAGACAGAACTCATTTTATCTAAATACATATCGATCTAAAACATTATAATTCGATTTAACTCGACTTACTTAATCTATGTCGCAGAACCATCGACGTGGCATCTAACATTCTAACGTGTAATGTTGAAAGTTTAAAGGTGAAACAAAAAAATCCAAACAGGAACAGATTTTAGGGTTGGAGTCTATTTTATCTCAGACTATGGTCCAGGAATATAAAGGTTTCCTCAGTATCATCTTTGGCTGTTACCTTCTGAAGTAGTCATTGACTAGTTCTATCATATACACAACTAGACAACCTCAACCCCACACGAATTATTGGGTTTACTGAAAGCAAAGGATCATGATTTCTCATTATCTCTTAACACAAAATTAGTGCTTGATTCAGAATTATTAATTATTTGTTATCTTAATTGACATGTTTAAATAATTATTTAATAGTTTCTCTTGTCACACTTTTGAAAAGAACCACACCTTGGGACGGAAAATCATACATCCGCTGCATTAATTGAATTTCAATATGTTTTTTTTGTTTGTGTTGAATTGAAACTAGTGAAAACTCTACCAGGAATTCACATGGTCCAAAGAAAAGATATTAAGGGGAACATTAATGAATCAGTTATATTTAATGATAGTAATTATTTTTATAAAATATATCTATTTTGTCAGTTTTTTATTTCTATGCTTTCAATGTACTTTTAATAGTATTCTTTTTTAATATAGACTTGTATCTGATTTTTTAAGGTGCTTTTATTGCAAAAAGTAAATTTCAGAATCACTAATTAAATTCAAAGTACATATCAGATCGGTGGACCTTTTTTCGGATAGAATAGTTATAACTTTTATACAGTTAAAATATGTATGGTATAAAATAAAATAATACCAAAATTATAATTTCATACCTACACATCCACAATTGGAAGAGAAACATTAAAAAGGAAAAAAATAAATATAATCAATTATATGCAAATTTTTTTTTAAAAAAGTATAAAACTAAAATTGTACATTATAATTAACTGTTTTTGTGATTTTATTCCCTTATTTACTTTTATCATTCATGACCTCATATCAACAAAATATTGCACTCTTTGAGGCTTATATATAAAGGATATATTTTAAATTTTTGTGTTTTTGGCTTCTTGTGATTGTTCCTTCTTTTAGAAGATAATTTAATGAATATAAAAACTGAGAGATACAAAAAAAAAATTAAAAAGTTCTAGGTGTATACATACCCATGGTGTTGCATTTTTCATCCCTTGTTTTGATTTGAAAGTCTAAGAAATCAATCTCTGTTTCAAATTGTGTCTGGCTGGTTCATGCTTTCATTAATAAAATAAAAATTAAGTGCAAAGAAGAAATAGTATTACATTCTTAAATTAATTAATGAATCATGATGTTGGGTTGACATCTTATACCATGGTGTTGTTAGATGTTGACAGAATCTACTGTAAAATCTCCACTCCTTAATTATTATATTTTATTTTTCTCCGCAAAATCTCATTAGAAACAATTGGTTACATTTTCTTAACATTACAAAATCATAAATTCATGAATTTCTTGGAAAAGCACAGGGAAGAAAACTTCTTGGAAACAAGTTCTCTTGGTCAGAGATGAGACAAAATGCTAGTGATTATGGTAGGAAAATATGAATTAATATAATAATGTAAGTTAGAACTTAATTAAGTTAGAGAAATCTCAAATATCACAAAAATATTTTCAAGAAATTCACACCAATAACATGTATAGTTGTGTTTTTTTTTTTTAATATCTAGTTAATTCTACTATTCTATTCATTGAACTTCACATACTACAAAGAAAGATTCTGACACCGCACTCTGAATTTCATTTAGACCAAATTAAAACACTATTTTTTTACATGTATGTCTCTGAATAATAATACTTGATTTTAGCTCTCAATTTTTTAAAATATCAAGTTGTTTAATTTTATTACTTACACATCATCATTTAAAAAGGGCATGTCAGACAAATATGTGCAGAAGAAGAAAGAATATGCATACAAAAAATAAAAATAAACTAGTTGAACTATAAAAATAAAAAGAATTATAAGATTAAAAATGTAAACCATATTATTTATTTTATTTGTAGCCAGTCAACTAGTTGACATTCACATAAATAATGATATAAATAATATGTAAAACTATTAAATTAACGGCTTTCAGCTTTGGATATGCATAACAATCTCATTATTTCTCTATCATAAGTTTCTTCTCTTAATCAAATAATAAATAGAAAAAACACCTAAAAGCACAAGTGTCAAATTTAGGGTTTTTCAGATTCTTGATGACCTTTGTTTCTGGAATGGACCAATATTTCCAAAAATTGAATCTGAATAATTCAAAAGCGATGGTTTAACACCAATTGTTAATAATCGAAAAGGTAACATCCTCACACTTTCCTTCCACTTGGGTGAGGAGAAAAAAATGGTGGAAATTAAGGTGTGGATGTCACTCCACTGAAATTTTCTTTTGTTCCTCTTTGGATTAGTTAGCACAATATTTGTAAGTGGAGTGCACAATATTGAGCACGAATTGGAACCACGAGACACCAACATTGAATTATTTTGTCACAAAAACGTTAGTGGAAACATATAGTGTAAATGAATTATTATAAGAATTTTCCTTTGACTACAATGAGAAAGTATGCCATTTCTCCTCTTTCAACAACCCTTTATCATCATTAAATGTAACTTTTGCTTTTGGCTATGAAATGTTTTTTTTTTCCTTTTTTATGCATCGAAGAGGGCAAATTTTTATGATATTGACTTTTTTAAGGAATTTAATTTCGCGGTGGATTTTGTCTTTTCTATCTAGGACTGTGTTCCAAAGATGAATTGCGTGGCACCGATGCAATTTTAGAGATTTCTTTGCTGTTTGTTGTGGATAGAACTATACTTTTAGTAATGCATGAATTTTTATTTTTTTTATGATTTTCATATTTGATAATTATACTTCTAGTTTTGCATTGTTTTAATACATTGTAACTAACAGTAAAGACTATTTTATCATTTTTCAAATGATTCCATTGTGTGCATTGTAATCGAAATTGATAATTAACATCTACAATTTTTTTATTTTAAATTAAATTAATTTATAAATCATTATTAAAAATTCACTGAACTGAAATTACATACGAAGATGTCAAAAAAGAAACATAATTCATGAGTTTATAATCTTATCTTATTCGGATCCACTTTCAAAATAATTTGTGAGATCTACTTTTATTCAATGAGTTGGATTCGATTTAAGTGAAGAGGTCCAAGTCAGCTCATTATTTTTTTTTTTAATTTCAGAGAAACTTTTGAGTTTTTCTCACTCAACCTTTCTCTCTTTTTTCCTCACTCACTAAAAAACGGTGCTCTTATTCTTGTTCTCTTTGAACCAGAACCTGAGTTAGGGCCTAAGCAAGATCCTCTCCTTCAGCGTAAATATAACTCAAATCCAAGTCTCTTTCTATTTTTATTTTCTGTTATGAAGCTTTGGTTCCATGTCAATCTTAATTATGGTCTCGATTTCATCTCCCTTGTTCTGTTAGCCAGCTCCGTAAGCTGGAATCGTGTTATGGTGCTCTTCTTTTGGGACATGTTCTTGTTGGATTAGTATTTGTATAGGTAAGGGAAGTTAGAGCTTTTCACGTTTTCAAGGTATATTGTTTTTAGTTTTGTTTCATGTTTAAAATGCTTGGATGATGATTGTGATACTGCTATAATATGATATATGTGGTTTTCTAGCTGGATTTCTGATGTTGCATACATGAGTAAGAAAGAAACTGCTATTCTCGCTCAAGCGAGAATCCTCTAGCCTAAGCGAGGAAGTCTAACTTGAGCGAGAACTTGCAAATGTGCATTGTGCTTGTTTTTCAAGTTTTCGCCTAGGCGAGAAGGTTTTGGCTTAAGCGAAGGGACCATGTCGCTTGAGCGAGACCTTCTAACTTAAGCAAAAATGAGACAGATTGGTTTTAAACTCTCTGATTTCACTTGTAGTTGATTGAATTACTCTTAGAAGCATGAACCTGTGATAATGCATGTATGATGAGATATGTTGAACTGAAATTGGTTGTGCTTGGTCTGAAATGATAATGGATGCGTGAGAATATGTATGTGATATGTGCTTGACGTAATTCCATAAGTCTCTTGAGGAAAACTTTATGGTGATATTATTGTAGTGTATGTAATGAAATAAAGATTAAAGTAAGGTTTCATCCTAACACTCTAATGTATCAGTCAGACTCACTTAGAGTATACTAGTTCAAGTGGTGAAAGTAGCAGAAGGTCCTAATCTTTGGTAGCATAATGACCTTAGATGATCATGGATTAATCTAGTGTATGGTAGGGTGAAACCAATTGATAATGGCTCTACAGAGTAGTAGAGGCCACCACAAGTGCAAGCAACCAGTGAATTCGATTGCATTACATGTATTCGGATAATTGAGTTAGAGGGTCTTTGAAATTGTTTGTTATCATATGTTGCTTGAGTGTACTAATATGCTCATTTATTTATATGTGAAAAAATATTTTTCTCTAGCTTACTCTTTCTCTGCTTGTGTTATATTTTCTTGTGGTGTTTTTCCTATTTGCAATGATCACCAATTTTGGTGTGAGTAGATGTGAAAACTTCTGGTGATCGTGCGGATGGTGGGAATGCAACTGTTTAGACTAGACTTTGTGGTGATTGCTCTTTTGAGAATCCTTTTGAAGAACAATTTTAATTGTAATTCTTTGCTTTGTTGAGCAATCCTTTTGTCAAACTATTTCATGTTTAAGTTCTGTTTATGATATTGGTACTCTTGCTTTAATATATTTTGGATAATTGTAAAAGGTCAATTCCTATATACGTTATGTCGCGTACTCTACTTTATATTATGATTATGTTATATTTTGTTTATTAGAATTATTCTATTAAATTGTTTGTCACATAATTTACCATTGCTTTTGTTAATTTTGATATTTTCTAATTTTTTTAATAACAACATTAAAGAAATTAATTAAAAATTAAGCAAAGTTGTATTTTTTTTTACCCAAAAAATTCTCTATGTTCTTCATTTACATATAAATTACACAAAAATAGAAAAGCTTTTCTAAATCAAATAAATTCTAATTATTCTATAATTGATTAAAAAGATATTTTGGAAGAAAGTTTGTGAATAGGCAAAATTAATGAATGAGATAAGAATAAAATATTGCACATCATGTGACTAAGAGAAACACATGCAAACAAACAAATGACTGAAACCAAACAAACACAGTGCACATATATTTTTGTGTGTTGTTGAATGTTCTTAAATCTTGAACACTTTACTTGGACTCAACATCATTATGTTTGTTAATATTTTATATTATTTATTGGTAGAAGATGATGAACTACCCAAATGAGCCTACAGATTCAACTAATCTGATAAAAATGCCAATTCTGACTTTATTATTTGTCTCTTTTGATGCATTCAATTTACTTTACACCTCTTTCTTTCTAGGAAACTACAACTATAGATAACTTCAATCAACCACTTCACCATAAAAAGATTCAATAACTATAAAGATTCACTAACTACAACATTATCCAATGAATCAAGATTTTTTTAAAATATTTTTTATTATATCTTTACGATATATTAATTTTAATACATTCAATTTTTTAATATATTTTGTAATATTAAAAAGGTATGTATCAGAATATTTTATAAACATAATAGACGGGACGATATTAAAGATCAAGAATATTTAAATTCCTCTTATAACATTTTTTCATGTATCAAATCTCATAGATTGAAAACTCTTACTCAATCTTTGTATCCATGTTTAAAGCAAAAATTAATATTGAAGGTATTTCATTCTTATTCAGGAATTCCACGCATTTAATACGAAGGATATATGTTTTAATAAATCAAGTAAGTTTAATTAATAATTTTAAAAAATATACATACATACATACATGACAAAAAAAATATTTCAACCATTGACACAACATGTCTTGGACATTCTTTTAATAGTAGTGATGCATATATTATATTATAACTGTGAATTCACAAAATCTATTCCAATTAACAATATAATTTCTATTATACAATGATTATACTAAAGAAAAATGATGTTAACAACAATTTTTTAAATTCAATGATAGAAGATATTTTTATAATATACTATATATGATCACAATTTTAATGATTAATTTTAGTATAACCTATTTATAAGAAAATATTTTATGGCCCAAATTGTACTCTTATTTGATAAAGAAAAAGTCAACCCCATTATCATTTGAGGCAATGACGTTGACCTTACATTTCTCAATTTTTATATCTCCTATGGTTCAAATGAAAACAACCTCTCGCCGCCCAAAAAACAAGTAGTGCATATAAATTCAAATCAGATTTATAAAAAGCAATTTACTGATAAAAAAGCATTAATTTGGGCAACTATTTGTCAATTATTCATTTTTCTTTTGTTTTTTTTAACAATTTTCAGTCATGAGAATGGGACTCTCTTGTCGGCAGGAAATTATTTAATAATCACTAAAGTCATTTAGAAATACTTCTATTAGACAAAAATATTAAAAAAATATAATTACGACAAATAAATTTTACCATCCAAAGTTGATATATGAAGCAAAAAATCAATCCAAAATTTAAAATTAGCCAACTTTTTTTTTTTCTAGAAACATGACTAGACTCCTTTCAAAATTAACAAGGTGGGGGCAAAACATGATCTCAAAATTTGTCTTCCACATTAGGAAAACGATGGTTCCTGTGGCAGCAGTTTGTTGAACTCTGAATCTGGATAAACAAAAAAAATGAGTGATTATTTTCACATAATTCAACCGTAGAATGCTTTTATTTTGTTCTTATTCCGACCGACCCAAGTTGGTCTAGGATTGTTAGGAACAATTAATGTATTTCTGATTTATTATCCGTTTTGAATTATAAAGTTTTGTTACGGTTTTATCCGTTAAAAGATGCTTCAAGAATGAGAGAGAAGTATTTAAACTGCACAAGCGATGTAAAATTTAGGTTTAATTAGTCGAATGGTACCAACTTTCATTCGGATGTGTTAGTTTGATATCCACTTTTAAAAATGTGTAATTTGTATCCCAACTTTTGAAAAAAAATCTCAATTAAGTCCCAATTAAAAATATGAGTATTATTGAAAAGGTTATACTCATACTTTTTATTGGAAATGACGTTATAATATATTATATTTTTATAATTGTTAACTCATGTTTTGTTATTCATGACTTTTATCATTAAATTTTGTTCTGAAAGGAACCTAATTATTAAAACACTTTTTCAAAAGTTAGGATGCAATTAACATCTTTTTAAAAACAGGTACTAAACTGATACATATGAACGAAAGTGGATACCATCCCACTGATTAAACCTAAAATTTATTGGCTATACTGAATAGTTCTTCTATTTCTTTGCTGTGGAAAAGTTAATAAGGTATTTGGTGAAGGCAAAGGGACCAGCATGTTCATTAGATAACAGAAAGAAAGTTATCTTCTTTTTTCTGTGATGGAAGCTGCCGCCGAAACAGACATGACTTGTTTACAATTTTCGATCACTGTTACTAAACAAAAGCAGCAGCCACTATAAGTTGCTATGGTTGGTTCACTTTTTGTTGCAACTGGCTTCAGTGTTTCGAATGTTTTCTCACTCAAAACATTCTAGACCATGCTTACCAGAGAAGAACATCATATGTTTTTGTTAATTTTATTGTGTTATATCACGTTGTTTTTAGTCTAATAGAACAGTTTAATAAAACTCACATTATTGTAAATGTTTATCTGGTTGTGGGCAGAAATATATATTTCTAAAACAAATTTAATTTTGTATTCCTATAACTTATTATTAAAACTATGGATTTTAACTTTTGTGTCTTTACAATATATTTCAATAAAAAAAAGTCTTACAAAATTGAAATTCTAATCTTATGATGGAATGTTTAGTCCTACAATAATAAAAATGCTAATGCTATGTTTAAAATAGATTTGGGTATGCTAATGAAGGACTCAACTTTAAAAGAATACAAATTTGTTTAAACATTTGATAAAAAGTTGAATTCATAATACATTAGAGGTAGAACTTTATCATGATAGATAATAGTACTTTGGTGCCATTTAAAAGTTTTTGTTCGAAAAAAAAATTAAGAAATATAATATATATTCTTTTTTTTACTTTAAAGTATCTAATAGAATGATTTTGTTTCATTTGGGCAGTATTTTGTTGACTTTATTTCAATCACTTGTCGCTTGATTATTTTAAACCCCTGCACAATTATGAATCTTACTTTTCATCATAGATATTGCTTTGACAAAATCATAATCTCATTCTATCAAGGTATGTTATTCTCATTTTCTTTCTATTCTATTGCTTTAATTACTTTCTCAATAGAATTTTATTTTTCCTTGTTATCTTATCTTGTACTGCAATAATAGGTAGCTATTGCGCCGAGACTGTGAATGTTTTTCAGTACAAAACTAAATGATAACAAAAACCAAACCTCGTCAACAGTGACAATTAAGAACCAAGGTGGATCATCATATATCTGCACATAAATTCACTTTTCACTCCAACAAGCAAAAGTACCAATTAAATACAAGGATTTTTTTATTTTTGAAAATTTAAACAATGAAGTTAGAGTTGAGATTCTCTATTGATTTTTTAGACACTGTCCTCTGCTAAACATTAAAAATATACTGTATTAATATTTAAAATATCTTTTTAATATATTTTAAAACGTCAAAATTAGTGATAATCAATATATTATAAAAAAACAGTCCTCTGCTAAACATTAAAAATATACTGTATTAGTATTTAAAATATCTTTTTAATATATTTTAAAACGTCAAAATTAGTGATAATTAATATATTATAGAAACACAGAAACACAGAAAAATAATAGTACAAAAAAACTAACAGAGAATCCAAATTCATAAATTACACATACACAAATGCCTAGGCATGTGTTTGTGTACTTGTTGCTTCATTGTGAAAATAAGACATCAAAATAAAGTGAAAATAAGACATCAAAACAAATAAAACTGTTTTCCTGATAATGACGGTAAATGACTAATTTGGATATAAATTGCTTTAATTTTGACTATATGTAATACTTTTGAGGCATTCACAAGTTAATGAATATTCATGGGACCAGACCCATATCATTTGCGAAATGGACTAAAGAACAAGCATTTGACATGTAATTGACTCAGCATTTCCTGTATTGACTCTGTAACACATTCATTTACACAAATCCTATTTTTTCACCATGAAAGAAAAAAAGGAAAGAAAATCTCTAAGATCTACTTTTGTTCCCGCATCTTCAAACTATATGTCAAAGGGTCCAATCCAAGACTACCTGTGTCTTGGGTTTGAACTACGGAGAGTCACACCATGCAAAAATTTTGTATATCCAAGTAAGTTAAGCTTTCCATCACTATTTCTTATCCAGTCTTTCAGAATTGAATAAGCTGAAGGCCCAAGATTCAACTCCTGTTGCCATAAAGAAAAAAATATAAAAACACAGATAAGCATTGCAAAACAACATACCAATTCATATATGTGGTAGAATAAGAAATAATTACTCTGGCCAATTCTTCAACAGATATCAGACGGTTGCCTTCTGCCTCAAAGTGTTCAAATGCAGCTGAGGCAATGTCTTCCCACCTCTCATGTGCTTCCAATTGGTATGTGCTGATTGCAGCTGCACAAAATTCTTCGAAGTCCATCTTTCTATAGGCAAGTGGCTCCATCTATGCAATCATTCAGACAAGAAAAATATAAGCTGTTTGAACAAGATGGGTATGTAGCATGAATACTGACACGGACACAGACATCGACACTACACATGTAGTCTCCAAAATGTAAGACACAGGGACACGAATCAATATATTAGATCATTATGTATTTACATCCTCAAAATCATCTATAAACAAGACTAGTCAAATATAATAATCAAAACACATCGTCAGCTAACACAAAAATAAATTTAATCTATCTATCTAATATAAAAAAGCGAAAAGTAGTGATCATATAAGATTTGTTTCTTATTTCTATAATCATAATAGAAACTTATGTAATAAATTTACAAGTTTATGGTTTTTAAGAAAATAATTATATTTGTGGTTATTAACATTGTATTGGAGGTATGTCAAAAAAAAAAATGTCTTTCAAATTAGACAATTCACCGATATGTGTATCGTATGCATGTCGGTGTTATGTCGGACATGGGGACACACAATTTATGAGGCGTGTCCGAGCTTTATAGGGAAATAGTGTGGACTTCAGCACTGATACTAGAAATGGACTGAACAGTTAACAATCTAAGGTGCTATGAATAAAAAGAAAATTTTGAAAATTGTATGGTCAATAAATTATCTGGAAAATATAATGGCGTGTAAGGTCCAACATGCCAAAGATATTTTCTCAATACAACTAAAGAATAATGGCTCACCGCATTTATGATCTCAAGAACCCTTGACTCCCTCATTGCATCAGTTGCATTCTGTACAAGAGCCTGCAAAGTTTGCTTTGAAGGTGTGAATCATGGAGATTAATGGATTCTAAATAAAGGACAAGAAAACAACCAACCAAAACCCTTCAGAGTAGGAAAAACACGTTCATTTCCACAAAAATATAAACAAGAAAAAAAAGGCAAGCTGCGCTGTGAAAATGACAGTTTTCTAACACCTCTGTGTCCTCCACGCCATACAAAATGAAAAAGTTCATTTTATGAACCATATAAACATAAATTCTAAAGGATTTTATTAGGGAATGGGTAGAAAACCATTTTGAAATTGTCAAGGGAGATGAGTCCGTCTCTATTTGGTTCCAACAATCTGAATTGCGCCCTAAGGTAGGGCAATTCATCCTCCGGCAAGGCTTTTGAAAGTGCCTAGACAAAACAAGTCACAAGATTAGTTAAAATACAGGGCAGAAAAATATTCAATAGACAATAACCTGATGTCAGAACTGGCAAAAAGAATGCTAAACAATGTTTCTTAAAAAGAAGTCCATTGATGATACTTTATGGCAAATAATAAAAACACACCTTGAGTTTCCCATAAAGCATTTTTTATCAACATCATAATTCACAATAGACCATAAACAGCACAAATTTTCTTTTCATTTCTTACTTTAAAATGAACATTACACCACCCCGAAACATCATGATTATAGATGCGAGAGGTGAAAATATCACCACGAAGGAAAATGTATGTGATATCAGTTGAGGGGTGAAGTATTGCCAGTAAAATTAGAAGAAGAAAAAAAAGCTACAAGCATGCATAAATTCAGCAAGGCATTTGCGAGAGATAGTAGTAGGTAAAAAATATGAAGATAGAAGTAAGCATTCACATAAAGTAAGACACTGAAAGTTAAACTCTGCATTCAAGGAAAATGAACTAAATAATACCTTCACTGCTGCACGTTTGAGTGGTGTTGCAAGAAGATAAGCCTTCACTAGTTTATAAACTAATATATCTAAAGGGAGTGGTCGGTTGTCATCCCTCAACCAAGGATGACCTGCATGTGCAGAAGTATGCAGTAATTAGTTTAACAGATTCCAAAGTTTACAAAGTAGAACCTGCTTTCAAACACTTAAATACTCTCAAACATACCAACTCAATGTGGGATTTAGACATCATTACAAAATACTCAAGTCCCTATCATCAAGATAAGAATCTCATAATGATTAACACGGAATGTTAAAGAGTTGAACTGATAAGAGAACTTACTTAGAGCTTGGACAGCTGTCATTCTTTTCCTGTAGTCCTTGTTTAGAAGCCGTTTCACAAAGTCCTTAGCTTCTGCAGTGGAAGTAGGCCAAGGTAAATCATCAAAGTTAGGATCAGCTCTGAGCACTGCACGAAAAATTCCAGATTCTGTTCGTGCCCAGAAAGGTCGACTTCCACATAATAAGATATAGGTAATAACACCGATACTCCATATATCGGCTTCCAGACTATACGACCGGTGAAGGACCTCCGGTGCAACATAATACGCACTCCCAACAATGTCATTCAGCCTTTCATCTGTATACACATGAAGGGAAAAATTAAGAAGGATGGTCTTAATCACAAATATTGGACCAAAGAGCATTATGCAGAAGGTAAGCAGCAGCATTGAAGTGTGAATTTCTAGTAGCTAGCTGTTTGTTTAATACTTTGTTAATAAGAGAGTCTGCTTTGGAAGTAAAAGAAAAATAAAATATAGAATCACTCTAATAATTACCGGGCCGGATGAAGTCAGATAGACCAAAATCAATAAGCTTGATGTCGGCATCTTCACTTCTCGAAGTGAAGAGGAAATTCTGTAAAAGGAAGTCCGACAAAGAATGGACAGCATTATTGATACTCTTATTCTTACATAAGTAGTCATCATGATACAAAAACAGACCTACATGTTATCTTTAAAAATTATTATGTGGATGAAATTCAAAGCACAAACCTCAGGTTTAAGGTCACGGTGCACAACACCTTGAAGATGACAAAAAGCAACTACACTTAGAATCTGCAAAACTATAACCTTGGCATCCTCCTCTGAATATTTTCCTCCCCTAATTTGATAGTAAGCATTATTCAATAAGTAAAAATATTATACCGAGTTCAAAATAAAAAAGACAAGAAAAGGCTAACCTTGACAAAATTCTGTCAAGAAGCTCCCCACCTTCACACAATCTGGTAAGAAAGCAGAAAAGGTCACTGTATGTTGAAGTTACAGTTCTAAGATGCAAACCCCCTAACAGTTAAACAACTTTGCAAATATTCCTCAATGAAATATATGTCGTGCAGAAACTTAGAAACAAGGTAACATATTACATACATGCAGTTGAACTTGTTTAAACCCTTTGGAACAGGCAAAAGAATGAACAAAAGAAATGAGAACCAGAAGTGAGAAATTGCATATTAATTGTAGTCCCAATGGGAAAATTATCCGTACAAAAACAACAATGCCTTTTATAGTTCAAAGTAACTGCTCATTAACCAAATGTATAAAGGAAACAATAATGATTCAGTTCCATAGCAATCTTGACACCAAATTCTAATTATAGATGATAATAAATCACAAAAACAGAACAGTCAAGCTTTACCCACAATGTGAGGTTGGTTATATGGATCAAAAACACACCACACAGTTCTATCATAAATCATACATTAAATGGTAATTAATACAATAATAAAAAACATACTCCATAACTATGTACACATTGTTGGCATCTTCAAAAGCATCATGATATTTGACAAGATGTTCATGGCCAGATAGAGCTTTTAATATCTTCACCTCTCTGCGAACATCCTCAATTGCTATTGCAGTTGTCATCTGCTGAATAAATTTTATTAAGACTAGAAATGGTATAGAAATGCAAGTGCAAAGAATAATAATTTAATTATAAGGTGATACAATATAACCTCTGCTTCTTTTCCTCTTTTAAAAATCTAATGAAACTATGAGGGACAAAGGATGGATTGGAAGATAATATTATGCAGACTCCTTTTTTGGACTAAAATATTGGCTTGGGCACGTGCAAACATACCATAAACTTCAAATAATCAATTTCCTATACATACAATAATTGAATTATTTGTAAAATATGAGTGCAAGCTGCTGACCTGCTTTAACTTACCCCTCCCAAGGTCCCTTAATATAGCCAGCTGAACCAGTTTTTTGGCAAGTATTAGAGTTACTACTAGGATAGCAATATGTATTAATTCATGTCTGAGAATGAATCTTTCCACTTAAAGTAGTAAACTAAGTGAAAATGCAATCCAATAAGGAGAAAGATATTGCAGCAGCATAGTGAGAATATATGAACTAGAGAGGCAACTGGGCTATCCATATGGAATGCAGACAACTATCATGTTTTGTACATTAACTAGTGATTATCAGCATTAGTCTACTGGACATACATTGAGTTCATTACTTCTATTTTTATGGTTCTTCACATTCTTTAAAGTGAATTTTCTTGGTTGGCATGTGTGTGCAACACAATTTCAAGCACACACTGTCAGCATGTTTGGACCCACATTCATATGAGAAAAAATGTGGATCCACCTTATGCTATTATGTTGCTTTAGTGTTAATGTGGATAGGTGATGTAATTCCATATGCTGTATGCATTAAAAATCACTCCATTAATAGAAAAAAACACAGTCAGGTAATAAACTACAAAACTGCAACAAAGTGACTAACTCAACCTCAAATAGGGACAAGTAGAAAGATGTTATAAAAACTAAATGCAACCGAATGAGATTCTAAAACTTGGCACCATAAAATGACCGAGCCGTTACCCAAGAGAATGGAGTATTGTGATAAATAAGACATGACGGTACGGTTACCAAACAGAGAGTATACGCCAATGCCTCACACATGCAAGACAATTTTAGCTTCCAAAACTGCCAACAACGTGGCTAACCGAACCTCAAATGGCGACAAAGAGACACGCGCTTTTAACACTAAATGCGGCTAACCGGACCTCAAATGGCGACAAAGAGACACGTGCTTTTAACACTAAATGCGGCTGGAAGTTACAAACATTCTAAAACTAGAAATTATAATAAAATGAATAAGCCGTTACCCAAGAGATCGGAGTATCCAAAACCGCCGACAAAGTAACTAACCCCACCTCAGATAGCGACAAATAGAAACATTTTGAACACTAAATGCAACCGGTTACAATTATTCGGAAACTTGCAACTGGATGCGGCTGGAAGTTACAAACATTCTAAAACTAGAAATTATAATAAAATGAATAAGCCGTTACCCAAGAGATCGGAGTATCCAAAACCGCCGACAAAGTAACTAACCCCACCTCAGATAGCGACAAATAGAAACATTTTGAACACTAAATGCAACCGGTTACAATTATTCGGAAACTTGCAACCATAAAATGACTGCACCCTTACGCAAGAGAACACAATACTGTAATAAATATGCCAAGCCAATGGTTCACACACACAAGAAATGACTGAGCCTTTAACCAAGAGAACAGAGTATTGAATAGGACAATGCCTCAGGCATATAATACATTTATAGCTTCCAAAACCTCCAACAAAGTGGCTAACTCTACCTAGAATGGGACAAGGAGAAACACACTTCTAACACTAAATGTAACAGGAAGTTATAAATCTTCTGAAACTTGGCATCGCAAAATGACTGAGCCGTTACCCAAGAGATCGGATTATTGTAATATGCCAATGCCCCATGCATGTAAGACAATTCTAGCATCCAAAATCCCCAACAAAGTTACTAACCCTACCTCAAATAATGACAATGAGAAACATGAGTTTAACACTAATTGCAACTGGAAGCTACAAAGATTCCAAAACTCAGCACAATAAAATGACTGGGCCATTGTCCAAGAGAACAGAGTATTGTAATATACCAATGCCTCACACATGTAAGACAAGTTCAGCTTCCAAAAGTATCAACAATGGTTAGCATCAAACAATATGAAAATGGATAATTATTTCGACAATTAGCTAACGAACATACCCTATATGATTGAAAAGAATAAAAAAATAACAGAATGGATAGTCATTTCAACAATCAACGAAACAATCAATATGATCAAAACTTCAATTCAACTGCAACAAGGGCAAGCTGCATGCATTTACATGATAGTATTTCTTATTAAACAACTTATTCTAGCACAATCAAACAAAGAGACCATCATTTACCACCTTGGTTACACTACCAATTTTCCAAATATCTTTTTTAAATATACTATACCACATGATATGAAGTAAAAAACCTATTCTCAGTTCAACCAGGCAAGTTAAGAAATGCCTTGCCATGTAAACTTACAGCTGACAACAAGGTAAAACCAAGTCAAATGTCATGTCAATTCCAACTACATAAGAGGTTTTTTTTTCTTTTAAATTATACAGTTCATTCAGTAAAATCCAAATGACTCTGGCCACAGAACAGTGAAGTTAAAATTCGAAATGAAGCTACAAACAAAGAAAACAAGACAATGTCCCAGAACCATGTATTTGTCGGGTAACATTTCCAAGTACAAACTACAAATCTAAAAACCCCAGTCCGTAAAAAAACTGTGTCAGACAAATTCCCAATCATTCCTTAGTCCCACTTACAGAATCTCGCAGAGCGTTCAATCAAACAACAGAGATCAAACCCCGAATCGTCCAAATCCAAATGCTATCATAATTCATAACAACAAAAAAAAACACCCAAAAAGCAAGAGCAGACAAAGCAATGATCAAAATAACAAAAAATACCACAGAAAATTGAAACTCAAGTACAACCAACAAACTCAAATATCTCAAAACAAATTAACAAAAAAAGAAACGAGAAGACATTGGACTGAAATTATACCTTCGCCTTGGAAATGATCTTAACAGCAACAGGATGGTCTTTGAGTTCTCCCTTCTTCCCCTTAGCATAACAAGTATGACCAAAATGCCCTCGACCCACTTCTTTCCCAATTTCATATTTCGCCCCAAAATTCTTACCATACCCAAAGCTCTTATCCAGCGACTGTTCCGTCGCCACCGCCCCCGCCGCTTCTTCCTCCGGGATCGGCCCCTCTTTTGGCGTCTTTGCGTGCCCGAGCCGCTTCGCCAGCGACGCCCTTATGTGCTTCGCTGGCGACGGAGGCGCGAACGTCCGCCGAAAAAATCTCCTCGGCGTGCCTCTGGCCGGGGACGGCGTCACGCCACCGTGTGGGTATGGACTGGGCCAGGGACTCGCCCGCGCCGGCGTTCCCTTCACCGGCAGCGGAGAGAGCGGGACGTCAGCGGATCCAGCCACCGCCACAGCGGTGTCGACTGTGGCTCCCTCTGCGGCTGTAGCCTCATTTTCCGACGTGAGATTGGACTTGCCGTAGCACTGACCCATGTGGACGTCAGCACATCGGAGGGCCTCACGCGGCGGGAAGTGGGACGAATCTGGTCAGATGAGAAAACGATAAAATGAGAGAATTTGAGTCAGGTAGAGAGAGATTGAGAGAATGGGTTTAGAGAGAGAAAGCAAGACAGTGCGCGACAGAGACAGACAGACACCGAGAAAGCATGGACAACGTCTGTTAACAAACAGAGAAAGCCGTGTGTTTGTGTTTGTGCTTGTGTATGTGACTGTCACTGTTGCATAAGGTTTACGGGTTCCGATAATCTGCTCCGCGGTGCACGCTGCACTTTTCTGCTACCATGACGTGGCCACCTACTAACACAACACCCTTTACTACATTTCTTTCATTACTTAAGAACTACTTAATCGGAATAAAACTCATAAAATAAATATAAAATTCACAAATTTAATATTTTGTTTAGGAAATCCTATGGTTAGCTCTAGGAATAAATTTTGTTTATGTTTATTATTATAAATGTTGTTTTTTTTTCTGTAAAAATTATTATTATGTTAATTCGACTGCATAACTAAATTTTTTCAGCATCGTGGTGGATGTGAAGGAGTATGAAGTGTTGTGTACCCTCCATGCGTGTGATAATTTTTGTCTTGGGAGTTTTTGTTTTGTCTTTAGCTACTTTATTTATATATTAATGTCTCTTGTAACTTTTGTTGCCGTTATTAGTAATTTTCAAATGAGGAAGCATGCGTTCCATTTTTTAAAGAAAAAAAAAAATCAAAGGAAGACTCTTATTAGACTATAGATAATAGAGGCTGATATTGGAAAAATATCAGGGAGATTCTCTTATTTTAATCACTCACTTCACCTAAACTTTGTCGATTTATAATTCTATTAAATAAAAACGAATAATGTTTTAATAGAATAACTACTGAAATATGTTTAAATTAAGTCTATTTAATTGTGAAGTAAATTCAAATATAAGAAAATATAACTGTTTTATCAATTACTCAATTGATTTATTCTTTAGTTTTCAAATAAAAGCTGACCAAAATATCAAACTTAAAAAAGTATATGAGGAGGTGGGTGTTCTGTGTTGTTCAAGCATCAGTTTCAATACTTTTAAACAAACCATCACAGACAAGAAAGTATTTGAAAGATTTACGTATTTTTTTTAATGAAAGTGAAGTATTTGCAGCAATTAGTCTTAACGTATGAAACAACAAATATATAACAAATATGTTATAAATTTATATTTATAAATTTATTCAGGAATTGTGATTTTTTTTTAGCAGTTTTCCCTTTGACAAAAAAACAGTTGCTGAGGAAATTTTCAGTCATGTTTTGATATTTTAAAAGAAAACTAATAATGGATCTAAATTGAAATCATATATAATCTATTTAAACATATAATTACTATGTTTTCATTATAGTAAACTAACTTCATAGTAAGAATATTAAGCGACAAATCTATAAGCATTTATAGGAAAAAAATAAATAATGAATAAGTAAACTGTTTTTTTTTTATTATTATTATATGATTGTTTTTATGAACACTTGTTTTTTATTGTTATCCTTTAAATTGTTTTAAATTAAAATAATTATCTTAACAATTTTATTCTTTATGAGATTGTTTCTTTAAATTTATTATTTTTTATTTAATTTTTTTTTTAAATTTGAATTTTTTTAATTATAAAACTATCTTCAAAATAAATGAAAAGTTACAAAAATTATTTATACTTAACTTTATAATTATAATAATGAAAATAATAATTATAATAATTTTATTATTTTTTATTATCATACAACATTGAACACACGCATATTTATTTTCATTGGTATTTATAACAAGAGACATAAATATTAAATAACCAAACCATCGCATTTGAAGTATATTTATATGGTATGTGTGATTTAATATTTTTGTAAATTAAATTATATTATTGTATGATAAAAGGATTTTTCGATGGGATTATAAAAAGAATTAAAATTGTTTGGATCGAGTTTTTTATAGACTAAAAGGTTGAGCTGAGGTGAAACATAATGGAAGAATTGAAAATTATTAAAAGAAAATGTGAAATAAAAACAGAATTCAGTATTTGAGAAAATTTTCATTTTTGTCTCTTAGAATTAGTTTTGTTCTTCTTCTTCTCATTCCAAAGAAAAATATCTTTCTTTTCCTTTAGAAAAATTGTAGATTCAAACTGGTAAGGACAATAATTTAGTGTCAATCTTGAAGCAAAACTTCTCGAGTAAGTTTTCCCTATCTTGTCGTTTTTTTCATCTCATGCAAGTTTGTATTTTTTTTAGAAATTTGAGTTTTTGTATTTTGAGCTTTGACAATAAATATATATATTTTGAATGTTTTTTATTTTGTGTTTGAAAATTTGAAGTTTTAGTGAAATTTAGGTTGTTTAATGGAATTGGATATATAAATGAAAAATCATCTTGATATTAACGTAGTGGATATTAATGATATGAGGTATTCAAATTTTCCTAAGATGTATATAATTTAGATAATGAAAAAAAATGATAAAAGTTATATACTGAATTTATATATATATATATATATATATATATATATATATTAATGTATAAAAGTATCATAGGTTTACATATGGATTAAGTGTCATATGAACATATTCAATATGTTTTTTAAGAAGTTATCAAATCATAAAGAAAATTTGTAAATAAATTGATAATGCTCAAACAAACAAATTTGATAGTGTGTGTTCGGTTATATATATATATATATATATATA
>Ga0214544_1004175_pt1 | contig 29172 bp, 14 predicted proteins | sample CNSS3metaG_FD_160074 | JGI IMG/M metagenome (GOLD analysis project Ga0214544, IMG submission 160074) | Root nodule microbial communities from cowpea collected in UCLA plant growth center, Los Angeles, California, USA - CNSS3 | ecosystem: Host-associated > Plants > Roots > Nodule | place: USA...
GGCGAGGGGGCCCTAGCGACAACGTCGACCACTGCCAGGAGCTTAATCGGCGGCGCATCTCTTTCGCCCTTTTTCTCCAACGCGCGAGACAGAGGTTGTTTCTCCTTCAAGATGCCGCTAACGAAGCGTATGTGACCACCGCCGTGAATGTCGATGCCGCCGGTGCTGCCAAGCTTCCCGAATCAACACTTTTTCTTGTTTCTTCTTCTCGTGAGAGAGAAATGCGTCCTAGCCTCTGCCACTCGCCACCACCGTGCCAGTCACATTGTGACTAGGTCCGCAAACGTCACGCGATCACACTCCACTGTTCAGAGTTCTGACTCGCCGGCAGCATCGCCACCGCCGTTTCTGTTTTTTCCTATTTCTCCATTTTTGATTTGATGTATGTGATCGGAAGAAGATGAAGAGTGGCGGTGAAGTGGGTTTGCTTGATTTTTCTGATTGCAGGTTGAAGGTGATGGAAGATGATAATGGAGAAGAGTGGGGACGGTGATGATGGTTAATGAAGGTGGTGATGATGCAAGTGGTATTGACAGGCTATGGAGGTGATGATGATTCACGGTGGTATTGGGCTGGGTTATGTGGTGTTGAGAATGTCAGGATGAAGGTGTTGTTTTTGTTTTTTAGAGAACAGAATGCGGGAAAGCCTCTATGAGTGAAGAAGTTCCAATCTGCTGAATGAAGGGATCTCTGATGATATTTGTTGTGCATCTGCCTTGTTCCTTTCCCACCTCGAGACGTGGGATAAGCTGAAAGCAGATGTTGCTTCCTGCTCCTTCCTTCTTCAGCCATCATGACCATGGCTAGCTAGCTACCACCCATAACCATCAAAGACCTTACGTTAACCTCTTGGTCTTCTTTTTTTTCATTTTATTTTTTTCTTAAATAATAAAAAGTAAAAAAGGAAAATAAAGAAAATTGTACATAAAATAAAAATAAATAAAATAATATTAAAACAAAATAAAATAAAAATAAAATAAAACAAAATAAAAAAATAAAACAAAAAATAAAAATAAAATAAAATAAAAGTAAAATAAGATGAAAAAAAAATAATAAAAATAACCCGGACAAAATTGGGTGTTGACAAAACACAACTAGCTAAGTAGTAGCTAATTAGTTAGGGATTAGACATAACATATATATGGTAACTAAGTTGTAGCTAATTAGTTAGGAATTAAACATAACATAAATATGATATTTAAGTTGTAGCTAATTAGTTAGGGATTAAACACAACATAAATATGGTAGCTAAGTTGTAACTAATTAGTTAGGGCTTAGACATAACATATATATGGTAACTAAGTTGTAGCTAATTAGTTAGGAATTAAACATAACATAAATATGGTAGCTAAGTTGTAGCTAATTAGTTAGGGATTAAACACAACATAAATATGGTAGCTAAATTGTAACTAATTAGTTAGAGATTATACACAACATAGATATTGTAGCTAAGTTGTAGCTAATTAGTTAGGGATTAGACACAACATAATATGGTAGTTAAACTGAAGCTAATTAGTTAGGGATTAGACACAACATAATATAGCAGCTAAGTTGTAGCTAATAATTAGGGATTAGATACAACATAATATGATAATTAAGTTGAAGCTAATTAGCTATGCTTTTAATTATAAAATGATTTTATTGCTAATCCAAAACTAGTAAATAAAATTTCTAATTAAAAAAAATAATATACAAATTATTTTATAAAAAATGAATTTATTAAAGAAATTTTAAAAACTATCGATGTATTTAAAAATCTTCAAAAATATATTTTATTATTATATAAATTAATCCCTTATTTGTAAATTATTTTTATTTTATATATATATATATATATATTTTTTTTTAAATAATAACTACCATTTAACTAACACAATATTTTTTTCCATTTAACACTACAAAAAAACTATGTGTTAGTAGCAGTTATTTTGTAGCGATTAAATAAAACCATTAGAATTGTTTTAATTTTTTTTAATTTTAGTTAACCGTCAGAAATTATTTTTTGACTTTTATTAAGTACTTATCTTTCGAACCCTTATTTTCTATACCGTACCATTTTCGAAATGAAAATCGTGTTCCGTTGAACGTTTCACTTCAATTTTCCATTAAATTTCCTTTGATCAACAATGAGCACAGTTAGCTATGTCAGGTAGGATGATCTAAATCTAGCAGCGACTGCACCTGAATCCATGGAGATGATGAGGCTGCACCACAATCAAGAGGCAGAGGTCGTTGTTTGGGGACGAAGAACCCTAAAGACCGTTCTAGACGCCGCATTTGACTGATGTTTTCCTATCGATTACTTTGTGATAAATTACATAAACTAGTTCTTTTTATCGATTACTTCTTCATTTTCCTCCTTCTTTTAAGTTCTTTGGAATTTTCGATAGAGTATTTCTTTTAGCTATTTTCCATGTGTCAATTTAGAGGTCTGATTTTATGAAAAAAGCTGTGGACCTAGCAGCCAGAGAATTAATGGCACTCGCATCACAAGGACAAGTTTAATCTTCAATTAATTAATAATCTAATTCAGGAATTTGGTTTAGTTTTTTATAATGTTGTTGCAATGTGCTTCTATTGCAATTATGAATGTTGCAATGTGCTTGTGTTGCAATTCAGGCTCGATGTATGGCAAACATAGTATTACAGTCACATTACCCCAGAAGCTCACGGGGGGCTTAGAAACCAAAGGTATCTGCGTGAGTCTGCCCCTAAGAAAGGAAAATCTAGTAGGAGATAGGCTTTATGAGAAGATCTGCCCACTAATATTGACCAGGAATGTGTCGAAGATCAAGCTGCTTGGTATTAACATTTTTGAAAACGTAGAACACGTGAAGCTCCATTTTCCTGGTTCTAGCACGAAGAACAGGATTATGAGCCAAATTAAGAACAAATTGTCACACAGAACAATAGGAGTATTGTGAGGAATTGAAAGCTTCTTAAGAGTCTCTATCCATAAGATGTCAGCTGTAGCAACATCTAAACTCCTATTTCTAGTTTGTTTTCTTGATCAACATGAAACTAAATTAGGTTCCAAGTAAATGGAAGCCCCTGAGATTGAAGAAGATAAGTCATAAACTATCATATTCATACCTTGTTGACAACAAAATTTTTAAACTCCTTGTAAATGTTATTTCTTTCATGTAAAAATTCTATCAGGCCATGTCTAGCTACTCTTATTTGTATCATTTTTTAGGATTCTTGTTAAGGCTTGTTTCCCTTTGTATTTCACAACCTCTCTTACATCTATCCCCACTCCAAAATGAACTTACCTTAAAAGACTATGATTGTTTTGGGCAGGCAATAAGTAATATGAAAGCTAATGCAGCTGGATTAACTCAACAAAACAATGTGTAGCCTGTTTCAGATGCCAACATTCCCAAGGCTAAACCAGAACATCCTTTGGGCTTGCAATCAAAACTTCTAGAAGGTTAAGGAGAAGTGTCTAAGCCTCAATCTTCGTTAGTGCTTCCACCAGGTTTTTTTGATGACAGTGTTTCAGGAAAGAAAAGTTCTGGTAAGAATTTGATTTAGAAAATTAAGTACGTATTTCTACTCTTGTACATTTTAATAAACAGAGTAGGAATTACATATCACGAGCAGTGATAGTAATAGGGAGAGAACGCTTTCCATGATTTGCAGCCGCATCAAACGCTTTCCAGCACTTCTATGTGCTGCTGAATTCCACGAGGATGATGTGCTCTATAGCGAGAGAACATCTAGGGTACGTTGATTAATTAGATGAGTTTTTGTTTGGGCATTTGAACTGAAAATGAATTTTGCATGTCAGTTTCTGAAGCCTGCTTTCACTGTTATACGTGATCAAGAATCGAAATGTTTGTTGGTGTTCATCCGTGGAACGCGTAGCATAAAAGACACTCTCATAGATACACTGTGTGCTTATGTCTCCTTCGATCACAACATGGTTTCAGGACATGCACATCGTGGTATGGTTGTTGTGGCTGATTGGATTAGCAAACATTGCATTCCTGTACTACTTGAAGCTCTTCGTCAATACCCCCACTTCAAAATCAAGGTATTTATTAGTTAGTGTTATTTACCATGTTTCTCATCATCATAATAATAATAATAATAAAAATATTTTCATATAGATTGTTGGACACTCGCTGGGTGGTGGTACTGCTGCATTATTGACTCATAAGCTTAGAGAAATGGAAGAGTTGTCTTCGACAAGGCCAACTTGTGTCACGTTTGGCTTAGGTATACAAACTCTCTAATTCACATATATGTTCAGTCCAGTAACTAATTCAATATGGTTTCATAATTGTAATTTTTGCAGCTGCCTGTGTGACATTGGAGTTGGCTGAGTTAGGAAAACCCTTTATCACTTCCATTGTAAATGGTTCTGACATAGTGCCAACACTCTCAGCTTCTTCTAGTCATAATTTCATTGCTGAGGTAACAACCTACAATATTATCACCAAATATTCATATTCTCAGGTATATCTTTACTCAAAATTGGTGGAAGAATGGTTTATTCAACCTGCTCAATGAATCCTATTGAGAATGAAGCTGTGGTTGCTGAGGTAATCTACCTTGAATGCTCTATACTTAGATAATCTCTGGTAGTTCTTATGTTTACTGATAAAAGTACTTTCATATTTTAAGATCAACAAATTGACTTGGATACTTGCTTTCAGAAAAATGACTTGAATATAGACCTGCAAAATCTGCCCAAACAGGGGAATATGGCCCAAGCAATTACTTTTGAGAATGAATGTCTCTTTGGATTGAGTATAAGGTGCCAAAATAATATATGTGATCTTGTTTTGGTGCTGGTCATCTGATCTGAAGTCTAACCTGTTTAATTTTGTTGTAGGGGCAACAATGCTTAAGTAATGATCAAGTGTTAGGAAGTATAGGAATACTGTTTGATATTGACTTGTAGATCTTTAGGATTTTCCAGAGGCTATGCTAGTAGTGAATTTTCAGCTTTAACTTTGATCTTTGGTCTCTTAGGACATTGTTGATTATGCCACTAGCAAGCTCCCCCCTGATGTTCTTGCTGCCTGAAGATAGTTGTACTTGTAGCAAACTCATATAGACCTATTGGAGGGGCTAAAGATGATCTTGAAATAGGAATTTCGTCCTACAAAAATCCAAGATTGCATCTTTTCCATCAAAGGTAATATCTTGGTCTTGGAATACATAAGGGAGTTAAGTTAACTACTAAAAAATATTTTAGGTTAGAGAAACCATAATAAAATGGCCAGGGTTATATTTTGAGGTTACACAAGATTGGTATTTGTAGAGAAGTTCAACAATCTTTCCAGAAAGCACTAACTTCTAGGTAGCCTCCTATATATGAAAAGGATCACAACCTCTGCTAACTATAAACTGAAGATATTAAGAAAAGATAAAAAGTTCAGTTTGCATTGAAATGAAAATAACAACACTATTAATAAAAAAAAAAATTGATGTGTTTTTCTAAAGTACTTGCAATCTCTGACCTATAGACAGTTTTTCTCCCTTTTGTTTTGGTGGATTGCTCTATTTATGATGATGTCTTAACTTGATCTGATGTTTTGTTCATCATTTGTGTACAACCTGTTATTTTTTTAGATATGATTGTTAATATTATGATACATGGTTTTGTGCATTCCCAATTAGGCTTAACCATTAAAACCTTGGTTTTGACAGGAAATTGCGAAAAGACTGCCTCACCCATCAGTTAGTTGAAGTAGCCACAGATAGCAGCTGAGTAAGGGTCTGCATTTGCTTTTCATCCTCCAAAACTATAGTGTATGGATTGTGTTTATGTATATTGTGATTATTATTAGATATTATTAGATATGAATCTAATGAAATATTTTATAATATTTTCTGATGCTTGTTTTTTGTTTGGTAATATCATCCATTATAGATGCTTGCAATGATTGATTTTTTAGTTTCGGTCTTTGTGGTCAAATGCTGTAAAACATATGCATATATCAATACCCTTAACAACATTCCCTTGAGTTTGCTTAATAGACATGATTTAGGTGCAGTGATTAATTTGCAACACTATATGATTGTTCCTTGAAATAGAAAGTTTGTTAAAGGTAGTTTAGTTTAGAGATGAGTTAGTTTTAGTTGTGGTTATTTAGTGGTTATTTTGTCCTCTTTTTAAATTATCATTTTCAGACCTCCGTAATTGATATTTGGTCTTGCTTGAAATTTGATGATTATCTTGCTCTATAGTTCTTATAGCAGCAAATCTAGAGTAGTTCTTAAAAGTTACTCTAAGTTTATCATCAATTATTTTAAGAATTTGGTGACAAATTAAACGTTGGACTAAAGTGAATAAGGCCAATGCATGTGCAGCTTTTGGCTATGATTTAGGAATCTCACCACCTCAGCGATGTTCTACCTCTTTATCCAACTACTGCAAAGGAAATTCCTCAATTAAACCATATTTGGCAGCCCATCATATATTGTTAGTACATGCTTCAACTGGGATTTAGGGATAAGTTTGCTAGGGATTAGCTAGGGAATAGCTACAACTAGTTTGCTAGGGATTAGCGGGGGATTAGCTACAACCTATTTGCTAGGGATTAGCTAGGGAATAGCTACAATCAATTTGCTAGGGATTAGCTAGGGATTAGCTACAACAACTTTGCTAGGGATTAACTAGGAATTAGCTACAACCGATTTGCTATGGATTAGCTAGGGATTAGCTACAATAGATTTGCTAGGGATGAGCTAGGATTTAGCTACAACCAATTTGCTAGGGATTAGCTAGGAATTAGCTACAATCGATTTGCTAGGGATTAGCCAAGGATTAGCTACAACCAATTTGCTAGGGATTAGCTAGGAATTAGCTACAATCGATTTGCTAAAGATTAGCTAGGGTTTAGCTACAACCAATTTGCTAGGGATTAGCTAGGAATTAGCTACAACCAATTTGCTAGGGATTAGCCAATGATTAGCTACAACCGATTTTCTAGGGATTAGCTAGGATTTAGCTACAACCGATATGCTAGGCATTAGCTAGGGATTAGCGACAAAGTGGTTCTCTAGCTATTTAGCTACCTCTATTTTAGCTACGGCATAGTGTCTTCGCTATTTCCTCGCTAATCCCTCGCTGAATCGGTTTGCGAGAGATTAGCTAGGGATTCGCTAGGGATTATTCCCTCGCTAATATGTAATTTTCTTGTAGTGGTAGCAGGAGACCCTAGTCTTTGGCAGGATAATGACCTTAGATGCTTGAAGGCTAACCTTGTGTGTGATAGGGTGAAACCCATTGGCAATGGCTATGCAGAGCAGTAGAGGCCACCACAAGTGCAAGCATCCAGTGAATCTGACTGATTATATGTATCCGGATAATTGAGTCTTAAAGTCTTATGGGTTGTTATTGCATGCTTAGTTAATTCATGTATTCTTGACTTTTAAATTGCATGCTCAAATGTATGATAAAACCTTTTTACTCTAGCTTACCCTTTCTGTTTGCTTGTGTGTTCTGTGTGTGGTTTTCCCCTTTCGTGATGATCATCAATTTATTGATGTGAGCAGATGTGGGAACCCCTGGTGGTCATCAGGGTGATGGAAACTCCGCTGCATAGCTAATCTTGGGTTGGACTCCCTACTCCAAGTACTCTTCAAGGCACTGTGGCCTATGTACTATCTTGCTCTATGAGAATGTATTCTGGATAACTGTCAAAAGTTTATTCTTGTTCTCTTCTTTTGTTAATGGCATCGTGGTGTGTCTTAGTTTTGTCTCGAGTATTTTGGATATTTGTAAGGAGTGACCCTATACTCCATGTCATTGCTTTTTATATTATATTCTAAGTGATGTTTCATTTAAATAAGCTTCTTTATTAAATGGGACGTTACAATATATAAAAAAATTATATATAAAAATAATAATAATAATAATAAATAATAAATTATTTATAATTTAAAAATAAATTGATTTAATTTAATTTTTTTATAATTTTTTTAATTTTTAACATAGTCAGCATAGCAGTTAGTAGTATCTTAATACGGAATAACTATTGAATAATATAAAAAATATTGTACTTGACATAAAGCTAAAAAATTTACAATATTAGTTTTTATAATTTTGTAAAAAAATTAATATTTCTCAACTGTGTAAGCCTTCTTCGCTAGTGTTAGCCGTGAAGAAACATGTAGCATTGTTACAAACTTCAGTAAAACTCATCTTCATTCAACATCTTCCATAATTTTACTAATTAAAGTCAAAAGTTAATTAAGGTTGCCATAAATATCTCAGAATAATTATCATCCCATACCTTGGACTAGAATTTCTGCAGCAAACCACTAAGAAAGTGAAGGTGATACAAGATAGGATGCATGCAACTTAGAGTCGGCAGAAATCCTATGCAGATAAGAGGAGGAGGCCGCTTGAGTTTGAGGCAGGTGACCACGTGTTCCTCAGGGTTACGCCTACAATAGGTATTGGGAGAGCACTCAAGTCGAGGAAGTTGACTCCTCGATTCATCGGTCCATACCAGATCACGAGGAGAATTGGACCTACAGCGTACGAGATTGCCTTGCCACCACATCTGGCGAATCTACACAATGTCTTCCATATATCGCAGTTGAGGAAGTACATTGCGAATCCTACTCATGTGCTAGAGGAAGACGATGTTCAGGTGTGGGAAAACCTGACGATTGGAGTCGGACCAGTGAGAATCTTGGATTCTCAAGTTAAACAACTCAGAGGGAAGGATATTCGAACTGTGAAGGTTCTCTGGGACGAGGCAACCCCGGAGATGACATGGGAGATGGAGGATCTCATGAGGAAATCTTATCCTCACCTATTCCCTGGTAAGTTCTCTTTTTTGAGGATGAAAACTTTTAAGGTGAGGGAAATGTAAGACCCATGAAAATTAATTAATTAAATAAATAAATAATTAATAAATGCGGGTAACCAGAGCCTTTATGGCATTAAATATTGATTGATGTGACGTGAAAAAGTACTAGCTCAAGTGGTTGAGAGTACTTAATTGTGTGAGAGGACTTGGGTTCGAGTCTTATGTATGGCAATTGTGTGTTATTTATTTATTATTATTTTAAATATATGTTGATCCTATTGAGAGATAAGATAATCGTTGAACTATGTTAGTCATCATGAAATATGAATTGGTTTGGTTGAATGGTTGAGCATTGATTTGGCATTGACATGGTTGTGGGTTTAAGCCTTGGAGAAGCCAAATTAAACTTTATTTTTGCTAAATTTAGTTTTGGCTTGAATGTGAAAAGTTAAAGGAAACCCTAGCTGAAATAGCAGCCAAGAGGGGCTGGAAAATAGTCCATAATTAATCATTTAATGGCAATTATCACATGCATTAAGCTATTTTCGTTTTGGACCAATTAACCAATTAAGGTGCAATTAAATAGGGAATGAGGGAGTGAGAGAAAGGTTTTGTGAGCTACCATTGATCTGCAACTTTAAGAATGAGAATTTAGAGTGGAATTGGTGTTTAGAGTGAAGTATAGAATTAGGAAAGGACCAAGGCAAACCATTTGGGGAGCAAAGAAGAGTGAAGAATAGTCAAGTTTAAGCAAGGAAATTGCAGGTTAAGGGAGTTAGACTCTGTTAATCCTATTCTTGATGTTAATTGCATGTGATGTATGATAAATTGGATGTGTATACTATGTTTGTTCATGTAATTTTCGAATTTCTGGAATTTTCCAGAAACCACCTAGGGGGTGATGAACCACCGTCAGGCAACACATCAATTCCTGCATAATTTTGCGTTTCTAAAGCGGAACTGCTTGGCGGTAAAATCCCGATCGCCAGGCGACGCGTGGTTGATTCACCCAGTTTCTGGGTTTTTGTTGAACTGCCTGGCGGTGATGAACACCCGCCAGGCGACGCAAGCCTTTTTATTTCAATTTTGATGTTCTGTGTGATTTGGGTTGATTCTGATCGGAGGTAAAACTAAGTTTAATTGTTAAATGATGTTTTAATGTCAAACGACAATTGATTTCATGTCATAGAGAGCGTAATTGAATGGAACAATGGAGGGATGCTCTTAGGGTTGGAAAAATTGGGATTGTTGTTCTGAGGAAAATTCGTAGGTTAATTGTACTGGAAAATGTCAATAATGTAAGTGGAATGTGAATCCTTATGATGATGAGTGATTTCAATTGAGAATTGGATGAAAAACACAAAGATGTGAGGTTGGGAGTTGTTGGGGTTTCGAGGGTGCTAGAAAATTCTGGGAAATTCCCAAAATGCTATGCACCGCCTAGCGGTACATAATGAGCCGCCAGGCGCCAACGCAGGATAAGTAATCTGCGTGGCTGGAAGGTGCATATGAGGCACTGGGTCTGTGGAAACTAAAGTAATACTAAGTTAGTATTAGGAAACGTGATTGAACAGAGACCTAGGGTGATTGATGTATGGGTTACACTAGGGAGAATTGGAATGGTTTAGTAATGCTGAAGGAATTAATTATAATGAGATTGTGGCTGAAGTCTAGGATATCACAACAATTGGTATAGGTCCTTATAAGAATAATTAGCCAAGTTGAGGGTTGACTTAAAGTATTTTGGACTAATTGATAATTAGATTAACATAGAGTATGTTTAATATTAAGGAAGGGAGAATAGTGTGGTGCTAGTTTGGAAGAATTACTTAGAGTTCTATTATTAAATGATCTGTGTTAGTGCTTTGGATTGAGGCAGCAAAGAGAAATGGTAGTAAGTTTAGGAGGGATTGTGCCTTTAGCCTAAAGTAGGGTAACATAGTTGTTCTTTAGTTAATTTGGAAGAGTGTGTATGATCTAGAGAGTGAAATTCAGAATTGAGTAATTGTGATAGTAAGGTACAAGAAAAGCAAGTTCGGAAATCTAGGAAACAACAGAATTGGTAATCATGTAGTGGACCTTGGAAGAATTAAAGAATTTTAAAATCAAGTATGAAAGGTTTAAACCGGTACAACTCGAGATACTGGTATAGTGCCTGGCGGTAGGGGCTGGACCGCCAAGCGATAGTAAGGATAACAGTGGGATCTCGGAGCTTATGCGCTTGGCGGTGAGGGGAGGTCCCGCCAGGCGGTGTCTGCAAGTGTTGGTGATTCTGAGGCACTATGCGCTTGACGATATGCGTCCCCCGCCAGGCGATCTGGAAGCGGTAGCGCCTGGTGCCTCATGAGCAGCGCTAGGCGATCTGGTGGCAGTAGAATGAGGTGTTTTGCTGTTTGGTTTCGTGATCTACAAGGCTTAGTGATACTTCAACAGTGGGTTTGCTGGTGTTCCTTGAGTTGAGCTCAGAACGTATCCTTTGAGTTGAGCTCGAGATAGGGGTTAAGCATGTAGCATTCCTCGAGTTGAGCTCAGAATGACATCCCTCGAGTTAAGCTCAAGATGGCGGATGAACACGAGGAACCTCTGAGTTGAGCTCGGGTTGGCGAGTGTTACCAGTGTGAGTGTGCTGGTTGTGGCCAATACGGATGGGTCTAGATAGATTTCCCTCCTGAGTAATTAGCTAACGAGTTTGGTAGTCTTGGGACATTACGAACTATGTTCATATTTGGGAACTCCACCTGCGTTACGGTGTGTGATCCATAGCATGATTTTTCCGCACGTGCTCTATCGATTGTGGCTGATAGGTAGAGCAGCAAGACACCTTGAGGTACTCACTCGAAGATGTAGAGCACGAATAACATGGTTGTGGCCATGTGGTAAGGAATCAAAGGAGGGAATTCTGGTCTGATTGTATGATATAAATATATAAGTGTTTTATATATGTATATATATATATGTTTATTCTGTTAAGCTCACCCTATCTGTTTGTGTTTGGCAATGATCGTGTGCGCGGTACACGTTAGCAGATGATGTTGTTGCAAGTGGATCTGGTGAGGCTTAGCTACGAAGCGGGGATAGCCTGGGAGTTTTATATTTTATGATTTTGAAATAAATTGTAATCCTTTTATTACACAACTTTTGGATATTATAATAGTGTTTATAATTATGGTTGTTGGTTTATTGTTGACATAATAAAAAATTTTAAATTTCCTGCATTTTGGGAAATGATGTTATATCATTCATGTATATCTTCATACATCATATTTTTAACATTAACTCAGTCAATCACAAGTTAAAATAAGGAATTAAAATTCTGCAGCAATTCTCGCTTAAGCTAGACTGATCTCGCTTAAGCTATACTGGTCTCGCTTAAGCTAAACTTGTCTCGCTTAAGCTAAAAATCCTCGCTTAAGCTAGACTGATCTCGCTTAAGCTAGAAATTCTCGCTTAAGCTAAAATTCGAACAGAGAGCAAAGTGGAATTCTACTATTCTTGCTTAAGCTAGAAATTCTCGCTTAAGTTACTCTGATCTCGCTTAAGTTAGAAATTCTCGCTTAAGCTAGACTGATCTCGCTTAAGCTAAAAATTCTCGCTTAAGCTAAAATAACACGTTTTCACTGGTTTTAGCATGCAAAAAAAAAAAACAAACAACAATACTAAAAAACACAACCACGAACATCAAACCATCATTTTAAGCACGATTCAAGACAAAAAACATACAAGACACTTAAAAAAAGTTTTAAAGTCCTAGCTTCCCTTACCTTAGACAAAGATTAACTCAGCCAAACAAGCTCCAACAGTAGAGCACCACAACATGACTACTACTTAAGGAACTGACAACCATGATCAAGAAAGGAACAATGAGGCCATGACCATAGACAGAATCATGCCAAAACTTCGAAACAGAAACAAAACAGATAAAGGGATGGAGGTTTAGTTCAACTTACATGGAGGAGAAGCGTTCAATAAGCTCGGAGGAGGTCGTAGCTCAAGCCCTAACAAAGCTTCTGTTTCAGGAGGGGGAGAAGTGATGTGATCCCAACGAGGCTTATAGCTTGGGCCAACGCCTAGGCCCAAATCAGGCTCAAGGCCCAAATGCATCAACAAGCCCAAGCCTACCTAGAGGCCCAATCACTAGAAGCATATGAAGAAGATCCACATGGACCTCTCATAAGATGATCAAGTCAATCATGGGCTTTTCACTTTATTCACATGGGCAAATGAAATCTCCAAAATATGACTTGATGCATGGAAGACGTAGTCTAGATTTAAATTGGGCCATTGTTTAAGCTTTGCTTTCAATAAATAAGCTAGAACACTTGTGATTACATGGTGCATAAAATTGGGCCAAGCCCAATTTCCTTCTTGGTCGAGAATCCTTGGTAATGTTCTAAATATGGAGATAAGCAAGCAAAGCATGACCACAACAAGGAGAGTGTGACAATGGCAAGGAGTGTGTGACATGCCACTTGGCGCCATCATACCTCATCACCTATATCACACGACCAAGAATTCAGCTTACTCTTCAAGCTACATCTCCATTACATTTGTGCTTAATTTGAATTGCATTAAGGAAGCTAATCTACTATAAATGATAGCTTCCTATGCACATGTAAGGGTTACTCTTGAATTTGCAAAGTAGAAGCATAGTTGTTGAGAGCACTCCACTCCTTCTACTCTTATTTGAGAGCACACTTGGCTATCCTTCTCCTTCATTTCCTCTAGCCACCTTCCATATCATAGCTCCAATTCTTCTCTTCATCTTCACCAATTCTCCATTTTTGAGAGCAAACCTCATCTCCTTCTCCAATTCCGCTACCTCTCCACTCATCTTAAGCATTCGCCATGGATCTCCTTCTACTTCTCCACCAAGGACATCCATCAATTGGTATCTAGAGCCATCCAAGTCTTTTCTGCATCCATCTCTTGGTTTGGGTAAGGTTCTTGGTCCATATTTGTGTTTGTCTTTAATTTCCATGTTGTTCTCTTCTTCTCCATTGCCTTCTTCAAATTTTGTTGTTGTTTTTTTCAGTTCTTATTGTTTTCCATCGTTTAACATTGAGACTACATGAATCCCCATTGATTCATCTTGTAGTACTCCTTGCTTCATTGGTGTAAATGTGTTTTTAGGTTCCATTTTCTGTTTTCCAACACTTGTTCTTTGATTCATTACTGTTTTTCTTCATTTTAATCAATGCATCTTTTAATTTTTAGTTCATTATATTGTGTTTTGTCTAAAGTCATGTTTAAGCACTTTAATTCATTTTTATTTTCGTTCATATTACTGAATTTTGTACTTGCTTGATGAGAACCAAGTCCTACATCACACAAAATGAGCTATGAACTTCAAGTGATGCTTGTGGATGTGTAAGGCAATTGTCTCACTATTTTTCTTCCATTTCACTGATTGGATTGTGCTTTTGAGTGCTTAAGATGTTCTTCTATGATTCATACTTGATTTTAGATCATAATCAAGTTCATTCACCTTGAATTTCCATAGAACATCTTACATAATTTCAGAGAGCATTTATGCTCCAGTTTTCCTCTATTTTCCATTAAATCACTGAACGCACAGTCTTTGTTTTTGATTTATCGTTAGTAACTGCGTGCACCAAATTTCAATCTGATTTTTGCCTCATTTAGCTAACATCCAAACGAAAAAAAAGCATATAAAAATGTTCAATATAAAAAAATGATAAATCGTGAATGATGAGGCTGATGTTTCCATTTTTTGGAACTGTAGTTTTTGATATCCACTATTTCATTGTTGTTTTATGTGTTTTTCTCTGTTTTTAAGTGCTCTTTGTTATTCTAATTGATTGCTTAATTGTGTACTCTATATTGCTTTGAGTTTTCCTTCATTAGAAGTGGAATTTATTCCCTAATTTGGCACAAAATTGCAATGAGTACAATGGCTATTTCTGAGCACTCTTATTTGAGAGCAAACTTGGCTATCCTTATCCTTCATTTCCTTTAGCCACCTTGCATATCATAGCTCCAATTCTTCTCTTCATCTTCACCAATCTTCCATTTTCGAGAGCAAGCTTCATCTCCTTCTCCAATTCCGCTGCCTCTCCACTCATCCTAAGCATTCTCCATGGATCTCCTTCCACTTCTCCACCAAGGACATCCACCAAGAAGGAAGGTGAACTGTTTGAAAAAGAAGACAGAATAGGAAGTGAATGGCTGGAAGGGGGGTCTTGGGGGTAAGAAATGGGCTGACCCTAGGCCATTTAATAACACTAGGTCCAAAATGTTTTTAAGACAGAAAGTAAGTCTTACAAAAACTATTTTATTTTAAAAGAAAATTAGGACTAAACTGAATATAAAGCACTGACATTGTCATGTGACACTGTCACTATCATGTGACACAATCCAAACGAACAATCATTTTTAAAATTAAGAAAAAATTAAAAAATAACAAAAATTTACCAACTAATACATGACATATATTGTTCACATGTCGTTAACCATTTAAACGACGGAAAAAAAAAAGACTTAATTCAATAAGCTTAATAAACATTAGAACTTGATTGAAAAAAAAAACTAAAAATACATGGTAAGAACCGAAAAATAAAAAGATCAAAATAATGTTTAAACCTAAAATTTAAGTTAGTTAATTTTATTCATTTATTATTTTTATATTTATTTTAAATATTTATTTACAAATTGAGTATCTTTGAAAATATTATTTTATACTTATATATTTAATGAAGTAAACTGTTATATTTATTCACTTTCCTCGTTTTTTTATGCAATTTAGAAGACAAAATTTTACCAACATTTCATTCTTTTTTGCGTGTTTATTTATTTATTTTTTCAATATTTCTTCTTCAAGAGTAAACATGTTATTTTTTATCAACTTAAGCAAGCTAAAAAAAGTAAATCAATTGGTCCACATGACTTAATGCACACATGACGGCAAAAGAATACAATTAACTATTTTGTCTTTATTTTTAGTGTTAAATATATTTTTAGTTTCTTTTGGCCCAATAAAGTCTTTCAACTTTAGAAATGTATGAATTTAGTTCTTTTAATCAAATTTTATTAACTTTATTTAACGTTTCAATCATATTTATTAATTAACATTGAAGCAAAAATGTGTCAAATAGTGTAATAAATATTGTCAAAATTGTGATCTTAGCATTCAACGCAAGTTTTGTATAACTTGAGGTGTTGTACAAGTCCTCTATTATAATATGAATCAAATAATGTTAATCATAAAAGAGCAACAAAACTCTTTAATCAAAAGAATAATTCCCACAACCTCAAAGAACGATATACGGAAGCATATTGGATTGGCCATTGAGAACAACGGAGATGAAATTAGTATTTGATCTTCCAATCGTAAAACACCTGAAGGTTCCCTCTTGATTTTCTCTTCTGATGTGGATGAAGAGAACGAAAGAGGAATATAACGTACATGCTTACAGATCGAGCCATAACCCTTTATGTAACCTTTGTTGGTTATTTTTTTATTGGTCCCTCATCAAATTAGAATGTGTGTGTGTGTGCTCTTAGCCCTAAATTTGACTAATTAGATCACTTTAATATTTTAGCTAATACTATAATGGCCCTAACAGATTTAATTATATATATATATATATATATATATATATATATATATATCCTTATAAATGTATTAGACTTTATGAGTTGAAAATTGTCATTATATGCCTTGAGGATATTCAAAAGACGTTGTCCACTGATTACATCCGTATATAGAAACAAAATAGTTTTTCATTGCATTAAGTAGTAACCGGTAAGACTAGGATATTATTTGACAAGAGACTCGTGTACCAAATAATCACACAATTAATAACTACTTTAAAATAAAGAATAAATCCATAATTTTAGTTTTTGCAAGAAAGTAAATTTGTGTATAAACAAGTGAAAGGTGAACTTTGATAGTTAAGACACTTAGATAGTGGAAAAGACAAGAAATTATAGGAATGTTATTGTTAGGGTTAGATTTCACCAACTTCACTCTTATGCATATAAAAACTCACCCCCTCTCCATTAATATACTAATTGCAACCCACAAGTCTACTCTAATCCCTTAGTAGAATGAACATATGTTTCCATATTGAGAGTCAATTCCTTAAGCCCTTAACAAACAAACCTGCTTTATGAACTTAGGTTTAAGACAACCAATGGATTAAGCTGTATTTTTAGACACAAGCTCCATTAGGTATCTTGTTTCATTTCTAGGTTTCAAAAGATATTTTCCAACACCCAATGAACCAAGTATCATGCAATGGGTGATCAAACAAAGCAAACTTTAAGCAAGGAAATAAGAATACTAGCATTTAATGGAATAGGCATATATATATTCAAAGCATTTTCAAAATATAAGAGAGTTTAGTGGTTACATCTACCCTCAACAAAATAGGTTTAGCTCTCCATTGTCATGGAGAGCCTAAGATTAGGAAATGGAAGATGGAAGAAGATGAAGATACAAGGAGGAAGAAGGGATGGTTCCCACAAGCCCTAGCAGACCTCCAAAAGTGAGAATCACGTCCCAAACTGCCAAAGATCCATTTTCCTTCAAGAAATAAAGTTGAAATAGGGCAAATTTTCATATCAGCAGAAGCAACCCCCGACCCCATGTATCTGGTGTTGGTATAGCGCAGCGGAATGTTTAAGCGTTTGGACAAAAACCAAGAGGGGGGTGAATTGGTTTTGAGTAATAAAATTAATACTTTAAAATTTTTACAAAATTTATTGATTAAATCAAATATTGATTTCTTTAAACACAATAATAGATGAAATAAAGAGATAGAGAAGAAGATTGAACAAAAGTATTTATACTGATTCGGATCAAAAGACCCTACGTCCAGTTGTTAATCTCTCAAAAACGAGATTAACTAAATCACTAATAAATAACAGATTTACAATCAGATAGTAAAAGAGTAAGGAAAGAAAACACCTCTCTTGATCACACAAGAGATGAAAGAGATGAACACCTTTCTCTGAATCACACAGAGAACCTTGACCTTAGCTTTCCTAGCAACAACAACAGCACTGAATCTCCTAGAACACCTCTCAGGAAAAGTTATCACTCTACCCACACTAGGTTTTTCAAAGCTTCTATTGACAACACTCAGAGAACTCTCTTGCAGTCACAACACTAGCACTCTAGCTTCTCAAAAAGGTGAGTGAGAAGTAACTCTGAGGTTCCTTAAATAGAGGTTCCAGAAATTAGGTCAAAAAGTTGAACAGTCACGCCCAACTGACCAAGATAATTGATTATCACTAGTGATAATCGATTATTCCAGTGTGTTTTATGAAAAACAAACTTTTGAACAAATAATCGATTATCAGAGGTGATAATCGATTATTCCAGTGCTTTCTTGAAAAAAATGGTTTAGCTCAGGATAATCGATTATCCTAAGTGATAATCGATTATCACTTTAATTTTTCGAGAAATACCAGAATTTCCTTGTACAATATTGATTCAAACTATTCTAATTACACTTTACAAGATAACTTTAAACACAACAACACATGTTCTTCATATTGACTTCCAGATGGCTTTCAGGCTTCTTTTATCATCATCAAAATCTTGCTTCAACATTTAGACTTGTATTGCTTTTGCCAACAATCTCCCCCTTTTTGATGATGATCAAAACAATATGTTTAAAGTATCTGCAATCAAAATATCTTACAAGTAGAATTGTTAGTAGCATTGTTTGGTTTAAACTTTTAAACTTTTTCTCCCCTGTTTTGATCATATGAAAAAAATTTTAATAGAGAAGCTCCCCCTCAATTAGACAATTGTAAACAATAAAAGTAGACTTTTATTAAGAAATAATAAACTGGAAAACATTTTACAATAGCAATAAAAAAATAACTATGATGTAGACTTTTAAAAGTCTTGACTCATGTCATCATCTTCATCATATTTATCAAACTTATGTTCTAAATTAGAAATCCTAGAATCTAGTCCTCTAATTAAGTCAGTGACTTCTTCATGTCGGCGAGTGGAGAGAAGAAAGAATTCTTCAAGTCTCTAGTTTAGGTTTAAAATGTGATCCTCTAAAGAAGAGGATGAGCCACCAACACCACTGGATGCTCCAATATTTGTGTCAACAGGAGGAATAGGAGCAGTGGGAGGATTATCTTCTTCTTCATTGTCTGAGGAAGGCATATCATCCTTGTGAATGTAGGTATTCCCAAAAGGAATAAATTTCATCTGCTTCAAGGAGTTTTCTGCAATTTTGTTTGCCTCAGTGGTTTTATGAGATTGTTCATCAAAGACGTTTACCCCTTTGTACTCACAAATACGAGAGATGAGCAAGGAATATGGGAGTGGATATTGAGGCAATATCTTGGCTTTGAGCATGGTGTCAAGGATGATGCTTGGCCAATGGATAGGAATGTAATTGAGCATAGCATAGATGATCATAAGATCTGCTTCACTACATCGTGCGTGATTTGTACCACGTGGACATAAAATCCAAACAATAAGATAGTGAAGTAGACGCTCATCAACTTTGAGGGGTCCTGCTAGCAATTGGCGACCTATTTCTTGATCTGGTCGTCGCATAAAGGATCTATAAGCGAATATTCTGTTGAACCCTTCAATACCAGCAGTAAGGATTGGAGATGTGCCATCATGAATGGGAAATTGAGCAACATTTTCCCAAATATCATCATCCAGAATTATGTCAACACCTTTCACCTTTGTAAAACTCACGCCATCTCTGAATTTGTAATTGAAGTAGAAAGATCGTACCAAATAAGGGTAGTAGGTGCCATGCATCTCTGTGAAGAATTTGACTCCTTGTTCAGCAAGAAAAGTAGGAATTGTGAAATGGCGATTGATAAACCATTGAGACTGGATGAATTTCGGAGTGATAAGGGGTTTGTCTTTCCATAATGTGATGAATTTCGATCTTCTATCTTCATCTGAAATCCTTCCTTCAATGGAAGTAGTCCTAGGTGCAGTTGAAGGTTGAGAGGCACGAGATGCAGTCCTTCTGCGGGTAGGAATCTTCCTACGAGAGGGTTCAGCCATTGTTGAGGTAAAGGAGAGGGAAGCTTGGAGAGTTTTTGAGAATTTTGAGAAAATGAGAGGTTCTTGAGCGTGGAAGGTGAGAGAAGAGTGTTCTAGCGACCAAAATGGCTAATATTTATAGAGAAGTGTCTCCAACGGCCATATACATGAATTTTAATGCAAATCTAGTCGTTGCAACGACTAGTTTTTGGATTTATTTGGTCCAACGACGTGTAATAATCGATTATCAGAAGGTGATAATCAATTATTGGTTCAAAATCTGGGAAAAATATAAATCCTGATGAGCTGATAATCGATTATCCTAAGTGATAATCGATTATTCCAGAGAGTTTTTTATTTTGGCTCAGAGTTAAGGATAATCGATTATTGCCCCAAATAATCGATTATTCCAGAATGTTTTGGGATATTTTAAGAGTGACTGATAATCAATTATTGACACTTATAATCGATTATTGACGCTATTTTTCAGATTTTTTAAAGAAATTGAGTTTTTGGTAATTTAAGAGATCTCTAATATGCCTAACTCTCTTCTTAGTTCATAAAATCTATCTTTAGCTAAAGGTTTGGTAAAGATATCAGCTAATTGATGCTTTGTATCTACGTATTGTATCTCACAATTCCCTTTATTAATGTGATCTCTTAGGAAATGATGCCTTATTTCAATGTGCTTTGTCCTAGAGTGCATTATAGGATTTTTGGTTAAGTTAATAGCACTAGTATTATCACATTTCAGAGGTATATGGTTTAGAAAGATATTATAGTCTTCTAATTGTTGTTTCATCCAAAGAATTTGAGCACAACAGTTTCCCGTTGCTATGTATTCAGCCTCTGTAGTTGACAAAGCCACACAAGCTTGTTTCTTAGAGTGCCAAGAGACTAATGAACTTCCTAAGAGGTGACAAGTACCACTGGTACTTTTTCTATCTATTTTACAACCACCATAATCAGCATCTGAATAGCCTATCAAATTAGGAGATGCTCTTGAAGGATACCAAAGTCCAAAACATGCAGTTCCTTTTAAGTATTTTAAAATTCTTTTCACAACAGTAAGATGTGATTCTTTTGGATTGGCTTGAAAACGAGCACACACATATACAGATTGCATAATCTCAGGCCTACTTGCAGTAAGATACAACAAAGAACCTATCATGCCTCTAAACATAGTCTAATTTACCTCTATTCCTGATTCATCTTTGTCTAAGTAGCGGGAGGTTCCCATAGGAGTACTTGCTTCCTTAGATTGAGAAATGAAAGTTCCATTTTCCATTTGCTTAATTTGTAGACCCAGAAAGAATGTCAATTCTCCCATCATTGACATTTCAAATTCTCCCTGTATTATGCTTGCAAAGCCTTTACATAGTGAACTATCAGTAGACCCAAATATTATGTCATCTACATAAATCTGAACTAGCAAAATATGCTCATTTACTCTTTTAATAAACAGAGTTAAATCAATTTTACCTCTTTCAAAATCATTTTCTAACAAAAATGTACTTAATTGTTCATACCAAGATCTAGGTGCTTGTTTTAATCCATACAATGCTTTCTTTAATTTATAAATGTGATTAGGAAACTTATAGTCTTCAAAGCCAGGTGGTTGTTCAACATACACATTTTCTTTTATAAATCCATTTAGGAAAGCACTTTTTGACATCCATCTGATATAGTTTAAATTTCATGAGAGAAGCATAGGCAAGAAGTAAACGTATAGCTTCTAACCTTGCAACCAGAGCATATGTCTCATCATAGTCTATACCTTCTTCTTGTCTGTATCCCTTTGCTACAAGTCTGGCTTTGTTTTTAGTGATGTTTCCATCTTCATCCAGCTTGTTTCTGAACACTCATTTTGTTCCTATGACTTGGTGTGAATCATCCCTAGGAATGAGTTCCCAAACTTCATTCCTTTCAAATTGATTAAGCTCTTCTTGCATTGCTATACACCATTGATCATCTTGAAGAGCTTCTTCTACACTTTTAGGTTCTATCTGTGAAACAAAAGCAACAGTCATGCAGAAATTTGACATATTTCTAGTAATTACTCCCTTTGATATATCTCCAATGACATTTTCCAGAGACAATGCTCTAGGTGATTTCCAGCTTTTGGCAAGATCTTCAGTCAATGTATTTTCATTTAGATACATCTCATCAAGAGCTTCTTTAAAATATTCTTCATCACCTGCATTTGTTTTATTTGACTCAAGAGGGTTTTCCTCAAGGTCCACAATTTCATCAAAAAATACATGCATAGATTCTTCCACATTCAAGGTTCTTCTATTGAAAATTCTGTAGGCTTTACTAGTTAATGAATATCCTAAGAAAATAGCTTCATCGGCTTTAGAATCAAATTTACCCAAATTTTCTTTTCCGTTATTTAGAACAAAGCATTTGCATCCAAATATTTTTAAATGTGCTACATTAGGCTTTCTTCCTTTAAACAATTCATAGGGGGTAATTTTTAAAATTGGTCTAATGAGCATTCTATTTAATACATAACATGCTGTGCTCACAGCATCAGCCCAAAAATATTTAGGCACATCATATTCGTTCAACATTGTGCGAGCTAATTCTTCTAAAGATCTATTTTTCCTTTCTACAACTCCATTTTGTTGAGGAGTTCTAGGTGCAGAAAAATTATGCATAATTCCGTTTTCTTCACAAAAGTTTTCAAACAATTCATTTTGAAATTCTCCACCATGATCACTTCTTAAAACTTTAATTTTCAAATCTTTTTCATTTTGAACTACTTTTGCAAATTTCTTAAAAGCTTTAAATGCCTCACTTTTTAGTGTGAGAAAGAAGGTCCATGTATATCTTAAGTAATCATCAACAATAACAAGAGCATAATAATTTCCTCCAAAAATTTTTGTCCTTGAAGGACCAAACAAATCCATATGCAAAAGTTCTAAAGGTTTTGATGTAGAAATCACATTTTTTGAATGAAATGAAGATTTTACTTGTTTTCCTTTTTGACATGCATCACATAGTTTATCTTTTTCAAACTTTATTTTTGGCAATCCAATTACTAATTCTTTAGAAATTAGTTTGTTTAATTGTTGCATGTTAATATGAGCAGCTCGTTTATGCCATAACCAAGGATTTTCTTCTTTAACAACCAAACAAGTTATATCACTAGATGATGCATTATCAAGATCAATCAAGTAAATGTTATTGTGTCTCATACCTTTTAAGGTTACTTCTTTGGAGTCCTTTTGATGAATAGTGCATTAGTCACTCTCAAATATTACTTTGAGTCCTTTATCACATAATTGGCTTATACTGAGAAGATTGTGCTTTAGTCCTTCCACATATAGTACATCCTTGATCTCTAAAGTATTTCCTCCATCCACATCACATGTTCCAAGTATTTTTCCCTTGTTATCCCCATAAGTGACAAAACCTTGTTCCTTTCTTTTAAAGTTCTTAAACTTCTTTTTGTCTCCAGTATTGTGTCTTGAACAACCACTGTCAAGATACCACATTGATCTTCTGGATTTAGAAGTCATATGCAAAATAAGGAAAGAATTCATTTAGGTCCCCAACAACTAGTTTGGGTCCTTGGGGTTAGAAAAAAAATATCTACTTATGAACAGGCACCCAGTTATACTTCCCATTAGGAACACCAAAATGTTTAATATTGCATTTGTTTGAAGTATGACCCTTTTTCATGCAATAAAAACACGTAGCAGTACATGCATATGTATTCATAGAATGATATGTTCCTTTTTCTACCCAAACTCTACAAGTTCTCTTAGTTTTATTTTTAGAATTATGATTATGAGCATGCTTGGTCTTATTTGGATATTTCTTGAGATCAAACTTTTCACAGTTTTTATTCTCTAAGGCATCTTCAAGATGTTTTTCCAAAATACATATGTCAAACATGTAACTTTTACATGAAGCACATTCAACAGTTTCTTTTTCTTTATTTTCTTATATTGAAATTTTATTTTTCAAAAATTATTCTTCTTCAAGAGATTTTTCAAATTAAAATCAGTTTTTAACTTTTTATGAGCAGTATCCAATTTACTAGATTTAACAAGTAATTGTTGAAAAGCATCATACAAATCATCATAGTCATTTTCATAGCAAGTAGAATTTACCTCACTATCAGAATCATAGTGATTAGCCATCAAACATAGATTTGCTTCTTCATTTTCAGAATCGCTGGAATTTGTTGAGCTTGAGGCATTATTTTCCCATGCTATGTATGCCTTCTTTTTAAAGAATTTTCTGCCCTTCTTTTCTTCACTTTTCTTTGAATTTGGGAAATCAGCCTTGACGTGTCCAAATTCTCCACATCCGTAACATTTGAAATTTGAGGATGATCCTTGATTATCCTTCTTGTTGCTCTTGAATTGATTTTTACCTTTGACCTTCATGAATTTTGTAAACTTCTTAATCATAAGACTAAGATTTTCATCGTCATCCGAATCTTCTTCTTCCTTTTGCTTTTTGCCTTTAACCACTTCAATCTCCTAGCAACACCAGCAACACTCAATCTCCTAGAACACCTCTCAGGAAAAGTTATCGCTCTACCCATACTAGGTTTTTCAAAGCTTCTATTGAGAACACTCAGAGAACTCTCTTGCAGTCACAACATTAGCACTCTAGCTTCTCAAAAAGGTGAGTGAGAAGTAACTCTGAGGTTCCTTAAATAGGGGTTCCAGAAATTAGGTCAAAAAGATGAACAGTCGCACCCAACTGACCAGGATAATCGATTATCACTTTGATTTTTCGAGAAATACCAGAATTTCCTTGTACAATATTGATTCTAACTATTCTAATTACACTTTACAAGATAGCTTTAAACACAACAACACATGTTCTTCATATTGACTTCCAGATGACTTTCAGGCTTCTTTTATCATCATCAAAATCTTGCTTCAGCATTTAGACTTGTATTGCTTTTGCCAACAACTGGCGCCTGATGCAGGCCTCCTAGAATGGTCTGAACTTTCCTTGAAGTCATTCTTATACTTTACTAGACTCACAAACTCGTGTAGAGGAAGGGGATCTAAGTGGTGAAAAGGAGGTTCATATAGCTAGTTCTAAGATCGAGGACCTCTTTTCTTTGAAACTATAGAGAATTTACACTATCACGAAGAGGGGCAAACCAAGTTCTATTACTTGTATGTAACATTTGACATTTTAAGGGTTTTAATTTCATTAAGTGACATGTGCATGACTTTTGGAGTCCGAGTTAATGAATAATTTTGGATATCGAGTCTAGTATTATATTATGCTTATGTATTTATGAATGGTTTGATGACTGGATCATTAAATGCTATGTTTTGGTTGGTTGAGATATTGGGTTATAAAGTATTTATGTATGTTCATGTTAGCATTAGTTTACCCTCCTTATTTGTTGGTTGTTTACACTTATTTTGCGATGATCTCTTTTATGATGTGAGCAAACAAACTTGCAGGTTATAGTAATGATAGACTCTTAAGGAGAGACAAAGTATATGAGTGTTTGGTCTTATGTATAATAGCGATTTCATGTTGTGTATCTAGTCTATTTATGACAACATTAAATTTTGTATTGAATTTCTTCTTTTTTTCTTCTATAATGAAAATTTTTAGATGTGGACTATTCCTACATCTATGAAATTTGTTTATGTATGTCTTCTGTATTCATGTGATCAATCTTTTCTCAAGAATCATTAATGTATGATCGTTAGAGATAAAATTTCTCTCTATTTTTGGGATGTTACAATAATAATATCAAAATGATAATGGGCTTTTTGTAGTTGTACTGACATTTTTATCATAATCTAGAATTATAATCCTTAATGTTGTTTTATTTTCACTATAGAGTTTGTTACATAAATTGTCCACATGTAATGTATATGAATTTTAAAAATTATAAGATATTTATTACATTAATTTGAGATTATAAAAATATAAATACAATTTAACATAAAAATTTTATTTATAAAATTAAATAATAATATTTTGGTTGTTTTTATAATAGAAATGTATTTAAGCTATTTATATATATTTGAAATAAAATACATTGTATGTAATTATTTTAAGTAATGATTGAGTTAATCAAAATTAGAAATTTAAATTTAATTTTAAGAGAAACATTGTTTAAAGAATGTAGAAAAATGTAAACAATAGACTATTTAATAAAATAAGATGAGCTTAATTGTTAAGTAAACTCTCTCAAAATTCAAAGAATAGACGATACAAAAAAGTGAAGAATATACAATGTATAACTTGTTGGAAAATTTTCAAATATGTGATATGTGGGATAATATGAGATATTGACATGGTCAATTAATTCCATAGATGTGGTCTATTTGTCAATCAATTCATAATTGTTGCATAATTTTTTATATTGTAATCCCATATAATTGGGAACAATTTATTATGGCATCTCTTCTATGATGGGCATAGAACTTTATAAACTTCACATGTGTTTTGTTCTTTTAGTTATCAAATCTTCTCTCTTCTGCATTATACCATCAAAGTTTAGAAAGTGAGGGTTTGAAACGAAAAAAACACATCAAAGGATTATCGTGACAATGGCAATGACTAAATGTTAGTCCTTATTTCTTTTCCATATTACTTTTACATTTGTATCAGAGCAAGGTTCAATACCTCTGCCTTGTTTTGAATCTATCGTGGTTATCCTTTTGGATTCTTTATTGTGTTTTTTCTTTGTGTTTGATGTCAAACCTAATATTATTGATGTTGAAGATGTCGTCATGAGGTGACACTAACCATTATTGGTCGTTGTTGTAATAAGTACAAAAAATATTGGATCACCGACATTGTGGCCCTTCAAGAATTTATCGGAATCGCTATAAGGAATGTAATATTTGTTTTGTGTACTGATATAATGTGGAACGTTGTCACTTGCTTATGGCAATTGACACCATATTTTCTAGACAGTGGGTATGTTGATTATTTTGAGGTGGAAGATTAACTAAAAATGTACCTTTTATTTTGTCAAAATAAAAAAAAATGAGGAGTATATAATTTTGTTTATATCCATATGTTAACGGCAAAAATTTTATGGTTTGATGATCAAATAATCCTTTTATTTGAATTACTGTACCGGTTCATTAAGAATTTTGACATATGATTTTTTTTTTTAAATCCTTTTGATTAAAGTACTAAATCAAAGAAAACAATCTCCTATTTGTTTTTGTACGTACTATCAAATTTTGTACTTAATATATGAATTATATGTTTAAATTATAGTATATTTAATTTATATAATGAATATTATTATTGCATTATAAATAATGTTGATGTAAATATTTATTTAAATATTTGAATGGTGGATATATTTTAATGAATTATTGATAAATATTTATATTCATGTACTAAACATTATGTGATGTGATGAATTTTTATCCATATAAATTTTTGTACGTACTATCAATTTTTGTATTTAATATATAAATTATATCTTGTATATTATTATTGTGTTATAAATAATTTTGATGTAAATATTTATTTAAAGGTTTGAACGGTGGATATATTTTAATGAATTATTGATTGATATTTATACTCACGTAATAAACATTAATTTATATGTGATATCATGAAATTTTACGTACATGAATTTTCTAATATCTATATCATTAATTAGGATGAAATATTGGATTATATTTCTCAAAGTTTGAACAGAAATATAGAAAAGGAACATAGTATAATAGTTTTATCTTTTGGTTAGATGAACCTAATTGAGTAAGACTTTAGTCCACATGTAAATTTTATGTCACTAAATTTATTCATTAAGATGCATGTTTGCATTGATAAAACATAATAATATAATAGTTTTATCATTTGGTGTTGTGAGTCTAATTGAGTAAGACTTTAGCCCATAGACAAGTTTTTTATCACTAGAACATTTTTGCATTGGTCAAACATAATCTCAGAAACTATCATTCCATGGATGAAAGAAACGAACAGTCAAGAATGAGAGATGGTGAAGGGCAACGGAAAAGATTGTTACATTAATCACAACAAATACTCATTTAAATCATTTATTTATCCAAACATTATATAAAATAATTTCTTTAATCCATAATCATGGACCAATTTAACTCTTATTATCCATTTCAATATGAAAAATGTCTAGATATATTGTTTTTAATATATATTACCATATAATAATATGATTTTTTTTTTTACATTTTTCAATTTTTTATTTCTATATCACACTTACATGTTATATATAATTATAATAGTTAAATATGCATATCTTAAACTTATTTATACAAATATAATAATAATAATTATATTATTTGAAAAAAAAATTGAAAAACAATAAAAGAAGTCCATACATACGGAGGTCTTCGTTGATATGTTTAGGCCTCAGTCAGGATGCTTACAAATCTGAGTAAACCATGATCTTTGATCTTGTCCAATTTAGTTATACTTTTGTGGGTTGGATCGATTTATCTTGTCAACACCATTAAACATTCAATTTCTTAACATGTTTATGAAAAGGATAATAATATTTGCTAACTAAATTTTGATAATTTTTTGATATCTTCTAAATGAATTTAAAATATAAAAAAAAATAAAAAAATAAAAACCACTTAAAATAAGTACCTTTAAGTTGTAAAAAAAAATTCTCAAAATTTAATTATTAAAAAATATTTTCGTTATGAAAAACTCAACTTCACAATTATATATAATAAAAGATACAAGTAATATTACAATACCATTGACAATTTTAATTATTAAATAAATATCTACTTGAAAAATTTTCTTTAATAAATAATGATTTTTCAAATTACTCAATCCGATTATAATATGTTAGACCGATATTCAATAAAAAAAAATAGATTAGATGGGATCCAATTAAATTCAATTAAATAAAGATGATAAGACTTTTCCAAGATTAATTTATTTTGGGCCGCCAACTAAATTTCCACAGCTATATGATTAGGGATGTCAAAAATATTCGTACCCACGGGTATCTGCGGATAAAACCCGCAATGGGTAAGAAACATATATTAAAAATGAATATCCGCTACCTGCGGGTACGAGTATTTTTGATACCCACATATTAATGGAGCGGGTACGGGTATCATAGTATCTGTACCCATGGATACCCCGTACCCGTTAAACTTTAATTCACAAAAATACTCGTGGGTATTCATAGATATTAAAAAAATTTGCAGATATCCACACAATAGATACATGTACAAATATAAGTACGGATACAGAACATATATTTATCTAGCGGTAGGATAGAGGAGAAGCTACTCACAATCTGATAATCCAACATTTCCAATAAATACAAAATACAAATATTATATATATATATATATATATATATATATATATATATATATATATATATATATATATATATATATATATATTAAAAATAATATTATTATTTAT
>Ga0214544_1004177_pt1 | contig 29170 bp, 12 predicted proteins | sample CNSS3metaG_FD_160074 | JGI IMG/M metagenome (GOLD analysis project Ga0214544, IMG submission 160074) | Root nodule microbial communities from cowpea collected in UCLA plant growth center, Los Angeles, California, USA - CNSS3 | ecosystem: Host-associated > Plants > Roots > Nodule | place: USA...
ATTGGTGAGTGTGCTTTGAAGCAAAACCTCCTCCTCACTTGATTTGCACCCGTCACACGGTTCTTCCCTTCCAATTCCTCTCTGCAGTACGCCCACACCAGCCTTTCTCCACCCAACGCTCACACTCTAGTCTCAATACCTCTCCTCTTACTAATTCTCTTTCTTTTCTTGAATCACTACCTTTCTAATTACCCCTTTTTACCACTAAAACGAAAATTAAATAAAAGAAGGTTTAATGGTTAATTAAGTTCCCTCACATGATGTATCCAGCCCTTTGAATTACCTATTCATTGGCTGCTAGGGTTCTTAAGCCCCTTCATATTCATGCTAACGAAATTTTGGTAAAAAGAAAAATGGGTTAGTTTTTAACAAGGTTTGAACCTACAACTCCTCACTCACCAAGTCAATTTCACAACCATTAAACTAATTCATCTTTCGTAATAACTCTTACAATTTTAGGAATCTATCATCACTCCACGCATTCCATATATAATCAAACAAAAATATATAATTTAATTAACATTCAAGTGGCACACATAGGACTCGAACCCAAGTCCTCACACACAATAAAGTACTCTCAACCACTTGAGCTAGTACTTTTCCACGTCATAGTTCCACACATTAATTACTTTAATTGTTCCTATTACCCGTCCTAATTAAATAATTACTTAAATAATTATTTAATTTTCCCGGGTCTTACAAGAGTCTCTTGGGAAACGATATTTAGTCGCACGATTTGGTACATTTGCCAAAGAGCTAACAAGTTTTTGGCGTCACTGTCGGGAACTTGTGTCTAATACTAGACTATTGTGTTATTTTTAACTTATTTAAAATCAATTATTTTATCCATACGCTGTGATTTTCATTTTAATTAGATACATAAATTATTTGGGCTAACTTATAGTTTTAGTCGTTGTTGTTCTCTAATGTATGTAGGGTAACATCTGTACAAGGAGGATGGTGTCTTCAAAACTACTCCTTGTTGACCATGAGATAGAGAAAACAACTCTAACAAACAATAGTGACACAAGGAGACAACGAGTTCTAGCACAACAAGTTGCCAATCACTCTCCTTCTTTAGTTATTCGTCATACTACTTCTCAGAATCATGATTCATCTCAAAGGAAGTAATGGCTGGAAATCCTCACGGTGATGGTGGAGGTCAAGGAAGAAGTACCTTGTCGTTTCAAATTGGTGTCACTTGTTGTTTCTATTTTCCTGACAGTTATGTTTTCCAATGTATATAACATTTCTTATTCTCTTTATTCATTATGAAAGAGTATTAATATTCATCTATTGTTTTAGTTCACTATCTCAAATTATTCCTTTTTTGGTTACTATCTTCATACCTTTGTGGTAAAACTCTTAGCATTGTTACATTGGTTTTGAGTACTTGTGAAATTATATTTGGTACTCTAATTTGAAAATATATACCATTGTAGTTTTTTATTAAAATATTTGATATTGAAGAAACAATAATACTTTCTTTGAATATTGAATATTTGATAATATTATGTTATCTATGTCGTGATTTTTATTATTTTATAAAATTAATTAATAATTTTGAAATAATAAAAAAGTAAGTACATACACAGGTACATCTATACCTTTTATCTGGTTAAGATGGGAATGAGACAAAAAGTTGATAACCATTGAATTTGGGTATAGAGATAAGATGATTTTTTCTTTAAAAATGAGTATAAGATAATAAAACTCGTCCTCATCTATCCCTAGGGATGTCAGCGGAGCAAGTATGATACAGGTAGTAGCTCCCCCGTACCATACCCGCTGGATAAATATTCGCCCCGTACCTATATCCATATCCGTCGGGTATCCGTTATGCGGGTACCCGCCTATTTTTTTCATATTCGCGGGTATCCACGGGTACCGTGAGTATTTACAAAATTATTTAAAAAAAAATATTTAATCATAAATTTAAATAAAATAAAATAAAATACATCACTGTCATAAATTTTAAATAAAGTTCAAAATAAACTCAAGTTCATACAAGTCCTAATAATTATAAAAATAAATATAAAATGACGTTCAACACAATGGAAATTCTTTAATTAGTGTTTTGATCAACAAACTCACTTTCTCCAATTGATTCCTGAAAAATAAACGAAATAAACAAATAATAAACCTCAAATGCCACATGCCAAGTATTCTTATTTAGATTTCATCATTTGACAACAAGTATACCATAAACGTCACTATCTATATAAGGTTTGATGTATATGTCCAATTTTAAAGAAAAGAAAGAGAAGAATATCAAGGGATGTACCTGGAAGAAGACAACGTACCAATACTTGAAGCGGGAAGAATGAAGAAAGAAGATAAAATGTGCAACTTAGAATAAATTAGGTCAGAATATTTTTTTTTTTATATATATATATATATATATATATATATATATATATATATATATATATGAGGGTAGTTTTGTGAATTAAGTTTAGCGGGTACGGTTATCTACGGGTATGGATACTATGATACTCGTACCCGTCCCGTTAATATGCGGGTATCAAAAATACCCATACACACGAGTAACAGGTATCCAGGTATCCATTTTTAATATATGTTTCCTACCTATCCCCGTTGTCATTCTTATCTATAAAAGAAATTACTTAGGCTATTTTCATAAAATTTTGTATTTTAAATCATACTATCTAAAAAGTATATTTTATATTTTAAAATATATAATTCAAAATATATTTTTTATTTTATATTCTAAAATTAAAATTTAATATAAAAAATATTTGAAAGTGAATTATATATTTTAAATTGTATAATATAAAATATATTTATTGCGAATCAAACAATCCAATAAATATATATATATATATATATATATATATGTATATTTTATATTTCCTAATATACATGGAAGTTCAAGTTAAAAGATATCCTACCGATTAGAGCAAACTCTAACAACTTTTACTTCCAAAAAATCATAGAATTTAGTCATCATTAGGGTCATTTGTTTTTCCTTTTTCCTTTTTATAAATGTATTTATAGCTCTTTTTTTATTATTCAATTAAGATTCATAAAGAAACATAAAGTAGTAGAGAGTACTAAGAGAAAAGAAACATATGGAGGTAAGAACTAAATAAGAGATAAAAAAGAACTATTTAGTTTATTTTTCTATTAAATTATTCTCTGTTTTAAAACTAAAAATAAAATATTATTTATTGAAGGAAGATACTATTTACGTATTATTTGTAGTATCAATAAAATATTAATATTCACTTAGACTATTTTATTTAAATCTATTGTTTAAATATACTTGAAAAATTTTAAAAGTTAACGGGTCCCAAAATATTTTATTTGTGGGTCCTGAAGTAACACGTTGGGCTTTAGGAAAGATGCCCTCATAAACGAAACTGAAATGGGATTGCTTTTTGTACCCTCATGATTCCTTTCTATATTTTGTCGAAAATTAAAAGATAAAAATGATCCTAATTAAAATTTGAAAGTTAATTCTTATATCTTTTTTCTTTGATTGATTCTCTCATTTTTTTTTTCTACACTTTCTCTTTCAATGAATTTTGTGCAGTGTTGTCACCTATTGTTTTCATTGATTATTGTCATCAACATTGTTACCATTGTTATTGTGTGAAGTAAGAAGGTGCGATATTTATATTGTTTGGGTTTTTTTTTTTTTTTTTTGTTTTTTTTTTTTTCTTTTACTTGTATGTTTTGTATTGTTTGATCTGAGAATTTTTAAATTGAAGAATCTAGAAAGTAGTGATGGGTCATCTATATATGTGTTTTTAGTTAAAAATTCTTCTAAAACAATCTTTTTCATATTAAGAATATTCTTCTAAATCGAGAAGTCTATTTTATATTGTATAATTCAAAAAAAAAAATATATGAAAAATATCTTCCAAACTGAGAAATTCAAAATACACTCCTTTATTTGGAAGAATCCAAAAATACAATTTTAAATGCCAAATTGTTGTTTTGGATTAAATAATCCAAAATAAGTTACTTCTCCTTTAGAAAATACACAATTTTGAGAATATCATACAATTTGAGAAAAACTCAAAATATGAGATCCAAAGCTACTCAACCAAAAACAAAAGTTAACGTAACTCATACATCTACCAATCTTCACAATGTTCACTTAAGCTAAATTTTGTGTCAAAATGTATCTCTACACGCAACTCCATTGCCATTTAATAAAATAAGGATAAAGTAGAAAATTTCAAATTTACGAAGGTTCATGAGAAAACTATAGGGACTCAAAGCTAGAGTGTTTTACTTGACTTGATTATTTGACCACCTCAACCCCCGAACAAATATTGTAGAATATACAATTCCAATAAACAAGAACTAAATAAGAAGTAACAAAAAAATTGTGACAACACTATGTTCTTGAATCACATCAAATTTTATGCGATTTTAACTTTCTATATATTAGAATGAAATGATTTTTTTTTTCACAATTTTATTATGTAAAAAATGAAAATATATATTTCTTCTACATATATTCATTACTTGTTACCATGTATATTCCATAAAGATCGAAAAAAAGAAATAAAAAAAAATCATCTGATTAAACCATATTAATTGTAATTTGAAGCAATAATCTATTCATTACTGTAGTCATGTTGGAGAAATATTCTTCTTATCTTAAAATAATTGTCGTCTTACACTTTTAAGAGAAAGCTGATTAATTTTTTTTCCGTATTTAATTAAATAATAACTATTTCATTCCTAATTCATTTCTAATTAAATTAAACCAATATTTGTGCATTTATAGTAGATAAAAATACTGTATTCAATGAAGTTTTGCTATATTTAATGAAATGAAGTTATTATAATCTATAACATTAATAATCGATTTCTATTTTTCTTATTTATATATTGATCACTGTTATTTTTTAACAGAATATTTATTTAAATTTAAAAAAAAATGTTAAATTAAAAAATGAAAATAGTTATCTTATTATTCTTTAAGTAGTTATTTATTAAAATTTAATTATTTTTTAAATTAAAATAATTTTACAATAGAAAAATGTACACAACTACAAGTGACGCATCTTTTCTATTAAAATAATAAATAACTAATAAATTTATTTAATTTACTATAAAAAAGTTTTTAAATTTAGTGATTCTTGAAAATTGGGTAGGTAGTATAAAATATGTTTGTCGTTGTCAAGAGTTAGAAAAATTGTAGTTTGAGACTGCAAGTAGGTAGGTGAGTTTGTTTCCTAGTTATAGAAAAGAGACATGATTGTGATTTGGCACTGAAAGCTAGCAAGACTTTGAGATAGATCAAACAAAGTATGAAGCTTTGACTGTGAAAATGACCATAGGTATCAGTGGAACAGAAACGACCCTTGTACCCTTGTTTCTCAGTCTTCGATGTCTGCGCACAAATCCCCAACAACCTTCGTGTAAGACTTCAAATGCTACAAACATAAATACTGTTATCACTCTCCAACAACAAAAGCCATTGTTACAACAATCTTAGTTCCGAATCCATGGAGAAACCTCACATAGTAGTGGTTCCTAGTCCTGGCTTCACCCATCTGGTCCCAATTCTTGAGTTCTCCAAACGCCTCCTCCATCTCCTCCCACATTTTCACATCACATGCTTCATTCCCTCAGTTGGGTCACCCCCCTCTTCCTCCAAAGCCTACCTTCAAAATCTTCCACCAACCATCACTTCCATTTTTCTTCCCCCCATCGACCTTGAACAAAAGACAGATCCCTCTGTCCTTGCTCTTCAAATCGAACTCTCTGTGAATCTCTCTCTACCCTTCATAAGGCAAGAATTGCAGTCCCTATGTTCAAGAGCAAAGGTTGTAGCTTTGGTTGTGGATGTTTTTGCAAATGGGGCATTGGACTTTGCCAAGGAACTTAACCTCTTGTCTTACATTTACCTCCCTCAATCTGCCATGTTGCTTTCCTTGTACTTCTACTCATCGAAGCTAGATGAGATATTTTCTTCTGAGTCTAGGGACCCACAAGAGCCTATAAAGATTCCCGGTTGTGTACCTGTTCTCAGAAAAGATTTCCCTCTTCCTTTTCAGAATCTCTCTAGCATAGGTTACAAGGGGTTTCTGGAACGCTCCAAAAGGTTTCATGTTCCCGATGGTATCTTTATGAATACCTTCCCTGAACTGGAATCAGGGGCCATAAGAGCTTTGCATGAACACGTGAAAGGGAAGCCCGGGATTTACCCTGTTGGACCCATCATTCAGAAGGGGTCGATTGATCATGAAAATGGAGTGGAGTGTTTAAGGTGGTTGGATAAGCAAGAACCCAAATCTGTTTTGTTTGTTTCGTTTGGAAGTGGTGGCACACTTTCTCAGGACCAACTGAATGAATTAGCGTTTGGGTTGGAACTGAGTGGCCAAAAGTTTCTTTGGGTTGTGAGAGCCCCTAGCTCTGAGGTGAGTTCTGCATACTTTGGTGCTGAAGCTAAGGACCCTCTGCAGTTTCTGCCACAGGGTTTCTTGGAGAGAACCAAGCAGCAAGGGTTGGTTGTTCCTTATTGGGCCCCTCAGATTCAAGTGCTGGGTCACAGTGCAACTGGGGGGTTCCTATCTCACTGTGGTTGGAACTCGGTGCTTGAAAGTGTTGTGCAAGGTGTGCCAGTCATAGCATGGCCTCTCTTTGCTGAGCAGAGTTTGAATGCAGCAATCCTAACGGATGATCTGAAGGTGGCTCTCAGACCAAAAGTTAACCACAGTGGATTGAGAGAAAGAGAAGAAATTTCTAAGGTTGTGAGGGGCTTGTTCGAAGAAGGCAAGGAAATTCGAACAAGAATGGAACTTCTGAAGATTGCTGCTGCTAATGCGATAAAAGAAGATGGATCATCTACAAAGACTCTGTCAGAAGTGGTTGCGAGTTTCAGAGACTTTTAGCATATCATTTTCAATTTTAGTTGTTGTGCTTCTGTTTTCCTTTTCTACTCATCTAAGTTTTCGACTAGGATATTTCACTAATTCAAGTGCACACAGTTATTTGCTGAGTGCTATAAGAAAAAGATATTGCTGATAAGAAAAATACTGCATACCTTTCAAACAAATGCTCATATCCTTTGTTGTTTCTAATTTATATGTCTAAACCATTTTCTTAGTTTGTATACAATCTCATAATTATGAAAATATTGATGGAGAACTTGGTCACTGGTTAACAATAAGGCATATGCCGAAAGATAATCTATTGGTCTCTATACGTACATATAAAAATGAAATTTTATGTAAACAAAAAGTAAAAGATATACAGAAAAATATATTGATGAGATTCTAATTAATATATTTGAAGGTTAGAATGCAAGAACATATATATTTAAACATTTTCTTTATGATTCCGATGATCTGATTTATTTAAGGTTACATAAATACTGACGAAAACTGTGTTAGGAAATAAAGAAGAAAAAATAATATAACTAAATGATAAAACACCAAAATCATCAATGATGCGTCACACAAAAAGTTAGATTCTTTGAGAGGATAATCTATATCATTTTTAATCCATAATATTGATGACATCTTTTTTGTTTTAATATTTTTTAGTTTCAATTTTCTTACATGTATTCAATGTAAAGTTTAAATTCTTTGTTGAATTTTTTTAATACACGAGCAATACAAACTAATACATAGATTATTATTTTTATTGGAAATAATTACAGATTAAAAAAAAAAAAAAGAGAGAGAGTGGATAACAACTTGTTTAAAATGTTTTTCCCCAAACACGAAACTGGAAAGTAGAAAATATATCAGTAGACAAATTCAAATTGAGTTAAAAATCCAAGGGAATGAACAAAGAAAAATTGGCTTACCTAAGCTTAGTTTGAAAACATGCGAGCTTTGGAACAAAGGACATCGAATCCCTCACCGCGATGCCTTGTCAAACACGTTATACAACAATTATTTATTCTTGGACATTAGCAGTTTGGCCATGTAGCTTCAAACTCTTCCATAAGAAGAATCGAGGGTCAACTAATCTTGAAGACCTTAAATTTTAATACTACACGGACCCAGAAAAAAATGGTAATAGTCATCTTTAGCTAATTCCTCGAATATACTTTTGATTAATAGTTGCTCACGTCACATCCATCACATGAAGAAGAACAATAAACAACAATTGCAATAAGAACTAATTATATTTGGATTAGTAAAGTAATTAGACATTCAATCTTTACCTTGCTATAGGAACAAATTATGGAGTGAAAAATCGTGTTTTGTAAGTGTCAGAGTCACATTACCCTAACTAGATTCGTCTTTAATATAATGAGTTTAATATAGAGTCAACAGAAAACAATAAAAAAAAAAAAACAGCCTCGATAGATCCTTGGAAACCAAACACACGCATGTTTCACATGAAAATCCAGCGCGTCAAGAGGCAATTTACTAAAAAAAAAAGGCACATTTTATAAATTACTTTCATGTAACGGTTGCTTTTGGTTTAGTATCACTATTTGATGGGGTTTTTTTAAGGATTTATTTGACAAATATAACACTAATAATATTTTTGTTTAGTCTACATAAAAAATTGACATCATTTCTAACTCAAAATCATAAGATAAAAAGACTTATAATTACATTTGAATTCTCACACTAGTGGAGAAAAATATCACTTATGTCACATTTATAGTCTAACCTCAAAATTTGATGTAAAAAATAAAAAGCAATTATTTTACATCTAAGGTTCAATGTAAAATTCAAAATTTATGTTGGATTGTGTTTAAGTCTTTTGAAAATTTTAAAGCTTACATCGGATCCTAGGGCATCTAGTGTAAAATTTTTAATAACTTCTGCACATAACTTCTTCTTCCTAACTTCCTTTTAACAATTCTTTAGCATTTTCCTTCTCTTCTCCGGTGGCAGTTGCACAAATTCCTTTCTCCCAACATTGGTGACCCAAAACGCATCTTTGTTTCATGTATGAGTGGATTTACATAGAAAAGTTCTTTGTATGTTTGTTGTAGTTTAGTGTTCTTCATTGAGGTTAGTTGTCTAAACCTCCATTTTTTTTAAAATTGATACCATGATTGCACCAAATTACTTCGCTTACTCGTCAAAATGCCCAAGCAACTTCAAAATCGACCAAACACAAGCAAGCAAAATACAATAAATGAAACGAGTGATTCATGAATGTTGTAATGGTGCGTGTGTGATCTTGACAATTGCAACATGACATGTTTGGAGACTAGTAGCGACATCTTTAAGGCTGAAGTATTACTTGGTGGCGTGAGTGTAGCTTGTCGGTGTGAATGTTGCATCTAGGGTTAACGAATATGACATAAATTTATATATGATGTGTTTAGACCTTATTCAAATTTACGTCGAAAGTGTTCAAGTCCAATGCAAATTTACATTAGGATTTATGTTCGACGTAAATTGACATTACTTGCATTCACATCGAAGTGTGTTATCTATAATGTTAAATGTTGAAAGTATCCAACACAAAAAGTCTTTTCTGTGATAGTTTATTATAATTATTATTTTAAATGTTACATTATTGAATATATTTTAAATGTTATAAGATTAGCTTGTTGTATTTGGAGTTCAAATTTTCAAGGCTTCAATTGAATATATGATTTGCTAGATTTAGAGTTCTTTGATGTTTTTTATGAATTTTTGAAGTTGAGGATTTGTAAAGCAACCCATGCATATTAGTTTTTTTTTTTTTGTATTAGCCTAAACTTTTGTAATTGGGATTGTGGACCTAATTATAACTCACTTTTAAATCTATGTTTGCTTCAAATTGTAGACCATTTAAATAGCCAATACATGTTCTAAATTTAGAGACAACAATCATTTATTTAATTTTCAATATTAGGAATTATCTCCTAATCTCATTCTTTTATGATACCTTGAGGAGTGCAACTGATTTTGGAGACTTACCTCAGATTGATAGACAAGTCACGAGGAGGATGTCTCAGCATATTCAGAAGAACATCCTAAATGGGTTGAGTTTATTGAGCATCATATGTGATCAAGCATAAGCATGGCAAGTCCAATATAGTAGTAAATGCTCAATCTAGACGACATTTTTTACTCAGTACTTTAATAACGTAATATTTATGTTTTGATCATATTAAGGAATTGTACAAAGATGATCCTAATTTTTCTCACATTGTACATGAGTGCTTGAAAAGTGGACACAATTTTTTTTTCCTTTTTCAAGGATTTCTATTTAAAGGGAAAATGATTTATGTTCCATAAGGATCTTTACATGTTTCTCTCACACATGAGGCTCATAATGGCGGGTTAATGGGGGCACTTTAGGGTTGCTAAGGCCTTGGACATTTTAAATGCCCAATTCTTTTGGCCTTGCATGAAAATCATGGTTCAACAAGTCTGCGACAAGTGCATTGTATGTGCGAAAGCTAAGTCTAGAGTCCTACCCATTGTCTATATATCCCTCTTTTTGTTCCCCAAAGTCCTTGGTTATATATTTTATTGGATTTCAATCTTTGGCTACTAAGGACATCAAAGGGTTGGGATTCTATCTTTGTGATAGTGGACTGATTTTCTAAAATGGCCCATTTCATTCACTGCCACAAAGTTAATGATGTATGTTATATAGTCAACCTCTTTTTCAAAGAAGTTGTTCGACTACATGGTATTTGTAAGACCCATGAAAATTAATTAATTAAATAATTAATTAAGTAATAAATGCAGGTGTTGTATGATGTGGAAGAGTACTAGCTCAAATGGTTGAGAGTACTTTGATTATGTGAGAGGACTTGGGTTCAAGTCCTATGTAAGACATTTGGTGTGTTATTTAATTATTCTTATTTTGTTTTGGTAATGTAATTGTGACTCGTGAGTGATATTATAGTCAGAAGATTATAATGGTTATCACAAAATGTGAATTGGCATAATGGTGGTACTTTGTCCTTATGAGTGGAAGGTCACGGGTTCAAACCTTATTAGAGGTGAAATAGACTTTATTTTTCCTAAATGAAGTTGTAGAATTAAATATGAGAGGTGAGTCTTTGGGTGTGCAAGGGCTGAATTTGGGGAGAGGGTGAAGCAAAGCCTTGGTGAACCAAGGAACCTCCATTGTCTTTCCAATTTTAATCAAGAATTTAGGTTAGGGGAGCGGTCCTTTATGCATGTGAATTGATTTGATGTGTGCTAGATATTGGCATGAATTGTGGTTGTTTTAGTGTGCGATCAGAGGAGAACCTCTGCAATTTTTGCCCAAGCAAGTCCATCTCGCCTAAGCGAGAGTTGCAGAGTCTCGTTTTGGGTTTTGGTTCGCGTTTCTCGCCTAGGCGACTTGTGTTAGGATTAAGCGAGGCTGATAGTTTAGCTTAGGCGAGGGTCCTTGACTTAAGCGAGAATATTATGAGTTCTGTCTTTTGTGTGTTGTTTGAGCTGGGTTGCTTGTTATTTCCTAAAGGATAGGAATTATATGCTTGTGTTTGAGGTGTTTGGGCTTGAAGGACTAAGTCCAATAGGGGTCTGGGATGTGCTTGATGGTTGGATGCATGATAGGCATGGAACTGTATAGTTCCCGTCGGCTGCTAAGTGGCGAGGAGTCCTTAGCATGGTGATTACATGCGTCGGGCGCACGATGGGCAAGGAATTGTTATGTTCCTGTTGGTTGGTATTGGGCGAGGAGTCCATAGTATGGTGATTGCGTGCGTGCCATGGTCCGAGCGAGAGAGGCTTGAATGTTTCATTACAGACGAGGAGTCTGTAGGGCAGGACTATGAGCAGGATAGGCTCATAGGGTTGGACCACGAATGGATTAGTTTCATGGGAGCACAACGAAGTCCTAGGACCTAGTTCATGTATATGACTCATGAAGGACTATAAGATCATGGATGGGTAATATGAAAATCATGAAATACTTAATCATGTTATTTTTGGGATGGGTGGCATATTTATTTCATGTATATATTTATATATTGTGCATAGCTCACCCTATCTATGTGTGTGTGGCGATGATCAGATAACTTGTTATCCGGGAGCAGATGATTTGACAAGTGAGCCAGGAGATGCTTAGAGGCGGAGTGTAAGGGCTACCTGGGCTTTTGAAAGGATTTCCATTTTAAGACTTTTGATGTAAAATTTATTATGTTGAATTTTGGTGGATTTTGTAATAATGTAATTGCGAAAATATGAATTATGTTACAGTTAAAGTTTTGTCTAAATTTCCCACGTTTTGAGAAATAGACTTATAATAAATGGGATTTATTTTCTTATTTTTATTTTATTAATTAAACTCGTAATATCCTATTGGGATGTTACAGTATTCCCAAGACTATAGTTTCTAATTGCGATATTGAGTTTTTAAGTCACTTCTAGAAAACTTTGCAAGGTAAATTGGGCACCAAACTTTTATTTTATCACTATTTACCAGCCCTAGACCAACAGTCAAATAGAAATGGTGAATAGAACTATGTCTCAAATGTTAAGATGTCTTATTATGGGAAACCGAGGGTCTTGGACGATTTATTAACTCACATTGAGTTTGCTTATAACTGATGACGTTGTTTTGTACCTTTTATTGATGTTAAGTTTCGTGAATAAAATCAACTCCTACATAACTTTTATCTTGTTTAATCCTCTAGTTTATGTTATTTTTTCATTTTTTCGTATTTTAGTTGTTTTATACTTTTTTACTTTTAATCTCTATTATGAGTGTGTGAAATAAAACAATGGGAAGCAATTCTGGTGGAGGAAAACAAGTTAAAACTCAAGGAAGCATGATTGGACATGAAAGATTGACTTTTACACAAATAACCATGTCGAGGGGCGCCGAGATCATGTCCAGCACTGCAAACATTGAGAAAGGACTCACCTATATGTATATACTACCTTGGACCACCCTTGGAAGGCCAAAACACGACCATTGGGCGCCAAGGTCACTCGTTGGGCGATCTGGTGGCTCGCTGGGCGAAAATGACAGACCAGAACCGCAGTATTTCGCTCGCTAGGCGAAAATATGGCTCGCCTAGCGAGTTACATGTCTGAGAACGTCGATTTTATGCCTCATTGGGCGAGTGTTAAGCCGTTGGGCGAGAATATCGACCCCAATACGCGAATATGGTTATTTAATCATGTTTCTACGGGAGTATTAGGGGATTCCTCATTTTTCACGAATAGAAACACCTTGGGTGCTTGGGAGAGACTCTTGGAGGCTATTAGGGGTGTTGGGAAACTCTCCCTTCTCCTTCTTGGGTCTCCTTCTTCATCCATGGAGGTCTTACCCCTTTTGGGATTGAGAGGATGATGGGCTACAAAATTGGAGGCGAAGATGCGAATGGGAGGCGCAAGTGGAGCATGGAGCAGTATTCAAGAATCTTGGGAGAGGGATTATTTCTACTTTATGGTTCCAATTTCTTCCCTATTCTTCAATTTTGTAAAACCCTAGGTTCTCCACCATGGAGAGCAATTTGTATTTGTTGAGATTAGATGTAAAACATTGAATTTGTGTGTAAAATTGTGTTGTTAATTTATATGCTTTTCCAATTCATGTTAGTATTTGATTTCCATGCTTAATGCTTGATGTGGATTGTTCTCACGCTTGATTTGTGATTCTTGAGGTGTTGGGAAACATCTTTAGAATCTAGATTTGAAATTAAATTTGTTGTTCATCATCCTCTCAAACCCAAAAGGGGTAAAACCTCCATGGATGAAGAAGGAGACCCAAGAAGGAGAAGGGAGAGTTTCCCAACACCCCTAATAGCCTCCAAGAGTCTCTCCCAAACACCCAAGGTGTTTCTATTCGTGAAAAATGAGGAATCCCCTAATACTCTCGTAGAAACATGATTAAATAACCATATTCGCGTATTGGGGTCGATATTCTTGCCCAGCGGCTTCACACTCGCCAACGAGGCATAAAATCGACATTCTCAGACATGTAACTCGCTGGGCGAGCCATATTTTCGCCTAGCGAGCGAAATACTACAGTTCTGGTATGTCATTTTCACCTAGCGAGCCACCAGATCGCCTAGCGAGTGACCCTGGCGCCCAATGGTCATTTTTTGGCCTTCCAAGGGTGGTCCAAGGTAGTATATACATATAGGTGAGTCCTTTCTCAATGTTTGCAGTGCTGGACTTGATCTCAATGCCCCTCGACATGGTTATTTGTGTAAAAGTCAATCTTTCATGTCCAATTATGCTTCCTTGTGTTTTAACTTGTTTTCCTCCACCAGAATTGCTTCCTATTGTTTTATTTCACACACTCATAATAGAGATTAGAAATAAAAAAGTATAAAACAACTAAAATACGAAACAATGCAAAAACAACATAAACTAGAGGATTAAACAAAATAAAAGTTATGTAGGAGTTGATTTTATTCACGAAACTTAACATCAATAAAAGGTACAAAACAACGTCATCAATAACAGAGTGGTAAACATTACCACCACCCACTCCCCTTCTGAGATTGTTTACGATTTTAATCCTTTTACCCCATTGGACTTACTTCCCATTCCTAACCTTGGGCTAGTGTTGTGTCATAATGGGTTAGAAAGGGCTACTTATATTCAAAACTTGCATAAATATGTCAAAGGTTAGATTGAACGGAAAGTAAGCCAATATGTTTAACATGCTAATATGGGTTGTAAGGATGTCATCTTTAACCTTGAGGATTGGGTTTGGCTTCATTTGAGGAATGGTCGCTTCCCTACTCAATGTGTTATACAAAAGTTTACTAATATTAGTTTGCTAAAGTTCATGCATTATACTACAATGGCATAAATTCAATCCTTAAGTTAGTCTTGCTCCATTTTCCAATTAACATCACTCAAATACTCATTCAACAAACAATTTCAAAAAAAAAAAAAAAACAATCCAAATACTCAAATAGTTCAAATTCTTCATAATCAACTATCCAGCTGGTTCATTCTATTCTTAGCTCGAGTGGCTCAAACAAAAATTTATTCATCATATAAACCATCACACAAACATAAATCGTTAACATTCATCAAATAAAAACCCAGGAATTTGCCCGCGTAGCTCAAATAAAAATCAACCTAAAGTGGTTCAAACAATACAATGAGTCAAGACTTTGCTTCTGGAAGACTAGTGTATGGTGACATGAGAAGCCAAGGTGGTTGGCTTCTTGAAGATTTGATGAAGACTGAATGAAGCCCTTTTAAACTATCTTGAAGCCTTCATTGATGAAGGAAAGGAGATTTGATGATATCCATAGTGATCAAGGCTGGAACGTGTGCTCTCCATGTAGTTATATCATTTAGAAAGTGTATTTTAAGTTTGTAATTCATGTTGTAGACCTTGTTGCATTAATTAGAAGTTTTTTGTCTTAGGTGTGTCTTTTAATTTGTTGAATGGTTTTTCAACAAGTTAAAATGTCTCTTTTAGTCGGTTGAATGGTTTTTCAACAGGTTAAAAGATTGGTTGCAGTAGTCTTAAACTGCAACAAATTCAATCAGTTGATTTAGTTTTTAATCGACTGATTTCACTTAAGTCAAGTGAAATCAACCTGTTGAATTTCATAATAGTTTGACTATATAAGTTGTGTTTTTCGAAAGAGAGGTTAGTTGATCATTTTAGAGCAAAAATTTGTTCTGGAAACTTGTGGAAACTCTCTCCTTCGTGATCATACGTGTTGCAACTATTGAAGATTGATCTTGGATCAATTCTTGGAGCTTTTGGCTTGGTTTAAAGCTTGGAGAAAGTGGTTTGTGGTAGGCTAGGTTGTGCTACCACTCAAGTTTGATCTTTCTTAAGCTTTGTGTGTGAGCCTGGTGGTGTTCCATGTCTGCAAGAGGGTTCTTGCTGTGTTGATTTGATTCTTGTGTGATTCAAGAGTCTTTTGTGGTGTTTTTAAATATTTTGAAAGTGTAAGGGTGGATACTTTGTAAATCTTTTGAAATAGTGCAAAGTCAAGCTCAGGTTGCGTTGACAAACTGGATGTAGCTCAGGTTTGAGTGAACCAGTATAAAAATCTCGTGGTGTCCTCTCTTCTTTAACCTTTCTCTCTTGCATTTTCATTTTAAAGTTTAAAGAACTTGTGCCTTAATAATCTTTTTCATGTTCTTGCATGTTTTCATAGTATTTGCTGCATTGAGCATGTTTACATAATCATTTGGAACCTATCTTGATCATTCTTGTGCATTGTTCCTGGTTTAAAATTCAAATTCGCATCTCTGCATTTTTCCTAGTATTTCAGTCAACTGTTTTCCTATTTCAATCGGTTGATTATACCAGAACAGAATCTGTTTAGTAAAACCAATCGACTAACTCTGTTTTTGATCGATTGAAAGTGTACATTTAAGTACTGTTTGCATCCTAACTTGGTGATCTATTTGATTTAGTTAAAGATGGTTTTTAGCTTGTAAAGATAGCCTAAATTTTTAACTAGCCAATTCAGCCCCCCTTTCTTGGCTTTTCAACTTAACCAAGAATCTAATACAACATTCTAAAACCAAGCATATAGAGATTAGGCATCATTTCATTCGTGATCATGTTCAAAACGGAGATTGTGAAATCAAATTTGTTAAAACTGAAAATCAATTGGCGAATTTGTTTAGAAAACCATTGGCTAGAGATAGGTTTAACAAGCTAAGAACTGAACTAGGCATTTTAGATATCAATAATGTGGTCTGATGTGTTTGTAGCATGTTAATCTTATGTACTCATGCATTGGTTTCATAAAAATCTGCTGCTATATGCAAAAGTTGAAAACTGTCATATTCAACCTGTTGATTTTGCATTTCAACGTGTTGATTTCACTTAAATCTACCTCTATTTGCACAATTCATGATCTGTCAACCTGTTGATTCTGTTTTCAACATGTTTATTTCACTTAAACTTCCACTAAATGATGAAAAATTGATCTGCTATAATTTTTAATCTACTATTTTCACAATTCAGTATGTTGATTTCATTAAAATAGAATCTGGAAAAATGAAGTTCAATTTCACGATTTGCAATTGATTGATTTTCAAAATCAGTCAGCTGATTTCACTTAACCAGATTCTGTTTTTAATCTCTGATGCTCTGATGTTGTTTTAATCGACTGATTTTGTTTTTCAACGTGTTGATTTTAGTTAAATTGTGCATTTACTCACGAATTGAATTGTTAAGTTGACCCAGTCAAAGCAAGCATCTTTTTGTCAGGTATTATCTGCTTTTAACTGCCCATTTCATCAGCCATGTGTTACTTTTACTACTTTGTTTGACCAAAAAGCATTCTAGTGTACAATTCCAATGTGCATGCAACTCACATGATCTGAACTGATTGATTCACTCATAAAAACACATTGAAAACATCATGAATGCATGAGATACTATTTTGGACTGCATTAAATTGATTTGGGTAACCTAAAACGAATTAATTAGAAAAATCTACATCATTTAATCAACTGTTTCTGAAAATCAGTTTGTTGAATTATAAATACTGCACTTGTATTGCTGCATTTGCATCATACATCTCTTAGAAACAGCCATACCAACACTCATCATGCCTCGTCGTTCCCAAAGGGCTATCCAATCTGATGATGAGCACTCCACTCCTCCTACCCCAAGGTCTCCAAAACATGAAAGCCATGGAAGAATTGAAGCATGGTTTGAGGATCATGAGGACAACATTCAAGTGTTCCTAATTGAGATGAATAGGAAGAAGATCAGCATTCCTAAGGTGCTGAGGTTCTCATGGCTAACTACTGAAGGCTTTGAAAATCTATTCCAACAACTAAAGCATCAAAAGTTGAAGTCCTTCTTTGAACTTTCAGGGAAAATCTATCCAGACTTAGTGAAGGTGTGTTTCACCAACTTGGAGTTCTAAAATGATGTCCTACTGTCCAACATCAAGGGTGTTCAAATGGAGATCAACAAGAGAGCTTGGAAAGATGTGGTTGGACTCAAACCAAGGGGTGTGCAAGTTAGGAAAGGTGAAACTGGGGCTGTTCTAGAATTCAACAAGATGCAATACTACGACCAATGCTTGAGGAATCCTGTTGCTAAAATCAAACACTTCCATGTTGGTGGTCTTAAGGTGGATCAAAGGCTTCTTGCTATGATAGTCACAAAAATCATAGTTCCACGTGGTAGCAACCATTCAACATTGAATGAGGGAGATTTGATACTCATGTACTGCATTCAAAACAACATCCAAGTGGATTTGATCTATGTGATTTGTGATCACATGCTCAAGGCCAAGAGGCTCACGGATTTTAGACTTCCATATGTGGTTTTGGTGTCCAAGTTCATTGAATACTTTGGAATTGATGTAGAGGATGAGCTAGAAGAGTCAATTGGATTGTTGAACCATACCTCCAACCAAAAATATACACAAAATGGGCTTTCTCAAGGTGGGAAATGCATGGATAACTATTAGTGCTATAGTTGGTGGTGCACATGATCATGAAGCTGGCCTAAGTGGTGCAAATCAAGAGGAAGAACCAACTGCTGGACCCATGAACTTGATTCCCTACAAACCTCCAGAGGATAGAGGCCTTGTGTACTCAAATTTTGAGAGGATGGTGCTGAACCAGCTGCATGAACTCAATGTATCTCAACATGAACATCACAACTATTGCAATGAGAGGTTCAATGCATTGGATGGCCAAATTCATGATATTCATGATATGCTCCACTCATTCCAAACTAGAAATGATCCTTAGGATGACTGAGTGTGGTGGTTGTTTAGGATCATGCATTGCATTCTTGTGTTTGTAATTTTTCAGTTTGAGTTTTATCTGTTTCAGGTGGTTGTTTTTCATTTCAGTCAACTGACTATATCAACTTTATGGTTTTATTCTCTGTTTTCAGTTTCTGTTGGTTGTATCATGTTCCAGTATTAATGAAAGGATATGCAATGTTTGTTCTCTTTATGCATTTGTTCTGTTTGATGAATCCAAAGGGGGAGAAATATTGGAAAATTGGAAATCCCTATTAATAATCACATTGAACTAAGCATTAAAATTGGAATCAATAATCAAATATAAATTTAAGCCCATAATATTGATAGGGGGAGCATGATCACATTTGTATACTTGCTGGCTTGTATGTATTGCTACTATAAATGTCTTTCTAGTTCACAAGCTTCAAGCTAAGGTGTTGCTTCATCAATTCAAGTGGTATCCAACAAATGGAAGCATTTTGCAATGGAAGATAGAAGAAGATAAATGGAAGAAGATAAAGGTTGACTTCATCAAATCAGGGGGATATTGTTCACATGAGAAACCAAGGTGGTTTGCTTCTTGAAGATTTGATGAAGATTGAATGAAGCCATTTTGAACTATCTTGAAGCCTTCATTGATGAAGGAAATGAGATTTGATGATATCCATGGTGATCAAGGCTGGAACGTGTGCTTTCCATGTAGTTATATCATTTAGAAAGTGTATTTTAAGTTTGTAATTCATGTTGTAGACCTTATTGCATTGGTTAGATGTTTTTGGTCTTAGGTGTGTCTTTTAATCTGTTGAATGGTTTTTCAACAGGTTAAAATGTCTCTTTTAGTCGGTTGAATGGTTTTTCAACAGGTTAAAAGGTTGGTTGCAATAGTCTTAAACTACAACAAATTCAATCAACTGATTTAGTTTTTAATCGACTGATTTCGCTTAAGTCAAGTGAAATCAACTGATTGATTTGAACATCAACTTGTTGAATTTCATAACAGTTTGACTATATAAGCTGTGTTTTTCGAAAGAGAGGTTAGTTAATCATTTTAGAGCACGAATTTGTTCTGGAAACTCTCTCCTTCGTGATCATACGTGTTGCAGCTGTTGAAGATTGATCTTGGATTAATTCTTGGAGCTTTTGGCTTGGTTTAAAGCTTGGAGAAAGTGGTTTGTGGTAGGCTAGGTTGTGCTACCACTCAGGTTTGATCTTTCTCAAGCTCTGTGAGTGTGCCTGGTGGTGTTCCAGGTCTGCAAGATGGATTTTGCTATGCCAGTTTGATTCTTGTGTGATTCAAGAGTCTTTTGTGTTGTTTTTGCATATTTTGAAAGTGTAAGGGTGGATACTTTGTAAATCTTTTGAAATAGTGCAAAGTCAAGCTCAGGTTGCCTTGACAAGCTGGATGTAGCTCAGGTTTGAGTGAACCAGTATAAAAATCTCGTGGTGTCCTCTCTTCTCTAACCTTTCTCTTTTACATTTTCATTTGAAAGTTTAAAGAACTTGTGTTTTAATCATCTTTTTCATGTTCTTGCATGTTTTCATTATATTTGAAGCATTGAGCATGTTTACATAATCATTGGGAACCTATCTTGATCATTCTTGTGCATTGTTCCTGGTTTAAAATTCAAATTCGCATTTCTGCATTTTTCCTAGTATTTCAGTCGACTGTTTTCCTGTTTCAATCGATTGATTATACCAAAACAGAATCTTTTTAGTAAAATCAATCGATTAACTATGTTTTTGATCGATGTAAAGTGTACATTTCAGTACTGTTTGCATCCTAACTTGGTGATCTATTTGATTTAGTTAAAGATGATTTTTAGCTTGTAAAGATAGCCTAAATTTTTAACTAGCCAATTCAACCCCCCTTCTTGGCTTTTCAACCATTTCAAAACTAATAGTGTATTGAATAGATTCATAAGACTAGGTAGATTCATAATGAAGACTAGTGTATTTAGCAATAGAAAAGCCCAGTCCAAGCCTTATATAAAAAGACCAAGGAAAAGTAGAAAAGAGAAGTTTGGAACTTCAAAATTGAGAAACCCTTTAGAAGGGATAATTTCTTCCTCTCTCCACTCTCTTATTTCATTTTCAATGTTATTTTAATTCCATGAAGTGTTAAGCTTCGAGGGTTGGTTCCACTGTAATTTCATTATGAATTATGAGGTTAGAATGAAATTTTTTTTTGTTTTTTTTATTATTGTTGAGGTTTTTATTTATCTATGCCTTTTGTTTCTTGAATCAAATAGAAAGTAATAATTTTAAATCTATATGCATGTTGATTATATGAGTCCAAGGGTTTTTAAATTTAATTGACACTTTACTTTGATTTTATTTATAAACTTTTGTGTGATTAAATGAGTTTTTACCAATAATTGAGACTTTACTTTGGTTATATGTATTTACTCTAACTAATATTATAGTCAAGACTTTTCTTTGATTAATTAAGCTTTTTATTTGGTGAGGAGATAAAAGAATAAACATGATTAGGCATAGTAAAATTTGATTGAAACTGTACTTTGGTTGGATTTACTATGGATAATCTAAAAGTTCTCACTTTTAATTGAGACTGTACTTTGTTTAAAAGTGAGAACACTAGCAAATTAATTGAGACTTTACATTGATTAATTTGTAAATCTATAACAATAATTTATTGAGCAATAATATTTAGATAATTGATGATGAATCTATTTTGAAGAAGCATTGGAATCAATATTTTTTTCTTTAAAACTCTCTTTATATATTTTTATTTTTATCTTTATCTTCTATTACTCTTATTATTTGATTAACCCCTTTTGTATAGTTTTCATAAGAACTAATTTGTCAAGAATCAATTTCGTGTTCATTGGGAGACGACTTAAGATTGACTTTACCCTTTCTATTTTGTTAACTACTATCTTATCAATATTGAAGTTGTTATAGTAAGAAATATTATCAGAGAACTATCCTTCGACGCCAAATAACCACCGCCTAGTGCCACAAAGTCAAGGGCTCATTGTCACGACAACGCATGTCGATACCTAAGCGTTGCCTAGCAATGAGACCACTAGAACACTATATTTAACAATTCTCATGGGGACACCCAATGATGCTTATTCGATGCTCAACAATAAAGATGATGTAGTACAAAATTACATTTCTAACCCTTCAAAGTCTTATAATTATTGCAAAGCTCATGTAATCAATCGATATTAGTACCACACATAATTCAAAGCATCAATTCAATATTCTCTTTCTATCCTACTTCAATTACACATGTTCGTTAATTATCAACACATTGTCATGATTCATAATCCAATTCAGTTATAGCAATCAAACCAACCAATCACTCAAATCACAGATTTGTAAAACCCCTAACAGAACCCACCCTCTCAATAACTTTCTATAATCATGTAAACCAATTTCAAACCAACTAATAACTCAAATAACATGATATGTAAACCCAATAGAATCCACCCTTATGATACCTTTCTATCCTCATTCAAACTAATTTAAAACCATTCACCAGCTCAAATAACAAGATATGTATACCCAACATAACCCACTATTTGAATACCTTTATATTATTATTCACAATACAATAGAAATTCAATATAAGTTCCCAATACAATCACACTCAATAATAAGATTTCATCATTAATTTTGCACTCGTACTATCAAGTTCAATAATGGTTATAAAATAAATCTCCATGTTATTGGTCTCATCCATTCTCAGTGTTCTCAATCCACTAAACATATTAATCTTTCAAAAAGCAACATGTAAGAACATCAATTATATTTATAAATGACTAGTTTTCCTTACCTTAAAAACTTTGCCTAGCTTTCTTCCTCTAAACAACTTCACAAATAGAAATCACTCTATTCTTAAGAGAAATTGATCAGAGGCTTTAATAGATTTCTTCGTGTAGATTAATGTTGAGGTGTTGGATACATAACACAAATGGCTTTAAATTATCTACACTTAGTGGACATAGGTGGATGTTGTGTTATTTCATTATATAACAACCAAGACTTAGAATAAATAGTTAATACCATGTTTCATCAATGCACCTTTAAAGAGGAAATAACAACGAGATTTCGTGACACGAAAAACTTTTCATGAAGAAAAGTGTTGAGAGGATTCTTTGATGGACACTTCTCAATGACCATGCCAACCTTGTCGTTACCGGAGGAATAGATTCTGATTATTAACCACTACTTTAAGAATACACAAACCTAATACCGATAAGTTCCATGATTTCCCCCTAAATGATTTTCTAGGAGATAGTGTTAGAGTAGGTGGTAACGTTTTTGTTCGGCGAGATCGTGATTTTGCATACGCCACCGAGCTTGACGACAACTCAGTGATGGTCAGATTCACAACGTATCCTGGGATGGTGGTGGTAGGTAGAAGACTAGTATCTAACGAGCTCCACATGAGCTTGCGAAAACATTGATTTAGGGTTTTAGGGTTCTCATAATGGTAGTATTGGAGGAGTTAGTCGTCCTTGACCTAAAAGGTTCCCTTAACTTGGTCAACCACCAACAATGAATTGGTTTTGCAATGCACTTCGCTCACTCCCATATTCTTTGCTAAGGTTAATTTGACTATTAGAGCCTCATACTCCGCCTGATTATTTGACACCTTGAACTTGAAGAATAAAGAGTGTTCAATCATGACACCATTTGGTTCTTTTAGAACCATTCTAAACCCTCTCTTTTTTTCGATGAGTCATCTACGAACAAGGTCCATTTCTAGCTGAGAGGTATTTTGCCTTGTAATTCTACTACGGAATCCGCTAGTTGTTGACCTTTAAGAGAACCTTATGGCTCAAAGCGGACACCAAACTCAGATAGCTTGACTGGCCATATGATCACCCCTACTGCTAAATCTGGTTTTCTTAAATTTTTTGCAATAGGGTGATGGGTTCGAAAAACCACCTAATGACTTTGAAAGTATGGCCTTAGACGCCTTGTTGTTGTTAAAAGCGCCAATGCTACCTTCTAGATTTTTTGATACTGGGTTTCAAGGTCCTGCAACACTTAACTAAAGAATTATAAGAGCCTTTAATAAGGGGCCTTTTAGGTTAAAGTTGCGCTTAAGGCTCCTTTCGAAACCACTAGGTATAGTTGTAACTTGTAGTTGTTGACCAGGCCAGTCATAACTAGTAGGCTAGCCAGGGTGGCCTTTATTTCTTCGAATGTTGCTTAACGCTACTCATCCTACTTTATGGTTGTGTCCTTCTTCATGACTTTAAGTATTGATTTTATTTTTTCTTCCAGTCAGGGAAGAAATCTGGATAGAAAGGTCATGCCTTATCACTGAAGTTCATGCACATCTTCCACTAATAGTTCGGTTTCTTAACCATGATCAAGTTTTCTAACCATATGGTGTACTTGACCTCTCTAATGAAGTTGGCTTCTTCCTAACTTCAGTCTTTGCGACTTTTTGCCTTTCATCTCTCAACCAACACTTCTTTTGAGCAACCAGTCAAGCTTCCTTGAAGATTGCCAACCTGTGGGACATTACCTTAAGATGAACTCTCGGCATATCAATTGTCGTCCATGCAAATAAGTCCTTATTTTCTTTCAACATAGCTATTATTGGCCACTCACGTACTTCATCCAACTCATTTCCCATCTTGGTGACATGTTCCTTAAGCTTGCCAAAGTTCAACTATTTACACTCCCCTTTGGACTCCATTCGGTCTTCCGTGTTAGTTCAAGGATTGAGATTTTCCTTGGCCACATCAGACTAGCGACTCTTTCAAGGTGGGACGTGTAGTGTCAATTTTCAAGCCAATTGTGTAGCATTCCCTTGTGGTCTTTCAGTCAACATGCACAAAGTAAAATCCTACCTATGTCTAAAGGGAATTTCAAGACCAAATGGGGTGTGGACACTATGGGCCCAAACCTGTTTAAGCACGGTCAACCGAGCACCACATTATAAGATGTGTTGGCCTCAACCAACAGATATCTAATCCAAATTTCTTGGCTCCCCAGACTTGTAACAATCCGTATCTACAAATCCAGATATCCCTTTGTATCCACCTGTTCGCCAGAAAAATCTATTATTTGCTCGTTGTAAGGCACAATGAGTTCTTTAGTTATGTCCATCTTTTTGTACGTTTTTCAATAAAGGATGTTGACTGATCTGCCCTGGTCAACCAACACCTTCCTAACTCTATAATCAACAATCTCAATAGTTATCACTATAGGATCATCTTGATTGAGATCAGGGGCCTTGAAGTCTTCATCTGTAAAGGTGATATGGGGCATTGTTATCACCATTTTTTCAATTAAGTGCATGTTATTGAGCAATTGAATATGCCTCTTCGAAGCGACTATTGAGGATCCTCCCCTTGCAAACCCTCCAAAAATAATGTTAATCACGTCTCTCAACGAGTTATCTCAGCTATGACTTCTACTTTGACTCTGACGAGAGGATTCTACGCGTCGATCATTTCTGGATGTTCTTCGAGGATTGCAAGGTGGGCTATGTCTGTGAGGTGAACTTTTCTCTAGTTGCTCGATTTTTATAAATTTCTCAAAGTGCCTAGTCTGGATGAGTTCTTTTATCTTATCTCGCAAGTAGCACACTCTTCGATGGTGTAACTGAGGTTATAAGTGATATAAACAATGCATGTTTCCATTCGCATTTAGAAAGGTCGATTTCTTTCTTGGCGCGGGCATCAGATCTACATTGAGGGCTTCTTTAAATATCTTAGCATGGGGGCGTTCAGAAGGGTGTATTGCTGGAAACTAAGACACTTTTGTCAACTCTTTCGGTCTTGAATCATTACCCTTCCTATGCGATTTCTTGTTGGTCCCCTTTCTTTCACTAGATGCGGATTCGATATGCATTTACTTCTTAAAGTCCCTCATTTCTTCCACCTCAATGAACTTGGTCGCTTGTTGTCTAAGTTTGTCCAAATTTTCTACATGTTGCATACACATGCTATTTGTGAAAGGTTCGGGCTATAAGTGCATAGCCACCTCCCGTTTAAGGTTCCTTATTTGTAGTTCCACTTCTCCAAATCACTCCATGAAAGCTCGAAGTGGCTCGTTGATGAGTTCATATTTATGCCCTCATTTAATGTTTAATTCAGGACTTTTAATTGAATTTTGTTCTTAAAAGATTGATTTAATTGAGATTTATTATAATTAGGTTTATTGAGCATGAAATACAAAAACATGTTAAAAATAGCTTTTTAGTTGCATAAATGTTCTTTGGATATTTTGAGGTGTGTTAGTGTAGTTGCAACTAAGTTGAGCTCATAGAGGTGTGGAAATAAATTGATTAAAGCTTCATGACTCCTTAAAGATAAATCCAAGAATAGAAGATTATCAAAATCACAAAAATCCAAGCCAAGCATTGAATGAAGAAGGCAAGAAAAGCTTGAAAAAGTGAAGAAGTTTGGCTAAGCCAAGAAGAGGGAATGAGCAACAAAAATTGGACCTTGTGGTTTTCTCCATCTTTTTCCAGAAAAAAGGCTTTGATAATTCATAAATATTTATGATAAAAGTAATTTGGAGAAAATATATCTTTAAATATTTTATTTAATATTTTTAAATAATTATCTTATTTAGTTATATCATAAAACATCAACAGATAATAACTACCAAATCATTTTAAATATGGCAAGATCTTCTTAAACCCTTTTATATCTCCACAACAAACAAATATATCTTCAAGATATTAGATTATTTAGAAGATAATTTGAGGAGATTGTAAAGGGATGATTTGGAAAATTAATGCAAATATTAATAATTTATCAGATATCTTTAATTAATTAATTTATTCAACTATATCATAAATTATCAATAAACTATATTTGTCAAATAGTTTTGAAAATAACTATATCTATTCAAATATTTTTAGATATTCATAACCACTATAAATATAAATGATACTTATGATTATTTTAAAAATATTTGATAGATTTCACCGATAGAAAAGCTAGATTGAAGTCCAATCAAGTCGTATAGAAAGAGACCAAAGGGAAGCAGAAAAACAAGTTCTGAACTTCAAAGTTCAGAACCCTTTAAAGGAGCCTAATTTCACACTTTCTCTCCACTCTCTTCTTTTATTTTGATGTTATTTTGATTCCATGAAGAGCTAAGCTTCAAGAGTTGGTTCCATTCTAATTTTATTTTTGTTTCTGAGGTTAGGATGAAATAATTTATTTGTTTTTTTTATTACTGTTAAGGTCTTAATTTATCTATCTTTTGTTTCTTGAATCAAATAGAAAGTAATGATTTTAAATATATATGCATGTTGATCATATGAGTTCAAGGGTTTTTAAATTTAATCGAGACTTTACTTTGATTTTATTTAGAAACTTTCATGTGATTAAATGAGTTTTTACCAATAATTAAGACTTTACTTTGGTTAAAGGTAGTCACTGTAAATAAAATTAGTCAAGACTTTACTTTAATTAATTAAGCTTTTTATTTGGTGAGGAGGTAAAAGAATAGAAATGATTAGACATAGTAAAATTTTATTGAGACTGTACTTTGGTTGAATTTACTGTGGATAATCTAAAACTTCTCACTTTTAATTGAGACTCTACCTTTGTTAAAAGTGAGAACGCCAACAAATTAATTGAGACTTTACATTGATTAATTTTCAAATCTGTAGCAACAATTAATTTGACATAATCTTTAGATAATCGATGATGAATATATTTTGAAAAAGTAGTGAAATCAATCTATTTTCTTTATCATTGTTTATATATATATATATATATATATATATATATATATATATATATATATATATATATATATATATATTTTTATTTATTTATTTATCTTTTTTCAATTTTATTTCTCTATTTCTTATTTTATTTGATTAACCCTTTTGCATAGTTTTTATAAGAACTAATTTGTCAAGAATCAATTTCGTGTTTGTTGGGAGACGACTTAGGGTTTACTTTACCCTTTATATTTTGTTAACTACTATCTTAGCAATATTAAAGTTGTTATAATATTAATTTAATCGTGTCAACGACAGTGTTATGCACTCGTCCTTCTCCTATCTAATGTTGACCAAAGTGATTGAGGTCAAGTGGTTCGGTCAACTTGTGGAAAATTGTGCTTAAAATTTTTGACCAAATGGTAGTGAAAAAGTCAATGGAGTTCATCAGTAATAGAGAAAACCTGGCCAGGACCTCTAATTTTAATGAGGTAGAGAAGACCCTGTACTAGATGGTGGCACTCATTTTATATAGTGCCATTTGGTTCATGAATATTCTAATATGTTCATTTGGATCGATGGAGCCATCATACTTGTAGACAGGCATCCTCCAATTATCAAGTAGAGGAGTTTTCGCGATGTCAGGGTGGATGCCTGTCTACAAATATGATGGCTCCGTCGTGCTAATATGGGTCATGGTGGAAAGCACAGGATCCATCGTACCCTGTCCTTGTTGCATAGTTGTGTTTTCTACCCAAAAGGTCTTCAACCCTTCATATCAATTTTGCATCTCATCCATCCGCTTTTGTAGGTTCCTCATCATCTCCCTAGGGTCCATTTGGTTGTGTGAAGCTTCCTCTAGCACAACGTTTCTTGCCATGTTCCTTACGGTCACCGATAATTTAGAAGTGCTCACTCAGCCCCACGATGACCTCCAAAATGTTTCAATATGTAGGGTCGATCAGCCATTTTCTAAGCGTCAACCATCCAAAGCTCCTCGGTCCAAGTTCATTTCTGTTTGTCAACCCCGATCGAGGGTACTTGTCTAAGGTCCTCCGATACCAAAATCAGTTCAATCCAAATGCAAGGGTAACAAATGTGTAATTAATGTGTAACATGCCACCTTAGCCGCTTAGGTTTGACCGTTTTGGTTTATAACTGGTTGACCGTTTTGTTCATTCCTTGGCCAGATGGTCCATACTGCATAGCTAGTATAAAAATAAATGTTAAATGTGATATTATGTGTTAAATGGAATAAGTATGATTCTTGAATTTCTACATTAATGTTTGCTTGGAAACTTTTATATGAAATGTGAGAATATGTTATAAGTTAAGTTTTTGGAATTACTAAATTAATTGATATATTTAAGCGTTATGTTAAACATGTTGTGACATTATTGGAATAGTAGTATGTAAAGCTATGTGATGCATGAATCTTAATTTGTTTACGTTTCAAGATTATTGGAAAACTCTAGAGTGAAATACATTTGGGATAAAGAAAATTGGGCCGTGTTGGGGAATATGTGAAAACATTTGTTTTGAAATTGTGGGAAGTCAGAGACGCATAAGTGAGATACATAAATACATGTGTGTGTATATAAAAAAAAAGAAAAAAATTATTTGCATACATAGGATGTATTAATTTAAATCACTAGTGCAGAATTGCGATTTTACCTCGCCTTATAGGCCTCGGTTGACCAGCAACCGAAGCATATAACGGTGCGGTGGCAATTTTGAAATTAAAGGCAACTTATAGGCCTCGGTTCAGCGAAAAACCGGTGCCAAACGCTGCTATAGGCCTCGGTTCTGAAGAAACCGGTGCCAAACGCTGTAATAGGCCTCGGTTAAGGAGGCCCGAAGCCAAAAAGATTGCCAGAAATTTCAAAAATGCCATTGACGTTGGGACCTATAGGCTTCGG
>Ga0214544_1004179_pt1 | contig 29163 bp, 17 predicted proteins | sample CNSS3metaG_FD_160074 | JGI IMG/M metagenome (GOLD analysis project Ga0214544, IMG submission 160074) | Root nodule microbial communities from cowpea collected in UCLA plant growth center, Los Angeles, California, USA - CNSS3 | ecosystem: Host-associated > Plants > Roots > Nodule | place: USA...
TACATATTTGACAATGCCTTCATCAAATCTACGGTTGTGTTCTCGTTCATGATGTTGAACGCAACATTCTTGGCTAATGTCAACCGGATCACACCGAGTGTCTGCCGATCTAACAAATCCCATTCTGACTGCTCCATGTCGGTTGGATTCTGCCTTGTTAAGGGTAGATACAACTTCTTCTGATACAGGTAGTCCTCTATCTGCATCTTCCAGAACCCGAAGTCACTACCATCAAACTTCTCAATCCCCACCTTCCCTTCTTCCAATGCCATTGCTCTTGCTACTTTTGACCAAAGCTCTTGTTGCCTTTGACCAAAGCTCCTGCTGCCTTTGGCCAAAGCTCCTGTTGTCTTTGACCAAAGCTCCTGCTACAGCTTTTGACCAAAGCTCCTGCTACGGCTTTTGACCAAAGCTCCTGCTGCGGCTTTTAACCAAAGCTCCCACTACTTCTCTAAACTGAGATTCCCAAGAAGAAAAATAGAAACCAAATCCTTTCTAATGTGGAAGATCAGACAATGCTGCAACCACAGAGCATACTAAGAAAAATGGCTCTAATACCACTTGTTAGGTTTACAGAGGGGCTTTCACTAGGGACATACAACACCAATGAGATCTGAGCCCAACCATATAAGGCACTGACACCACTCTCAACCCAAAACCTTAAGGCAATGGGTTTACGGGTCTTTATTCTTATATAGTGCTCTACTTTCTCAATTCTAGTCAATGTGGGACTTAGACTCACACTTGGATTCCTAACATGTAAGACTTTGGATTATAGGTTCTACTCTTTATATTTGATGTTTTGTTAATGTTCTTCATCTTAGTGCTATATTTATGGTTTTATCCTTTATTTATGAGCAATTTCACAATTGGGAAATAGGGGATTGTTTGCGATTATAAACAAGTTAAGTTAGATTATGTCACAATTGGGAAATTAGGCATATCTAATTAGTTTGCAATAGAGATGATTATTGATTTTTCATGATTTTATTGAATTTTTGTAAACTGACCTAAGGAATTGGGGGTTCGAATTCAATAAATAGATTTTACCTACTATGGGATTAGGGGTAAACAGCTCTCAATAAACTCAAGTGGATGATTATATTACTTGCATCGATTGAAAAGGAGTAGAATTCTATAGGAAAAAGTACGAAATCAATCCTCTAATGATTCTTCTATTGATTAAAGTTTTTTGTTATAAATTTCATGCTTGCAATTATATTGATTCGCATTTGCTCAAAATTACGTAAATTAGGAATCTAGTATTCAACAAGTCAATCCCAGAGGATGATATTTTATTACTACGTTAAAAATTAGTTCACTTGCCAAACGTTCATCAAGTTTTTTGCGCTATTGCTGGAGATTGATTTTTCTGTTGATATTAGTGATCTAATTTGCTTGAGATTCGAGTTTTAATTTTTAGGTAGTTAAAATTGTTTGTGTTTTTGGTTTTTTGTTTTTTCTGTTTTAATTATCTTGTTTGTTGTTAATTTGTTTTCACGTGATTTTTGTTGTTAGAATATTGTGTCTTTAAGTTGTTTATGCGAGGTACAGTTGTAGAAAAAATCTTGCATTTTATACCATAAATTGACTGTACTGCTAGACACAATAGGAGTATCACAAGAAAGAAGAAGCAAGAGAGAAAAGCAAGGCCATCAATTGATAAGAAAGAGCACATATCAACAATGGCTGAAGAACAACCTATGAGGAGGACTTTGCTTGACTACTTGATGCCAAATACAAATAATTACCAAGGGAGCATCGTGAGACCTTCTATTCATGCCAACAATTTTGAAATCAAGCCTGCACTATTACAAGTCATCTAGCATAATCAATTTGGAGGTGCAAGTTCAGAGGATCCTAATTCTCATATGAAGAATTTTCTGGCCATTTGTGACACTTTGAAGATTAATGGAGTTTCAGATGATGCAATCCGCTTGAGGCTTTTTCCTTTCTCATTAAGGGATAAAGCTAAAAGGTGGCTTCAAACACAACCTCAAGGCAGTATTTCTACATGGGAAGATATGGCTACAAAATTTGTAACCAAATACTTTCTTCCATCCAAGTCAGCGAGAATGAGGAATGAAATCACTACTTTTGGTAACAAGAAACCGAATCGTTGTACGAGGCTTGGGAAAGGTACAAGGAGTTATTGAGGAAATGTTCACATCATGCTTTACCAGATTGGTTGCAAGTCCAAATATTCTATAATGGTCTTGCACCATCTTTTAAAGCAATTCTGGATGCGACAAGTGGAGGATCATTTAATTTGAAAACACCTGAGGAAGCTTTGGAGACTCTTGAGTTAATGGCAAGTAATATAGTGAATATGTAGTTTGACCGAGAAAATAGAAAAGCTAAAGTGTTGGAGGTTAATACCTTGGATGCTATCCTTGCCCAAAACAAGTTGTTAACACAACAAATTATTGAGTTGACGCAAAAGTTGGGTAATATGCAAGCAAAAGCAGTTAATACAACATCTCTTCTATGAGATTTTTGTGGAGGAATGCATCAAAATGGTGAGTGTCAAGTAACTCAACAAGAGGCACAGGTGAATGGAATGGGTCAACAACAAAATCAATCCAATAAACCAAGGCCTCCTTATAAATATCAAGCACAATCTAGTATCCAAGGAAACAAGATGTCTACTTTGGAGAGTGCTGTGGAGAAATTAACTGTGCAAACCTCAACATTTGTGGAGCAGACTTCTAATTTCATGAATGAGACAATGATTAATCTGAAGAATCATGAAGCTTCAATCCGGAAGTTGGAGAATCAAATTGGTCAACTTTCACGACAAATCTCAGAGAGGTCTCTTGGAACATTCCCTATAGTGACACCATTCCAAATCCAAAGGAGCAATGTAAGGCAATTCAATTGAGGAGTGGGAGGTTGGTAGAAAATGAGAAAAAGAGTGATGTGAGTAGTGAGAAAAATGCACAAGGAGATGATATTGTAAAAGAGAGTGAAAAAAATGAGCGAAAAAATTATGAGGGAGAAAAAAATGAAGAGAGTGAAAAAGGAAAAATGAGAGAATATGTTCCTACTATTCCATTCCCTCAAAGGTTGAAGAAGAAAGATCAAGAGAAGCAATTCGGAAGATTTCTTGATGTCTTTAAGAAGCTCCACATTAATATCCCATTTGTAGAGGCATTGGAGAAAATGCCAAGTTATGCTAGATTTATGAATGACTTGTTGTTTAAGAAAAGGAAGCTTCAAGAAGATGAAACCATAATGCTCACAGCGGAGTGTAGTGCAATAATTAAAAAAAAGTTACCTCCCAAGTTGAAGGATCCAAGAAGCTTTGTGATTCCATGTGACATTGGAAATATAGTGGTAAGGCATTGTGTGATCTTGGAGCAAGCATCAATTTGATGCCTTTATCCATTTTTAAAAGGTTGGGTATTGGAGAAGTGAAGCCCACTATGATAACTCTCTAGTGGCTTATCCTTATGGAGTAGTGAAGGACGTCTTAGTAAAGGTTGATAAATTTATCTTTCTAGTGGATTTTGTGTTCCTTGACATAGAAGATGTTAAAGTCCCAATTATATTGGGAAGGTCATTTTTAGCCACGGGAAGATCATTGATAGATGTACAACAAGGTGAATTGATGTTAAGAGTAGTTGATGACAAAGTCACATTCTCAATAAATGAAGCAGTAAAACACAAGCTGGACAAGAAGGATTATTTTTGGGCTGAAATAATTGAGTCTCCTGTGTTAGAGAAAATGGATAATCATGTGACGAAAAATCCACTAGAGAGAACTTTGTTATCTAGAATGCAAACAAAGGAGTTGAGTGAAGAAGTGAGTGATGAAGAAGTGGTACATTGTGCATATCAACTAGAATTTCTCAAGCCATTGTTCAGTACTACAAGAAGAATAGACCTAAACAAGAGTGAAGGTGGAGGTGAAGAGACATCCAAGGACGTCAAGCCACGATCAATCCATTCGATTCTCTTAATGCAAGAGTTTGACGTGGAAATCTGAGATAAGCAAGGGAAACAACATTTGATAATTGATTACCTTTCAAGACTGAAGTTTAATGAGGATGACCATGATGTTCAACCTATTTTAGCGGTGTTTCTAGATGAGAAGCTGGTAGTTATTAATACTTTGCCATGGGTTGCAGACTTTTCCAATTTTAAAGCAGCAACAACCTCGTCACGTCACAAGCAAAGCTACTTTCAACGTCGGCAACAATGCACCGGTTCCACCACCAGTAGTTTTGTGAGTTCTATCCTTTATATTCTTAATTATTTTATTTATGTTGGGGACAACTTAAACATCTAAGCTTGGGAGGGTAACTTGCATGTTAGTTGTTGCATTTCATTTGCATCACATACACATCAATCTAACTCAAGTCTAAGTTTATTCAATTATATTTTGGGAAGCACATTAGATATTGTTGGGGAACTCACACACTACACAAGAGGAGGCCTTGACACTTGACATTTAAGGAAGATAATTTTTGAGTGATAGACATAAAGAGGTTCTTTTTAGGTTTCTAAGGTGACACTCACTGCATTTGGTTACTGGAGAAATGTATGTCAATTTCAAAAAAAAAAAAAAAAAGAAAAGAAAAAAAAAAGGAGAGTACAATTAATAAATAATAAAAAGTGAAATGGGAATCCCTTTGAGATTGTTAGTTACTGGGAAAAGAGACACTCTTTTGAGACTGGGTGTGGTAAGTGCAAAGCATTTGAGTTGAGGATCCATGCTCAGTTAGCAGGTAAATGTTTTCTAGGCTAGAAACCTAAGAAGATATCTTTTTGCAGAGAACTTTAAAAACACATCAAAGATTCTCCTTCTTAGTGTCTTGTGTCTTTACTCATTGATTAAATTGCACTTAGGGACCCAACATATGTGGAATGTGTGTATCTGGAATACTTTTGGATGAATTTAGATTTGAGATTAGATACCAACTCCTCATTCTGTTTGCATTTGTTATGTTGTTTCATTACATTTTCTATGCTTGAGGACAAGCAAAAGTCTAAGCTTGGGAGAATTTGATGAGCATATAATATATAGGTATATTCATGCATTAGTTTAGGCATTTTTATTCATTTGTGCATTATTGGACTCATTTCATCATGCATTATCTAGTCTCGGATCATACATTTGGATTGGTGCGTTGTTTGTGTAAACTGGTCTGAAAGGAGTAAGTGCCTGGTGGAGTCTTCCACGACTTGTGGATTTCGCTTCAAAGATACGAGTTTCAAAACAGTTTGTTCCATAGGTGCCTGGTGGATTTTTCCACGACCTGTGGTTTTTTGCAGCGAATTGGAGGATACAAAATAGTGTGTTCCACAAGTTCCTGGTGGGTTTTTCCACGATCTATGGAGTTTGCTTCAGAAGATATGTGCAAAATAGAGTGTTCCACAGGTGGCCTGTGGATTTTCTAGCGAGAAACTTAAAGATTACAAGGACTGGCAAAGATTTAAAACGAAAAGAAAATATAAAGAGGAGACATAGGGGGAAACGGTTAGAGGAGATAGAAAATTATCTAAGAAAAAAGGGAGGCGTTCATGGAAAAAAACTTCTTCTTCCTCTCTATTTTTGTCTATTTTTTTGGCTACCGTTTAGAGTTTTCATTTTCATTATGCAGAACTAATTTCTTTTTATTGGAGGATTGATGTAAGACTTTGGATTATAGGTTCTACTCTTTACATTTGATGTTTTGTTAATGTTCTTCATCTCAGTGTTTTGTTTATGGTTTTATCGTTTATTTATGAGCAATTTCACAATTGGGAAATTGGGGATTGTTTACGATTATAAACAAGACAGGTTAGATTATGTCACAATTGGGAAATTGGGCATATCTAATTAGTTTGCAATAGAGATGATTATTGATTTTTCATGATTTTATTGAATTTTTGTAAACTGACCTAAGGAATTGGGGGTTTGAATTCAATAAATAGATTTTACCTACTAAGGGATTAGGGGTAAAACAACTCTCAGTAAACTTAAGTGGATGATTACATTACTTGCATCGATTGAAAAGGAGTAAAATTCTATAGGAAAAAGTACGAAATCAATCCTCTAACAGTTATTCTATTAATTAAAGTTTTTGTTATAAATTTCATTCTTGCAATTATATTGATTCACAATTGCTCAAAATTACGTAAATTAGAAATCTAGTATTCAACAAGTCAATCCCAGAGGATGATATTTTATTACTACGTTAACGATTGGTTCACTTGCCAAACGTTCATCAATATTCTATCTAACTTAATACTAAGACATTTAAATAAAAATACAAATTAAAATAAATAAAACTTAAAATATAACACTAACTGAAGGGTTTTTGTACTATGGAGAAGACAAGGAGAAGAAGCAATGGAGAAGACTGACAAAAGAAGTAGCGAAGAAGACTGGTAGAAGAAGCACGCAAACTCGAACCATTCCATAGAAGCATGAAAGGGTAGTGAAGGAGAACAATAGTGGTCGAGTGTCTTAACTGTAACATCCCGACCAGATATTACGAATTTAAATAATAAAATAAAGAAATAAATAATAAAACTTCATTTATTAACTGATATTCCCAAAACGCGGGAAATTTAAACTTTATTAAATAAATAAAGTGTATTAAAATCCAAAATTTCTCAAACCAGAATGTTCTAAAACAGACACCCATATGGGTTTACAATTTATTTCAAAACCAATAAAAATAAAAATAAAAGATTCCCGAGCTATCCCCTCTCCGCAACTAAGCTCCACTAGAACCACCTGCATCAACATCATCTGCTCACGTGTACCACGTACATGATCATCACCAATCATAAGCAGATAGGGTGAGCTTAACAAATAAAGCAAATAAAATGGCATACACATATATAACACATATACATATCGACCACACATTCATCCCAAATGAATTCAATCTTTTAAATTCATACTACCTGGCCACAACTAGGTTATTCGTGTTCTACATCTTCTAGTGAATACTTCAAGATGACTTGCTGCCATACCTATCGGCCACAACCGACAGAGCACGTGCAGGTACCATTGCTACGGATCATACACCGTAACGTCAGGTGGAGTTCTCAAATGCGAACATAGTTCGCAACGTCCCAAGACTACCAAACTCGTCAGCCAACTACTGAGGAGGGCAATCTATCTAGACCCATCCGTACTGGCCACAACCAGCACACTCACCGGCAACACTCGCCAACCCGAGCCACAACTCAAGGGTTCTTCATGGTCATCCGCCATCCCGAGTCACAACTCAAGAGATGTTATTCCGAGCCACAACTCAAGGAATACCACGTGCTTAACCCTTATCCCGAGCCACAACTCAAGGGATACGTTCTGAGCCACAACTCAAGGAACATCAGCAATCCCACCTTTGAGCATCACCAAAAGCATCATAGATCACGCCTATATTGCTGCAGTAAAAATCGTCTGGCGGGGGACACGTACCGCCAGGCACTGTCGCTTCCAGACTGCCTAGAAGGTATGATGAGTTGAACCTTGGCTCACATTCAATAATTAAGTTTTGGGGAATTTAATATTATTTTTGCGCTTACAAATTTGATATTAGTTGCATCAAATTTATTATTAGATATTCTTGAGTTTAATGATGCAAGTGTAATTTAATTTAGGTCCTCAAGGGTGTAAATAATGAATATTTTAATTCATAAATTAAGTCCCAAAATAGGAATTTTGGAGAGAAATAGTTCAGGTACTAAATGCACCCTCAATTCTCATGTTTACACCCCCTTTTTCCAATTGGAATATCTATTTCTAAAATAAACCATTTCTAGAGCTAGTTGCACCCCCTGTTTTTAGGTTTACACCCCCTTCTGTAATTTAACTTTAAATTTCTGCTCTGCACCCCTCCTTTTTACTAAGTTGCACCCCTAATGTCACTTAAGATCTAATCCATCAGATTGCGCCACGTGGCAATCCTTCACTTAATAAAATAGCCACTCGCAGTTTGCCACATCATCAATCCTCCACTAACTCAAATCACCAATCAAAACATGCCACCTCATCACTCTCTCTCTCTCCTCCACACAACCAAAACCCTAACCCTAATCTCCTTCTTCTCTCTCTTCCGCACCAATCCATTCCGCAGTCGCCACCTCTGTTGCCACCACAACCTCGTCCAACCACCGCAGCTCACGCTGGAATGCATCCACCCGTCGCGCTCCCGCCGAACTATAGCTACCACGTCGCGCTCGCACCGGAACGTCGACATCGTCGCGCTCCAACATCTCGAACCTGCCACTCCCATGCCGTCATGACTTCAGCCGCTGCGTCTTCTTCCTCGTGTCTCCATCGCACCTCCATCTTCTGCAACTCTCGGGCCTACATCGCGCCACCATCGCTGCACCATACTCGAGGTCCTCCATACGTGCTCCTTCATTCACATCACCGACAACCACCATTGTTGCGGCACTAACGAGTCCTGCAGCAGCCAACGCGAGCTCCGCTGCGTCGTTCTTGCACCACCATCAAAGCCATGGAAACCACCATGAGTTCGCTATGGAAGCCACCACAAGTTCGCGCCTGCACTTACGCCCTCGTCGCGCTCATGTCAGAACTGTGTCGACCTCGTTCACTCCTGCGCCGTCGGCATCGCTTCCATGGCAGCCACCACATCACACTCGCGCCTCCTTCTTCCTCCATCATCCAGCCCCACTGTGACGCCACTTCCCCCCTATGACAGCCGCATACCCAATAACACCTTCCGCGACAATTTCGCAGCCATTGCGACAACCACCATAATCTCGCCTGAACCACTCACGGCAACCAAACCCTAATGGGGAGAGAGACTTCCCTGACACGTGGTAGTCTTTCAATGGGCTGTCAAAAAGTCAAGACTGGTCAACCAGTCAACTCTGGGCAAGGCTTGATCACAATTGGTCAAACAGACTATGTGTCACTATTTTTGGCAGGTGGTTCCTATGTAGGAACCCTAATTGGCCTAGCAAGGAAAAGATAGTCTGGCGGCAGTTCACCACCAACCAGACTAATTCTGGAAATTTCCCAGAATCACAAACTTTAAAAAATGGAATATACAAATCATACATAATCATACCAAATTCAGCATACCAATCAGAATTAAATTAATCAACGCAAGAAATTACCCTATTTAGCATGCCATTCAAATTTAAAATAAAGTTAATGCGTAAAGCTCCCCTAACCTGGTCTCCTTTGCTTAGAACTTTGAAAATTCTCCCTTGATCACCAATGACTCTCTTTGGTTCTTCTCAACATTCTCAATCCTCACAAACACTCAATTTTCGTTCTCCCTTCTGCAACCACAATAACAGCCCACCAAAACCTTCTTCCTCTACCCTTTCATATTCAATTCAAAACCAAAAATAGCAAAAACTAAAGTTTAATTTGGGTTCTCCAAGGTTTGAACCCACAACCATGCCAATGTCAAATTCATGCTAAACCACCAAGCCAATTCATGTTTCTTTCTAACTAATATAATTCACATATTATATTATTCCACAACATAATTACACATATTATTAAAACAATAATAATTAATTAACACATAAATAGCATACATAGGACTTGAACCCAAGTCCTCTCACACAATTAAAGTCCTCTCAACCATTTGAACTAGTACTTTTCCACATCATACAAGTTAGAATTTAATGTCATAAAGGCTCCAACTACCCGCATTTATTAATTAATTATTTATTTAATTATTTAAATTTCACGGGTCTTACATTAATGGTCGAGAAGACTAGGTGAAAAAGCACTCGAACTCAAACCAGTCCCTTAGAAGCTCAAAGGGGTAGCAAGGAGAACAATAATGGTTGAGTCTCTCAATAGCAATGATGAGGGAGTCTTAACAACGTCGAAATGCAACCTCGAACAATGACAAAGAAGGGTCGAACAGGCTTGAACAGGATGATAGGGTGAAGGCAAACACACTCAGCAACGGTGGTAGTCGCAAGTGGCAAAAGTAAAGACTCTCAACGACATCGGGAGGCTAGGGGAGGCGAAGGAGAAGGCTGCAAAGTTCTTTCCAAAAATGAGTGAAATGGGAATTGCGAAAGCTAGGGTGAAAAATTTTCTCTTTTGAAAAGTTACTGGGAATTTCAACAACGGTTCCGAGTAGCATTCATCGTTATATTTACATTCCACAATGGTTTAACTCCACCCGTCAATCTTTTTCATTGCAATGACAGTTATACTTAAAATCGTCATTATATAGTTTGCTTTTATTTTGAAAATGTCACCACTCTTTTTTTCACGTTGTGTGGGTGATAAATGTCATTGATTTGCGTCGTGGAAGCCCATTTTTCCACTAGTGAGATGACAATAAACTAATGCGTATAGGGGTGGCAATGTGGGTTGGCATGACCCGTTTAGGCCTAGTCCGCATTAGGCCGCACATTGCGGGTCGAGCTGGCCCGTCCCACATATAAAATGTGAGCTGAAATACGTGGCTCGCCTCGTATTTCTTTCGACTCGCGAGCTCGTGGGCTAGCCCGTATCTTTAGAGCATCATAACTTTAAAAATTAATTTGTTACATTTAAATAATTTTAAGGATGCAAAGTTGTACATGCATTGATGAAATTAATTTGAAGATAAAATATCTCATAAAGACCATCCAAAGAAAGTAATATTCTACAAGCTCAACAAAGCTATATTCTACAACAAAACAAGTCCTAGACATGAACATTAGGGATGCAAAGCAACCATATCTTATTGATAAAAAATAGTGTAATAGTCTAATAAAAAGTAGTCCAAAAACAGTCTAACAGTCCAATAAAAAGTAGTCCAAAAACAGTCTAACAGTCCAATAAAAAATAGTCCAAAAGAATTCAAACATTGGTTCACACGTAAATTCACAAGTTGAAGTTTAATAGTGTTAGGTTATGCGGGCTTACGGGCCAGCCCGCCTTGTTCTGCCTTTGTCTCGCGCAGGTTGCGGGCTATGCGGATCCAACTTTTACGGGTCAACAAAATCAATACCTTGGCTCACCTTGTGTTTTATTGCGGGCCTACGAGCTGACCCACCAATCTAGACCCACATTGCCATATCTAAATACGTATTGACTAATGTGTCAAACTAAACTACTGAAACAATGCTTAACAAAAAAGGAAAAAGCTGAAGAATAGAATCAGTAGATGAGAAGTCACACAGAGAAAAATAAAAAGAAAAATAGAAAGAAATAGAAATAAGAATTGATGAGTGAGAAAATAGAGATTTATCATTTATTGCAAAATAAAGTTGTTACCTAACTAAATATAATTTATAGTTTCGATACAAATTAACATTCTCTCATAATATTTTAATTCAATTTTATTTTCAAATATAATTTTATGATTAATTTAATAGAAATATATTAATATTAAAAATATTAAAAACTTTTAAAGAGTCTGAAATAAAGATTTTATCGACTCTGTTTTGGGAACTGATAATAACTCTACCAAATAATTTCTTATATTATAGTTTATTCGTATATGAGGGTCAATATATACATATAAATCGAAAACCCCACCTCGACTTTAGAATGCTCAAACCATATGAGTAATAGCAACCCAAAACCATCTCAACTCATCAACATAAATAATACTAATTTTAACTCGAATCTCGAAATATCTTTTTAAACTCAAAGTATAATTAAATATAAAAAGTAGAAGATAAATTGGTTTTATAAATGCCATGTCGGCATGATAAGAACAGTGCCATTTTGACAATAGTGAGTTAAATTAAAATAAAAGAAATTTAGTGATAGAAGCTTTCTTTAATATAGTAAAATGGTTTCATTAGTTTGTCATAATGGCATTAGTCGTGTTGCCCTTAAGTGGAGCCTTCTCATTCCTGCATCTCTGCGATGCTGCTATTGTAGCATTCAATGCTGGCCATGGAATTTATGACAGAAAAATAAATATGAACATAAATAGTGCATTTTTTAAAGAAAAATAGAATAATGATATTAACAGGCCTTCTAAAACTGTAAGAAAATATATGACATTAACGGAAAATATATCTCATATTTACCTGGTTTTAAAACTGTACTGGGTCTCACAAATATGTCATATATACTTCATTCAAAATTTGACCCAAAACAGGAAATACATGTTACCTTACACTTGCAGGAATGCAAAAACAAAAAATCTTACTAAGTCCATGTTTTCTTGTGAGCTAATAATTCCACTTAGTATTTTAACCCAAATTTTATTTTGAGAATGTAATGATCTATTACCTCATTTATTCATAATAAAAAAAATTAATGTTTAATGCATCAAAGGAATTAAGTACGTCCTATAGTTTTAAGATATTAAATATAGTGCATTGACTTTATTTAGTACTTAGGTTATAAAAAACAACGCTAATCTTTTATTATATTTTGTACTAGTGTTTGTATTATTCCGTAAAGTAAATTTAAAACAAAAATAAATAAATAAACCGGTATAATAGTTTAAAAATATAAAACATGTTTGGAAAAAAATGTAAAAGAGATAGGAAAGGCATATAATCATTCCTTCGATTTTCCTAGAGATAGAATGAATCATTGATTGTCAAAAACAATAATGAACTCTATCAGAGAAAAATAAAATAAATATTTTTCTCCTAATATAATTTATTTAATATAAAAATTATTTTATTTAAAATTTATGTTAAAGATCACATTAAGATATTTTAATAGCATCTTTTAAAAAATGAATTTTATGATTAACTTTGAAAATTTGACTATTAAGGTTTATACTCGTTTATTTAGTCAATGCAAATTTCTAATACATTCCTCTCATATTAATAAAGGATAACGGTAACACGATAGATATAACAATTAATAAATTTTTACTAAATAAGTTTCAAATGACTTATAATATTATTTTTAAAAAGAAGAATGCTAATCGGTATCCAAAGCACCCGTTAAGGAATAATAAATATGTTTTGTTATTATTATTTTTATATTAAAAATTAAAATAATTAGATATAATAATTAAAATAGTATAAATATATATAAAAAATTTTATAAAGACAAAAATACCTTTTTAAATTTTTAAACAATAATTTACTGTTACAATTTGAAATCTTTAAAAAAGTTTACAAAACAAGGACTTTGGAATTTTTAAGATTTTTATTAAAAAAAAAAATTAATTAAGTCTCAATTTGACACTTTAATTGTTTTTTTTTGTAACATTTTTGGATGTTTAACACTAATTTTTTTGTTGGTTTTTCTATTAATTTATACTTTCTTATATTGTTTTTCTTTTTAAAATTTTTAGATGTTTATCACTATTTTTTTTGTTGATTTTTCTGTTAATTTAAAATTTTTTATATTTAATTTTATTTAATTTTTAGCAATATTAAAATATAGTTATTTTATTATTTAATTAATTTTAACTTTTATTTGTGAATATTAAATAAAATATTAAATACATGTATAATATCTATGAGCATTTTTGTTTTTTAAAAAAAGATAAATTACACTAATTGTGATACCCCTCTTTTGCTCCTTTTCCAAAAGCAGAAACACACTCTTCTTCCTCATTTCTCCCACTCTTCTCTGCAACTCAAAACTCTCTCCCACTCTCCCTCTCTGTGCTGCCATCTCACGATTTCATTTTTTCCCTACTCAGACTCTGGAAGGACCAGCCAACAGGACCCTCCACAGTTCCTCCCTCAGCTTCCATCCTCTTAGGTAAGTCATATCTCCTTTTGGGTTCAAGTCCAGCTAGAATTCGCAAATTAACCCCTGAATTTCGAATCTGATCATGTAATTCTTCATTCTCCCTGTTGTGGTGATAGGTTCTCATAGGTCAAACTGAACATTCTGCTGCCTTGCCAATTTCTTGACTCTACCAAGTGGATTTTTGACAAATAGGTAAGGGAAGCTAACTCTTTAGCTCATTTTGATGTGAATTGTGTTCGTGAGCGATTTAATTGAATGATTACCTGCTAAATTGGTGTTTGAGATTGCTGGTGTGTGGAATTGAGTGGGGGATGTTTTTGGGCGAGCTTGCATGTGAAGAACAGGGAGGATTTCCTGATAGTTTCGCCTAGGCGAGTTGCTCTCGCCTGAGCGAAAATATCAGAAGAGCACCCCTGTCACTGCGCGAAATCTCGCCTAGGCGAGCTGGAGTCGCCTGAGCGAGATAACATCTCGTCTAGGCGAGCCAGTTTAGCCTGAGCGAGAGTTCGTCCAGGAATTTTTAATTTGCCACTGTAAGATGTCTCCCCCAGGCGAGATCGACTCGCCTAAGCGAGATAAGCTTTCTAGCTTAGGCGAGACTCTCTAGCCTAAGCGAGATGCCCTGCAGAAGTTAGTTTTCTCACAGTTTGGCTTACATGATGCTATATTGATTGCTTTTAAATGATGTTGGCTGATCTTGTATGTGGTCTTTATGCATGATAGACTGTGTGATGGAATTGAGTGCGAATTTGATGTGCATGAGAATATGTTGGAGTTAGGATCTCAAGGAAAATCCTAAGGAATGTGGTTTTAGTGAATGTAAGGGCATGAGGACTCAGATTGGTAACATCTTGACGCTCCTAGTAACCATTAAGACTCAAGTAGAGTATAATGGATTACGTCGGGGGGAGTAGCAGGAGGTCCTGGTTTATGATTCCGATCCATCATAGAGGTGATGGGATTTATCTTGAGAGTGGTTGGGTGAATACCCCTTGTGCCTAAAACTCTGCAGAGTTTAGGAACCATCTCAAGCGCAAGTTACCAAGAGCTCCAATGCCACTTACATAATCCGGATATCGAGTCTAGAATGATGTGTGGTGTTATGGTCAGGATTAATTGGATGATTTAGTGGATTGTGAAATGGAAGTCTGTTTTCTGTCTTAGTATAAAAATTGTATGATTTGCTCTTTGTTCAAGTTAGCTTACCCTTCTAGTTCTTTTTGTGTTCTGTGTGTCTTCTACCTTTGCAATGATCGTCCTATATTGAATGGCATGAGCAGGTAAAAGTGCAGGCGAAGATATACCCTTCCCAGACAGGCGTTGATTTGGGTTTCCAGGATGTTTTCCAGTAGTGCTAGTCACATGTTCCTCCAGTAGATGCTTAGGGTGTTTTGTAAACCTGTGTTTAGTATAAGCTGTATGTATGGTTATTTTGAGGATGACTGTATCATATTTCATACTGACCCACATCATCATCTGCTTCTGAATTATTAAAAATTTAAATGTTTTGTTTAATAGTTTAAAAACTATGAAAACGGGATGTTATACTAATAGTTATTATTAGATCATATTTTATTTAATATCACATTTACATATATAGTTTTGTAAGATCCAATATATATTAATTATTCTTAACCAGTATTCTTTAAGACATTTAGCAAACCCCTTAAAAAATGACTTTAAAGTTAACTTTATATTCACACAAATTTATATAGTAAATTTTTCTTATATTTAATTAATAATATAAATATGCAACGTCATTACTATTTATTTATCTTTTACGTGGTGACCTACCTCTGATTAAAAAAGTTTGTCGAAATTCTTTAACCGGAGATAAATTGTTTTTGTACACCCTTATATATGATATGATTAACAATTTTACTTGATTTCTTTTGCGAATAAAACTTGGAACAGGAACAAATGATCACAAAACTTTCGCTTTAAAGAAAGGTGGAGGGACCATTTATTTAAAGATCACAGGTAGTTGAATTATAACGTGGGAAGAACCAAATTTTCTTACCACATCGTAGTATTTTTATCAATAGTATTTTTATATTTTAAATTTCATTTTTAATGACACAATAACACAGAAAATATATAATCTCAAAATGGACTGAAATTATAAAAATATAAAAATATATTAAATAACTTAGAGATATTTTTTACATTGCAAAAGTTTACCTAAAAATAAAAAGAAAATTAATTATTCAAGAACTTGTAAATGAAAATGTACGAGAATTTAAAGTCTCGCATTAAGAAATCGTAAAAAATTGAAAAATATATATAAAGAAAAAAAGACGCTAACAGTTGAATATGTTTTGTCACATATCTTATGTGAACAATTTATATTCATATATAAAATGGATAGGAATTTTTGTTTGCTAATAAGAAAGTTAAGTGTTAGGTTATATATATTGATAAAAATGAGTAAGGGTATAATAATCTAGAAACATTAACTAAGAAAATTTTTATATTTCAAGTATTGCATATTATTACTTATTTGAAAATAAAACAAATATGGAAGGTGCAATAAACTCAATTTTTTTTAAACGGCGAGAAAAAAGTGGTCAGAATACTTCATTAATACGATACGTATCTGATACGTCAATACGTTTATTTTTAAAATAATAAAATACGATACATGATAGATACATGACATATGAAGATTAAAAATTAAAGAGTGATTTTTAAAAACATAATAATTATATGATCGTTATTGTATGAATCCAAAATAAAACTATATGTACTAAAGTTGTGAACATAAAAAATATAAATTATTGTTATCATATAAGTACTATTAAAAAAAATCTTAAATAATAATCAATTTTAGTAACAAAAAATATGTTAGAAACCAATTTTCTAATTGAAGACCAATTTAGAAACCAATTATTTTGGTAACCAAAACCTAGTTGCTAATGTTAGTGACCAATTTAGAAATCATTTATTTTGGTAGTCAAAATTTTGGTAACTAATATGTTAGTGATCAATTTATAAATCAATTCATAATAGAAACTATTTTAATTATCAATTTAGAAACCAATTATAATTTTTTAGAACTATTTTAGTTGCTAATAATTTTTAGTTTTTAAATTGATATCTTAATTGGTCATTATATAGTGACTAATTATTTTTTGTTACTAAAGTTAGTCATTATTAAAAAAAAAATTCATGTAGTGTATTATGACGATATAAATTTAATATTTTATTGATAAGTATTAATAAAGTATTCTAAAATATCGAACATGGTACGTGACTCAAGTTAAAGTGTCGGTGAGTGAATCATAAGTCAAACCAAAATTTACATTCATTTCATTAGTTTGTGACTTTAAGATCGTAATTAATGCATACTTAATTTTTTCTTTTATAAAATAACAAATTAATTAGATAACGTATAAAACAGTTTCCTCCACTCTGGAGTTATGCCCTTATTTTTAGATGAAAATACATAAATAATAAAATACATTAATGCACTACAAACACAAGAAGACTTACGTGTTTTTGAAGCTTTGCAAAACGGAACCATTAAAATAAAATAATAAAGACCAATTCTTTACCCAGTCAAGAAACAAATTAAAATGTTTTTATTAAGAAAATACGTTATCTATTTATTTATAATAAAAATAATTTATGCAATTAATGTTATTTATCACAAACTATCATATATGAAAAATTGTATTTCTGTTATAATTATATTTCGTTCACTATTATAATGATTTCCTTCAAACATTCTAAATATGAAAGTCTGTGGATTTGATAATAACTAAATAATGTTATGTATTTACAATAAAAAAATTCTACAATATTATTTTATCGTAAACTATCCTGTAAGGAAAAACTTTATTTATAACAATTATCTTTTGCTGACAATTATAATGATTTCCTTAAAGCATTTATTAAATACAAAAGTGTGTTGATTTTATAATAATTATTTTAAAATCAGATAAACTATTTCGTGACTGGTTTAAAACTTTATCGTGAAGATAGATCAATAATCACATTGTTACATTTTATAATATATAGAAACTAAAATACATAATATTTTTTAATAAAATAATTATAGACAATTTTATTTAATTTTTGTCATTTGTACGTCATAATAAATAATAAATAATAAATATAAATTAAATAACGATTAAGTAGAAAAGATATAATTATTACAAAAAGATAGATAAATAAATAACAGTTTAAGAATATCTCTCAATTAAAAAACATTATTGAACTAACTATTTATGTGATAAAATTTATTATTTTAATTAATGCTAGTTATTTTAACAGTCATAACTGAAAAAAATAATTCATAACTAAAATTATTTCTAATAGTTATATATAATTAGTAGAATAAAAAAAACACTTTACCATTTACACAAATATACATCACAATAAACTACTTATAAATCAAAAATTTTATATTTTAATTTTTACATTCATCTTGCACCTGTTTGTTCACTCATTCTCTTTATCACATCAAATTTTTAGACAAATTGAGGGTAATGAGAATCAAAAATATATTTCACAAATCATGTCTAAAACATTTCTCATAAAGTTAGGAGTACATAAGCATTCTTCGTTCTCTAATTACATATCCTAATATTTTGAGTCCATATTTGGATTTTTGAATGCCGAGTAATAAATACTGATTTTGATTTTAATGTTTTAAAATGTATTAAAATTAGTAATTAGTCACATAAAAAAATAATACCATAAATCCCACGCAGAAATTGAACTCCAGTCAACATGCCAAAATAAATAAGAATCATATATATATATATATATATATATATATATATATATATATATATATATATATAAATATATATAAAAAGATTCTCTTTTTTGTATTCACATCTCATAATACCAATTCTACCTTTTACAATATAATTATTTATTAAATTTTTTAAAATTAACGGTTATTTTTACCTATTTTATGTAAAACTGTTTATCTTTTTTTTTATTCATTTCACTTTATTTTTAATAAATATAAACTTATTTTATATATTAACTTAATAATGTTACACTATTATTATTTACTAAGATACTATCATTCATATCTAAAAAATACGTACACACATAGGCACCATAGTGTATGTGTATACACTAGTGTGTGTGTATATATATATATATATATATATATATATATATATATATATATATATATTTTTTTTTAATACCAAGAATAATATTAAAATTAAAATTTTATTTTTTAAAATAATAAATAAAAGCTTTGTGTGCGTAAATTTTTATTTTATATCATAATAAAAATAATTTGTTCATCATAATGATAATTTTTTAAGAAATACCAAAATCCCAATGTTCTTTGAATCACCATCCACTTCTATAAACCTAGTTCGAGGATATATCTTGATTATCCTCATTGTGTACCCTTCTTATTTCATATTACCTGTTACACGTAAAAACCAAAACTAGTGGGCACAATTCTTGGTTGTCTTTTTTTTTTTTTTATTTCCCTAACGTTGTATCTAATCTTCCTAAGCCAATGTCCCGTTGCATCCAAATACAAACAAAATCCATGCCAGCATCGAAACCTGTGCTCAAACAACACATGATGGAGCAGAACAACAGAGTTCCAAGAATTCATGAATTCTCTTCACCACCTTCCCCTCCCTTTTTTTCCTGCATCGTTGCTCTTTCCATCGCAGCACTGATTTTCATGTTCTTCTACGTTTTCTCACCCATTGTTTCTGCAGCCATTCTTCTTCTCCTTTGCATCACCACCCTCTTCCTTTGCAGGTTCACACAAACATTCTCTTTTCATGCACACACCCCACCCAAAAACCACAGGGTCGTCAAAATTTTCAATAACCTTTTCTGGGTCGTTGAAGAGAAAAGAAGGGGCCAAACGCAACAAGTAAAGAAGCTTCTCGGATCTATCGTATGCTTCGGAAACCAAACATTGCTTTCAGGTGAACAAAATTCTATAAATTGTTAAAGAATAGTGTTATAGAAAACAAAATATCTGTATAAAATTGTTCTTGCGTTTTGGGTTTTTGTTGTAGGGAGTGAATGTGCGATTTGCTTGGAAGAGTTAAAGAATGGAGAAGAGTGTGTTGTGTTTTCAGTTTGTGGGCACATTTTTCATTGTGATTGTATCAAACACTGGTTAGAGGAAAAACCCACTTGTCCAAATTGTCGTCTCTGTGTGGCATCTTCAGCCACCGTCGTCTTCAGAAGAAGAAGCATGGAGTTTTCGGAGGATTTAGTGTAGTGTGTGAAAGTTTTTTAGAACATTTTTTTATGAGGAATCACAGTAAAAATTAGACATTAGTGACGTGTTCATTGATTGCACAGTTTGAACTATAGGAAACGGATTGAATAACAAATTTCCTTCTTTTCCTGCTAATTTTTATGAAAAATATCTGTTTTTTAATCCTATCTGCTACCTATAAAAAAGTTATTATTTTTGTTACGTTACACTTATTCATTTTAAATTTTAAAAAATATAAGTTTGTTAGCATCGGATAAATATGGAATAGGGAATGAGTGTTTGTATCATCACCAATCTAATTTATATTGCTATATTGTTTTTCTTGATTGAGAATTAACTAACACAGAAAAAAATGTATTTGGTAGGATTTTAAAAATCTTAAACGCTTAAGGAAGGTCTGGTGGCTTAATTACATTTTCTCGGTTTGATTAAATTCCCCAAATTAAAAAAAAATGTAACAATTTGATCGTTTCATGGATTTATATAATTTTGTGATATGTACTATATATATTATGCTTGAAATAAAATCGTAAATTCTCGGATCAATAATTTTGTAACTTTATTTAAAAAAAAAATTATGTAAAGTAATTTGACAACTATTTTTGTTCACGTGTCGTGTGATTGTTGATCGACCACTTTGTAACATACAACGAAGGGTAAAAAGTGCACTATTAGTTTAAGTTAATTGATTCGATGAGTAATACTTCGGCAAAATTATAGATCTGGGTCACTTTACATGGGTGAAATCATCATGACAGGTGACGACACATAAAATAAAATTATTAGGAGTGAGACCGTCTTTTAAAAATTTTAAAAAGCAAAAAACGTTATAAATTGTAACGACTTCAACAGTAGAAGTCGTTAGGATTAAAACCGATTTCAAGTAAAATCGTTTTGGATCCTAACGGTTTTGGTTTTTAAAATTTTTCAATCACATTTATTTTATTTTTTATTACATAGTTTTGGTTTGTAGCCGTCACATCTTGGCAAAATATATTATATTATTAGAGTTTCTTTTAAGAAAAAAATTAAAAAATGTAATATTTTTTTTTATTTTGATAAAATATTTATGCAAAATTCTAATAAAAAATATAATAATTTCTTTTAGCATGAACATTTCTACTTAATAACAAAATAAGTCGTTATAAAATAACGAGATTTGTTATATTAATTTTGTTTAATATTTAGTTAATTGTTTTATTTTTAATATATTTCTAAGTTGATTAAATTTTAATTATTCCTAAAGTATTCGATAAATAATAAAATGTGCAATATTTTTTATAAAATTAGAAATAGCAAGATGATACATTTAATTAGATAATGAAAAATTACAATCAGGATGTGAAATTTATCCTATACGAAAATCTAAAATTAGAGTTCGCAAAAACTAATGACGATATAGACAATTTCTCCTGTGATGTCTTTCATTTCTGCACCTTCCACCAACTTCTAGGAATCCTTCCACCTGAAACAGTCATAAGAGGAAACTCAATTAAGGTTTCTTAGCTTAATAATACTTTCCAGATGCTGCCAGAAAATGCAACAGAAAATGTGATCGCTCAATACGCAAGAGCGCACATTCTTACTTTAATTGGCAGCCTTTTAATGCTAGACACCTTTGCAGCTAGGGTCCACATCATGTACCTTTTGAAACTAGTTGACTTGAATGTTGCGGCAAATTATAGTTGGGGTTTGGTAGTTTTGGCCTGTCTGTATCGAGGCCTAGACCACGACATTCACCTAAGCCAAGATAATATTGGCAGAAGTATGATTTTGTTGCAATGTTGGGCTTAGGAAAGAATAACATGCACATCTCCCCAACTGGAGCCTTTAACTGAGGAAGATTGTTGCAAGGGATGGTTTCCCCCTAGCAAGAAGGTAAAAACAACCATTTTATTTCTATAGTCCCTTCCATACAACTTCCATAAATAACATCGAACTATTTCTTTATTTAAGATGGGCTAGGCAGACGCATCAGACAAATCCTTGTACTGTTCCAGTTAGTCAATTTCGTCATACTTTTGATAAACTACGTACCAAATAGGTATTTGTTAAACTTCAGTATATTATTACAATGTTATTTTCATTAGCATTTTTTAATGGGTTCCATTTTGTTTCAGTTCTCTTGGACACCTTATAGGCAACATCAAATAAGTCGATTAATTGTCATTGATATCCCTTTGGTATCAAGAGCAAAAGTACCTGTGATATGCTTTGCGACAGTTGAATTCCAACAGGCAGATCAGGTCATGAGACAATTTGGTTTAAGACAAAATATCCCATCTGACCCAATTAACCTCGACCAGGTTCACAGGGACGATTTAAGAGGGAGAAATGATAGAGATTGGCCAGCACATCATCAACAATGGATTGCAATATGGAATGATCGACATAATCGTGTCATTCAAGGTGTACAATTCACCGCAAACGTCCATTTGCGTGATAGTTCAGTGTATATGCAGTGGTACATAAACCACAATATTCGCTACATATCTCCATCTGTACAATCTTCCGACGATGAGGTTAGTTTTCCTTCATTAAAAGATTTATTTATCAATAGTTCTTATTCATATCAATAACCATATTACTTTTGTTAACAATATGATACTCCACAAGAACCTTCTCAACCTCCTTCACATCCCTATCAGCCACCTTCACGACCCTACCCACCCCTTCTAGGGTCTTCTACAGATTTTGTACATCATTCATATCAATTTTTTGGTCAGTCGTCTATGGGTCATGGTGAAATGTTTGGATATTCCCAACCTCAACATGGCAATCCATCAAACACCCACTTCCAACAAGTTCCTTCATCGTACGGATTCTTTCCGTCTCACTCAACCTATGGTGCTGGACCATCACACATGTTTGGCACGCCAACTATGACACCACCGTTTGCATATACTCCAGGACCGTCATCATTAATGCCTTTCTATCCTCCACCACCGACTTTTCAAAAATCCCCTTTTCCTCAACCACAACAAGATGAAGATGATAGTGAAGACGAGGATGAACAACACCAACACCAACCACCCAGACGACCGATCAGACCAAGAAGACGACCTCCATGTGGTACTTGAAGTCATAGATAATGTATTTACATATTATATTTCAACTTTAATATAAAACTATTTTATATTATTAATTTTTAGATTTTTTTTTGTGTTTTTTTAATTAATTTTCTAACTTTTTTTACTAAAAAATACGCTGCAAATTAAAAAAAGCTTAAACATTAAAAAAAATTATCAATATTACATATTTTAGTTTAAAACTCAAATAATATAATACTCCAAAACATATTATTTTAGTAAAACGTGCCAACTATTGAATGTTAATAAACATAAAATATAAAATTGTATGTAGTATTATTTAATGAGTTTACCTTGTAATAAAAAAAGTGAAAATATAAAAATAAAAAATAAAAAAGCAAAACCATTAGGACTCAAAGCGGTTTCATGTGAAGCCGGTTCCTTTCCTAACGACTTCCTTTCTTGACGCTGTTATCACTCCTGACGTTTTTTGCATTTTAAAATTTTTAAAAGAAAACGATACCACTCCTAACGACTTCACCTTATGTGTCGTTACCCATGACGACTTCACCCTTCTCGTGTAATATTTTAGTCAACTAACCCAAATTTCTAAATTTAACTTTAAAGTAACTCAGATTTGTAATTTTGCCTAATACTTCATATGATTGCGATTTGGATTGCTTGTACAAAACAATAATGTCCAAGCATTGACGATTATTTAGATGTAGACCTGAGTCTTTGCGTTTTGTATCAATTATTTAGATGTAGACGAGTCTTTGCCCTTTCATATCTTTTTGACTGCTCATCATTTGCAATAAGACAAATTATTTTTTTTTTCAGTTGCTTTTTTAAAAAATATGATTTATTATATAACTCATTGTTGAAAATATTAACTTAATATATTTTTTATTTAAATTAGTTTGTAGGAAATATTTCGATTTTTAAAAATATTTTTCATTTTCAGAAATTAGTTATTATTTTAGAATTGGGAAATATTTTATATTTTATACTCTCTTACATTTATTTATGTTAAAATTTCATAAGTCTACCTTCCAATTAAGTCCGCATAGATAATGGTCGCATTACATAATTTAAATAAATGAGTTAATTTAATCTATTATTAATTAGTGTTGTAAAATAAATAAATAGTAAAAGTTAAAAAATAAGTAACCTATTGGAATGTTCTATACAAAAACTATATTTTAAAATAAATGGCAAAGACCTTAACATTTAAAATTGTAAAGATGATAACCATAATCCATATAAGTAATGATTTTAACATGTACACAAATGTTTATTATTTATCTTATATTTTAAAAATAATTTTTGATACATTAACTTATTATAATTATAAACTTGAAATTATGTTGTAATGGAATTTTAGAAATTTATTACGGTAGAAATATGAATAATTTCATTATTTACAGATAAAAATTAATTTAAAAAAAAATGGAAGTTTGTAATTTTAATAATTTTTAAAATATAAATTTTTTATTTTAATATTCGCTTAATTATGTTTGGTTTTTAATAAGTTTAGGTCTAATTGGGTAGATAATGGTCACAATACATTTTTATCATTTTTAAATAAAAGAGTTAATTGAATCTTTTATTAATAATGTTATAAAATAAATAAATAAATAGTAAAAGTTAAAAAAAATAAGTAACCGATTTTTTATTTAATGGTCTATACAAAAATAATTATTTTAAAATAAATGACAACGACTTTAAAATTTAAAAATATAAATATGATAACCATCATCATATATCTATTATAATGGGTTGAGATCTTTAAATTTATAGCAAATGAAAATAATTTTAATTTTTTTACTACTACAATTGTCTCTATTATTTTGAGATATAAGTAATGGTTTTAACATGTACAGAAAAGTTTAGTATTTATTTTAGATTTTAAAAATAATTGTAACGCAATTTTAGAAATTTCTCAGGTAGAAGATATGAATAATTTCATTATTTACAGGTAAAATAAAATTTTAAAAAGTGGAATTTTGTAATTAACTTTGAATGTGGAATTTTGTAACGGTTAATGTTTTAATAAATTCTAATAGTTATATAATAAACTTAAAGTTATACATCTAAATAAAAAACATAAATTAACTTTGAATATATATATATATATATATATATATATATATATATATATTAAAAAAATAAAAATAATAAAAAATATTATTACTACCTTATATAATATACTTTGATATAATTTATATACATTATTTTTTAAATTAACTAACAAATTATATATAAAATATTAATTTGAAAATTTACAAATCTACTTACAAGATTGAATAATAAATGAAATATTACGATCTACTTTTTATCTTTTAGTAAATTTTATCTTAATCTTAAAATTAACTGTGACATCCCAATTAAATAGAATAATTCTATTAAATAGAATATCACCCATTCATAATAGTAAGAGAGTAACCAGATTAACCGTACATACAAGGTGATTCACTGTTACAGTCATCCATGATAGTGCTTAAAAAAAATACTAAGGCACACCAACGATGCCATGAATAAAACATAGGCAAAAAAGGTTTAACAGTCTACAAAAAGTTACTCCTAGAGCAGCGAAATTACAAAGGCACTTGGGCTTTAAAACTGCTCACATGAGCCACGGCTAACATAACCACAAATATGCAGCTACGTCACCACTACTAGATCTAGCATCAGAATTTTCTCCATCTGCTCCCACCATTACGGTGATCATCGCAAAAGAGAAAACGAGACAAGAAGCAGACACAATTGAAAGGGTAAGCTAGAGAAAATATATTTAACATATTATAGAGCAAGAGAAAGGCAAAGCAGGTTATTAACAATTAAATAGTAGACACTCAGATCATGTGAGAGTAAACAAATGCAAGCTACTACGACTCGATATCCGGATCATACTCTTGATATAAAATTCTAAAGGAAGTATGCACTTGTGCTGGTTTCTAAACTCTGCAGAGTCTAGACGCAAGGGGTTATCACCCAACCACGCACAGAGTTAATCCTCTATTGTTTTGGGCCCAATATGTCCCAAGACTAGGACGTCCTGCCACTCTCAGCACATAAATACATGAACAATTACTAGAGTTCAGGATACTTTCCTTTATCTAGACATCTCATATATCAAGGTATATACTGTTGGCAAAAGAAATACAAGTCTAAATGCGGAAGAAAGATTTTGATGATGATAAAAGAAGCCTGAAAGCCATCTGGAAGTCAATATGAAGACCATGTGTTGTTGTGTTTAAAGCTATCTTGTAAAATGTAATTAGATTAGTTAGAATCAGTATTGTACAAGAAAATTCTGGTATTTCTCGAAAAGTCAAAGTGATAATCGATTATCACTTAGAATAATCGATTATCCTGAGCTAAACCAATTATTTCAAGAAAGCACTGGAATACTCGATTATCACCTCTGATAATCGATTATCTGCTCAGAAATTTGTTTTTCATAAACCACACTGGAATAATCGATTATCACTGGTGATAATCGATTATCCTGGTTAGTTGGGTGTGACTGTTCACCTTTTTGACCTAATTTTTGGAACCTCTATTTAAGGAACTTCAGAGTTACTTCTCACTTACCTTTTTGAGAAGCTAGAGTGCTAGTGCTGTGATTGCAAGAGAGTTCTCTGAGTGTTCTCAATAGAAGCTTTGAAAAACCTAGTGTGGGTAGAGCGATAACTTTTCCTGAGAGGTGTTCTAGGAGATTGAGTGCTGCTGCTGTTGCTAGGAAAGCTAAGGTCAAGGTTCTCTGTGTGATTCAGAGAAAGGTGTTCATCTCTTGTGTGATTCAAGAGAGGTGTTTTCTTTCCTTACACTCTTAATATCTAATTGTAAATCTGTTACTTGTTAGTGATTTAGTTAATCTTGTTTTTGAGAGATTAACAATTGGACGTATGGTCTTTTGATCCGAACCAGTATAAATACTTGTGTTCAATCTTCTTCTCTATCTCTTCATTTCATCTATTATTGTATTTAAAGAAATTAATTATTGATTTAATTGATAAATTTTGGAAAAATTTTAAAGTATTAATTTTATTACTTAAAACCAATTCACCCCCTCTTGGTTTTTATCCACACATTTAAACATTTCGCCGCGTGATACCAATAATTGGTATCAGAGCTTGCTTTGATAGTGTTTCAAATTTTTCGAAAATGGTTGGACAAAATCAAACTTTTGTTGAGGGTGCGTCTATCAACAGACCTCCTCTATTTACTGGTGAAAACTATCCTTTCTGCAAAGTTAGGATGCAAATTTTTCTGGAATCTGTTGATAGAGGTATTTGGGATGCTGTTGTAAATGGTCCATTTGTTCCTGTTAATGTTGTAAATGATGTGCAGGAACTAAAGCCATTCTCGCAATGGACAACAGACGAAAATAGATGTGCTCAATATGATGTAAAAGCTAGAAATATAATTTCATCTGCCTTAACCCTAGATGAGTTTTACAGGATCTCAGTCTGCACAAGTACACAAGAAATGTGGGAAATATTGCGTGTAACCCATGAAGGAACAGACGATGTGAAAAGAGCACGCAAGAACTCCTTGATCCAAGAATACGAAATGTTTCGGATGCAACAAGGAGAAACTATATACGATGTGCAAAAACGATTCACACATATCGTCAATCATCTCACAGGTCTAGGTAAAACTTTTGACATTGATGAATTAAATATAAAAATTCTTAAATCCTTGAACAGGACTTGACAGCCAAAGGTGACAACCATCACAAAGTCGCAAAATCTTGCGACAATGACGATGGCGGCTCTATTTGGAAAGCTGAGAGAACATGAGCTTGAATTGGGAAGATTAAATGATGAAGAAGATATTGGAAGAAAGAAGAACATAGCCTTTAAAACCGAAGTGGTTAAAGGCAAAAGGAAAAAGGAAGAAGAAGATTCGGATGACGATGAAAATCTTAGTCTTATGATTAAGAAGTTTACAAAATTCATGAAGGCCAAAGGTAAAAATCAATTCAAGAGCAACAAGAAGGATAATCAAGGATCATCCTCAAATTTCAAATGCTACGGATGTGGAGAATCTGGACACGTCAAAGCTGATTGTCCAAATTCAAAGAAAGTGAAGAAAATAAGGGCAGAAAATTCTTTAAAAAGAAGGCATACATAGCATGGGAAGACAATGCCTCAAGCTCATCAAATTCTAGCGATTCTGAAAATGAAGAAGCGAATCTATGTTTGATGGCTAATCATGATGATTCTGACAATGAGGTAAATTCTACTTGCCATGAAAATGACTATGATGATTTGTATGATGCCTTTCAACAATTACTAATTAAATCTAGTAAATTGGATACTGCTCATAAAAAGTTAAAATCTGATTTTAAAGAATTGCAAAGTAAATTTGAAAAATCTCTTGAAGAAGAAGAATTTTTGAAAAATAAAATTTCGATATTAGAAAATAAAGAAAAAGAAACTGTTGAATGTGCTTCATGTAAAAGCTATATGTTTGATATATGTATTTTGGAAAAACATCTTGAAGATGCCTTAGAAAATAAAAATTGTGAAAAATTTAATCTCAAGAAAAACCCAAATAAGACCAAGCATGCTCATAATCATAAAAATAAAAATAAAAGAACTCGTAGAGTTTTGGTAGAAAAAGGAATATCTCATTTTATGAATACATATGCATGTACTGCTACATGTTTTTATTGCATGAAAAAGGGTCATACTTTAAACAAATGCAATATTAAACATTTTGGTGTTCCAAATGGGAAGTATCATTGGGTGCCTGTTCACACTTAGATATTTTTATTCTAACCCCAAGGACCCAAACAAGTTGTTGGGGACCTAAATGAATTGTTTCCTTATTTTGCATATGACTTCTAAATCCAGAAGATCAATGTGGTATCTTGACAGTGGTTGTTCAAGACACATGACTAAAGACAAAAAGAAGTTTAAGAACTTTAAAAGAAAGGAACAAGGATTTGTCACTTATGGGGATAACAACAAAGGAAAAATACTTGGAACAGGTGATGTAAGTGGAGGAAATACTTTGGAGATCAAGGATGTATTGTATGTAGAAGGACTAAATCACAATCTTCTCAGTATAAGCCAATTATGTGATAAAGGACTCAAAGTAATATTTGAGAGTGATTACTACACTATTCATCAAAAGAACTCCAAAGAAGTAACCTTAAAAGGTATGAGACACAATAACATTTACTTAATTGATCTTGATACTGCATCATCTAGTGATATAACTTGTTTGGTTGTTAAAGAAGAAAATCCTTGGTTATGGCATAAACGAGCTGCTCATAT